>Ga0193731_1000227_pt1 | contig 19613 bp, 28 predicted proteins | sample U1a2metaG_FD_144920 | JGI IMG/M metagenome (GOLD analysis project Ga0193731, IMG submission 144920) | Soil microbial communities from a riparian zone of the East river system, Colorado, United States - U1a2 | ecosystem: Environmental > Terrestrial > Soil > Riparian zone | place: USA: East River...
TGAATTGAAAGAATCCTACTTCAAACAGGCATGCCTGAACTTGAAAGCAGCGAAGTCCAAAACCGTTCAGATGTTCGAGGAAGGAAACGAGCGCGTGATGGAGGTGCCGGCGTGAATCATGGCTCCCTGTTCTCAGGAATCGGAGGATTCGATCTTGGCTTCGAACGAGCAGGAATTAGAACTCTTTGGCAGGTTGAAATTGATCCCTACTGTCGCCGTGTGCTGGCGAAAAACTTTCCAGGATCAGAGCGATTCTCCGATATCCGGGAATGCGGAGCCCACAACCTCGCTCCCGTTGACATCCTCAGCGGGGGATTCCCTTGTCAGGACATCAGCAACGCCGGCAAGCGCGCCGGAATCGACGGAGAGCGCAGCGGACTGTGGTCCGAGTACGCGCGGATCATTCGCGAACTCCGACCGCGGTACGTCGTCGTGGAGAACGTCGCAGCTTTGCTTGGACGGGGAATGGGCAGAGTTCTCGGAGACCTGGCCGCGCTCGGGTATGACGCGGAGTGGCAAAGCATTCGAGCGTCCGACGTTGGTGCGCCACACAGACGAGAACGAATCTGGATTGTTGCCTACCCCCACAGCCAGCGAAGGTGCGTCTTCCACGAGTCACAGCCGGACGTGGAGCGATACACAAATCAACCTGCACAATTTTGTGACTGGCAAGGGCAAACAGCATCCGAAGTGGTGGCCGACGCCCAATGTGGCTGGCGGCGGCAACCCGCCGGAGATTCTGACTCCATACAAGAATCACTTTGTCCGGCCGAGCGGACAGAAGGCGCATTTGTCCTTGGATCAGGCCGCAAAGATGTGGCCGACGCCGACGGCGGAAGACTCGCAGTGCAAAGGGAATCATCCGGGCGCAGTGGATTCGCTGCACGCGGCGGTGAAACTTTGGCCGACTCCCAGAGCCATCTATGGGGAGCATCCGGGGATGAAAGATCCGAACCACCTGACGGGTGCGGTCCAGATGTGGGCGACTCCGCAGAGCCGGGACTTTCGAACGGGACAATCTTCCCGGTGGGAGAACCCGGAGCGGACGCGCAACTTGAACGATCAGATTGGTGGGCAGTTGAACCCGGCGTGGGTCGAGTGGCTCATGGGATACCCGCTCGGGTGGACCGACTGCGGGGACTCGGGAACGCCATCGTCCCGCAAATCGCGGAATGGATCGGGAAAAGACTGATGGAGGTGCTGGCGTGAAGTCCCGGCAGATTGAGTGGTTGGTGTTCGCATGCGCTGTAACGGCATTCACTTTGGCGCTGGCGAACCTGGGCCGGGAGGCAGCGGTTTTCATGGTGCTCGTCGTGGTCCTTACGCTTTGGAAACACGGGAGAAAGGCGCGGGAAACGGGAAATTATAGTTTTAGTGAAATCGCTAAAACCAGCACGGACGCCGGAACTGTCCTCGAAGCGGCTCCGGCGTCGGCACCGATCACCTACTCCGAAGGCAAGAAAATTTACGACCAAGACCAGGAACACCTCAAGCAATTCTTTTTGCAGCACGCTCCGGTACTCTGGAACGATCGCTACACCTGCCGCTGCGGGCACTGGGCGACCAACCGGGACAGCGACGAAATCGTCCGCGCCAAAAGCTGGGCCGAGCACATGATCGAAGAGCTTCTGCCGTATATGGAGCGCATTCTCTGCGCGCAATGCGGGAAATCCGTCTCCACGCCAGTGCCGAAACGGACCATCGTCCGCGCCTGGGTGGAGTGTCCGGAGTGCATCAATCGGCGCGGAGAGATTGGACCATGAAAGAGAAAAACTACCTCCATGATGGTCAGGTCACCTCTGCATTTCTCCTGGTACGGGCGAACGAAACAATTATTGCTTTGAACGTAGCACACGTTTATCGTGATTCGTGTTACAACAAACCACGAATGGAGCGGGTCCCTCCTGCCCGGCCTGATTGAATCCACGACAAGCTATGGATCCCAATGCGTTCACAGAAATAAACAAAGAAATACTTCGAACGTGCTTGGAAGGTTTTGCGAAACGAGGTTTCAGCGGCGACCTGGAATTTCGCTACGACGCGCGCCAGGTCTTGCGCACGGCGCTCGAATACCACGTCCTGGAAGGCTCGGATGAAGTGGAAGCGGCGATTGATAGTGTGACAAAAAACTGGCAGCGCATCTCGGAGTGGGTTAACCACAACGACGAGACGCTGTTGCGCGTGAAGTTCCAGAAAGGTAAGATAACGCGCGTCGATGTTCGCAACCGGATTCAGCGCTGGGAGCTGATCCCAGAGCCAAGCTGAATCTTCTTAGTACCCGCGACCGCCACATCGCGGCCCCTGTAGCCAGTCTTTTTTCGGGAACCGCCCGCCATAGCGCAACCCGCAGGCCCCTAGTGGGTTGCCGCGATTTCCTCAAGCAGCCGATCTTTTGAGTTAGCGATTTCCCTACCTGTTCTTTCCCTGCCTGTTTTATATCTACCAAATGAATCGAGGACTTTATGAGTGCCAAACCTGAATTGGCCTTTGATGTGTGCTGGGACATTTACCGCGGCGCACGGGAAACTTTGAACGAAAAGCGCCAGGTCTCTGCGCTGAATCCCACCGAAACACAGAAATACCTTTGGCGCCCGAACGTTCGTGCGCAGCAGCCGGAGTTTGTGGCCGACTTCGCGCTGGCGGGGAAGAAAGCCCTGGCTGGGCCGGAATGCGCCAGCCGGCTGATCCTCTTTAACGTCTATTACCTGTCGTTGGCGCCGTATGAGCAGGCGCGGCGGTTCCTGGGGATTGGGGAGATGACCTGGGTGCAGTGGACGGAGCAGATCCGCGCGCGCTGCGGGGCCGAGCTGCTCTGGCGCGGTCTATTTCCGCCAGCGAAGTATTTCCAATGATGAAGTCCTGGAACACCTGTCCGAAAGGACAGTAGAAAGGACGAGGCCAGGCGCTATACTGGCGGACGTACCAGAAATCTCTCCCGAGTTTTCACGCCTTTTAGTCGTCACGTCAAGAAATCAAACCCCCTGAGCGGATCCGCCCTGCTCAGGGGGGTTCTCTTTTGGGGGCGGCCCGCAAGCGCGGGAGCATCTGACAGCGCCAGCTGCCATCGCTGAAAGAGTACCTACCCTAAGAACGCAAGACAACGCCAAGATTGAGCACAGGAGCCGAGATGCCTGCCTATAGCAACACGTATCCACCGTATTCGGTTGGAGCTGGAGACGATGCCAACGTCTGGAGTGCGGAGACGCCAGCTCCGGGAAATGGCGGCGCATCCGCGTCCGCGCAAGTGGCGCTGGTGCCTTCGCCAGCTGGTGGTGGGGCGGTGCATTTCGATGGCAAATTTAGCGGGGCGCCGGGCGCCTTTGAAGTGGATTGCCAGCTAGCGGCGCTGGATGTCGACGGCAATTATCAGACGGTGGCAAACGGCAACGTCACCACGGCGGACGCCACCAACAATACGTTTCATTTGGAAGTAATCACCAACGCGAAATTCGCGCGCATGCTGATGCGCACGCGGACAAACGCTGTGTCGATCACCGGATCGATCGGGCGATGAGCTGATGGCGACATTCCTCGTTGCGCTGCTTTCCTTCACGTTTGGGGCGGGAGTAGCGTTTGGCGCGGCGCGCGTGCTGATCCTGCAGGTCCGCAAAGACCTGAACGGGCTGGGCTGCCTGATGCGCGAAAGCGTGAAAAACAGCGCAGACAATTTCAAGCGCTTAGAAATGGCGCTGGTGCTGGTGAGCAAGAACGATCCCGAGCGCCGGAAAATAGCGGAGTTTCTCGATGGACGCAGTTAAGGAGTTTTATGCATGGCAGCCTCGCGGATCTCCCGGAAGAATATTTTGCTGCTGCCGTGGTTTCGGCCAACGAGCTGTACGCGCGGATGGATCCGAGCGGCCGGCTGCCAGATCACAAGTTTTATAAGGATTTTTTAAAGCTGTTTTTGCTGCGTGACGCGCTGCACGCGCGGCTGGATCAGATTCACTCTGGCCTGCGCGACACGGCGGAGGAAGAGCGCGAACTGCTGCGGCAGATCATGGAAGTGAACGCGCTGATCGTAAAGCGAAACATCGATTACCTCCTCTGGCACGAAACCAAGCAGCCGGATTAATCGATTTGCGCTGCTTCGATGACACCTGCGAGCAGCGGGCGAAGAAAGAGCTGCGCGGGTTCGCGATGTGCGTCGAGCATTACATTGAAGCGCTCGAGCACGGGGCGCATCTGGATTTTGGGCAGTGGAACGGGCGCCACCAGAATTTGCGCCTGTCCGGAGGAGAGACCCATGAAGAAGAAAGGCGACCTGGCGGGGAAAATCGTGAACTATCTGAAGGCCAGGGAAAGCGGTAAGCGCAGCTACCAGCGCGCCGATCGCATCATGGAAGAGATTGTGGCCGCCGAGCCGCCGGAAGAGATTCAGCTGAATGAAGCCGGCCGCAAGGCGGTCCTGATCGACAGGTTCAAGGAGAAAGACATCGTATGGACCCCCTGCGGGGCCCGCCGCTGGGAGATCAAGGTAATCGAGGCTTAGTGCGTAACAGAATCTAGTACCGTTTACTCTTCTGATTCATGCATGCCCTTTCAAAGACCGAGCTGCGCGGCTTATTGGCTGCCGCGAAGGCTGGCAGGGAACGCGACTGGCTGATGATTTTAGTAGCGTTCAACCATGGGCTGCGGGCCAGCGAAGTCACATCGTTTCAGTCGAGTGCAGTGCAAGACGGCTATCTAACGATTCAACGGTTGAAGGGCTCACTGAAGACCACGCAGGCCTTGGTGGAGCATTCCGATCCGCTGTTAGATGAGAAAGCCGCGCTGATTGAATACGCGCGAAAGTCAACGCCAGGAAGGTCTCTATTCGGCATCGGCCGAGTGCAGTTTTGGCGCTTGGTAAAGAAGTATGCGAAAGCTGCAGGGGTGCCGGCGCACAAAGCGCACCCGCACGCGTTAAAGCACTCAATAGCGATGCAAACCATTGAAAGCGCGGGAATTGAGAACGTGCGGCAGCACCTGGGTCACAAGAGTTTGAGCAGCACCGGAGAGTATTTAAAAGTAAGCGATGAACAGGCTTCCGAGCGAATTGCGCAAGCTTTGAAAAATTGAATTGTTTGATTGTTGCGAGGCTGTATTCATATGCGCGGGGGGAAACGAGATGGAGCGGGACGAAAGCCGAAACCAGTAATTCCGGAGCCCGCGTTCGAGTCGCAAGGCACCAAACCGACGGCCGGAGACCGCGAATGGGCTGGGCGCACCGTCGATGCGCTCAATAAGCCCGAAGAGGCCAGCGACTCCTATGAGGTCAAAAGGCTCAGGGTGCTCAGCGAGGCGCAGGACCTGCGTATTCGCCTGGATTTCACAAGGTGGCTGTACGACAAGCGCGACGGCAAAGCCACGCAGCCGATCGATCACGGCGGCAACCTGGATCACACCATCATTTTTGACATGCCGGGGCCTGAGCGGGAACGCAAAAAGTAAAGGAGGCATTTATGTCTGCTGTAGAGGCACCCAAACCAAGTTTCTTCGAGAAGCTGACCAACGCGGTGCATCTGGACTACGTGCTTAAAATTCTGGGAATCGTGCTGTTCGCGCTGGCGCTGTTCAAGGGCTGGCATCAGCTTTCGTTTCTGAATAAAGCGCTGATGGTCAGCGGGCCGCTAGCCTGGCTGGTGGGCGCGAAGTTCACCCAGATTTATCGCTAAGTGCGCGTTTCGGACCACTACACTCCCTTCCCCCGGCAGCAACAGTTTCATGAGTCGCCGGCGAAGTACCGGCTGTTTGGCGGAGCCGCGGGGCCGGGAAAAACCAAGGCGCTGCTGTGGGAAGCGATCCGCCAGGCCAACCGCTATCCGGGCGTGGACACGCTGCTGCTGCGGCGCAGCTTTCCGGAGCTCGAGGCCTCGCTGCTGCGCGAATTCCGGCGCAACGTTCCGCGGGACCTGTATCGCAGTTTCAACGACTCGAAGCATACCGTGCGCTGGTGGAACGGCAGCACCACGCAGTTTGGCCACTGCCGCACGGAAAACGACGTCTTTCAATACCAGGGCGGCGAATACATTTTCATCGGCATCGATGAGCTGACGCACTTCACGCTGAAGATGTGGCAGTTCCTGACCAGCCGCAACCGCTGCCCGGCAAAAGCAAAAGATGCGCGGATCCTGCCATCGATGGCCGGAGCGAGCAACCCCGGAAACATCGGGCATGCTTGGGTGAAAGCGCTGTGGATGGACAAGCGGCTGGATCCTGCGTGCGCGACCAAAGACTACGACCCGTCATTGGGTCAATACGACCCGAGCGAGTATGAATTCATACCAGCAAAGCTGACCGACAACCCGGTGTATGCGAACGACGTCGAATATCACAAAACGCTCTCGCAGCTTCCGGAGATATTGCGGCGCGCCATGCTCGAGGGCGATTGGACGATTTTCGCGGGTCAGTACTTCGACATTTTCCGCGAAGGCCGGCACACCGAGCGCGCCGAGCGGCTGCCGCGCAAGGAATGGTGGAAGTGCTGGATCTCCGTAGACTGGGGATTCCAGCATCCCAGCGCCGTGTATTGGCACACCCTGACGCCGGAACGCAGAGTCATCACCTTCCGAGAATGGGTGCAGCCTGGCCTTTCGCCGCGCATGCTGGCGCAAGGCCTTGCGGAACGCACGAAAGAGCCGGTTGAAAATATTTATCTCAGCCCCGATGCCTTCGCCCAGCGAACAGCTGAGGCAAGTATCGCTGAGCAACTGGCGGATGTACTCGCCTCTCTTGGGCTACCGCGACCCGCTGCTGCCACTGACGACCGCATCGGCGGTTGGCAGTTTATGTATCAGCTACTCGAAAGCGATCGATGGGTCATCGCCGAGAATTGCGACCGACTCATTAAATGCCTGCCGACGCTGGTTCGCGATGAGAAGAAAGTCGAGGACATCGCGAAAATGGACGGCGACGATCCGGCCGACGCCGCGCGCTACGGATTGTATGGCGTGCCGGGAATCGAACCAGGGAAAATGCCGCTAGGCGAGCGGGTCCAGGAAAAAATGAAGGCCACCGAGATGGTGGACAAGGAAACCGGCGCGATCGTGAACATGACCAGTTACGCGATCCACGCGCAAAAGATTGAGGCCGAAGAGCGGCGGAAGTATCGCCCGGTCCGGCTGGGCCGCCGCCGCCACTGACTAAAAGTGAATAGCGGCGGAACAGTAGGGATTTATTATTACAGATATGGGAATGGTAGAAATACCCTGCGCGACCTGCAAGCGGCTGTTCATCGCTTCGGGGATAGAAGCAGCTATGGCCGCGCTGCGCGCGCATGAAGAAGAAGTGGGCCACGGCAAGCAGCGCAAAGTGAGCGCGGAGATTTTCTGGACGTTTTCGGATTTGAAGTTTCTCAAGGGTTTGAAAATTTCACCGGAGTAAAACTCCGAAAAGGAAGAGGAAATGAAGAACACGAGAAAGCTAGCGGTATTGGTGGCAGTTTTGGCGATAGTCTGCGGTTTGACGGTGATCTTCGCGCCGCACCGCACCAAAGCGCAGACGGCACTATCGAATCTGTCGCGCGTCGGCGGAGTGTATATGTCCCAAGCCTATTCAGGCTGGGGCGCGTACATTCTGAGCGGCAACTCGGCAACCGGTGCGCAGACCATCACGGTTTGCCCTGCGTTCACTGCCCTGCCGGACGGACGCATATTCAGCCCCTTCAATCCAGCGAATAGCACATTTTCCGCCATCACCGTAGACCCGCAGGGGAGCGTGTCGGAGACCGTGACGCCGACCGCAGTTTCGATCATCAATGCGCCAGCGGGAGCATCCGGAGCGCAGAGCTGTGCGAACGTTACCGCAACGTTCTCAAACGTTCACGGGGCAAGTTACGCGCAAAATCAGGTCATTTCCGGGGATCAGGGGATTCAGGAAGCGCTGAATGACGCCTCACTCAGTGGCGGAGGCCTGGTTTACTGGGTGGCCGACACCGGGAGCGTAACGCTGAACACCGGCGGTTTGACGACCACGACCACCACGCTGATTCCGAAAAACTTTATTTCCGCCGGCGCGTCAGCGCGAGTAACCACCACCATCACCACTTCCACTAACTGGGCGGTGGGGCTATCTGGCACAACGTCGGCATTCTGCACTGCCAATGCGACGCTGACAGCTGGCACAACCTGCTTGGCGAATATGAACAGCCCAGCCACCGTGGGGACGACAACAGGGCTTGGCGCAATACTGATTACTGTGACAGGCGCAAACGCTGGCGCAGGCGCAGTCCACTCGAAGGTGTGGGGCTATACCGCAGCGCAATCCACTTTCTAAGTTCCGCGAATAACGGCCGGGGATGAGCGCATCCGGAGATCACACGCCAATCTTTCAAAATGATCGCCTGGCTAAAAAACCTCCTGACGCCGCGCTACACGCTGTTTCTAGAGGAAGAGAACGCGCGGTTGCGGGAAGAGAATCGCGCCATGGTGAATTCGCTGCTGGGAGTGGCAGGGCATCAGCCGGTGGACTTCACCAAGGCGGAAGCCGTGCCGAAGAGCCGGCCGCGGAACTTGTCGCAGCACCAACTGCAAGCGCAAACCGAGCGGGAATCGAAGCTGCGCATGGTGCAGCGCTACAACGAAGCAAAACAGACAGCTCCCTCTGGCAACTCCTGATGTTCGGGGTAAAGAGCAAAAAGCTGCCGGAATATCCGGCCGACCACCAAGTAGGGATCCGTGTCCCGAAAGGCGGGTCCGACTGCGCGAAGTGTGAGTACTTAGACCAGGACACCATGAAGGATTGCGAGCAGGAGCAGTTTATCGCCTGGAATGGTTCAAGCGCGATTCCCGGAAAGATTGACGAATACTGCTGCGATTTTTTTGAAGCCTAATGACGCAGCCAGCTAACGCGACGGAGCTGTGCGGCCTGGCCAACGACCGCCCATGCATCACCGGGGAGTGGGGTCACACGGCGCGCGAATTGAAAAAGGGCCCGTGGAAGTGGAAGCAATCGCCCCGGGCGCCGATCGCGGAGCGGCAAATCAGCATGACGCGCGAGGAAGCGCTGAAAGCAAGTTTTACAAAGGGGGAAAAACAAAATGTTGACGGTGACAGGGACAGCGCAATTCGAGAATGAGGGCAAGACGCTGGTAATAGAGACGCGGGTGCAGCCGCATTGGCCAAGAGAGCACGAGCAGCTCGAGCGCGCGGTCGCGGAGACAGACCATCCAGACTTCGCGATGGAGCAGGGCTGCCTGGTCATGAAAACGAAAGTGCCAGTGCCGGCGGCGATGATCGCGGCCGAAGAGGCGGAAGAATCCGCATCGTTTTCGGGGTTAACAATTGTGAGAGATGGCTTGCCGACGGGAGCCGACCTGGACGCGGTGAGCGACGAGGAGCATATTGCGCACCCCGAAAACGATAGACCGTCAGGACGCAAACGACGCTGAATCTATTTACATAGAAACGCCGGGAAGGCCTTGCCCTCTTAAGACCCAGGCAATCCCGGCGTAGAGCTCGCGTGCGGCACTCACGCGGGCAATTTGTTTTCTATCCCGCGTCCGCTCCCAAGCGCTCGGGCCAGTGCCAGCTGCCCGGCTTCCCGCTGGCGTTGAACGGCACGCCTACCTTGTAGGCGGTGGGGAGCGCGCCGTCGTTGATATCGCAAAAGACCAGAAGATGGATCTCTTCGGTCTCCGCGCTGGTGACGATGGCCGGACGTTGCTGCCCATTTTCGTTGCAGTAGTGGACGATCCGGCCAAGCGTGGGTTTCACTTCCATAGCTGTTCCTGGTCCTGTCATATTCCTCCTCGCCACGAACTTTCGTGGCGTTTGCATTTTAGGACGGTTTCGAAGCGAAAGAAATGGCGAATGGCTACCGCACTGACATTTACGGCACAGGCACGCGACGCCATGGCGCAGATACCGCCGGGAACGATTGCGCCGAAAGAAGGGCCCGAGGGTCAAGACCAGGGGCTCGGTCCGAACAACGAGGACCTGGAGAAAAAGTATCCCGAAGCGGTGGCGGCGCTGCGCGACCTGGTGCTGTTCTACCGCCAAGAAGGAATTGTGGGGCGGCGGCACGAAATCCGCGCGCGCAAGAAAGCGCATTTATTTTGGCAGATGCAGCAGTACTCGAGCGGCTGGGATGCCGACAACCAGGACTGGCAAATGCCGCTTGGTGCGAACTTGGGGCTGCGCACTTCTGAAAACGAAGATGCGGAATCCGGCCCGCGCTACCAGTATGTGACGCCGATTTATGTGGCGTACGGCGATAGCTTCATTGCCGTGTTTTCGCAGGCGATACCGACCATTCAATGGTATCCGCAGAAGCCGGAGAACGAACAAGACATAGCCACGGCCAAGGCCGCCAGCGAAATCGAAGAGCTGGTCAAGGAACAAAACCACGTTTACGAGCTGGTCGAGCGCGTCGGGCAGTTGTTGTGGACCGATGGCAAGGTCGGCGCGTTCGTGCGCTATGTCACCGATGGGCAGCGCTACGGGTTCCACGACAATCCGATCGTGCAGGCGCAGCCGCAGAAATTTGGAGAAGACAAATTCCAGTGCCCGAACTGCAGTACGGACAGCGCCGTGGGACAGATGTATGGCATGGCGTGCCCGCAGTGCGGGACACCGCTGACCCAGGACAACTTTCAGGAAGCGCCGCTGATTCCCGTGCCTGTAGTTACAGGCTACGAAAAGGTGCCCAATGGCCAGGTAAGCATCAGCATCGTTGGCTCGCTGGAACTGAACACGCCGGTATGGGCGAACTACGAGTACGAAATGCCATACCTGCAGTGGCAGCTTGAGGTGCACGAAGCCAAGCTGCGCGCCACGTATCCCAAAGTGGCCACCAAGATCATGGCGGGAAACCCGAACGATGCGGACGACGTTTACGCGCGCGCCTCGCGCATCGCCATTAAGCAGGGGTTGCCCACTACGCATCCGGGCGACGCGCTGACCAGTTTAATTACTTACACAAGGAATTGGATCGAGCCCTGGGCATTCGCTTCGGACCGGGTGAAAGAGTCGGTGCGACAGCAATTGCTGCAGCTGTTTCCGAGTGGGTGCTATTGCGCGTTTGCAGGGGAAACGTATTGCGAAAGCCGCGACGAACGGAAGAGCGACCACTGGCGCATCTTGCACGCCATGGAAGGCGACGGGCAGAACCGCCTGGCGCTGGGCGACGTAATCATCCCGGTGCAGGAGCGCTACAACAATTGGTCGAACATCATCACCGAAAACATTGAGTATGGAATTCCGCCGACTTACGCGGATCCCAACGTAATCGATTTTGATGCGCTGTCCTCAAGGACCGCGGAGCCGGCGTCCATGTTTCCGGCCAAGCCCAGGCCCGGGCAAACACTGGCGCAGAGTTTCTACCAGCCCGAAGCGGCAAAAATCGTGCCGGAAACCATGCCGGCGATGCAGGAACTCGCGGGGCCCATGTCGCAATTTTTGACCGGAATTTTCCCGGCCGTATTTGGCGGCGAGATGGCCGGAGCCGGCGGAGAAACCGCCGCGGGATACACGCTAGCGCGCGACCAGGCCATGGGCAGGTTGGGGCGGACCTGGCGGCGGTTTAAAAGTTTTTGGGCCGAAGTGATGACCCTGGCGGTGGAATGCTTCAAGGGAAATGCCACCGAAGACACCCAGCGCAGCGTGATGGGCGAGGACGGCGAGCTCGAGCAGAAAGTAATCAGCATCGCCGACCTGCGCGGGCAGACGCATGCGCGCGCCGAAGCGGACGAAAGCTTTCCAGTGCTGAAGAGCCAGCAGCGCGGGATTCTGCAGAATTTGATGAACATGGCCGGAGACGCGCCGGAACTGGCCGCGGCGTTTGCCGAGCCCGCGAACATGCGCTACGTCAAGAGCGTGATGGGCCTAACGGATTTTGTGATACCGGGCGAGGACAGCGCCAACAAGCAATTGCGGGAGATTCAGCAACTGATGCAAGGGCAGCCGATCCCCACGATGCAGCCAGGCCCGGATGGAACGCCGATGCCAGGCTTCGCCTCGACGGTGCCGGTGGACCAGCTCCTGGACCGCCACGACATCGAATTTGAGGAGTGCAAGCGCTGGGCGAATTCGCCGGCGGGAATCACGGCGAAGATGAAGAATCCCGCGGGGTTTGCGAACGTGCGAGCGCACGCGATCGAGCACCAAAAGTTTGCGCAGGAACCTGCGCAACACAAACCGCCAAGCGCGTCACTTAATTTAAAGGATTTACCGCCCGGCGGAAAGGTCCAGCTGGCCGAACAGCAGGGAATACATCTGGATCCGGCCGAGCTGATCGCCAAGGAAGCGCAAGACCGCCAGGACAAGCAAGACAAAATGACGGCGCTACGCAAGGAGAAAGTGGCATGAGGTATATGGCCAAACCGGTAATTGTCGACGCGTTTGTAATCAAAGCCGTCGGCCCGGTTCTCGATGATGGGTCAAGATGGCTGGACCTTGAAGAGAATCCAACTAGCCTGGCGAGCGCAGAAATGATGTCCCGTATGACGCCGGGTGTTGGCGATTACTGGGTGGTCCAGTCGGACGGCTACGTGTATCTCAATCCGAAAGAGGTTTTTGAACGGAAGTTATCGCCCGGCCACCCACTAGGAGAAAAATATCATGGCAACACCAGCAACCCCAGTATCGAGTGCAGCACCGCCAGCAGCGGGAAGTCAGGAAGCAGTGAACACCGCGGCGGATTTTGAAAGCGCCCGAGTTCTGTTTTGGAAATGGATGCGCCAGAAACGCCGGCGACGCCAGTTGAGGTAACGACCGATGCGACGACCGATGCAGCGAAGGCCGATGCGGCGCCGGCGCCGGATGCCGCGAAACCCGCGGAAGCAGCCGCAGCAGCCGCAGATCCTTATGCCCTCGACGCGGCCAAACTGCAAGCAGCTCTAGCCGACCCGAATCAGGGAGCCTTCGTAAAGGAGCTCCACGAGAAGTATCAGCGCGCCATCGAGAGCACCAAGATTTGGGGGGCGGAAGCGCAAGAGGCGCGGAGCCTGGTGCCGGGCGGTTTGCCGGAATTGAAAGAGACGGTGGATGTGGCGCGGAGCGCGCGAGCCGAAGCCGCTGATTTTGCGAGCGGAGTGCCGGACCGCCAAAAGAGCGCGCTGCAGGCGATCGCAGACGAACATCCAGAACAGTTTGCAGCCGGCATACCGGTGTATATGGAGATTGCCGGTGCCAAGAATCCGCAAGCGCGGGAAACGTATTTGCGCGGAGAGCTACAGCGCACGCTGGAAGGCGATGGCGTTGTGGGAGCCTTGCAAACGGCGTTCAGCCTGATGGCCAAGGGCGAAGCGGCCACACCGGAAGATGAGCAAGCCTTCGGCCAGGCCATGGGCCAGCTGCGGGAGTGGGCCGACAAGGCCGGGTTTGCATCCGCCAAGCCGGCAAGTTCGGCAGCGGCTAAGGCCAAGCCGGTGGATCCGGAGCTGACCGCAGCGCGGGAAAAGCTGGCGAAGTATGAGGCCGACGAGAAAAAGGCCACCGTGGATAATTTCACCGCGTGGTACACGCCGGTCAACGAGGAAATCAGCAAGGGCGTGCGCGAAGATGCCCGGGCGCGGCTCGAGGACTTCCTGCCGAAGAACGTGGAGAAGAATTTCCGCGACATGACCATGAATGACCTCCTGGATAAAGTGGAGCGCGAGTTGACCACGCAACTGCGTGCCGATACCGGGCACAACGAAAAACTGGCGGCCGTTCTGGCCGGCAATGCCTGGAAGACGAAAGGCGCGGAAGCGAAAACGCAGTACCTAAACCTGAGCACTGGGCGAGCAAAGCAGCTGCTGCCGTTCATCGTCGAGAAACTGATGAAGCCGCTGACCCAAGCGGCGGTAGCCGGAGCGGAGCAAAAGACCGCCGCGCAGAAAGCCGCAGCGGCCAGGCCGGATGTGACCGGCGCGGGCGGGACGGCGCGGCCGAACAACTGGAAAGTGAAAGACGTGCAGCGCGGCGGCGCACTGTCCGGCAAGACCGACGAAGAACTCCTCGATCTTTAAGAACAAAAACTTTTTCAAGCAGTCAAATTCATCCCGGCAGAACCGGGAAAAGGTCCCGGTGCGCCTTTAGCGCCGCGGATGAAGAAAGGTCCTAGACATGCCAGCACAAGCGAATGCAAACGTAGTGGCGTTACAGCTCGAAAAAGTGAGGGACAAAATTCCTCTTTTGTACGAGCGCGACGACATTTTATTGACCATGATCCAGCAGCGCGGGGACGTGGAGAAAGTTTCCAGCCGTAACATGCGTCTGCCGCTGCAGGTGTTGCCAGGCGGCAAGGCCGGAAGCTACAACGCCGACGGCGGAGATTTGGGACGCGGCAGCGGAACGCAGTATGACGTGGCCCAGATCAGCCCGGTGTTTTTCCGGTTCGCCATCGAAATTACCAAGCTCGTGGAATATGCCACCAGCGGCAAGGAGCGCGCGATCGAGAATGCCGCGAAGCGCGAAGTGGCGCAGGGCATGAAGCAGTTCCGGAGTTTCCTCGACAAGCTGATACAGACCGCCGGAAACGGCGTGCTCGGAGTAGTAAGTAGCGTAGCCGGCAGCGTACTGACGATGGCGGTGCCCATGGGCGCTGCGCTGGTATACATCGGGCAAACCATTCAGGTGTATGACACCACGCTGACGACCAACCGCGGCCCGGCAAACGTAGTGATGGCCGATCCGATCAGCTCAAGCCAGACCATAACGCTAGACGCTTTGCCGCCCGGCACGGTGGCAACGGACGTGATCGTGCATGACGGTTTGACGGGCGCCTCGCCGATTTCGTTGTTCGGTGTGAAATATCACCAAAACAACGCGACGACCGGGACCTGGCTGAACATGAACCGGGCAACATATCCAGTGCAGCTCCAAACCCCGCGAGTCAATGCGGGCAACGCCGCGCTGACACCGACCAACGTGCGCCTAGCACTGAACAAGGTGAGAAAAGCTTTGGGCATCGCCTCGCTGGGAAAGCTAGTGGCGTACTTGGCGGTTGAGCAGGAGCACGCCTGGGAGAACCTGGGCATCACCATCAGCCAGATCATCAAGGAAGCACCGGGCGGCGGCACAGACAATTTGGATTTGCTGTTCACCGGGAAAAAGACCATGGCCGGAGTGCCGATTAAGGCCAGCGTAAACGCCGACCAGACGAGGGTAGACTTCCTCGATTTGTCGCATTGGGGTCGCGCCGTACTGAAGGATATCGACTTCTACGAAGTCGGCGGGAACACCGTGTTCCCGATTTATGGCGCATCCGGAGGCCTTGCGGCCAGCTATATCTTCTATTTTGATACCGCGTTCCAGGTCTGGAACGATTCCCCGCGCAGCGGGGCTTTCATCGACACCTTGGGACGCCCAAGCGGCTATTGAAAAGAGTTGTCCTGACGGGCTGGGCCACTCCTCCTGGACGTCGGGACCGGGGGTGAGCCGGCGCGAAACCGCCCCGGCTCCCGCCGAAATTCACTGTTTATGACCACTAAAGTTTACTTGGCGGCATTGCTGTATCCACTTTTGTGGGCCGGACCGGTGAAGTGGATTCTCATTGGCATCGTTGTGGGCATCGCGATTTTTATCGCACTCGCTTTACGCTTTTTCCGCAACCCAGATAACTACAGATGATCAACGTGATTCGCGAGAAGCATGAGACCCCGGAGAGTGTGGCGCGGCTACTGTTGCGCGTCGGCGGGACGAACCGGTTTGGGAAAGAGAATTACCGGGCGGTGTGGGGCTGGAACCGCCTGACGCTAATTGGCGGGGAGTGGGAACAGAAAAATGAGGATGGCGCGCCGGAGCAATGGGCCTATCGCTGGGTGCCGAAGTACACCGAGACCGATAGATGGCATCTCGAGAAGTGGATGCCGCCAGAACTTTACGGGTCGCCGTGGACATGGTGGGGGACGGAAAAAGAGCGCGAGCTGGGGCCGTATCCGGTGCGCGGGGAGTACGAACACGTGCTCACGCTTGAAGGGAAGAGCGGGGAATTCGTGCAGCTTACGTCCACGATTGCGGAGCGCATCGCGCACATGATCCAGTACGCGCGAAAGTTTCCGAAGTCGGCGACAAAGGCCGCGCTGTATCGCCGGGAAGCGAAAGCCGATCGCGATTATGAAGAGTGGGCCTACGATCAGTTGACCGAACAGGTCCCCGCGTTCCACCAGCAGCCATTCGTAACCGTCGCCTGATTAATCGAGCGCACGATTTCTAAAGTTTCCAAGGAGAAAAAATGGCCAGACCGATGCCAGCGAAGGACCGGGCCGCGCGGATCGCGGTGATATGCAATTTGACGGATTTGTACAGCGTCGAACAGCGGAATTATGGGGTGTTTGCGGTGCATCCAGTGATTGCCGGGATGCAGTATGTGGTGCGCTGCAAAGCCTCGCTGGAGCTGCAACAGAAGAAAGAGCGCGGGCGCGAAGCGAACATTTTGCCGGGAGGCGGGGCGCGGAAAGAAATCATCGCCCAGTGCGAGCCGGGCGAAGAGTATGCGCTGACGGAACTTGCCGACGCCACGGCGGTGCGCCAGGAAATGGGCGGCCCCGACGGGCAGAACAACACGCTGGTGCATGAGCCCATGCCGGCATACGACACCGCGGACGATATCGTGCGGTCGCTGAACAAGAACATGGCCATCGGCGGAGTGGGCGCGGACGGGATTGAAGGATTTTGCGGGATTTTTGTTTGCGACGACGACCGGCCAACGGCGCAAGAGCTGAAGGCCGCGCGGCAGCGGCTGCAGAAGTGCGATGAGGCCATGGTGCAGCGCGCGGATATCGACTTCGCCTTTTACAAAAATCCCATGTTCTGCGTAGAAGCCATTCCATCGGCGAAGCGGCTGAAGATCGAGGACCGCGAATGGCTCAGCGTCTACAGACCGACCGTTGAATGCCAGGCATGTTTTGCAAAGAACGATCCGCGGGCGGTGGTGTGCATGAAATGCAACTTTGTGATGAACCGCAAGAAGGCCATCGAGATCGGCTACCTGGAAGCGGTGCCGGAACCGGCCAAGCCGCACAAGAGCGCTTAGCCGATGAACGCGCCGCTTGTGATTGCCGCCGTTGCGCTGGCCGGGACGTCGCTGTTTGACGGCTGGACGACGGTGCGCTTCCTAAAAAACCACGACTACGTGGAAAAAGATACCGCGTGGCTGTTTGGGCCCCGGCCCAGCACGCTGAAGGTTTACGGTCTGGGTGCAGCTGTGATCGCCGGAGAAATTATCTCGGCGCTACTGTTGAACGAATTGACCGTATACCTAGGCTACGCGATGGCCGCGGCCGGCGGATATCAGGTGTACACGCACGTCCGCGACGGCCTGGCCAATCTGAAAATTCCGGTGAAATGACAATCCATGTACGGCACAGACATACCGATCGAAATAGTGGGCGGTTTGGTCAGCGACATGGCGGCCACCCAGTTGCCGGCGGGGGTAAGCCCGGATTGTAAGGACATTGCTTTCAGTGAATCAGGTGCTCGCACTAGACCTGGGCTGGGCGTGCCGATCGGCGGGACGCCGCTGACGGGCAACGTGGTGAATTACCTGAAGACCTTCATCACGTCGAATGGGACGCTGCGCGCGCTGGCGATGACCGACCTGGCGAACCTGTACAAGGAAACAGCGCCGGGAGCATTTGGGCTGATCACCCAGCTAAACGATGTGACCATCGCGGCGCCATACGCGGACAGCACGACGATTTTCAACCGCGAATATTTGGCGCTGAGCGATGGCAAGTTTGGCGTGGGCATGCCGCGGCAGTTCGATGACGTGAACCTGGACCGCGTGAGCCAGGTGGGCCCGGGCGCCGCGCCCGCAGCTGCGGACCAGACAACTAGTTACACCATCACAGCATCGCCAAACGGATTAAAGCGCGTCGGTATTTTCGACGGGATGGCGATAAGCACAATCACACAAGTCGGAGTGCTGGCAACGTTGACGGCTACAGGGTCTTGGTTCACCTACTTTCAAGCCAATGACACCATCAAGATTGCCGGAGCTGGCGTGGCTGGCTACAACGGCACGTACACCGTGGTAGCCGTGCTAAGCCTGAACAGTCTGACGTTTATTGCTTCTTCACCCAGTTTTGGGGCGTCCGCTGGAGGTACGGTTGAATGGGGTTACGTGACCGTTTTCCCGACAGCTACAACCGCGATTTTTAGCGTCGGAGCAAAAGCGGGAATCGCAGGAGCAGGAGTCGGCGGCTACAACGGAAACGCGGTGATTCGGGCTATGGCGTCACCAGCAGTCAGCCTGGTCTTATCCAGCCCTGCTTATATCGGGTTGGCGAATTCCGGAAATGGAACGCTGACATTGGTTGGAAACATCTCTGCTGGGACGCGCGAAGTTAGCGTGATCTTCGTAACCCGGCAACAGTACCTGACTGCGCCAGCGCCGTTTACGACCTGGACGGCGGCGGGCGGAAATGCCGCTATTATTTCAGGCATTCCCATCGGGCCGCCGAACATCATCCAGAGAATCCTTTGTTTCACCGGAGCAGGCGGAGCGAACTTTTTCTACGTCACAGGAGCCAACGCCACGCTGCCAGGCAGCGACATGGTGATCGCGGACAACAGCAGCACGCAGGTAACGGTAGATTTTACGGATGCGATCCTGCTGGCGGGGACGAACGTGGACGCGCTGTACAACCAGGTGGAGCTGGGGGAATGCGCGGGAGTGATCGATTACAAGCTTCGGAATTTCTGGTGGGGCGAGCGCGCCAAGATTGGGAATTTCAACAATCTGACGTTTGACGGCGGGTTCACAAATCCGGGAGGCACGCCGAACTTTCCGCTGGGATGGACGCAGGACGCGGTTTTTGCGTCTGGCGGGGCGTCGGCGCTGGCGCAGATACAGCCGACGATTTGGGGCGATGCGTATGCGATTTTAGGGAATGGCGCGACGGCCACGCGGGGACTGATCACGCAGAGCGCGGCAAAAGATTTCCGCGGCGTACCAATCCTGCAAGCCGGGACGGCGTATAGCGCGCGTTTCCGCGCGCGCTGGGCCGTGACGTCTGGCGGGGCGCCAACGGCCGGGAACCTGCAGGTGCAGCTTTTCAGCGCCAGCGCGGGATCCCTAGGACTGTTCACTGTGGCATTTGGGACCCTGACGAGCACTTATGCCGAGTACATCGGGCCCATACTTGCGACGCAAACGACGATTCCAGCGGATCTGCAGTTGCGTGTGTATGCGAATGGCACGCCGGACAACCGCACCATTTTTCTGATCGACAATATCGAGTTGTACGTAACCAGCCAGCCGAACAACGTGAGCCTGGTACGGGCCTCGCGAGTGGAGAATCCCGAATCGTTTGACGGCGTGACCGGGCTACTGCAGGTAGCGGAAAACAATGGCCAGGCGATGCGCGCCGCGTTCAAGGTGCGCGAGCGGTTGTACTTCGTAAAAGAGCATTCGCTGCACGTGACGAGCGATGATGCCTCGAACGAGCCGAGCGGCTGGAGCGTGGACGAAGTATCGAAGACGGTAGGGACGCCCAGCGTGCGCGGAGTTGGAGTTGGGGAAGACTGGGTGGTGGTCGCGGACCGCGCGGGACTCTACATTTTCGCTGGTGGCGAGCCGCAAAAGATTTCTCAGGAAATCGGACACAGCGACAAGAAATTAACTTTGGCGTGGGACCAGATCAACTGGCAGTACGGGCACACCCTGTGGGTGACAGTGGACACGCTGGAGAAACGGATCCTAGTGGGCGC
>Ga0193731_1000229_pt1 | contig 19476 bp, 18 predicted proteins | sample U1a2metaG_FD_144920 | JGI IMG/M metagenome (GOLD analysis project Ga0193731, IMG submission 144920) | Soil microbial communities from a riparian zone of the East river system, Colorado, United States - U1a2 | ecosystem: Environmental > Terrestrial > Soil > Riparian zone | place: USA: East River...
CATCGGCCTTGCGCTGGTCATCGTCGCCGCGATCGAGCAGGGCCGGCCGGACACGATCTTCAGCTGGTTGTGGGTTGACGGTGCAAACTCGGTCAGCTTTCCGGTCTCAGCGGTTCCCAACCCGACCTGGCACGTCGCGGGGCTCACCCTGGAGGCGAGCAAGGTCGCCATCATCCCGATCTCGATCTTCCTGATGCTCGTGCTCGGTTTTGTGATGCGATACACGCAAGTGGGCCGCGGGCTGCGCGCCGTCGCCGAGAACCCTCGCGCTGCGCAGCTGATGGGCCTCAACGTCGATCGCATGATCTCTCTCACCCTGATCATCTCCTCCGCGCTCGGCGGGTTGGCCGGCATCCTGTTTGGAGTCGCGCTCGGCGACATCAGCCCGTACATCGGTCGTGACAACGTCGAGGTGCGCGGGCTTGCCGTGATCGTCCTGGGCGGCATGGGCAGCATTCCCGGCGCCGTGGCCGGTGGCTATCTGCTGGGGCTGATCGAAGTTATTGCGCTCGTCACCATTGGCAGCAACGCAAGGGCCGGTGTCGCGTTCGCAGCCCTATTTCTTATGTTGGTCCTTCGCCCTCAGGGTCTGTTCGGCGCCCAGGTTCGAGAGAAGGTGTGACCGCCTGATGGATTTCCTGATCCAGCTCGTGACGGACCCGGTCGGCTTCTACAACTCCCATACGCTGCTCATCGCCCAGATCGGCATCAACAGCATCATCGCCACCTCGATGTTCGTCGTTCTTTATTCGGGGCAGCTTTCGCTCGCGGCGCCTGGCTTCATGGCGATCGGCGCATACACGTCTGTGTTGATGGACCTGTACTGGCATACGCCGTTCGCCGTGAACCTCGCTGCTGGGACTCTGCTGGCAGGGGCTCTGGGCGTGCTTGTCGGATTGCCCGTGCTGCGCCTGCGCGGCGTCTTCCTGGCCATCGCGACAATCGGTTTCATCGAGGCGCTGCGTCTCGGCGTCATCCTCAACCTGCCAATCACAGGCGAGGGCCTTGGGCTCAAGAACGGAAACGCCGACCCGCTGGGCGGCATCAACCTGGTGCTGGTCGCCCTGGTCGTGGTGGTCTTTCTAATGTGGCGCCTGACCAAGGGCAGGCTTGGCCATGCATGGTCCGCCATCCGCCAGGACGAGCTCGCCGCGCTGAGCCAGGGGATCGATGTGGCGCGCTACAAGCTGCTCGCCTTCACCCTGAGCGCAGTAATCGCCGGATTCGCCGGAGGCCTCGAAGCCCACCTCAATTTCTTTGTCGACCCTGGCGACGCCCAGTACGGCGTCTCGCGAGCTGTGCAGATTCTCACCTTTGCAGTGCTGGGCGGCAGCGGCAACATTTTCGGTCCAGTGGTCGGAGCGCTCTTCCTGACCACGCTGCCGGAGATCATCCGCCAGGCCGCCGACTACCGTGACGTGGTCAGCGGAATCATCCTGATCGCGGTCATCGTCTTCCGGCCGCAGGGCATCGTCGGCCGCGGCGGCCTCGCGATCGTCAGACCCCGCTGGTGGCCTCGGGCCCAACCCCATGCTCCTTCGCCTGGATAGCGTTCAGCGTCACTTCGGCGGCGTGAAGGCCGTCGACGGAGTGTCGCTGGACGTGGAGGAGGGTTCGATCCAGGGCCTCATCGGGCCCAACGGCGCCGGCAAGACGACGCTCGTCAATGTCATCACCGGCTACATACCCTTCCAATCGGGCCAGGCCTGGATTGGAGGGGACGTTCTCGGCGGGCTTCCGGCCCACCGAATCGCCGGGCTCGGCATCGCGAGGACCTTTCAGAACATCAGGCTGTTCAAGGACCTTGACGCCCTCGACAACGTGCTCGTCGGAATGCACTCGCGGCGCCACGACGACACCCTCTCCCAGCTCGCGACGCTGCCGGTCTTCCGCCGTGACCACCGCGCGCGAATCAACGAGGCCCACCGGCTGATGGAGGTCGCAGGTCTCGATCCGGGCGAGGTGGGTGGACGCGCTGCCGGCACATTGCCGTATGGCGACCAGAGGCGCCTCGAGATCGCGCGAGCGCTCGCGCTGCAACCACGCCTTCTGATTCTCGACGAACCTGCCGCGGGCATGAACCCTTCCGAGAAGCAAGGCATGCGAGAGCTGATAGAGCGCCTCAACCAGGACGGCTTGACGATCCTCCTTATCGACCATGACATGCGGCTCGTGATGGGAGTCTGCACGCACGTCGCCGTTCTCAACTTCGGCCGGAAGATCGCCGACGGCAGCCCCAAGGAGGTCTCCACCGACGCCGGAGTGATCAAGGCCTACCTTGGCACGGGGGGTGAGCGCGAGGTCTCGAGCGCGCCTGGGGCCAGCGGCGTCGACGAGGCGACGGAGGTGGTCGAGGCGGCAGCCACGTCAAGGGTCACCGCCGAACCGGAAAACGCGATCCTCGACGTCCGGGACCTTTCGGTGAGCTATGGCGCAGTGAACGCGGTGCGAGGCGCCTCGCTTCGCGTCGCCGCCGGTGAGGTGGTGGCGTTGATCGGCGCCAACGGGGCGGGAAAATCCACCATTCTGAACACGCTGTCAGGCCTCATCCGTCCTGACTCTGGCACTGCGAACTTCGACGGGCTGGACCTGACCGCCGCCAAGCCATCCGCCATCGTCCGCCACGGACTCGCCCAGGTGCCGGAGGGTCGCGAGATCCTGGCGCGCCAGACAGTGCTCGAAAACCTGGAGCTTGCAACCTGGGCCAGGCACGACAGGGAGGCGGCCGCCAAGGACATCGAGGCCGCGATGAAGCGGTTTCCAATCCTCGGCGAGCGGCGCGCGATGAGGGCCGGCACGCTCTCAGGCGGCGAGCAGCAGATGCTGGCGATCGCGCGCGGTCTGCTCGCCAAGCCGCGCCTGCTGCTGCTTGATGAGCCTTCTCTGGGCCTGGCGCCTCAGATGGTGGACGAGGTGTTTGCAGCCATCGCTGAGATCCACCGCGAGGGGACCACGATCCTGCTCGTCGAGCAGAACGCGCTGCGCGCCCTCGCGATCGCCGACCGCGCATACGTCCTGGAAACAGGCAGGATCCTGCTCAGTGGGAGCGGCGACGACCTGCTCCACAACCCGGCTGTCCGCCGCGCCTACCTGGGGGGATAGCGGCGGGTCTTCGACCCGCCTTATGAGAGGGAACCCAGATGGTTCCCTCTGCGCGCAGAGCGGCGTTGAGGATGGGCCTTACTGAATGCATCGCCGGGCGCTTCGCGCGCGGACCCGGCCCTGAATCCATCTCCAACGAAGGCATTGGGTCGGCAAAGGGCCGGCGCTCTCTTTCCGGCTAAGGATGGGCTTTGTTTAGAAGGGTTTCTCCTCGCCATGCGCGGGAGTGGATGTAAACAAAGTTATGGCCGGGGGGAACCCCGGCCACCCCCTGCCACGCTAGTGCCGATGGAAACAAAAAACCCCGGGCCGTTAGGCCCGGGGCTTTGATTGGTCGTTTAACCCTTAGAGGGTGCGAACGCTCTTCGCGCGTGGCCCCTTGGGGCTCGCCTCGATCTCGAAGGATACCTTCTCGCCACCCTGGAGGCTGTCGAAGTCACCTTCGGTGCCACTCCTGTGGAAGAAGAATTCCTTACCGTCTTCGGCTGCGATAAAGCCGAAGCCACGGTCCGCGACCAGTTTCTTGATGGTGCCTGTAGGCATTTCCATCTCCTATCTCTCGAACTAGGGCCAACTCAACTCGGCGGGCCTGTTCGAGAAACGGAGCCTGCGGTGAGCGCCTGCACTGTGCCGGCAAGGTGATTATACCCCAGACAGCCAGAACCGAACCTCCAGGCTTCCCGGAACGCCGTGATCCGATCTCAGCCTGATCTCACCCGCTCGGGGCGGGGTACTTCCGAGATGCGCCTCGCCCGAGACTGATCGACCTCTGTCAAATGGCGCTTTCGGAGGCGCAAATGCTTCGGCGTGACCTCGAGCAGCTCATCGTCGCCCAGGAAGTCCAGGCTCTGCTCTAGGCTCAGCCTCGAGGCAGGCGTCAGCCGCACCGAGATGTCGGAGGTCGAGGACCGGATGTTGGACTGCTTCTTCTCGCGGCAGACGTTGACCCGGATGTCGCCTGGGCGTTTCTGGATGCCGACAATCATCCCCTCGTAAACCGCCTCCCCTGCCTCGATGAAAGTGGTGCCGCGCTCCTGGGCGCCGGCCAGCCCGAAGGCGAGCGTGGTGCCCGGTGACGACGCGGTGAGAGCGCCGTTGCGCTGCTCCCGGAAGTCGCCGGCCCATGGCCGATAACCGATGCCGATCGAGCCCATGAGGCCGGTGCCTGCAGTCAGCGTCAGGAAGCTGTTGCGGAAACCAATCAGGCCGCGCGTTGGGATCAGGTACTCGAGTCGCACGCCGCCCTTCGAGTCATAGCTGATCTCAATCATCTCGCCGCGCCGTTTGCCCAGTGCTTCAGTCACTGCGCCAAGATGTTCCTCGCGGACATCGACGGTGAGCCGCTCGATCGGTTCCATCCGCTGACCGTTGATCCTTTTGACAATCGCCTCCGGGCGAGAGACCTCGAACTCGAAACCTTCCCTGCGCATTGTCTCGATGAGCACAGCGAGGTGAAGCTCGCCGCGACCACTGACGAGGAAGCGCTCGGCGGCCTCGGTGTCCTCCACGCGAAGCCCCAGGTTGACGTCGAGCTCCTTGTACAGCCTCGCCCTCAGCTGGCGGGTGGTTGAGAACTTGCCTTCGCGGCCGGTGAAGGGGGAGGTGTTGACCCCGAAGGTCATCCTTACCGTCGGCTCGTCGATCTCGATGCGCGGCAGCGGATCGGGCGACTCGGGGTCGGCGAGCGTGTCGCCGATGGCGATCTCTTCGAGACCGGTCAGCAGCACAATGTCGCCGGCGCTCGCGTTAGGCACTGCCACGCGGTCAAGGCCTCGGTACACGAGCACCTGCACGACCTTCACCCGCCGAGCTTCGCCGGCCGCATTGAGCACGGCCACTGCATCGCCTGGCGCGACGCTGCCACGCGAGATGCGACCAATCGCAAGGGTCCCCGTGTAGTCGTCGTAAGCACGGTTCGCGACAAGCATCTGAAAGCCTCCCGGCTCGGTGACCGGAGGCGGGATGTGCTCGATGATTGTCTTGAACAACGGCTCGAGGTCAGGCGCAAGGTCGTCAGGGTCCGAGCCGGCGCGACCTTCTTTGGCCACTGCGTAGATGACCGGCGCCTCGAGCTGGTCGGCGTCCTCGGCCAGCTCGAGAAAGAGGTCGTGGACCTTGTCCAGCGATGCCTTCGGGTCGGCGTTCTTGCGGTCGACCTTGTTGATCACAACGATGATGCGGAGGCCCACCTCGAAAGCCTTGCGGAGGACGAAGCGGGTCTGTGGCATGGGGCCCTCGGCTGCATCGACCAGCAGGAGGCAACCATCGGCCATGTTGAGGACCCTCTCCACCTCGCCACCGAAATCGGCGTGGCCGGGGGTGTCGATGATGTTGATGGTCACACCCTCGTGCCGGACTGAGGTGTTCTTGGCGAGGATCGTGATGCCCTTCTCTCGCTCGAGGTCGTTCGAATCCATGATCAGCGTCCCCATGTCCTGGTTATCTCTGAACGTATGGCTCTGTTTCAGAAGGGCGTCGACCAGCGTCGTCTTCCCGTGGTCGACGTGAGCGATGATCGCCAAGTTGCGAATGTCGTGCCGGAGATTCATGTGCGTCATGGGGCAGTACTGATCACGCGGTTGGAGGATGCGAGCACCTTGCCCGCTTCAGGACTATACGAAACACCACCGGGTCACGCGCTTGCTCAGCATGGGCGTTGCACCGTAACAGCCGAAGTAACATCCGTTCCAACATGAAGCTAGGTACATCGGCCGGCCGCCTCGGTCTCGCCGGCATGGTGACGGCCTGGCTGATGATCGCATCCAGCCGTGCCGGGCTCGCCGATGAGGCCTGGGTGATCACGTCGTTTCACTCTGACATCGCTGTTGCGGGCGACTCAACGATGACGGTCGTCGAAGACATCAAGGTCGATTTCGGATCGCTCCAGAAGCACGGCATCTTCAGGACCATCCCCCTTCGATATCGCTACGACTCCACCCAGGACCGCTTCTACAAGCTCGAGGTGCAGTCAGTGACCGACGGCTCGAACGCGCTCACCTATGACGACTCGGTGAGCAATGACAACGAGGTGATCAAGATCGGCGACGCCGACGTCCTGGTCACCGGCAGGCAGCGATACGTGATCACGTACACCGTGTTCGGGGCGATGAATTCGTTCGAGGATCACGACGAGGTGTTCTGGAACGTGGACGGGCCGCTGTGGCCGGTCCCCAAGACATCAGTGACCGCAAGTGTGAGCGTGCCTTCCGGAAGCCTGCAGAAGGCAACATGTTTCCAGGGCGCTCCGGGCTCAACTGAAGCCTGCAGACACGCTGAATCCGGCGACACGGCGGAGTTCTCCTCAACCCGTAAGCTCGGCTCGGGCGAGGAGCTGTCGGTCGTGGCCGCAATGACATCGGGTGCTGTAACGGTCCCTCCGCCGTTGCTCGAGCCTCGCCAGCGCGAGTTCCCGCAGGACGCTTTCGAAGCCTCGCCCCCGATCCTCGGACTGTCTGGCCTCCTGACAGTGCTCGGCGTCGGCCTCGTAGGCTGGAACTTCTGGGCGCACGGCCGCGACCGCACCTACCTGACGCAGCATTACCTTGCAAGCGATCCCTCTGCCCGGCCTGGTGCACCGACGGAGCCCGAGCAGACTCGGCCGCTGTTCGCGCGCGACACGCTCGTGGTCGAGTTCGGGCCTCCGCAAAAGATGCGACCCGCCGAGCTCGGGCTCATCCTCGACGAAAGCGCAGACCCCAAGGACGTCACTGCGACGATCGTCGATCTCGCGGTGCGCGGATACCTCACGATCACCGAGCTGCCGGGGAAGTGGGATTGGACGTTGACCTGGAAGCCCGGCGGCAATGCGAAAGCGCTGCTGCCATATGAGAAGACGATCCTGGACGGCCTGTTCAATGGTCGCACCGAGATCAAGCTCTCCGAATTGAAGGGCACGTTCGCGCCGACGCTGAAGCGGGCGGAGGACGAGATGTACTCCGACGCCGTCTCGCGCCGCCTGTTCACGAGCAGCCCCAACCAGGCCCGATTGGGTTGGGGATGCCTCGGCTGCTCGGTGGTCCTGATCGGCTTCGCTCTGACGGTCGGGCTCGGCCTCGCTCTCGGCTGGGGTTTTGTTGGCCTGGCGGTAGTGATCGTCGGAATCGTGCTGACCGCCACCTTCCCATTCATGCCGCAGCGCACGGCGGCCGGTCGCGATCTGATGCAGCACACGCTCGGGTTTCGCCTTTACATGACCACCGCAGAGAAGTACCGACAGCAGTTCGCCGAAAAGGCGCAGATCTTCACCGAGCTCCTGCCTTACGCGATCGTGTTCGGGTGCGTCAGCCAGTGGGCGAAAGCGTTCGAAGGGATCGATACAACCAATGCAACCAACTCGTGGTACGTGGGCAACGCGCCCTTCCAGGCCGCCCTTCTATCGAGCAGCCTCCAGTCCATGAACACCAACATCTCGAGCGCCATCACCTACGTCCCACCTAGCTCTGGCAGCTCGAGCGGCTTCAGCGGCGGTGGAGGCTTTTCTGGAGGCGGCGGGGGCGGTGGCGGCGGGGGGAGCTGGTAGCGGCCGGTCAGCCGTTGGCCTTCGCCGTTCTTAGAGGTTCGCCGACCTCGTTCAGGAAGCCAAGCAGCTCGCGGTAGGACTGCAGGAAGGTTGTCTCGTGGTACGCGATCCCGCGCTCTTCGCAGAACTGCTTCACGATCGGTTGAGCGCGCTTCACATTGATGCGCGGCATGCCAGGAAAGAGATGGTGCTCGATCTGGTAGTTGAGAGCGCCGTACCAGAAATCGGTGAGTGGATGGCCGTAAATGTTGCGAGCTGTCAGCACCTGGGTTCGCACGAAGTCGAGCCGGGTGGTGCTGTCGGTCTGCGGCATGCCCTTGTGGTTGGGCGCAAACACTGATGCGAGATATGCGCCGCCGACCCCCTTGTGGATGAGCACAACCATGAGCGCCGACCACGGCCCAAGGAAGAAGAGCATCGCGCCGAGGTACAGGACCGCGTGGGCGGCAAGTAGGCCGAATTCGAGGCGGCGGTAACGCGATTCTTCCTTGATGAGATAAGTCGCACCGACCACGTGCATGCTCCAGGCGAGGAAGGTCGTCAGCGGGAAGAAAAAGTACACCTGGTACATCGCCAGTAGCCGCCCCGGCCCGCGCCTCGCCATCGCCTGTTCGTGGGTGTAGACGATTGCGCCGACGTCGATGTCAGGGTCGAGGTCGACGTCGTTCGGGTTTCCGTGGTGCCGGTTGTGCTTCTGCACCCACCACCCGTAGCTCATTCCAAGCAGCGCATCAGCCGTGACAAGACCGACCAGCGCGTTCTTCCAGTTTGCCGCGAACATCTGGCGGTGACCAGAGTCGTGCAGCTGGAATCCAAGCTGGCCGGAGATGATGCCAAGGAAAACAGCGGTCAGAGCCTGGGCCCACCATGGCTTGACAATGAAAAGAACCACGAGACAGCCGAAGAAGAGGACCAGGTTGGTGGTGATGCTGAACGCGTAAAACCCGGGGCGCTTTTCCATCAGCCCCGCATCCTGGATGCGTCGTTTGAGGACCGCGTAGTCGCGCTGAACGGGTTCGGGGATCTCACCTTCGGGTTGTGAGACTTCCTTGATCAGAGTTGACAAACCTAAAGTCTTCCTCAATCAGAGTGCTATCTGGCGCGTAACAGTATCCATAACACGATGGCGAAAATGCCGTCCGTGTCAGGCTTCCAACGTGAATCACGTAGTCAACCTGGTGCCGAGAGCGGGAGTCGAACCCGCACGTCCTTGCGGACATCGGTTTTTGAGACCGACGCGTCTGCCTGTTCCGCCACCTCGGCGCGGCCGTAACGGGGCTCGACAATACCATTGGGCAATGCGCATCGCGGCCGGACTTGGCCTTTGCGCGCTCCTGTCCGCGTGCGGCCTGGGCGGCGCGACTCCCCTCGCGAGCCCCGTTGCAGGCACCACCAGCAATCCGGGACAGGCTGCTTCAGCGCCGCGTATCACGCCTCCGTCGGTGACTCCGCCGGAGCCCCCAAGCACCAATCTGCCGGCCTTCAGGTGCGCCGACGCCGCCGGAGGGACCGCCGGCGCCGCCAACGTCACGAGCGTCAGGGTCGCGCAGCAGGTCGGTTACGACCGCTTCGTCATCCAGTTCAGCGCCAAGGTGCCCGCTTACACGGTCAAGCGGCAGGCGAAGCCGATATTCAAGGCAGGTGGCAGCGGCCAGTCAGTGACGCTCAGCGGTACAGCCGGAGCCCTCGTGCAAGTTCATTCCGCGACCGGGGCAGGCACCTACACCGGCCCCACCGACTTCTCGCATGCCGAGTTCCCTGTCCTGAAGGAGGCTCGGCTGACTGAAGACTTCGAGGGCTACTTGTCGTGGGGCTTGGGCCTCAGCCGCCCCGCTTGCCTGCGAACCTTCACTCTTTCCGATCCCCCGCGACTGGTTGTCGACTTCAAGACGACGGCCAGCTAACCTTCGCTGCGAATGACAGACCAGACACCTCCGGCGCCCGCGGACCAGCAGGTTCCTGCGCCGGTCGCCCCACCGGACCCTCCGCCCACCGCCACACCGGTCCCGCCGCCGGCAGCGGCAGTTCCGCCGCCGGCCAAGGCTGGGCGCTCCTGCTTCGGCTGCGGGTGCGGTGGTTGCCTCATCGCAGTTGTGCTGGTCGTGCTCCTCATCCTGGGCGGCGGCTATTACCTGTTCATCGTCCAGGCGCAAGCTGCAGTCCCATCGCCGGCTGCGCTGGTGGTGATCACGACGCCTGTCGACGTCGACACCAATAACTCGGGCGGCTTTCACCCAGCACGGCCGGGGCAAGAGCTGACCGCCGGAAACTCGGCTCGCACCGGCGACGGGGGGCACGCCGCGATCCAGTTCCCGGATGGGTCCTATGTCCGCCTTGCGCCCAACACCGTGGTGACAGTGGCCGAAGCCCAGCTCTCGCCCGACGGCAGCCTGCGGTCTGCGAACATCGTCCAGAAGATCGGCCGCACCTTTGCCAACGTCCAACACCTCGCAAGTGGCGCGACCTTCCAGGTCGGCGGCCATTCTGTAAGCGCCCAGGTGCGCGGTACGGAATTTGAGGTCCTGGTCCGCGCTAACAACACCAACCTGATCAAGGTGTTCGACGGAACCGTGAAGGTCAGTGGAAAGACCACAGTGACACTGACCGCCGGGCAGCAGGTCGACGCCGACGCGAACGGAACGCTGGCCAACCAACGAGCCATCCAGCCCGAGCCCCAGGACCCGTACGCGCTGGCTGCGCAGTGCGCAAGGGCCGTTGCGGTGGGCACGTCGCCAGGAACTACGCAGACGACTACCGGTGACAACCTGGCCACCGGACAGACGGCCACGGTCGACTATCACTCCCCGGGAGGCACCGTCAAGGTTGCGCTGTGCTACCCGGGAAGCTTGATGACGATCACGTTGGTCGATCCCAACGGCGTGCAGCACACCTCGAGAGGAGGAACGACAGTTCAGTTCAACGTGAACGGGCCGCCGGGTCTCTACAAGGCGATCGTCCGCGGGGTCGACATACCAGCCGGCGGCGAACCCTACTCGCTGGCATTCGCCACGAACTCAGCATGCAGCGGGGAGCCCATCGATGACGGCGGGTTTGTCCGCCAGACCCTCAGCACCGACCAGCTCTCGCAGTCGCTGCAAACCGCTGGTGTCACCCTCCAGGTCCAGGGAACATCCCCCAACTCGGCGCGCCTCTTCTACTACTCCGACCTCGGGGGCGTGCCCATCTCGTGGACTGTCGTCTTTTACTCGGCGTCGCCCAATCTCGGCCTTGTGCTGACCCAGGTGACGGTGCGAGGCATCAACCTCACAACACAGGTGGCGTCAAGGCTGTCATCCGTAATCGGCCAGTCGCTCAGTGTCCCGACCGACTTCACAGTCGACCGCGTGTACTCATGCAAGGGCACCGGGGGCGGAGTCATGGTGATCGAAGGCCACAGGTAGGACCTGCCGACTCGATCGCGAGCTTAAAGAGGCCATTGTGGCTGTCCCTTTAGGTATCGTTCCCGCACATGCAGGTTTCAGCGGCGCGCCCAGCGCCGAAGCGCAGGGGTGGATACCGCCTCATCATCATCCTGCTCGTCGTTCTTCTCCTGGCCGGGGCCGGCCTCTTCTGGCTCAACAGCGCGGCCCAGGCGTCAGTCAACGCCGCCGCCACCCTTACCGTCTTTCAACCCACGGTCCAGGTCGCGCGTTCCGGTGGCGCCTTCCTGACGGCCGCCACAGGAACCGTGGTGCAGCCGGGAGACGCTGTCAAAACTGATGCCAAGGGCCGCGCCGCCATTCAGCTCCCTGACGGAACGCTGACCCGAATGACAGGCGACACCGAGATCAGTCTCACCTCCGCCCACTTCGCAAAGAGCGGGAACCTTCAGGACGCCTCGATTCTCCAGAAGGTCGGCCGGACCTTTACCAACGTGCAGCACCTGGCCAGCGGCGCCATCTTCAGGGTGGGCGGCCAGTCGGCGGTGGCGTCGGTTCGCGGGACCAAGTTCGAGGTCCTCGTCAATCCAGACGGCTCGATGCTGGTCAAGCTGTTCGACGGCGAGCTGGACCTCGATGGCAAGAACCACATCCACCTCACCACCGGCCAGCAGGCTTCGATCGACGCACAGGGGAATGTCGGGCCCGCCGGCCCCATCGTGCCTGATCCCAACGACCCGTTCGGCCCGCAGCAGGGAGCCTCTGACGCATCCAACCAGGGGACCACTCCGGGCACCGAACAGAACTTCATCGGCCCGCCGATCCACAACGGAGAGCAGCAGGCGTACACGTACAGCTTCGCAGGCGGTGGAATCGTGAAGGCAGCACTTGGGTACAAGGGCAGCGCGATGGCCCTCAGGGTCAAGGCCCCAGACGGCCACGTCTATTCAGGTACAGGACGCTCGCCAATCGTCGTCCTTGTGCCGAACGCTCCTGCCGGCATCTATACAGTCACCGTGGTCGGCATCAGCGGGCTCGGCGCCGCAGGTGAGGAACCATTCCTCAGTGTGTCAGCCCTCGAGCCCTGCGCCACTGCGACGATCGCCCAGAACGGAGCGGTGCGTCATGGCTATACGGGGCAGGACCTCGCCAGTGCAATCAATGTGGCCGGTCTGTCGAATCTCAGCCTCGCGATCATTGGCGAGTCCATCGCGGGCTCGATCATCACAGGCAGCGGCACTTATAACGGCGTCAGCTGGACCGGCACCGTTGTGCTCTTCATGCACGGTGGAGTGCTTCAGATATTCGCTGTCGGGGCCACCGTGTTCAGTGTCAGCGTCCCCGCCCAGCAGATCGTGCAGCAGATCGGGGCAGCAATTGCGCAGGATCCCACCAACATCAACCCGGGGTATGTTGTCGACCGGCTCTTCACTTGCAAAGGCGTCCTGATGATCGACGGCCGGACAAGTCGCTGACGAACGACGCGACGATGAAGGCGCTTACCTAGGACCCGCGCCGTTCCCGCTGCGCCTCATATTCCGCCGCAGCCAGTTGATCGGTTGAGAGTTACTGCCCTTGGATGTCAGGGCGTGCTCGAGGCGATCGAGTAAATCGCCGGCCGTCGCAGGGCGGCGGTCCGGCACGCGATCCATGGCCTGTTGGAGCACGCTCGCAAAGGGAGCCGAAAGCTCAGGCACCGAGTCCCGAACGCTGGGCGGCGGTTCGTACAGCCGCCGGCTCAGTGTCTCGATCCAGCTCTTTGACGAAAAGGGCCGGCGGCCGGTCACTGCTTCGAACAGGACAGCCGCAAGCGAATAGACATCCGCGCGACCGTCGACCTCGCGCCCGACCAATCGCTCGGGCGCGACATAGTCGGGCGCGATGGGACCGCCCGTCCCCGGGCCGGTGTTAAAGGACGCGACCATGCCCAGCCCAAAACCCGTCAGCATGGTGCGGCCGTCATCCGCGAGAAGGATGTTCGCCGGCTTGACATCGCGATGCACGGTCGCCCTGCCGTGCGCGTAATCGAGCGCGCTGGCGATCGGCCGCAGCAACCCAACCACCCCAAGTGGCTCGTACTTGACCCCCTCACCCAGGACCGCATCCAACGTACGACCGTCGATCATCTCTGTCACGAGGTATGGGCATTCGCCGTCGTACGCGAGCTCGTAGAGCCGCGGAATGGCGGGGTGCTCGAGGGCGACATACGACCGCAGCTCGAGCAAGAATCTGCGCGAGAAGCTGACATCGCGCGCGACGCCGGCACCGATCGTACGCACCGATACTTTTCTGTGCAGGCGCGGATGCTCCGCCTCGTAGATCACGCCGAGGCTGTCAGTCTCGATCTCACGCAGGACGCGGTAGCCGCCTACGTGCTGACCGTTGCCGCTCATGTCAACCTTCCGGCCAGGAGGCCGGCGGGCCCAGCGCCGCATGCCATGAGACTTGAACTTTAGTCGCTTGCCCCCCGGCGGGTGGAGCTTCCGGTGAGGGTGAAGTAATAATTTCAAGGTTGTCGGCGTGGCGAAATGGCAGACGCGCCAGCCTTAGGAGCTGGTGTCCGATTGGACGTGGAGGTTCGAATCCTCTCGCCGACACCAGGCCACGGGTAGCGTGGCCGTTGTCCTCCCCGCTCGCCGGGGAGGTGGCGGGCAACGCCCGCCGGAGGGGAGGTGACTAAAAGTTGGCCGCTACCTCCGAACGATCAAGGCGTCGCCTTGGCCACCGCCTCCGCACAGCGCCGCTGCGCCAGTTCGCAGTCCCCGTCGTTTGAGCTCGAGCGCCACAGTGAGCACCAAACGGGCACCGCTCGCCCCAATGGGATGACCGAGGGCGACCGCCCCGCCATTTACGTTGACCCGCTCCTCGTCCAGCTGCAGCATCCGGCTCGCATTGAGAGCCACCGCAGCAAAAGCCTCATTGATCTCAACGAGATCCAGGTCGCTGGGCTCGAGGCCCGCCTTCTTGAGAGCGTTGCTCATGGCGAGGGCCGGCACTGTGTGAAGCCACGCATAGCGGTCGGCGCTCATCCCGTGAGCGACGATCTCCGCGAGCGGTTCGATGCCCAGTGCGTGAGCTCGCTCTTTCGACATGACGACCACTGCGGCAGCACCGTCCGAGATCTGCGAGGCATTGCCGGCGGTGATGGTGCCATCCGACCTGAACGCGGGCGCCAGCCTTCCAAGCGACTCGGTAGTTGTCCCGGCTCGCACACCCTCATCGCGGTCGACCTTTACCGCGTCGCCGCCACGCTGTGGCACAGCGACGACTGCCACCTCGTCCGCCATCGCGCCGCCCTCCCACGCACGGTGAGCCCGTTCATGCGAGCGCGCTGCCCAAGCGTCCTGATCTTCACGGCTGATCTCGAGCTCACTGTTCACCTCGTCGGAGCTCTCCCCCATGTGCTGTTTGAGAAAGGTCGACCACAGGCCGTCGTGCACCATCGAATCGACCATCTCTGTATTGCCCATGCGTGCGCCAAACCGCGCTTTGGGTACGAGATACGGCGCCTCCGACATCGACTCCATCCCGCCGGCGACAACTACCTCCACCTCTCCAGCGCGGATGAGCTGATCGGCCAGCGCGATCGCGTTGAGGCCGGACAGGCAAACCTTGTTGATGGTGATGGCCGGCACTTCCTGGGGGATACCCGCTTCGATCGCCGCCTGGCGCGCGGTGATCTGGCCCGCGCCTGCCTGCAGCACCTGGCCCATGATCACGTAATCGACCTGATCGAACCCGACGCCGCTGCGCTGTAGGGCAGCTCGTATCGCGTGAGCGCCCAGGGTGACTGCGGGCACATCCTTGAACGCGCCGCCAAACTTGCCGAAAGGAGTGCGCGCGCCCGCTACGATCACGGATGACACACGGCCAGTCTAAGGGGAGGTGAGCTGCCGGTTATGAGGAACGCCTTGTTGGTCGTGGATCTCCAGAATGACTTTGTCGAAGGGGGCGCCCTGCCTGTTCCGGGCGGCACCCAGATCGTCGCCCATGTGGCCCGACATGTCCGCCACTTTCGCAGCGAGTACACCTTTGTGGTGGCGACGCGCGACCTTCACGAAGATCCACCCGACCACTTCTCCGACAAGCCCGATTACATCAACACCTGGCCACCCCACGGGGTCAAAGGGACGACTGGGGCTGTTCTCTGCACTCCGATCTCCAACCTGGTCCGGGAGAAGATCATCCAGGTGGTGGTCGACAAGGGCAGGCACGCGGCAGCGGTCTCCGCATTCGAGGCGGTGGACGCTCGCGGCCACCTGCTGGTTGACGTTCTCAGGGAGCAGCGCATCGACCACATCGATATCTGCGGCCTCATCACCGAGTACGGCATCCGGGCGAGCGCCCTGGACGCTCGTAAGCACGAATTCCAGGTGCGGATTCTCATCAACCTGTGCGGCGCCGCAAGCCCGGAGGCTGCCCAGCGTGCATTCGAGGAGATGAAGGCTGCAGGCTGCCAGCTGATGGCGGCGTCGGCGCCGTAGACCATAGCCGGCACCGGCCGAAGCCGGTGCCGGAGATTTGCTTACTTTCGGCGACTCGCCCGCGCCGGTGGGGCGTCGTACTTGAATGAGACGTTGAGCCGGACTCGGTACTTGGTGACCTTGCCGTCTTCGATCGTCAGGTCCTGGCGGACCACCTCTGCGACGCGAAGGTCCCGGAGGGACTTGGATGCGGTTTCGACTGCCGTCTTCGCGGCCGCTTCCCAGGACGTGCTGCTGGTCCCCACCAGCTCGGTCACTCTGTAAACGCTGTCGGCCATGGCTACCTCCTCTTCACTTCTGCTGATTCAGCGGCAATTGTCGCGCGTTTTGGTCGAGATCTTTAAGAGCGAACTCTCTCGACCTGGCGAAGTTCCGGGAGAGCTTCGGCCAGCTTGTTCGCCAGCATGATCGCCTTCGGCGGGTCGAGCATGAAAATCTGCTCGGTGAAGCCCAGCTCGAAATAGCGCGCCGACTGCTCGAGCAATCGCGAGCGATCCTGACCGTCCCAAGCATGCTGTATCGAGCGTCGAATCTCCGACGGATCGCGACCCACCGCGCCGCATGCATCCTCCAGCCTCGTGATCACCTGGGTGCCCTTGTCGACCTCCGCCGCACCCGTGTTCCAAACGTCGGCATGGCGAGCGACAAGCCGGATGGTCGTCTCGCCCGAGGCCCCGATCCAGATCGGCGGATAGGGCTTCTGGAGTGGCTTGGGGTTGGCGATGGCGTCCTTCATCTGGTAGTAGCGGCCATCGAAATCAGTCCGCTCTTCGGTCCACAGCGACTTGATGATCTGCAGCGATTCGCTCAGTCGCCCAACCCGATGGTCGAGGCCTTCGATCCCGTACATGGAGTGCTCGATGACAGCCCACGCAGCGCCGATGCCGAACTCGAGCCTACCCCCCGACAGATGGTCGACGGTCACCGCGAGCTTGGCGAGGAGAGCGGGGTTGCGGTATGTGTTGCCGGTCACCATGCATCCGATACGCACGCGTTTGGTGGCCTCGGCCATCGCAGCCTGCAGCGCCCAACCTTCGTAGATCGGCCGATCAGGACCGCCGGCTCCAATCGACGCCAGGTGATCGAAGTCCCAGACATGGTCGAAACCTGCATCGTCGGCGAGTCGCCAGACCGTCCGGAGCGCTTCGATCGTCGTGTCCTGGCCGGACAGCTTCAAACCAAACCGCAGCGGATGTGCCATCAATCAGCGGTGCGGATCTTGGTCGGCCGGATGCGCAGCGCGATGTGGTACTGGCGGGAGAAACCTTCGGGCGTCCACCCGTAGCTCTTGACGAGCGCCGCGTACTTCCTTATGTAGTCGGGCACCTTGTACGCAAGTGGGTGGCGGCGCAGCCGCTTGGCATCGCCATCGATGCGCACTACGTCCTCGCCTTCTGGTCCGGTGTTGAGGTGCAGCTGCACCTTTGGGTTGGCCTCGATGTCGTTCACCTTCTGGCCCGGCACCGAGTAAACAAGGAAGGAGTCACCGTCCCACTGGAACCAGACCGGAACCGCGCGCGGTCGGCCCTCGGTGCCGGAGGTGGCAAGCCAGATGACGATCTCCTTGTTCAGCCGGCGCTCGACGTGCTTGCCTTTGGCGGTGCTCGTGTCGAGGAGGGATCGCTTGCGTGCTGCCATATCTCAGCAGCCTACAGCCGGAAGGTAGTTTCGCGGCGGCCTCGGCGTGGCAAAGTAAAGGCGTGAAGACAGAGACCGGGAAGAAGACCGAGGCAGACTGGAAGCGCGACCTGACACCGACGCAGTACCACGTGCTGCGGGAGAAAGGCACCGAGCGGCCGTTCACCGGCGAGTACTGGGACACCAAGACCCCAGGCGCGTACCTGTGCGCCGGCTGTGGCGTCAAGCTGTTCGAGTCGGAGACCAAATTCGACGCTCACTGCGGCTGGCCGAGCTTCTACGCACCCGCTGAGGGGGCGCCGGTCGCGGAGCACGTCGATCGCAGCTTATTCATGGAGCGCACTGAGGTGACATGCGCCAACTGCGGCGGACACCTCGGCCACGTATTCGACGATGGGCCGGACCCCACAGGGCTCCGCTACTGCATCAACTCGGCGTCGATCAAGCTCGAACCCGAAGGTTAGTTAGAAGACAAGAAGGTCTAAACCCTTACCAGCCGCCGGCCAGCTCACCTTTGAGCGTGGGCACGACGTAGCCTCCGACCTCGATCCGCGACGGCTCGTCGCCTTCCGCTGGATATTCCAACTTGATGTGCACGAAGCTCTGGCGGCCCATCTTGGTCCCCTGCTCACTGACGATCGACACGGAAGACGACCGCTTGACCAGTCCGTACTTAACCGCGAAAGCACCCAGGGGTCCGCTCGCGGATCCTGTCGCGGGGTCCTCGTAAATGTCATCCGTGTGTGGCGCGAACATGCGGCTGTACAGTCGGTTTTCGCTGCTCGCCGCAAACAGAAATACGCCTTGCCGGAACACCTTGCCGAGGCGCTCCTTTTCGGAGATGGCAGCGTCGACGGCCCGCGCGCCCTTGAGCGCCACATAGACGTGGGGCAGGCCCGTGCTGGCGACCTGGATCGGAGCGTCGGGATGCAGGTCAGCTTCCTCGAGGCCGAGCGCGGCTGCTGCCGCCGCCCTATTTGAGAGAACCTCGCCAAATGTCACCTTGGGATGGGTCATCCAGAACCGCAGGCCGCCAGTCGCGCGCTCCCCACGCACCAGCACCGGTCCGACGCCCTCCTCGAGGGTGAACTCGAGCGCACCGCCCGGGACCAATCCTTCGTTGAAGAGAACCCAGGCCGTCCCGATGGTCGGATGACCAGCAAAAGGCAGCTCGTTCGCCGGGGTGAAGATTCGAACCCGCGCCGCGTTGCCATGAACCTTGGGAGCAAGGACGAAGGTCGTCTCCGAGAGCTTCATCTCTTTGGCGATTCGCTGCATCACCTCCGGTGGGATTCCTTCGGCGTCGAGGACGACTGCGAGCTGGTTGCCGGCCAGCGGCCGTTCAGTGAATACGTCCACGACATGTATGGCGTACTTCTTCATGGGCGAACTCCCCTCATCCTCGGTTACCTCCAGCGATGCCCGACGAGCCCTGCCTCGAACGACCGCTTGTCCAGGCGAGTCAGGCGCTTTGCCATCGAGGGTCGCAGAAGCGGTGTGTGAGAGATCGTGAGCAGGTACTCGGGGATGAACCAAACCGGTTTGTCAGTGGTCATCCAATGGAGATCGTCGAACCGCGCGAGATTCACCGGCCGTGAGAACGTGCGGAGCGTCCGTTCGCGCCGAAGGTTGAAGTACGCGTAGAAGTAGCTCATCACCAGCTCGCGCAACGTGCGATGGATTGGCTCGCGGTAAGCGAGGCCGTTGTAGTTCGACTTGGCGACCGCGCCCCAGTGGCCGCGATCCTTGAAGACGGCGATGACGTGATCGGTGTCGTGCTCGGCTTCGAGGTCGAGGAGGAACGGCGGGTAACCCAACACGCGGAGTCCGGCCGCCGCGAAGATCGCGCCCTCCAGACAGTGCGCCGTCTGGTCGCGCAGGACTCGTCTCGGCGACCACGCGGTCGTGCCCAGGTGGTAAGGCATATCGTCAAGGAACTGTTGAATGCCGTGCGGGGTCTTGAGCGCGCGCAGCGTTCGCAGCTGCGCCGGAGTGAAGTCATCGTTCACCGGCGCACTCTCCTCATCCTCAGATGACGAGACAGGTGGACGTTCCGTGGGCCAGCAGCTTGCCCGACTTCTCCGCGATCAGCTTGCCCTCGGCGGTAGCCACCCTTCCACCTCGGTAGACGACAACGCCCTCGCAGCGGACGGGTCCAGTCTCGGCGGTGATCGCCCGGACAAAATTGACCTTGGTCTCAAGGCTCGTGTACCGCTCTCCGGCAGCTAGAGTGGTGTGCACAGCGCAGCCCATCGCGGAATCGAGGATGGTCATGGCGAAGCCTCCGTGCACGACACCGATCGGGTTGTAGAGGTGCTCGCCCGCCTCACCGAGGAACACCGCCTTGCCCTCT
>Ga0193731_1000231_pt1 | contig 19439 bp, 15 predicted proteins | sample U1a2metaG_FD_144920 | JGI IMG/M metagenome (GOLD analysis project Ga0193731, IMG submission 144920) | Soil microbial communities from a riparian zone of the East river system, Colorado, United States - U1a2 | ecosystem: Environmental > Terrestrial > Soil > Riparian zone | place: USA: East River...
GCCCAAACGATCGGATGCCGACGCGTTGTGACGAGCTGCGTCTCCAAGCCGATGCACGTGAGTTTCTCCACTAGCCACCGTGCGCACTCCTCCAGCTTTTGCTTATACTGATCGTCGGTCGAGACACTGGGAAACCGCAGAAATGAATAATATTCGGCAAGATAATTGTCGCGCATGGCTGGAAAGCTTACTCAAACTTCTGGGGAGCGCACGCGGCTCACGTTCTCGTTTCGAGGCCGCTTTCCAAAACCGCTGAAAGAGAATACGAAGCGAAAAGTTCGCGATCGCGAGGACGCGATCGGTCCGAGCCGAACTGGCATTAGCACGCGAGGCGCGTGCGCTGCCCAGAAATCACGCGTTCACGTGCGCAGAGCGTCCGATAGATCCGCGCACGAAGTACAAGATGGACGCGAGCGCTAACACAATTCCGGTCACCAAAAATTCGCGAAGCGTGGCGTGAGCGAGAATCCAGACGATCGCGAGGATTGCCAGAGCAGGCACAATTTTCATTCCCGGAAAATTGAACGGCTTACCATCTGAGCGCACATCCCGTTGCACCAGAAACCAGCAGGCGGCGCAGCAAAGCAGATACATCAACAACACCGCGACGTTCGAAAGCACCGCCAGCTTTTCAAACGTGCCACTGATTGACAGCGCAAAGGCCAGCGTCGCGTAAGTAATGATCGCGACGTCCGGTGATCGATAGCGCGGATGAACATGCGCGAAAAATTGCGGCAACGCACCATCGCGACCGAAAGCGAAGATCATACGCGGTGAACTCAGGATATCGCTCGTCACAAATCCAAATGCAGAGATGCTCGCTCCGGCCAGAAGAATCGTGCGACCCAGGTTGCCAAGAAATTTCGCCGCCGATTCGGCTAGTGGTGCGTCAGGATATTTCGCGAGATCGACGCCAAGCGTACCCTGCGCTACGAGCTGGATCATGAGGTAGATGATCGTCGTGACGACGAGCGCGAGATAAGCAGACCTCGGAACGGTCCGGGCCGGATTCTTCACTTCGCCGCTCGGAATCAACGCCACTTCGATCCCGACGAAGGCGAAAATCAACAGGATAACGGCATCGCCTAACGACTTGCTGCTCGGCCAACCGCTCCAGGCAAGATTCGGCGCGTGAATGAAAAATATTCCGACGCAAACAAACAGCAAGAGAGGCAGAAGCTTCGCAACGGTGATCACGGTGACTGCACCCGCGCCTTGGCGCACGCCGCGGATATTGATTAAAACCAAGGAGCCGTAAACGGCGAGCATGACAATGATCCGCATCGCGGGACTGCCCAGAAACGGGACCACTAGTGCCACTGAGTTTGCCAACACGTTCACAACGCCGGCAACCGCGCCAAGTGCAGTTAGAAAGTAAAGCATACCAGCCAGGAAGCCGACGTAACGACCAAACGCGACTTCCACATACGCGTATAGGCCGCCGGTCAATGACACGCGGCTACCGGCAATTGCGAAACAAGTGACGAATAACACCATCGCAATCGCACAACAAACAAATGCGAGTGGCGCGGCCGGTCCTAGTCCTCTTGCAACTGTCGCCGGGATCACGAAAATTCCGGCACCGATTGTCGAGCTGACGATGTTCGCGGTGAGGGCCGGAACTCCAATGCCGCGAACTAACTGATGATCGACGCGCTCTGCTTGTTGGATCGACGCGGTCGATTCACCGGCCATTGGCGCATCCTGAGTGATTCAGTTGTGCAACGCAAGAGTGCGGCTAAGATTCCCGATTGAGGGTCAGTGTTTCGAATGGCGGGCAATCGTAGCATGGCATGCGCGGAGGGAACGCCTCTCCCTGGCGAGGGAGAGGAGGAAGTGAGGGTCAATTCCAAGGTGCCGCTAATTGTCCCAACCCCTCACCTTCATCATCTCCCCTTGTCGCAAGAGGAGAGGCGACAGAGCCCGCAAGAGCTCGCGCGATTCCGATCTTATGGGGCGGGCCGAGGGCCCAATATCCTGTGGTCGCGCCCGTCGGAAACCCCTTCAAATTGTGTTATTTTCCGCTTGTAACCCCAGAAAGCTTGCTGTATTGAGGCTGCCGAGGCCCGAGGTTTTGGCCCAAAATGCATTTACAATCGCTCGAGCTACTCGGCTTTAAGTCGTTTGCCGACAAAACGATTCTAAATTTCCACGAGGGCATCACCGCTGTTGTCGGGCCGAACGGATGTGGAAAATCCAATGTCCTTGACGCCGTCCGGTGGGCGCTTGGCGAGCAATCCGCGAAGTCGCTCAGGGGCGACGAAATGGCGGATGTCATCTTTAACGGCGCAGAAACACGCAAGCCCGTAGGGTTCGCGGAGGTATCACTCACATTCACCGATTGCGCTGAAGAGCTCGGAATCGAGTGGTACGAAGTGCGCGTCACGCGCCGCGTGTACCGGGACGGCAACTCCGAGTATCTGCTAAACAAAACGGCCTGTCGTCTGCGTGATATTCAAAATCTCTTTGCCGACACCGGTATCGCGCGAGCCGCTTACTCGATGATGGAACAGGGCAAGATCGATATGATTCTAAGTTCGCGTCCGGAAGATCGGCGCGCGATTTTCGAGGAGGCGGCCGGAATCACAAAATACAAGGCGCAAAAGCGCGAAGCACTCCGCAAGCTGGAGGCCACTGAGGCAAACCTCCTGCGTATTGGCGACATCATCAAAGAGGTAAGGCGTCAAATCGGCTCGTTGCAGCGACAAGCAGGGAAAGCGCGCCGCTATCAGGCACTGCATGCTGACCTGCGCGTGCTCGAAACACATCACGCGCGCAAACAGTTGGATTCGCTGGAAGGCGAATTGGCCACTTGCCGCAAGGAAATCGAGCGTCTCAGCGCAAGCGAGGGAGCGGCGCGCGCGAAGATCGACAGCAGCGAAAATGCCCTCACCGAACAACGTCGAGACTTGGACAAGCTCGACATTGACATCGCCGATTCCCGCGCGGCAGTGCAGCAACTGGAGAGCGACATCGCCGCCCACCGGAGCCGCATTGAATTCAATCGGGAGCGCGCGGAGGAGCTGTCCGAGCTTGTGGGACGGGCGCGGCGCGACATAACCGACGCCGGAAAGAAGCGCAAGCAGCACGCCGCTGAGATCGAGCAAACCAACAATTCGATCGCGCAAATCGAAGGCAACTTGAAAGAAAAAGAAGCTGAGCTGACTCAGCTTGGAACTTTGGCTGCCGAAATCCAGAAAAAGCGGACGGAGCGCAGCAGGCATCTGCACGAGTTACAATTCGCCCTCTCCAAATCCGGAAGCCGAACCGCGGCGCTCGAGGAAGAGTTTTCCGGAACGCGAGCGCGCCGTGAATTGACCCGCGCACAAATCAAACAGCTCGCCAGGCAGATTGAAACATTAGCCGAAGCGCGACAGAAGCTCGTTGAGCAAATCGCTGTCTCACTCAAAATGAGTCGGCGCAAAGCAATCGACGTCGACGCAACCCTACGCGAGAGAGAGAAACTTTTCAGCGACGGCGAACAGAATCTTGCGGCGCTTGAGCGCGCTCTGGCCGAGAAGCAATCGCGCCTGGAGATTTTGTGCCAGCTCAATGAAGAAGGCGAGGGACTAGCCGAAGGCTCGCGGGCGGTGATGAAAGGCATCGGTGAGTTCAGCCGCTTCCGCGAGGCCATCACGGGCTCATTGGTCGCGCAACTCGATGTGGACTCGAAATTTATTCCGGCGATCGAAGCGGCGCTGGGCCGAAATCTGCACGCCCTCGTTTTAAAGGATGCGGACGCGGCTTGCGAAATTATCGCGCAGCTCAAGAAGCAAAAGCTCGGTCAGGCTGCTCTGGTTATCCGGCAGTCAACCGGACCTGCGCAGCAATCGGAGCGAAAAGCTCTGCCCACTGATGCGCTTGCCTGGGCCACCGACAAACTGACTGCGCCGCCATCGCTCGAGCCGCTCGTCAGCCAGTTACTCGGCAACGTTGCCATCTTTTCCGATTTGCAACACGCGCTCGAATGCAAAAAGCGCGAGCCCGCCATGGTGGGGGCCACGGTAGCCGGTGAATTTATCTCCACAGAAGGGATCGTCTTTGGGGGCAGCAGCGAAGTGCGCGCGGCCTCTTTTTTGGAGCGCAAAGCGCAAATCGCCGAGCTTACGAAGCAGCAGGGCGCGCTCGGCAGGGAGCGCGATTCGCTTTCCGCTAAACGCGACGAAGAGAAAAGCGCGCTCGAAACCGCTTCGCAGCTCCGGCGCGAATCAATCGAGGCCGAACGCAAGATCGACAATTTGCGATCGGAACAAGCCGCGCTGGAGCGTCAGGTTGCTGTCGCGGACGACCGGATCGCGCAGTTAGAGCGCGAACTTCAAGCTATACGCGATCAACTTACAAAAGAGCAGACGGAGTTGACCACGTTCGAAACCGCGCAGAAACAGAGCACGCAACACGAAGAACAGTTGACCGAAAAAATTAATGAAATGCGATTGGCCGTCGCTACGGAGCGGCAGCGTCATGAAAATTTGATCGCACAACGCGAACCAATGAGTGCTCGCGACGCCGAACTGGTCGAGCTGATCTCAGTGCGAGAAGCCGATATTGGGATGTACGAACAGAAATTGGCCGCGCAGGCTGAGGAATCGCGTGAATCGGAAGCGGCAATCCAAGATCAAACGAGGCGCCGCGAGGAAGTGCAGGCGAATGCCGCGAACATCTCCGAGCAACGTTCGACACGGGTCGCCGCGATTTCCGGCAGCGAAACTGCATTGCGCCGTCTTCGTGATTCATTAGGCGAATTGCAGGACGGCCGCTCTCAGCGGCAAGTGCGCGGGTCGCAATTGCAAATGAAGATCGACAATCTCGCAGAGCATATTTCGCGCAGCTACCATATCGACCTTCGCGCCTTTGCGACCGATGAGACGGCGCTCGAAAAAGTTTTGCGTGCTCAAGTGAAACGAAGCGAAAAACTGGAGGGCGGAGATCCTGCGGCGCCCGGCTCGCCGGAGCTCGCCGCTCCAGAGATGGAAAAACTCATCACGGATCTTCGGACCCAGCTGGATAACATGGGCCCGGTGAACCTTGATGCTGTTCATGAGTACGACGAACTCGAAGAGCGCTACAAATTTCTCGAAACGCAAAATAATGATCTTACAAATTCGCGCCGCGAGCTGCTCGATGTCATTGCGCAGATTAACTCGACGACCAGAAAATTGTTTAATGACACCTTTGCGCAGGTGCAAACCAACTTCAGCGAAATGTTCGCAGAACTCTTCGGTGGCGGCCGCGCAGACCTGTCCCTGCTGGATGAGAACGACCCGCTCAACTGTGGAATCGAGATCACCGCCAGGCCTCCTGGCAAACAGCTGCAAAGCATCTCGCTGCTGAGCGGAGGCGAACGCTCCATGGTCGCTGTCGCGTTATTATTCGCGATTTACATGGTGCGACCGAGCCCGTTCTGCATTCTCGACGAAGTGGACGCGGCAATGGATGAAGGCAATATCAATCGCTTTATCCGCGTGCTCGACCGCTTCGTTGAGCAAAGCCAGTTCATTATCATCACGCACAACAAACGCACCATTGCGAAAGCCGATGTTCTTTACGGTGTGACAATGGAAGAACGTGGCGTGAGCAAGCTCGTCGGAATGAAGCTGACGGCACCCGGGCACGTTTCGAATGAAGTAACTTCTAACGGAGGCGAACAGAATCCGCCACAACGGCGCCTCGCCCTGGCGATGCGATAGTTTTCGGGGGAGCACAGGCTGCTAGCCTGTAGTCGTCGGCACTTGCCGACGACACCGAGGATGTTCCAAATGTTTAGATGTCGCGCGTTCGAGGAGCTTTTCGGCAAGCTGCCGAAAAGAACAGGCTGGCAGCGTGTGCTCCCCAGAGATTCGAGAGCCGAAAAATTTTTGCGCGCAGCTGCCGATCTTGGATAAAATGATTCGATGCTTCAGACGGCGCAGCGGACCGCAAAATCAAAAGCGAAAAAGGCCACGCCGCCGCACGATCGTTTCCTTGAGGCCTTCCGCTGGATGCTGCTGGCGCGCACTCTTGAGGAAAAGCTCGTTAGTCTCTACCGGGGTGGCCTGATCACGGGCGGAGTCTACATTGGCAAAGGTCAGGAGGCCGTCAGCGTCGCATGCGGTTTATTGTTGCAAAAAGGCGACATCTTCGCGCCATTGATTCGCGACCAGGCGGGGCGATCTGCATTCGGCGAACCGTTGATTGATGTGACGCGCACGTATCTGGGCTCGCGCCTGGGGCCGATGCGTGGCCGTGATGGCAACATTCATCGAGGTCATCCGCGCAACAACGAACTCGCAATGATCAGCCATCTCGGGGCAATGGTTTCGGTCACTGTGGGCGCGTTGATGGCGAAGCGATTTAAAGGCGAGAAAAACTTCGTCGGCCTCGCGTGTATCGGGGAAGGCGGGATGCAGACCGGCGCGTTCCATGAAGGAATGAACATAGCCGCAGTGGAACAAGCACCGCTCGTGGTCGTCGCCACAAACAATCATTATGCTTACTCAACCTCTAACGACCGCGAGTTCGCGTGTGATGATTTGGTTGATCGCGCGATCGGTTACGGATTTGAGGGCTACAGGCTTGACGGAACAGACCTCAGCGCGTGCCTTGACGTGATTGGCGGCGCGGTGAAACGCGCGCGCGCAGGACGTCCGCCGCAGTTAGTCGTTGCGTCTGTGCTACGCCTGTCCGGCCATGGCGAGCATGACGACGCCAGTTACGTGCCTGATGAGGTAAAGCGTCAGCCGTTTGCACGTGATTGCCTGAAGGTGGCCGAGCAAACGATTGTGGATCTTAAGTTGGTGGACCCAAAGATGCTGGCCGAATGGCGCAAAGAGGCAGCTGCGCAAGTGGACGAGGCAATTGCCGCCGCGCAACAAGAGGCCGCACCCGACGGCAACAAAGAAGATTGGTGCGCGTTATCGACGCGCGACCTCGTCGATCACGCAGACGAAGAATGACCAAGCATTTCTTGATTTCGAGCTTTCGAAATGCGTTCCTTGGCCCAAAAGCGACGCGAGGACGCGGTCGCACTCCCAAAGCTTCGCGAAAAGGAACCGCTCCTATAGGACATTCGTGCTTTGTCATTCGTTCGTCATTCGTCATTCGTCATTCGTCATTCGTCTCATGAGCATCACGTATTTGGAAGCGATCCGCGAGGCGCAGGCAAAATTGCTGCGTGATGATGAACGCGTTTTCATCTACGGGCAGGACGTCGGCGGAACGTTCGGCGGCGCGTTTAAGGCAACGAAAGGTCTGGCGAAGGAATTTCCGGGACGCGTATTGAACACGCCGATCAGCGAAGACGCGATGGTCGGCGCTGCTATTGGCGCTGCCATGCAGGGAATGCGGCCAATTGTCGAAATGCAGTTCGCCGATTTCTCAAGCATTGCGCTCAATCAAATTCTAAACAATTCGGGCACACATTACTGGCGGACCAATGTGCCCATCCCCATAACCGTGCGTCTGCCTTCCGGTGGGACAAAAGGCAGCGGGCCGTTCCACAGTCAATCGATGGAATCGATTTATGCGCATTATCCGGGACTGATCGTGATGACACCAGCGACGGTGGAAGACGCCTACACCATGTTGATAGAAGCCGTCGCGATCGATGATCCCGTTATCTACTGCGAACACAAATATCTTTATTACCATCTCAAGGCCGACAAGCTGCCCGAAAAAGGATTGCCGACTGGTCGAGCGCGGATTGCGCGGGAGGGACGCGATCTCACCATTGTGAGCTACAGCGCAATGCTGCAGGAATCGCTCGCCGCAGCGGAGGAACTCGCACATGATGGTTTCCAAGTTGAAGTAGTCGATCTGCGCACGGTCAAACCGCTCGACACTGACACCGTGCTGGCATCCGTCGCCCGCACCGGACGTTTGCTGTGTGTTGGTGAGTCATTTCCGTGGGGCGGTGCAACCGCAGAAGTGATGGCACGTGTCACAAGCCAGGGCTTTCATCTGCTCGACGCAGCGCCGCAACGGCTCAACGCGAAGGATACTCCGATTCCGTATCATCCAAATCTTTGGAGCGCGCATCGGCCGAACGCACAAAACATCGCAACCAAAGCTCGCGCACTGCTGCGAGAATAGAATCTATGCCGCAAGTTCCAATCATCATGCCGCAGCTGGGGGAATCGATCGCTGAAGCCACGATTGTCGATATCAAGGTAAAGCCGGGCGACGAAGTAGTGGATGATCAGGAAATTATGGACGTCGAGACAAACAAGGCGGTCATGGGTGTGACCACGCCATGCAAGGGCAAAATCGACAAGATTACCGTACAATTAAAAGAGACCTACCCAGTTGGCGCAGTGCTCGGCTACGTGGAAGCGAGCGAAGCAGACGCCTCGAGATTCGCGAAGCAAGCGCCACCCACTCTGCAGCGGGAAGTCGCAGAGGAAATTCCCACGCGAGCCGACCAGGAAGTCGCTCCCGTACGGGAAAGAAAAATCCCGACACGTGGTCGGGACGGCGAAGGCGCGCGCGTTGGCGACCTGCCCGTTCCCGCGGTTACGAAAGGCGCAACTTTCATGTCGCCACGCGTCCGCGCACGCATGGCCGAGTTGCAATTAACAACAGCCGACCTGGCTGGGATCATGGGTACTGGCGCAGGCAATCGCGTCACTATCAAAGATCTCGAAAGTTTTCTGCACAAGATCGAGGACCAAACCGCGCATGAAGCTTCCGCCATTCGCGCGGGCGTGGCCGACGCGATGAGGCGCAGTTGGACGCGCCCGCTTTCGACTATTGGCTCGTCAGTAAATCTTGATCCTGTGTTACACGATCGGCAATCGCGAGATCCAAAGCCCGGTCCCGGCCTTTACGTGCTCCGCGCGCTCGCGCTCGCCCTTTCGAAGAATCCCATCGCAGCTGCGAAGCTGATCGGCAACCGAGTAGTGCAATCAAACTCTATTGATGTCGGTATCGCGGTCGAAGCCGAAGATGGGATCATGGTGCCGGTGATTCGCGGCGCAGACAAAACATCTCTTCTCGACCTTACGACTAAATACAAGGAACTCGTCGATCTTGCGCGACAACGACGGATTTCGCCCGACATGCAAGCCGGCGGTATCGCGACCGTTTCGAATTTCGGAACTTTCGGCATGGAATGGGGCACACCGATTCCGCTCCCCGATCAGACATTGCTACTCGGTCTTGGAGCTGGGAAAAAAGTTCCCTTCTGGGATGAAGAGAAAAAAGAATTCGTCCCGAAGACCGAAGCGCAAATTACCTTAAGCTTCGATCATCGCAGCATCGACGGCGGTGGCGCCGGCCGTTTGCTCAAACGCGTGATTGAACTGCTGGAAGCTCCCTCAACATTATAGCGTCGCGGAAAGCTACGTCGCACGTAACTGATCCTTTGGGGATTCGCATCCACAAGAAGTAGAGGAGGACCATGGCGCTTCATTTTTCGGGTACGAACAGACGGCGCGAGCCCGCATCCGCGGGTGAATTTCAACTGCCAACTAGGAAATGATTCGAGACACATTCCAATATTGATACCAGCGATTTCTTACGTCATTGCTTCCGTTCAACGGAGTGGCACGCACCTGCTTTGCAGCATCCTGCGAGGCACTGGCGTTGCCGGATCGCCAGCTGAGCATTTTTTGTCCAAGCCCGAAGAAACCTGGGAAACACGTTGGAACGCGTCGTCACGCGCCGCTTACGTGGAACACGTTTTACGGCAAAATACGACTGCCGGTGGAGTCTTCGGCACTGTCGTAATGTGGAGTTATTTCGGACGAATGCTCCAGATGTTGGGAGAAATTCCCGCCTACAAGAATCTCAACGAAGCGCAACTGCTGGCTGCTGTTTTCCAGTCGCCGAAATACATCTGGATGCGCCGCCGGAACCGCGTCGAGCAAGCTGTCTCCTGGGCCATGGCGTGCCAGACCGGCGTTTGGGCTCAAAAAGCGGGAGAAAAACCGCAACTGCGTGCCATACCAAAGTTCGATTTCAAGGTAATTGACGAATGGTGCAATCGGATCGCGGCTCACGAAGCGGGCTGGACAAATTATTTTCGCGAAAATGAAATTGAGCCTCTGGTTCTCTTTTATGAAGACGTCGTCGCATCTCACCGCGCCGCCGCGGAAGACAGTCTAAAGTTTCTCGGCTTGCCGTTTCCACCCAGTACAGAGATCCCGGCGCCCGCCGTTGAAAAACAAGCTACTCCAATCTCCGAGGAGTGGACAGCACGTTACATCAAGCTTAAAAGCAAAAGGACCGGCAGGCTTGCGCGCATCATTCGGCGCATGCGAATTTAAACATCTACCACTGCGTTTTTGAACGCCACTAATATTACAAGAGCGCACGCGACGGCGATCACAATCCCCCAACTCAGCCAGGCTGGCCGATAAGAGAGAGCCAGCTTTCCATGCGCGCCGGCTGGAACTTCGACGATCGGAAATAATCCGCGATAGGAACTGACGGCGAGTTTTTGATTTCCAAGTCGAGCTGTGTATCCGCGGAAATACGGCCGGGAGAAAGTTAGTAACGCGGGCTGATCGCGGTTCGGGACATCGACATCTGTTTCAACCCAATTTCGCGAGTCGGTAATCTTTGAAATCGTCGCCGAAGCAAATTGTTGGTTAGGCCGCGAATCGATTGACATGACTGAGCGCACGCGCGCTAATGGCGCTCCGCGTCGATGGAAGACACGTCCCTCATCCGTTGAAACGAAAAGTTCCCATTCCGAAGCCGGCTGGGGCGTGAGGTCTAATTCGCCTGCAACGACAATTCCATCCACACCCATCAAAGCCAGTTCGCCATCCTTGCCAGCCTGTTGACTGAGTAAATGGCTTCCCACATCTGGATTAATTTCACCGTGAATGCTGGCCGCGAATTCGCGCGCTACGCCGGCGGCTCGAATTGGGCTGTAGCCGTTGATGAAATGCAACGCGGCCCACATCGATGTGCTTCCCGGACGCAAGGTTTGGCCGACTGTCTGAGGTTTATTTGAGGTGGCGTAGGTCAGCTCTGCCCATGGATAGATGCTGAGATAAAGGCGCTGCGGATCAAGCGGCGAAGGTTTAAGCAGCTCTTGAGAAAAATTGTATGTCGGCACACCGCAGTTTGTCGGAATGCAGAGATATGTAGCAAGCAGCGCTAAAAACGTGATTACGACAGGCACACATTTGTGAAATTCAGAATCACGCAGGAAAAACTCTGAAAGGTACCAAGTCGCCGCGAGCCCGAAAAAAATCCAAGTCAGCGGGAAAGCGTATGAACCAGCGGTATGCAAGATTAATATTGCAATTGCTGTCATTGCCGTGAGAACGAGAGCCGCTGTAGCCGGGACCGGTGATCCCGGCCTAATGTGCAGTATCTCCGCCGCGCAAATGGCGAGAACCAAATGAAAGAAAGGCAACCACCGAAAACTCCACCGGAAAAGCCCAGCGGTCGGAAGCATTGAGAGCAAGAGCACGACCAGGAGCAGGATTAACTCCCACTTAAGTCGCGCAATGAGCATGCGCCCGCGCCAGATGAAACCAGCAATGAGCGCCGCCGGAGCGACAAGGCCGCAGGCCAACTCGGTTGCGGTATGCGGAACGTGTCTCGAGGAAAAGTCTGTCCAGTTCACCGTCCACGGTGGAAGAATTAATCCCGGCAACGCCGCTGGTGGAACGAGCCATTGCCAATGCGCCTTCGGCGACTGCAGTTCGCGTGCTGAACCTTGAACGAGATCAAGAATTGCAAGCCACGCTGGCGCGGACAATCCAAAGCCGAGCGCAACACCAAAGAGCATCGGCAAAATCGAGGAGATGCTTTGCGTTTGGACGAGCGACTTGATCGACAGCCATCCAATCAAAAGCAACAACATCAAAACCGTGTATGGAAAACCGCCGGTGACGAGCAGGTACACGAATGGCGCCGGCCAGAGGAATCGCCATTTCGTTCGTCGCGGATCCAACGCGCGTTCGGCTCCCCACCACGCCCATGGCAGCCACGTGAACGCGCCGAGGGCGCCGAACCAATCGGTCGCGCCCCAGCAGATGATCCAGCCGTTTAGCGAGGCGACGAGTGCAACGAAGATCGATAATGGAATCGAAAGTCGTCGGTCGCGCGCGAGCGAAAACGCGCCGACCGCCAGCATAAAAAGATGTGTGATGGAAAGCGCAGCTGCCTGTTGCGGAAACGTCAACGGAAATTTCCAGATCAAAATGACGGCCGCATTTACAAAAAGGGAAAACGTGCCGTATTGAAATTCGCCGGCAAGATTGCCGCAAACCCACGAATAAGGGCTTAGAATAGGCCAATGTCCCTCCGACCAGCTTCGCGCCACATCGGCGAACACCGGCAAGATCGACAATTCGTAGTCGTCATTCCAAAAAACGAGCGGATCGTGCCAGAGCAGAATGAGGCAGAAGAGGATGACAAGCAGCCCGGCGGCTGTCGCGCCAAGAACGTCCGAACGCGTGGATCGCGACTCGGACATTTAATAAGGCAAACGCCCAACGCCCAACATCCAACGCCCAACGTCCAACTCGGAAGCACGCATCATTTGGCGTTTTTCTCGGCTGTTCGGATGCTAGCTACGAAAATCCTGATCAGCTCTTCGACTTCGTTCAAGCAGGTTACGAGGTTCGCACGCGGGCCGAGATTCTTCACGCGATGTGCGAGTCGCAGCCACCGTTTTGTCTCGCGCAATTCTTTGAGACAAATGCGTAGCTTATGGAGGAAATCTCGACGCGACTCTGCCGCTTCAACTTCGCCGTGGTTGGAAAGAGAAGACGTGCCGGACCGCAAGAGCTGTCCTGCTATGTGATTTCCCGCTCGAGTGTTGGGCAACGACTCGGTGAGTTCAATGATGTTTGCAGCAAACTCCAGCAGCCTGTCTTCGAGATTGTACGCGGGCTTACGCTTGGAGCCGTACTCCCCGTCAGAAAGCTCAGCAACACGCCAGCTTCTGAGTTCGATATTGGGCGTTCGGCGTTGGGAGTTCGGCGTTTTCTTGTTCATAGGACAACCGGCTTCCCCTCCGTCATCACCAGGATCTTCTCCGCGACGCCATGCGTGCGCGCAGCGGCGAGGAGCCGTTGCGGCGGTTCATGCAACGGCTCAAAACCGAGGCGAAAGGTCCCATAGTGCATTGGGATCAATGTCTCAGCGCCTAGCTCGAGAAATGCCTTCACTGCTTCCTCGGGATTCATGTGAACTTCGCGGCCCGTAGGCGCTTCGTAAGCGCCAATTGGAAGTAGGGCGACCTCGATGTTGTAGCGCTCGCCGATTTCCTTGAAGCCGGGAAAGTAAGCGCTGTCGCCACAGTGAAAGATCGTGCGCCCATTAGATGCGATCACAAACCCGCCGAAATCGCGATGCAAATCCGCAAGGAACCGCGCGCCCCAGTGATGGCAGGGCGTGAGCGAAATCTTCAGCGGCCCGAGCTCAATAGTCTGCCAGTAATCAAGCTCGTGCACGATGTGAAAACCGAGATCATGCACGAGGTTCCCTACCCCCATGGGAACCACAATCGGTTGATTCGCGGCAACGCGCCGCAGCGTGCGCCGGTCAAGATGGTCAAAGTGCGCATGAGTGACGAGAACAAAATCAATTGCAGGTAAATGATGAATTTCGAAGCCTGGCTGTTTCAACCGCTTGATTACCTTGAGCCATTTCGACCAAATCGGATCGATCAGGATGTTCACCTCGTGAGTCTGAACGAGAAATGATGCGTGGCCGATCCATGTGATGCATATCTGGCCTTCACGGACTTTGGGAAATTGTGGAGCCGCCGGACGATCGGCGCGCTTCACAAAGAGCGATGGAATCAGGACGCTGGTCAGAAAGTTGCGCTTGTGCCAGTCAGCGCGTGGACGCAGCCGAACGCGCGTCGATCGTTTGGCAACGGCACCATCATTCGACGGTTGGCGAACAACATTCCGCCGGCTCCTCTTGGGAAAACGAATTGGCACAGCGTCAACACGATATGAGTCCGAGTACAACGAAGCAAAACCTTTCGTATGACAGGCAAGCGGCAAGCCTGCCCTACAGGAAAGTTGATTGCAGCCGAATTCCGCGTTGAGTTGTGCGCGTATGCGAAGTCGGAAACCCTTGCTTACGCTGCTCTTGATCTGTTCAGTTGCGCTGGCATCCGAATCGCGGTTGCCATTTAGCACAATTTTTAAGGGACAGGACCAGTTCAACCGGCTCGTTGCAAAAGCCAAAACAGGAAATTGGAAGGCTTTGCCGATTGGTGAACGCACTGCGGCGGTCGGACAAGCATTGGTGGGAACACGCTATAAGCATTTCACGCTTGAAATCGACAATCGGATCGAGTCGCCCTCGGCAAATTTTCAGGGCGTGGATTGCTGGACTTTTTTTGAGATCGCGCTCGGCTTTGCCCGAATGTTGAACGAGCCGGAGTCTAATTGGACTCCGGAGCGCCTCTTGCATTACATCGAGCTGGACCGTTATCGCGGCGGCCAATGCACCGGCGAATATCTTTCGCGACTTCATTATCTGGAAGACTGGATGCACGATAATGATCGGCGCGGTCTGGTAGAAGATCTGACGCGCGATCTCGGCGGGCGTAGTGTCCCGCATTCCGCGCGCGAGATGAGCACTGGCTGGCGACATTATCGATATCTTGCTTCCAACCGTTCGCTTCTCGGTCCGCTCGGGCGGATGGAAGCAAATGTTTCCTCGCAACCGCTCTACGAAATTCCAAAAAGCCAGGTCGCTCAAATTGAACCGAAACTACGCAGTGGCGATATCATTGGAGTTATTTCGCGGGAGCGAAATGGCCTCCATTCAACTGCGCACGTGGGGCTCGCATTGCGCACGAGCGACGGCGTTTTGCACTTCATGCATGCTTCGTCTCCGAGCAACTACGGGCGCGTCGTGGTGGACGACGAGCTTTCGAAATATCTGTATCGCTATCGCTCAGACAGCGGGATCCTCGTCGCCCGGCCATTACGCTAGGCCTCCTCGATCTTGTGCAATTCCGCGAGCAACTTTTCTAATCGCTCGAGGGCCTCCTCTGCATCCGGACCGTGTGCTTCAAGCGTCGCCTTAGCGCCGCAATCGAGGTTGGCCCGCAGAACGTCGATCAGACTGGCGGCGGAATATCGCGTCCCATCTTTCACCAGCCAGATTTCCGATCGAAAACCCCTGGCGGATTTGACAAACTGAGCGGCCGGCCGCGCGTGTAATCCTAGCTTATTTCTAATACGCACCTCGCGTTGCGCGGAGACTGACGTTCGTCTTGCACGAAACATCATGCCTGGCTAGTGCCCCAACGGCGATGGAGAAACGTTTCGATCGGGGAAAAGAAGATTTTGTCCGCCAGCAAACCGATGACGACAATCACGAACATGATCGCAATGACCTGATCCATAGCGCTGAGTTCGCGGCCATAATGTAGAAGCTGACCGAGGCCAAAGCCGGTGAGGATTGTCACGAAAATCTCAGCGGCCATCAGGGAACGCCAGGCAAACGCCCAGCCTTGTTTCATTCCGCTGACGATGAAGGGAAGCGCCGCCGGCAGGATAACTTTGAACCACATGTGCAATCGTTTGGAGCCCATAGTCAGTGCGGCGCGACGGTAAATCGGCGGAACATTGCGCACGCCCGTCTCGGTGGCGATGACCACCGACCAGAGGGTTCCCATCACGACTACGAACAGCATTGCCGCTTCTGTTTGACCAAACCACAACAGTGCCAGCGGCACCCAACAAACGCTCGGCAATGTTTGCAAACCAAGGGCCATGGTTCCAATCGTGTCTCGAAATAGTTTCCATCGCGCCGTCAGGAGCCCAAGCGGGAGTCCCAGTACGAGTCCAATCAGGTAGCCGATAAGCAAGCGGCGCATTGTTATCACTGTCGCTTTGAAAAGGGTTCCGTCGGCAGCAGCGCTCTCCAAATAGCTTACAACTTGGCGCGGCGACGGCAGCAGGACGGGCGACCAGATTTTTGCCCGATACGCTGCTTCCCAAAGCAGAAGGAGAACAGCGAAAAATGCAGCCGCCAGTAAAAGCCGTTTCATGTAACAGCAACAGTCTCAGCTTGACCGAGACTCTTCAGAGCCTTCGTAATTCGTGTGGCGTGAGCGGCAAGATCTACACTGTTAATGTCACGCGGTCGCGGCAGTTTCACCACAAATTCTTCCTGAATTCGGCCGGGATGCGGTGCAAAAAGCAGGACACGGTCGCCCAGACATGCCGCTTCACGAACATTGTGCGTGACAAAAACAATGGTCTTGCGGCGCGCTTTCCAAATTTCCTGGATGTCGCCATAAAGTTGCTCACGCGTGAGCGCATCGAGCGCGGCGAACGGCTCGTCCATGAGGAGCACACGCGGATTCGGCGCGAGCGCACGTGCGAGTGAGACGCGCTGCTTCATTCCACCGGAAAGCTCATGAATATTGGCGCGCTCGAACCGGCTCAGACCGACCAGCTCTAGATAATACTTAGCGACGTCATGCCTGTCTTTTTTTGTCAGATTCGGCTTGAGCTTGAGCCCAAAAAGAACATTTCCGAAAACGTTCAACCATGGGAAAAGAGCCGGTTCCTGAAACATAACCAGCCGTTCGCGGCCAGGTCCTGTCACCGGTTTGCCGTCGGCCTGCACCGTGCCGCTATCCGGTCTTTCCAAACCCGCAATGATGTTGAGTAACGTCGTTTTGCCACATCCGCTGGCACCAACAAGACAAACGAATTCGCCTTCGGCAACGTTCAGGCTCACCCGATCCAATGCGAGCACCGTGCCGGATGCGCTTTGAAAGCTTTTCGAAACTTCCTCGATCGCGAGCTTGGAAGGCGCGATCGGTTGAAGCTCTTCCGTCGCGGTGGAGAGGCGGCGGGCGGTTCGGCGCATCACGGAGTTTCGATTAGCTTCGACGTGTCTGTCGAGCCTTTTAGGAAACCCGCGTCTTTTCCGTCCTTCACCGATTTGGCAATCAAATCGCGCGATACTTCGCTCGTAAATTGGATACGCTTCCATGCCTGCGCGACAGCGTCTGGTGAGAAATCAGCTCGCGTTTCAGCTTTCAATTCTTCGATCAATAACTTTTGCGCGTTTGGTTCATTGGCCTGGATCCATTTTGTTAATTCCACGTTTGCGTCTGCAATTTTCTTGGCCAGATCGCGTCGATCACGCAGGAACTTCGCACTGGAAACTAGCCAGGTGGTAATGGTGTCCTTGTCTTCAAGAAAAACGCGCGCTTTCGCATCGCGTTCGAGACGAGTCACCCACGGCTCGACCGTCCAAACGGCATCAACCCCGCCACTTTGAAACAGTCCGAGTTGATCCGGGTTCGCGGTTGGGATCACTGTCACGTCGCCGCCGGTTTGAGTGACGTTGAATCCGTGCGCTTTCAACCACGCGCGGCAGGAAACGTCCTGCGTGTTACCGAGTTGCGGAGTGGCAATTTTTTTTTCGCGAAAATCCGCAGGCGTTTTGATAGGTGAGTCGGTCTTTACCACCAGAGCGGCGCCAGCATTGGCCGCGCCGGAAACGACACGGATCTCTTCCCCGTTTGACTTGAAATACGCGTTGAGTGCGGGACTCGGGCCAACATAGGTGACATCGAGCGAGCCAGCGAAGATCGCCTCCATGGCCGAGGGCCCGGCATTGTAGGTAAACCACTGAATTTCGACGTTTGGGCCGAGTCGCTCTTCAAACCAGCCTTTGCCTTGCCGCGAGAGCGCATGCGCAATCACGCCCTGTGCATGTGTAATGTTTGGAAAATGTCCAAAGCGAATTGTGGTTTTTTGTTCTGCAGTTGCAAACGATCCAAAGCAAAGAATCACTGCAGTTATCGCTGCCATTATCTTTTTCATAACGGATTTGGGAATGGACGACGTGTTTAGGAATCGAAAAGCACTTCAACCGTGGCCGGCTAAAACATCACCTGGATGCGACCGAGGACTTGATCGAACTCATCCTGGCCAAATTCAGGATTCGCCTGGCGAAAATCCGACCAGGTGTGAATATAATTCACCATCAGCTTGAGATCGTCCCCGTGAATGTAGTAATTGAGGCCGCCCAGGATAGAATAGAGGCCGTCGTCACCCTTTTGTCCGGGGTTTAAATCCTGCCACTGAACCACGGCTTGAAGCTTCTTCGGATCAGGAAATAACCTGCCGTTACGTAGTACCCGTCGGTCGTAAAGTCGGCGAACCCTGGAGGCACTCCGTTCACAGTGCGACCGTTGACGTGTTCCTGGAGGTATTCCCCGATTAAATCAAACGGGCCCAGTTTAACCCACGCGTCCACGCTCCAAGCCGTTCTTTCATCCGCGCCCGGTAGGACAAACGGTGAAAGCGAGCCATCGGAATTTACCAGCAGGTTCCCCGATTGTGAGATATTTGTGCCCTTGTCATCGCGGCTGTCGAGAACGTCAGCGCCAAGCTTGAGAAAGGATCCCTTACCGAAAACGTCTTTGAACAAGGTCGACTCCAGACCGCCGACATACATGAAGTTATTGTTGTCGTTAACGGTCGTGTTCTTGCCATTTCCGTTGAAGATGCCAGCGTAGTAGGTCAGCAAATCCTTTTGCTCAGGCCAAATGTTCGTAAAAGGCTTTCCCCAAAGCTGAGCACCGATCTGCCGATCCGGTGTAATTGCGCCGGTCGGCAAAGTGCGTTCGATAGTGTACAGAGACGTATCTGGAGTAAGCTGGTCCAATCCGAATGGCGCTTTATATTGGCCCATCTTGATCTGCGCCCAGGGAAATTGATGCCAGTTGAGCCAGATGTCTGTGCCCGAAAATGCCGTGCGGTTGTTGTTGGTGCCATCATTCTGGCCAAAATCGCCTTCGACCTTGAAATCGAATTGCTCCGCAAAATCGCCGGTTAGATTGACCCGCGCCCGGCGCAGCCTGAAACGGTCTTTGATTGCGCTTTGACCAAAATTTCCGTTGAAAGCAAAGGCGTCGCTGTCCTCAAAGTTCATTTCACTGAATCTGCCGAGTACAAGCTTCAACTCTGGTCCCCGCTGCTGGACGTAAATCGGCGGTTTCTCTTCAACGAGCTTTTCGACGTACGTTTTCCCTTCTGAGATGATCTTCGTCTTCATTTTGCCCTCAGGGACAACCGCAGCCTGCTGTTTCTTTAAACTGCTGACTTCCGCCTCCAGCTCGGCATTGCGTTTTTGTAACTGCTCGACCGCGCGCTCCAGTTTTTGGAGCCGTTCGGATTCGGAAGCCGTTTGCGCAGTCAGCGGGTGGATCGTTGTCAGCAGCAGCAGCGCAATGACAATGCTAATTCGCTCTGAAAAGCATTTCCTGATCGACATAATTTCTCTTCTACTTTGCCGCGCCTTTCGCCCGGCCATTATGTAACTGGCTCCCTCGGGGCCCTGAAAATTGCTTAAATGCCTCTACTCTTCGCTTGCCGCGAATCGACTGCCCGCCCTCTTTGGAGAAGATTGATGCGAGCGGGATCGACCTGTGGAGGAAAGGCGGCGCGACTTTGTCCCGCCGATATTTGCGGAGTGTGATCTCGACGATATCTGCGAGAGTA
>Ga0193731_1000232_pt1 | contig 19432 bp, 16 predicted proteins | sample U1a2metaG_FD_144920 | JGI IMG/M metagenome (GOLD analysis project Ga0193731, IMG submission 144920) | Soil microbial communities from a riparian zone of the East river system, Colorado, United States - U1a2 | ecosystem: Environmental > Terrestrial > Soil > Riparian zone | place: USA: East River...
AATTCTTCGCTGCGCGCTTTCCTGAACCATTTTTCCATTGATATGTCCTTCTTTTCAGCAATCGCGGCCGACTGGATCCTGAACCAATCGTCTTTGAGATTGGCTTTGTGGGGAGGGAGTTTGGTCTTAAAGTAAAGGATCCGGACAGCAGACTTACCGTCATCTGTTCGGTAAATCAGCGGTCTGGAAATTCGTCCCACTTTCATGGTGTCGATTGTAAAATACACGACCGGGTCGAGTTGCTCTGTTGAAATTTTTGTTCCTCCTTCTGCGTCGGTAAAAAAGCCCCCGCGTTCCTTCGTGTTTTTGTCATCCGAAAACGCTTTTGCAGCCTGCACAAACTCAATGCTATCTTTAACAATCTTTCTTCGCAGGCTGTCGAGGTACCGTTCGGTGCGTTCGATATCTTCTTTGGACGGCGTGGCGAAAAGTAAAATATGGCGTGAATTGTATTCGTTGCCTCTGCGGTCAATCAGTTGCATGATATGAAATCCGAACGGCGATTTGAAAGGTTGTGAAATTTCGCCTTCACGCATTTTAAATGCCATCGCTTCATATTCCGGCACCATAGCGCCCCGGGCAACGTATCCCATTTCACCGACATTGCTTTGCGCCGATGGGTCATCTGAATATTTCTTAGCCAGCTCGTTGAAATTGGTGCCATTGAGAATTTGCTGCCGCAGGTCGGATAACCGTTTCCTGACTTCCTCCTCCTGAACCGGGCTGATTTTAGCCAGCCTCACGATCTGTCCCACTTCGACATCGGAAGAATAATAGGGCAAACTGTCCACTGGAATTCTATTGAAGAACCGCTTTACTTCGGAAGGAGTGATCCCAAGGTCCTTGGTGATCTTATTGGTCATCTCGCGACCCAGCATTTGTTCACGGATCTGTTCACGGAGTTCCACCTTGATTTCACCTAAACTCTTATTGTAGAGCCTTTCCAATTGCTCGGGAGAATTGCCCGAGTTTTGCAGGATCATGGTCATCCGCTGCTCCGTATTAGCGTCCACCTCCACATCCGTTACCAAAACCGAATCGATCTCAGCTTTGGCTACCAGGAGTTTGTTAACGATGAGGCGGTTAAGCAAATCGCATTTGGCTTTTTCAGAAGGCGGATGCCCTTCCGTAATATAGTTTTGATAAGCGCCTTCCAGGTCGGACTTCAGAACAATATAATTATCGACTTTAACAATGATCTTGTCGGCCACAAAGCCTTTATCTTCCTGGGCCTGTGCCGTGGAGGAGAATAAGATCAGCAGGGCCAGAGAACCCTTAGGGATTAAATACCTCAAAATCTTTTCGCTTCGTTGCATTTTCATAAACTTCCTCTTCCAGTTTTCGCGCAAGTTCCACTTTTCTTTTATTTAAAATAATGTTTTTAATGTCCCCCTTTACAAATTCAATCGGAGAAACGTTGTCCGAGATTTTATAGGCCTCTATTTTAAGAAAATACAGAAATTCGTGGTCGTTGGTTTCGTAGTAATTGTAACTCTTCAAAAACTGGATCTTATTGGGAATTTCCGCCAGCGGCGAATTAACCACGAGTTTGTCAAATTCCATCCATGAAGAATCGTATAAATGATAGGCCGTTGAAAAACTCAGACAATACGACCTGAGTTCGTTCTTGTCCTTTTCCTTTTGGGCAAAGATAAGGTCTTTCACGCGGTTGGTGCGGGGTGCTCCTTTTGGCACTTTCAGGTACGTCCCCTTAATAATGTTCTGTTTTAGAATAAAATTATCCAAATGGGCCTGGTAATATTTCTGGATCTCACTCTCGGAAATACTGTCTTTCAGGTTCTGCTTAATATAAAAATTTTGAAATTCATATCCGATCAGACTATAGCGATAGTCCAATACCTTTCGCTCCACTTCGGCTTCATTGATATTGATCGTCTTCATCGCTTCGCTGATCAACAGTTGTTTCCGGATCCAGCTATTGATGTAGGCCGTTACTCTTGCTACACTGTCTTCTTTGGAAATTTCGCTGGTGGCAATCCCCACGAGTTCATCCTTAAATAAAAACGTCGTGTTCACCCTGGCTACGGGTTTGCGTGTCGATTCTCCATCCGGTTGAACTTTTTTCATCCGAATGAGATCACAACCGGAAACGAATAAGCAAACTGCCCATAAACTCATCATGGAGAATAAAGCCGCCGGGCCTGGTACAAACCTTTTTACACTATGCAGGGCATTCATTTTTTCAACTCTGTGATAACGATTTTCTTACCTTTCTTATTGATCTTCACCGGATATTTTTGGCGCAAGCGGATCAGCCACTCCTTTTCGAGCGAATCCTGGTACTCCGAAATCACCTTTGCCCTCGCCTCTTCAAACGTCAGGCTCCCGGGGGGTACCAACCGGCTTACCTCTACCAGGTAGTACATGTGGTTGACTTCCGCCTCTTGCAAACCCGGCACCCAATGAATCTGATCAATGATTTGACTTTCTTTGGCTTCGTATTTTTTTAAATGGGTCACTGACTTGAATTTCTTTAAATCAACCTCGCTTACTGTATCCCCTGCAACCATCTTTCTTTTGATCGCTTCCCGGAAGGTCGTATCGGGAGTGGTAAAAATCCTGGCTTCTAGTCTGTTCCCTGCTTTGAATCTATCCGAATGCCCGGCGTAATAGTTCCGCTGCCCGATGGAATCCGCTGACGCTTTATTCCATACTTCTTTCTCCATAATTTCAAACAGCAAAATGCCCTCTCGGTATTCGTTCAATAACATTCTGTAATCCGGATTCTCCGACAATAGTTTTTTTTCTTCCATCTCGTTGATCTTTTCTTCGACAAACCGATCGTAGAGTTGCTTCATGTAGGCCGCCGGGGAAAGGCTACTGCCGGCTTCGTTCGCTGAAACCCACTGAAAGAAATCCCGAACCGGTGTCTTTTCAGATTGCCGGGCAAACAAGACCTGGTCTTGAATCGCTCCGCCAGCGGTATAGTGCCATTTTCCTTTTGTCAGCGTAGAATCGGCCAGCGAGATAACACTCGTTTTGACTCCGCTTTCTTCTGTAAAGCCAAATTCTTTTTTCCTTTTCTCAAGGGAACTTGCCTTGGAAATGGTAAGTCGTTCGTCCCGGGCTACCCGCCGCTTCAATGAGGCTTCTGTATCTTTAAACGGCGGCACAGGAATTTTCTTCTCCAGCCGGATAATGTGCCAGCCGATGGCAGACTGAAAGGGATCTGAAATTTCGCCTGGTTCTTTCAATGAAAATGCCACTTGTTCAAATTCCGGAACGGATGCCAGGCCGCCCACGCCAAAAGGCCGCAGTTTTCCGCCCGCGTTTTTTGTGCTTGTATCTTCAGAATATTCGTTACAAAGCTCATCCCAGGAACGCCCCCCCTTGAGTTGGTCGTAAATCTCAAATATGGTATTCTTGATCCTGGCTTCATTGCCTTTCCCGGTACGCAACAAAATATGGGATACTTCCACTTCGCCGCCGGCCGGCCGGCGGTCGAGTACCTTTATGATATGGTAACCAAAACGGGTACGGACAATAGGAGAAATTTCCCCGGCCTTTGTTTTGTAGGCCGCGTCCTCAAACGGGTATACCATTTGTAAGGCAGTAAAGTATCCTAAGCTTCCACCATTTGTTTTAGCCGAAGGATCTTCGGAAAATTCTTTCACCAAGACTTCAAAATTCTCACCCGCCAGCGCTCGCCGGCGCAGATCACTGATTTTATGATAGGCTGTCAGGGTATCGGAGGGGGCGGCATCAGGTTTAACCGCAATCAAAAGGTGAGCGGCTTTTATCTCCTGCGTGAGCCGGTCATACGTTTCTTTTGTCAGCCGGTCAAGGTCATCGGTACCGGCGCGGTAGGGTTTCTTAAGCTCTTCCTTGTAGGTATTGAATTCTTTAACAAAAGCCTGCGTGGTATCCAACCCCCTTTTCCTTCCTTCCGCTATTTTCAATTTGAAATTTATAAAGAGCGTGAGGTATTCGTTAATTTTTTCCTCAGTAAAATCCTGCGGTTGCTGGTGGTTTTTTTTATATAGATAAATAAATTCCTCGGTATAGACGGGTGACCCTTTGATCGAGAACAAGGGCGTGGCAGGTGCGGCCTTTTTTTGTCCATATCCCAGACTAGGGATAACCATCAATACAATAATTCCAAAACGCATAGTGTTTGATTCGTAAAGCGCGTAAAATTAGGTTTTTTAGGGAGAGGGTATGGATTAATTCACCCTTTTCGTCAGACGGCATACATTTTTGCCCTCCCGATGAAGGTATTCCACATTGTCCATAATGGATTTCACCAGCCGTATGCCCAACCCTCCCTTTCGTTTTTCCTGTACCAAATTGTCAAGATCCGGCTCGTTGAAATGATTGATATCAAACACACTCCCATCATCGACAATTTCAAATATCAAATTGCCTTTCTTCGGCACCTGAATATGCAATTCCAACATATGTTCCGGATTGCAATGATGCGCATGAATCATCAGGTTGGAACACATCTCGTCGATCGCCAGCACGATTTCATTCATTACCACTTCCGTCACATCATGACCCTTTAATGACTCCCGGATGAAGTCACGGATGCCTTTCAGGTTATTCAGGCTGCAGCCGATGTTATACTGATAATGCATTGATCAACTTCTTTGCTTCGGACTTGTTGGCGCAAATTTGCAGGAGGTCGGCCAGGCCCAAAATACTAAATGTGTTTGCTACTTTCTCTTTCAAACCATACAAGACCATGTGAATTCCCTTGTCTTTGAACTCTTCAATGTAAGACATGAATACGCCGAGGCCCGCGGAAGAAATGTACTCCAACGCGCTGCAGTCGATGAGGATTTTTTTGAACCCTTCCCCCGCGCTTTTGGCAATGGTTAAATCCAGTTCGATGGAGGAACTGGCGTCAATTTCACCGATTATCGCCAGAATATCGATTCCCTCCTCCTGCAGCCGTTTAATGTGCACCATGTATTTCTAACGATTTAATTTTTTTAATGTTTACTCCCGTTCCGAAACTTGACGATCATGGTCGTATAGTCGTCATTGATCTCCTTTGACCCTGAAAATTCATACAACCGGTTGATCAGATGTTCCTGAATTTCCCGGGAGGTCTTCTCCTTTACTTCCAGCAGGGTTTGGAGAAGCTGATCTGACCCAAACTCCTCTCCCTTGCTATTCTTTGCCTCTGTGATCCCATCGGTATACAGCACCATAATATCACCGGGCACGTAGGCAATTTCGTTGGCCTCTATGTGATTGCAATAATCACGGCTTTTGATCATCCCCAATGCTTTCCCCTTGTCTTTCAAATACTGTGCGGTACCCGTTTGTATTGAATAGTACAAAACAGGACAGTGGCCCGCCCGGGCATAACCGATTTTCCGGAGACGCGCGTTCACAACAAAATACGTGGCGCTAATGAACGACCCTCGCTCCAGGCAATATATCAAGGCCTGGTTTGCCCGGACCATAAACTCCTTTGGGTCGGGTTCTTGCTGGGCAAGGCTGTGAAAAATCCCCTTCATTTGTGACATGTGAAATGCAGCGGTAGTACCCTTGCCCGACACATCGGCAATGATCATCGCTACCTGGTGATCATTAACACGAATGGTATCATAATAATCTCCCCCTACTTCGTCAGCCGATTCAGAAAAAGCGGCAATCTCATACTCTTCATCCTGTTCCAGTTTTTCCGGCAAAAGGCTTTTTTGAACATTCTTGGCAATCTTAAGTTCCTCTTTATATCGCTCGTTTTGAAATGCTTCCTCCATTAACCGGAAGTTCTCGATAGAAATACCTGCCTGGTTGGCGAACGCCGAAACAATGCGGGTCATTTCCTTATTAAACCCGTCCGGAAGCTCCTTCAATAGCGCCAGGGTGCCAATGGTTTCTCCCTTGACCGAAATAGGAAATGCCAGTACTGACCGGTAGCGTGAGCCCCGCATCGCGCTCATGTGTCTGGACAGGTTTTTGGTTTTATCACTGCCCTGGTCAAGCACCCCTCTTATGTTATTGCTCTTAAGGTGATCGCGGATCGCCCGGGCTTCCTGTTCATCAATCCGGTACATAAAAAGCCGGGGCAAATTTCCCGCCCCCTGGATCTCGAGCCAGGCAGCATCTGCAAAAACCGAGCTCACGGAACTCTCCAATAAGATATTGTAAACACTTTCTTCATTTTGCTCAGTCTGGATAGACTGGCTGATGCGCTGGAAATTGATAACCTCTTCCAGTTTTTGTTCGAATACCGAGGACGTGGGCAGGTTAAACGTAATGACCAGAAAGGAAAAAATAGAATAGGTGAGGACAAACGCAAAAAGCGATAAATTAAAAATATGGCCGCTGAAGTCCACAAAGGCAGTGGATTGCTGGCTGATGACCGCCGACTGCCGGGTGACGGTATAGAAAAAGTAAGCCAGATAGAAAAAGATCAGGATGAGCAACAAGAGACTCGTCCATTTTTGTTTGAAGTTCAGATAGGCGACCCATTTCATATTCGCCGACAAGACGATCGCGATCACCCCAAGCAGGATGTTCAGCGTAGCCGAGACCGCTTCCGATAGCACAATGTTGATGCTATCGTAAACCAACACCAACAATAAACCAAACTCGAATGCCAGCCAGATCCGGATCAGCCATTTCGATTTTTGATACAAGATCAATCTCTTCCAGGAAGTAAAGGCGGCCAGCAGGAAGCTGATGAGCAGGGCCAGGTTGATTTGGTAAATGATGTCCGCAAAGAGCGTATTGGAAGCAAACTTCGTATTGCCGAGAAGGTAAAGTATAAAACGAATGGCGAGGGAAATGACGGTGGCAATCAACCCGGTGGCAAACACTTTCCAGAGCAAGTCCGTAAAATTCAAGCCTTCATCCTGCTCAATTTTTAATTTGTAGTAGTAATACAAACTGATCACATACAGGTCGAGCATCACACGAGGCAGCCAGAGCGGGATATCCGGCTTCAGCCCTTTGATGTCACTGAACAGAATGGTTATATCCGAAAAGACCAGCACCAGCCAGGCGATGGCTGCACCAAGAAAGGTAAATCGTATAAGGGCTTTGGTCTTCAGCACACTAATTTACATTTGCCGTCACGCGGCTTTCACCCCCGATGCCCGGTGCAGGCGTGCCGGGAATAAAGCCATAAAAAAGCCAATCAATTTGACACGATTGGCCTTGCAATAATAGGGAAATTGAAGTTCCCTTGAGTACGTTATTTCCGGCTATAGTTTGGCGCCTCCCGTGTTATGGTAACATCATGAGGATGGCTCTCCTGAACTCCGGCGGACGTAATCTTCACAAACTTGGCTTTCTTTAGCTTCTCCAGGTTCTTTGAGCCGCAGTAACCCATTCCGGCACGCAAGCCTCCCACGAGCTGATACAATACCTCTGAAACCAAACCTTTGAACGGGACGCGCCCGGATATTCCTTCGGGAACCAACTTTTTTATGTCATCCTCCACATCCTGAAAGTAGCGGTCTTTGGATCCGTCTTCCATTGCCTCAATAGAGCCCATGCCTCGATAAGACTTAAATCTCCTGCCCTCATAGATAATTACATCTCCCGGTGCTTCTTCTGTTCCGGCCAGTAAGGATCCTATCATGACGCTATCTGCCCCTGCTGCCAGGGCCTTGACAATGTCTCCCGAAAAACGAATGCCTCCATCTGCAATCACCTTTACCCCCGTTCCCTTTAGCGCCTTGGCCGCCTCGTGAACGGCTGAAAGCTGGGGCAACCCGACACCGGCAACAACCCGCGTTGTGCATATACTGCCCGGACCAACCCCCACTTTTACCGAATCTGCTCCAATTTTTGCCAAGGCCTTAGCGCCTTCGCCGGTAGCAATGTTCCCTACGGTCATTTCAAGTTCGGGATATTTTCTCTTTACGACCTTCGCTGCGTTCATCACTCCTTTTGAATGTCCATGAGCGGTGTCGATGCTGATCACATCCACGCCTGCATTTTTCAAAGCAGTGATCCGATCCAGAATATCGGGGGTTACGCCCACGGCAGCACCTACCCGCAACCGGCCAAACTCATCTTTGCAGGCATTCGGTTTATTCTTCTTTTTCAGGATGTCTTTGTAGGTGACCAGGCCCGTGAGCTTTCCTTTTTTGTCCACGATCGGAAGCTTTTCAATTTTATATTTCTGCAGCATCACCTCTGCCTTTTCCAGAGTGATCCCTTCCGGCGCGGTGATCAGGTTCTCCCGGGTCATGATTCTCTCAATGGGCATGGTCATATCCTTTTGAAACCGCATGTCGCGATTGGTGATAATCCCCACCAGCTTTCCATTTCCATCCACAATGGGAATCCCTCCGATTTTAGATTCGCGCATAATTTTTTCTGCATCCCGGACTGTGGAATTGATTTTAAGCGTTATCGGGTCGAGGATCATTCCGCTTTGGGAGCGCTTTACTTTTCTGACCTGATCAGCTTGAGCGGCGATGGACATGTTCTTATGAATGAACCCGATGCCGCCTTCCAGCGCCATACTAATGGCCAACTCTGCCTCCGTCACCGTATCCATAGCAGCGGAGAGAATAGGAATGTTAAGCTTGATGTTCGCCGTTAATTGAGTGGACGTATCCGTTTCTCTCGGGAGAACTTCCGAGTAAGCCGGAACCAGGAGCACATCATCGTAGGTAAGCGCTTCAAAGAGGAATTTGGAAGGATCAAAAGGCATGGCAAATAAGGATCATTATTTGCCGGGTAAAGATAAACTAATTTGTCCATTTACCAATGTCCGGATTTAACGATTGTAGTAACTTTGCCATGATTGAACGAGGGTTCCACTTTCCTCGCTTATTTCCCCATGAAAAGAACGCAATTATTATTTTTCATTTTGGCAACAGCCTCGATTTCCGTTGCCCAGATCCAGAAAGGCAAAGCCTCGTTTTATGCCGATAAATTTGAAGGAAGCCTCACCGCCAGCGGCGAAAAATACAAACACTCCAAACTTACCGCCGCCCACAAAACCTTGCCCTTTGGTACCCGGATCCGTGTAACCAACCAGGCTAACCAGCAATCCGTTGAAGTGACTGTTAATGACCGGGGCCCGTACGTTGAAAACCGCATTGTCGACCTTTCTAAATCGGCGGCCGAAAAACTGGGATTTATCAATCAAGGTCTTGCCGACGTAACCCTGGAAGTCATCGATCCGGGCGATGGCAAAGTAAAAATGGCGGACTTTACCATCGATCAGGTAGTGGTGGATGAAAAGGAATTTTACGATTTTGAAATCTCCCGTCAGAACCCGAAAGGGTTTGGCGTCCAAATCGGGACCTATCAGGAATTGGTGAACCTGATGCGGCTTTCCGATAACCTAAAAAATTCTTACAAGAAAAAAGTGACCGTGCAAGTGAAAGTAGTGAACGGCATTAAGTACTACAGTCTGATCCTTGGAAAATTCCCATCGCGTACAAAAGCTGCCGATTTTCTGGAAGAATTAAAAAATAAATTTCCAGGCTCGTTTATTGTCGAGTATGATAAATTGAAATAAAACTGAACGTCGGCAATACTCATTCTATTGGAAATCGTTGGTTACATCGCCGCTGTACTTGTCGGATTGTTGCTCGGCCTGTTGGGGGGCGGAGGTTCTATTCTCACGATCCCTATCCTGGTTTATCTCTTTCACATTGATGCAGTTCTTGCTTCGGCCTATTCCCTCTTTATCGTAGGCACGACGAGCCTGGTGGGAACCGTTCCGAAATACCGCGACCAGCTGGTCAAGGTCAAGACCGGATTATTGTTCGGCATCCCTTCTGTTCTGGCTATTTTCATTACCCGCCGCTGGATTGTCCCCTCCATTCCGAAAGTTATTTTTCAAACAGAGTCCTTCGTGCTCACGCAACGGCTGCTCGTCATGGGCGTGTTCTCTCTCATCATGATTTTTGCCTCCGTATCAATGATCCGTGGAAGAAAGGAATCGGGGAACCTTACCGGTGGGCTGCGGATTCCACTGATCATTATGGAGGGGTTGTTGATTGGGTTCTTAACGGGTCTGGTGGGCGCAGGTGGTGGATTCTTAATCATCCCCGCCCTGGTGTTGCTGACCCGGCTTCCGATGAAGACGGCCTCGGGAACTTCATTGTTCATTATTGCGGTCAATTCCCTGATCGGTTTTGCAGGGGACGCGCTCATCACCAAAATGGATTGGATTTTTCTCCTCGTTTTTACCTCTATTGCTATTGTTGGAGTTCTGGCCGGAAATCAACTCTCCAGGCACGTTCCGGGTGTCCTTCTTCGAAAAGCTTTCGGTGGGTTTACTTTATTGATGGGGGTGAGTATTCTTTTTTGGGAGCTGTTCTTTGTCCGGTAAGGTTTCACAGTTTGGTAATCGATTTTACGACCTCCTCTGCAACCCGTTCGGCTGAAGCCAGCGCGCCATTGATCGTTCCCGCATCTCCATTCACATCCGTTGCTTCTCCCGCAAAGAAAAGCTTGTCGTTGATCGACACACCAATATTTTTACGGTCATCATTCGTCGCATTTACAAGTGGGTACGAATAGCCTCCCTTGATAAATTCTTCCTTTGACCAATCCTCAATGATAAACAGGATTTCATTGGTGTTCAAATCGCGTCGGACATACAACGACGCCTGCCCCGCATACACCGCATCCAACTCGGCCAGAAGGGCGGAGATCATCTTCGTGCCAAGTGCAGAGAGTTCAGCGGCCTTAGGACCATTGATCGTAATGGATAGTGTCTTGTAATTTTCACTGCGACCGACCCCTGCATTGAAGTATTGCGGCCCCGTCGCGCCACCCCAAATAAAGCCTGTAGCGGTTCCCCAAAAATTCTTCTTAAACTCAAGGATCACACGAACAGAGGCATCCATGCCGATGTTCGCCAGGGAGGTGGTCATGGTACCGGGTAGCGCGGGACTGAATGAAATAGTACCGCCTTTCAATATCGAGACCGGAACCGTAATAATGATTTTGTCGGCTTGAATCAGGTTGCCGCTTTTGTCCGTGAGGGCTATGGGGTCAGTCCCATAGTTGATCGAAGTGATCGGTGTATTCATTTGAATCAGGGGTGTTACCGAACTGAACCTGGACAGCAACAAATCTTGCAACGGATTTGCTTTCAACGCAAGCCATTTAGCATCGTGCTTTACCAACGCAAGCCCTTGCGCCAATCCCCGCGCGCCTACCCGGGACGAAGAGGAGCCGTAATAATTTCCGACCTGGGAATTCAATAAGGCCTGACCACGATCACTGATGCCAGCTGCCTGCTGAACCGAAAGCGCCCCGGAATAAGTTGGAAGTCCGGAAATAAAACTCTGCACGCTGGTGAAATCGCTATCACCACTCCACGCACTGAATGATTTTGCAGTTTGATCCAAAATGAATTGATCCGTCGCTGCTGCTAAATCGATTGTAGGCACATTCAGATTTTGAATGATCATTCCCCATATTGAATCCGAACCGTGCGTGATTTCGGCACCCAACTCCACCGGAAAATCGGCGATCGACGGCAGATCGGGCGGCAGTACATTGCAAATGAATGATGGCGATTGACTTGGGATAGTAGCCTGGTTGCGCAACGTTTTTATCCGGCCTCCCAGTTCACTCCCTGCTTCCAGGACAACAATCTTAATTCCTTTTGACCGGAGGATATCCGCAGCATATAAACCGGCCGCGCCGGCGCCAATGATGGCTACCGTCCCGCTATAGTTTACCTCGGGTCCGGCATCATTTTTTTTGCAAGAGGAAAGGAGTTGAGGCATGATCACCCCCGCCGAAAGGCTCAAACCAAGGTGTTGTAATACTTTTCTCCTCTTCACACGCTTTCCTTTGCTCGAAAGATAAATAGTTAGAGGGCCGGTTGCAATATCCCGGCGAATCTGAGCACGATTGCCTATTTTGCATTGTCAATAATTCATAAAATGAAAGCCTCCGAGATTTCCATCGCAACAAAAAAAGTGGTTGTCATTGGACCGGAGTGCACCGGCAAATCGGAATTGTCACGGTTTTTAGCAGAACATTTTAAAACGGTTTACGTGGAGGAATATGCACGGGCCTATTTGAATAAACTTATTCGCGGCTACGAAAAATCCGATTTAACCAAAATCGCCCACGGACAAGTCCGGATGGAAGACGAGTGGGTTTATGATGCTCAGCGTGTTTTGATCTGTGATACGAATGCCCTCGTCATCAAAGTGTGGAGCGAATTCAAATATGGGGACGTGGACCCGGATATCCTCAAAGTGATCAAGGAGCGAAAATATGATTTATATTTACTGACGTATATCGATGTTCCCTGGGAGAATGACCCGCAGCGGGAGCATCCCGACAAGCGAGAACATTTTTGGCAAATCTTCAAAAATGAGGTGGAGAAAACCGGTGTACCCTTTGCCATCATCAGCGGACCTCGGGAAGAGCGAAGGAAAAAGGCGGTTGAAGCCATTGGAACTCTCCTGCAAAATTGAGTAACCAGGTGACCTAGGTGGGCCATTGAAAAATCACAGTCGTCAACATTCATGATTGATCCCCCTCCTCCTGGTCCCTATGCATCCCTTCAAATAAAAGATTTTCGCCTTTTTATTTTTGCGCGGCTTTGTATTACCCTGGCGGTGCAAATTCAGGGGACCGTCGTCGGCTGGCAAGTGTATGAACTCACAAAGGACCCTCTTTCGTTGGGCCTTATTGGTCTGGCAGAAGCCGTTCCCGCCATTTCAGTTTCTTTGTACGCCGGTCATGTGGCCGACATCGTGGAGCGCAGGAAAATTATTTTGTTGACCATTCTGATCCTGTTACTTTGTTCGGTGTCTCTTCTTTTCTTTACGCTTGATGTAGGAAAGTTCGTCTTCTCCTACGGAGCACTTCCGATTTATGCTGTTATTTTCCTCAGCGGGATGGCAAGAGGCTTTCTTTCACCTGCCAATTTCTCGTTTATGCCTCAACTCGTGCCGCGCCATTTGTACACCAATGCCATTTCGTTGAACAGCACCTTTTGGGAAGCCGCTTCCATCGCCGGGCCCATGTTGGCGGGTTTCATATACTGGTTGCTCGGCATGACGGCCTCGTACACGGCAGATGTCGTCCTGGTGGTGGCAAGCTTGTTCTTCTACTATTCCATACCCCGCAAGCCTTTACCTCCCATCAGTGAAGAACAAGGAATCATCGAAAAAATCGGGGCCGGATTAAAATTTGTTTTCAACAATCAAATTGTACTGAGTGCCGTAAGTCTTGATTTGTTTGCAGTTTTATTCGGGGGAGCCGTAGCCCTTCTTCCCATTTTCTCAGGGGAAATATTAAAAGCAGGGCCACAAGGTCTGGGATTGCTTCGCGCCGCTCCCTCTGTCGGAGCCGTGCTCATGGCCATTTATATTACCCACTATCCGATCCGAAAGTACATCGGCAAGATTCTGTTGTTTTGCGTGGCAGGCTTTGGACTTTGTATGATTGGCTTTGGACTTTCCACCAACTTCTGGCTGTCGATGGGTTTACTGGTCATGAGTGGAATGTTCGACGCCGTGAGCGTCATTGTCAGAAGTACCCTTATCCATACCCTCACTCCGGAGAATATGAAGGGCCGTGTGTCTGCCGTCAACAGCATTTTCGTCGGTTCCTCTAATGAGATCGGCGCATTCGAATCCGGTTTTGTAGCGAAATGGATGGGCGTCGTGCAGTCTGTGGTTTTCGGAGGATGCATGACCCTGGCCGTCGTCGGAATTACCGGGTGGAGAGCAAAGAAATTGCGAAGACTCGATAGGTTAATTTAAGATTTAAAATTATTTTAATCTTAAATTGGGGTATGAATTCCCGCCGATCATTCTTTCAAAAGTCCCTCGGCCTGGCCGGGGCCTTTTCATTGACCCCGTTGGCAAGCAAGGCCGTCACGGAGGATATTTCAGACGCGTTGCTATCGCTGAACAAGAAGTCTGCCGTAGAGGCAGCCACGGACGAAGACCTGTGGGCACGGATGGCTCAAGCTTACACGGTGTCGCCCGCGATCTTAAATCTCAACAACGGAGGTGTTAGCCCTCAACCCAAAGTCGTTCAGGATGCCGTTGACCGCTATTATCATTTAAGCAACGAGGCGCCCACCTACTACATGTGGCAAATCCTGGATAAGGGTCGTGAACCCCTTCGCAGAAAACTCTCCGACCTGGCGGGAGTTTCATCGGAGGAAGTTGCCATCGACAGAAACACAACAGAAGCATTGGGCACGTTTACCTGGGGGATCGACTTGAAACGCGGTGATGAAATAGTCCTGACTAAACAGGATTATCCCAACATGATCCACGCCTGGAAGCAACGCGAATTGCGCGATGGGGTTAAGATCAACTGGATCAACCTCAATCTGCCAATCGAGGATGATGCTATTGTTTTGAAGGCTTATATCGATGCCACTACCCCCAGGACAAAAATCTGGCACATCACTCATCTCATTACCTGGACAGGTCAAATCCTTCCGGCGGCCAAGCTGTGTGCTGAAGCGCGCAAACGCGGCATCATCAGTATCGTGGATGCCGCCCACTCATTCGCCCATCTGGATTATACGATTGCTGATTTGAATTGTGATTATTTGGGTACGAGCTTGCATAAATGGCTTTGCGCCCCTTTTGGCACCGGTATGATGTATATCCGCAAGGAACATATCGCAAAAACGTGGCCCCTCTTTCCAACAGATAAACCACAAAGCGGAGATATTCGCAAATTTGAGGCTCTGGGCACGCGGTCTTTTGCTCCGGAACAAGCCATTGGACAGGCGATCGATTTTCATCTTGCCATCGGAGGCCGCCGCAAACAAGAACGCTTGCATTATTTGAAAAAATACTGGTGTGAAGCCGTTACCAGGAACCCGAGAGTAAAACTTCATATTTCCCTCAAGCCGGAGTATTCCTGCGCCCTGGGGACCTTTAGCATCGACGGCATGGATGTGAGTGATATCGGCAGCAAACTTTTCAGTGACCACCAAATTCTCGCCGTTGCCATCAAGTGGGAAAACGTAAATGCAGTCCGTGTAACGCCACATGTATATACTACTACCAAGGACCTGGATCGGCTCATTGATGCGGTCCTGAAAATGGCCACGTGATCAATCTTAAATTTAAGATTGGGATGCACTCACCCTCAGCAGTCTCCTCCAAGTTTAGGCCTTAAATTTTAAATTATTGCTGTTGCTGCATTTCCTGGTTTCGCCGGTAAGAATTTTTGGAAAAAGACTCGATGGGTTCAGGGCGCGCAACTTCATTGGTCTCGTCTGAGCGACGACCATCTTCGTAGGAAACAGATACTTCCACCTCCAACGTGTGTTCAGAGGTTCCGCGGTACGTTCCCTTTACAGGCGAACAATCCGAAAAGTTCTTCCCGACGGCCAAACGGACATGGGTCTCATTGACAACACAGTTGTTGGTGGGATCAAGGCCCAACCATCCATATCCGGCGAGGTAGGCCTCTACCCAGGCATGCGTTGCCCCTTCTCCCCTCATGCCGCTCGTGCTCGGACAAATATAACCGCTGACGTACCGGGCAGGAATATGCACCAGCCTGAGCATCACCAGGAGGATTTGCGCAAAATCCTGACACACCCCTGATTTAATATTCCAGATATGGTCCAGCGTGCTTTCAATCGTGGTGATCCCTTTCTTGTATTTAAAATTCTCAAACACATAGGCACAAAATTCTTTTGCCACCACCAACGGAGAACAGTTTTTGCATCGCTCCGCCTCCACGATGGCCCCTACTTCCGGCAAGGCTGCAAAATATTCCTGTTTCAGGAAATCAATGTAGGCGGGGTGTCCTTTTAGATTTTCCATCGCTTTCCATTGTGCGTCGTCCGGTCCCTGATCCGTTGGAAGCGTCCTGACTTTAGTCACGACCACCAACCTGGAGTCGATCAGCAATTGCTGATGAGGCTGGGAATGGGTAAACGTACCCACTTCGTTGCCAAAATAATCCTGATGTACACTGACCTGAGGATTGCCCGTAATTTTAATGGTTTGCTGAAGCACGTCCTGATACTCATCCTTCAGCGGGTAGAGCATGAACTGGTTCGCGCTATCGCGCACAGGAACTTCGTACACGTATTTGGTAAGGTGGTGGATCTTAAATTTTGACATAGCGGTTTCAACGGATTAACTGTAGGCAAAATAATGTTTGTTGAGCAAATGGCCTACCGCGTACAAGTCTTCATGAATTTTCTGCAGGTAGGCATGCAGTCCCCCTTCCGAAATCATTTGCACATTGGAAAACCGTATGCTGCTGCGCAATTTACCGATCATGAAATTAATTCTCTCAAAACTATCCAGGTTCCGGTCACTCTTCAGCCATTCAAAATGCTGATGCAATTGAATAACCGAAAACTGAACGGAACGCGGAAAATTGGTATTAAAGATAATTTGATCCAGGATATTCCGCGCTTCAAATCCAGAACGATAGTTCTTTAAATAAAGCTCATATCCGGAAATGGACATCAAAAAGTATTTCCAGTAGGTGGTGTCGGCGGTCTTTTCCAGGTCGTATGACAAATCGCTGAATTTGACATCCAGGATATCGGCAGATTGAATTGCCCGCTCGAGGTATCTCCCGATATTCATAAAGCAAATACCCTCTCCCCTGGACATAGTGATCTCGGATGTGCCATAATACAGGAGGCCTTGCCGGATCAGCCCATCGAGCACGGTAATGGGGTCCTCCGATTTCAATGCGTGAATCAGTCTCTCGTCACGCACGATGTGATAGAATTCGTTGAGGCACTGCCAGAGTTCTTTGGTAAGATGATCTTGCACCGCACGTGCATTCTCCCTTGATTTGGTGACCATGTTCAGGACAGAGTTTGGATTGTCCTTGTCGACCACCATATAAAGCAATACGGCTCGGCTGTTTTTTTCAAGCCTGGCAATGTCCTCATCGCCCAGGAAACTGAAGATCCTTAACGCTGACCTCCAGGTAAAGTCGCTGATATCATCTTGCGAAGAGGCATAGTTGATTTTAAGCATGCGAAGAATACCATCTGTGCGCTCCATATAGCGCGACATCCAATACAAGGAATCGGCAACCCGGCTTAACATGGGTGTTCGGGAGGAGGGTTTGGATCCATACGATGATCGACTTTATTTTAAACCGATAAGACCCAGGTATCCTTGCTTCCTCCGCCTTGAGACGAATTTACCACCAGGGAGCCTTCGCGCAACGCCACCCTGGTCAACCCTCCCGGCACGATTTCAATCCCCTGGGGACCACACAAGGCAAAGGGCCTTAAGTCGAGCCGGCGGGGCTGCATCTTGCCATTGATGTAACACGGCGCAGAAGACAAACTAATGACGGGCTGGGCAATGAATTGGCGTGGGTCTTTTTTTATTTCATGTATATAGTCTGAAATTTCCCGCTCGGAAGCACTATGCCCCATCAGCATGCCGTACCCACCGGACCCATTGGTTTTCTTGACCACCATCTTCTGTATATTTTCGAGGACATGCACACGCTCATCCTGGTTTCCCAATTGATAGGTGGGGACATTCTTTAACAGCGGCTCTTCGTTCAAATAATAACGGATCATCTCCGGTACATACACATAAATCGCTTTATCATCGGCAACACCGTTGCCAATAGCGTTCACGATGGCCACGGTCCCATTGCGGTAAGCGGATAGAATTCCGGAAACGCCCAACACACTGTCGGGATTGAAAACCAGAGGATCCAGGAAATGATCATCCACCCGCCGGTAGATCACATCTACCTGCTGGAGTCCTACCGTGGTCTTCATGAAAACCCGGTGATTGTCTACGACCAGGTCGCGGCCCTCTACTAATTCCACCCCCATTAGGCGGGCCAGCGTGGTGTGCTCAAAGTAAGCGGAATTATACATCCCCGGCGTAAGCAATACCACCACCGGATTGGCCACCTGACGCGGGGAAAGTGAAACCAGGTTTTTATGCAGGATGTACGGATACTGCGTTACCGGACGGACGTTGTTCTGTGGAATGAGGTCCGGAAAAATCCGCTTGGTGATTTCCCGGTTTTCGATCATGTAGGAAACCCCGGACGGCGTCCGCAGATTGTCCTCCAATACGTAGAAGGTTCCGTCCTGGTCCCGGATCAGATCAATGCCGGCAATGTGGACATATATATCGTGCGGCACATTAACACCCTGCATTTCGCGCAGATAATGGGGACATGAATAAATCAATTCAACCGGCACAATGCCATCCTTGATAATAAACTGATCGTGATAGACGTCCTTCAAAAACAGATTCAGCGCCTTCAACCGTTGTTTAATCCCCCGGTCGACAAAGTCCCACTCGGAGGCGGTAACGATGCGTGGAATAATATCAAATGGAAAAATCTTTTCAATCCCTTCGCCGCTGGAATAGACCGTAAAGGTGATCCCCTGGCTCATAAAAAGGCGCTTGGCAAGTTCTTCCTTTTTATTCAGTTCATCGAGCGGGATCTGCCGCAGGAAATCGTAGACGGCGTGATAGGGCGTGCGCACCTGACCCTGGTCATACATTTCATCCCATATACCGGTAGCAGCCGGATAGTTTTCAAAAATCGTCATGAATCCCGCCAGGCGGTTGCCTAAAATACAAAGTTCAGGAACATAACTCGCGGTTTTGGAAGAAGAATATTTTATGCAAACGTATTCGAGGGTTGAAATAGCGATAATTCATTAAACACATAGAAACATGGGCAAATAGATGCATAGCGATAATTATGCTTTTCTATGTGTCTCTGTGCTTATGCTTCTATGTGTTTAGAAAGAGGTGAACTCTATTTTAGAATGGGATGCCTCTTGAAAGGCCTGGATTCATCAAAAAGCTTTCGATACGTAATGTGGGTTTTCACCCTGTCCCCTCCTACTTGTTCGACTACGAGAATCATCTTCGGATTGAAGTCGCCAATCCAATTCATCTCATATTCATCGTATCGCTTATACTTGAATTGGAGAACATCGCGGGCTGCGAGGATCATGGCCCCGTCAGCGCCGACTCCCTGGTGTTCCGGCACAATGCCAAATAATACGCCAAAGGCTTTGCGGTTGGTTTTTCTCAACGTGTGCCACAGGAACTTCAGCTTGCCAATCCAATCGAGCTTTCCATTCACATACTTGAATATTTGATTGATTTCCGGCAAGGACAAATAAAATGAGATGGGTTCGCCTTTATAAAATCCAAAATAAAGGAGCCGCTCATCCATGATCGGCTTCATTTGTTTGACAAGGAGGACGGCCTGCTGGTGAGAAATCTCAGGGGTTTCAGCGCGGTTGGCCCACGCTTTATTGTAAACGATGCGGATGTAGTCGGGTAATTTGTGCAATTCCGATTTTTGCAAATGCCGAAAGACGTAGTCCGGATTTTGAGCCAGTCTATCTGCTTTGTCCTGGAGGCGGGGCGTCACCGGATCCATGACCTTGCGACCAAACGTATACTGCTCAAAATAGGTTTGAAACCCGTACGATCCAAAAAAATCCCGGTAATAAGGAAAATTGTAGTTGCATTGATAGTTAGGATCGCGATCA
>Ga0193731_1000235_pt1 | contig 19382 bp, 16 predicted proteins | sample U1a2metaG_FD_144920 | JGI IMG/M metagenome (GOLD analysis project Ga0193731, IMG submission 144920) | Soil microbial communities from a riparian zone of the East river system, Colorado, United States - U1a2 | ecosystem: Environmental > Terrestrial > Soil > Riparian zone | place: USA: East River...
GTACACGTCAAAGGGAGCGACTTCCGATACCTTCTTTACAGCCAACCGGCAGTCGCCTTGGTATTTGGTGGCCTTTGGCATGATTGGCTCTTCCCTTTCCGGTATAACGTTCGTTTCTGTGCCGGGGAGCGTGGGAATATCCGGTTTTGCCTATTTTCAGGTAGTCCTCGGGTACCTGTTGGGCTATTGGGTCATCATCACCGTGCTGATGCCGACGTATTACAGGCTTAACCTGGTTTCCATCTATACTTACCTTGAGCAGCGATTTGATCGTTGGTCATATAAGACCGGCGCTTTTTTCTTTTTGCTTTCGCGAACGGTTGGGTCATCGTTGCGACTGTATTTGTCGGCTTCCATCCTGCAGCTATTTCTATTTGATGCCTGGAATGTGCCGTTCTTTATTACGGTGGCGATCACGATCTTCTTAATCTGGATTTACACGTTCAAAGGAGGCATCAAAACCATTGTGTGGACGGATTCGTTTCAAACGATCTTCCTGGTCACGGCGGTTGTAATTTCTGTTGCTATCATTTCAAACCGGCTGGGATTTTCTTTCTCCGGGCTGGTGAGCACGGTCTTTCACAGCGACTACTCGAAAGTATTTCATTTTGAAGATAGCCATGAAAAATTGTTTTTCTGGAAACAATTCTTCGGAGGAACATTCATTGCCATCGCCATGACCGGCCTCGACCAGGACTTGATGCAAAAGAACCTCACCTGCCGCAATCTCGGTGACGCTCAAAAGAATATGTTTTGGTTTAGTCTTACGCTCGTGGCGGTGAATTTGCTGTTCCTGACCCTGGGGGCATTGCTTTACATTTACAGCAACGCAAACAACCTGAAACTGCCTGCAGTTGCCGATGAGCTTTTTCCGCGGCTGGCCCTGGGCGAATTTGGCCTCACTGCCGGGATCTTCTTTTTGTTGGGCATCATCGCGTCTTCCTATGCCAGCGCCGACTCCGCCCTGGCATCGCTAACGACCTCTTTTTGCATTGACTTTCTCGACTTCAGGAACAAACCGGAAGTGCTGAAGCAAAAGCAGAAGAACATCGTTCATTTGAGTTTTTCCGTATTGATCCTGATCATCATCTTAATTGTAAAAGAAATTAATCAAAAGTCATTGATCGATGCCGTACTCGGCATCGCCGGCTACACCTACGGTCCGTTGTTGGGACTTTTTTCATTTGGACTCTTTACCACCCGCCGGGTAAGGGATAAGCTCGTTCCTTTCATTTGTATTCTTTCCCCGATCCTGTCGTATGGAATCAGTTCGTTTTCAGAAAAGTGGTTTGATGGGTATAAGATCGGGATTGAGATTTTGATTGTGAATGGACTGATCACTTTCCTGGGATTATTTTTGATTTCAACAACGGGGAAAAAAACCACCCCGTTGGCGTAGAATTGTTTCCCGCAGATCACGAAAAAGGTTTCCCGCAGATCGCGCAGATTTACGCAGAGGTATTTCCGGCTACTTTTCTATGAAATGCGTTCGTTCGGCTTGCACCCCCACGCGTCGGGTCATTTATCATGAATAAATATTGAGCTGATAGATCGGCAACCGAATGGAACGACGCAGATTTTAGCTTGCGCCTCTGCGAAAATCTGCGTGATCTGCGGGAAACAATTCAGCGATCTGCGGGAAACAACTCCTAATCTGCGGGAAACAATTCTTTGCCTGGGTCCCAAAACCGTTTCCCAAAGTCCACTACCTTATCCTTAACGACTTTTATTCCTTCTTTTTCTAACGCCCTTTGCATGGCCACGGGCGTTTCAAAATGAGCCTTGCCGGTGAGCAAGCCTTGGCTGTTGACTACCCGGTGGGCCGGAATGGAGTGAACGGTGTGAGAGGCATTCATCGCCCAGCCCACCATGCGGGCGCTCATGGCAGTGCCGAGATAGCGGGCAATGGCTCCGTAGCTGGTGACCCGGCCGCGGGGAACCAGTTTCACGACCTCGTATACGTCTTCGAAGAAGTTAGTTGCCTTTTTTGGGGCTTTTTTCGCGGTTTTGGAGTTCTTTTTCACGGTTACTTACGTAAGGAAAACTATACAAAAGGACGTTATTAAATGGTTAAAGAGCCTAAATTTGCACCTCAATTTTAAAACAATAATGCCGATCAGACTACTGATTCTCTTGTTTATAGGTTCAACTGGCTTAGTTCGTGCACAACGGTTAATTTTCCCTGATTCTGCTTACCGGCATTCCGTGAAGGAAGGGCAAACTATTGCCTTTAAAGTAGCGTCATCGGAAGCGCAGGCGCCCCGGTACAGCCTGGATGGAATTAACGGCTACAGTATCCAGTTCGATTCGGCAGGAAATTTTACCTGGACACCGCCCTTTGAGTTGGTAGACCGCTTCGAAAAGGAAAAAGAAATCAATTTTATTTTCCAGGCCGAGTGGAAAGACGGTCGTAAGGTGCGCGTGCCCTGTAATTTTACAATCTTTCACCAAAACCGGCCGCCGGTAGTGGATGACTTGCCGGTTTTTTATGTGAAGCAGGGGAGTCCCAACCGGTATCAGATTTCATTGGATCATGTGCGGGATGACGATGGAGATCCGCTGGTTTTTAAATCCGCTCAATCCCAGATGCCCGAGGGCGCTACGCTGTCTCCGTCCGGATTGCTCCTGTGGACCCCTTCCCGAACTCAGTTTAATAATTTAAAAAACAATCCTATAACGATTGAGTTTATTGTTCAGGACCAGCCTGAAAAAGCGGAAGCTGCCGGCAAAATAAAAGTTGCTCAAACCCAACTTGACTTGCCCCCCGATATAAATTTGGTTCCCGGCGACACGAGCTTCACCATCAAGGAAGACGAACGGATCAATTTCAAACTTTATGTTACCGACCCGAACGGGGATGAAGATATCTCCACGGTGGGATTTGTATCCTCCGATCCCCGCATTGTAAAGACGAGTTTAACGGAGATCAGTTCAATTCAATTTGAATTCACCTGGTTGCCGGGGTATGCCTTTGTTGCCGAGGTCGAGCGATTTAAAGTCGTCGACATCGTTTTCTTTGCTATTGATAAGACCTCCAACAAAGGCCAGCGAAAAGTAAAGATCAAAGTCATGGATTCGGAAAACCTGGAAGAGAAGGACAAGTTCTTGTATCAGAAATACCGCAATTCGTTGATTCAGGCAAAAGGACTCATCGACCAATTGGAGGAAAATCATAAAGTGTTGAACAAAGCATATAAGCAAGCCAAGAAAGGAAAGAAAAACAGAGCCCTGGTGAATGCCGGACTCGGCGCGACGACGGGCTTATCTCCAGTCACGTTGCCCACTGATCCGTCCAAAATAGTCTCTGCGGTAGGCGGTACTACTGTACTGACCCTGGGAACATTGGAAGCCACGGAAGTGGTGGGCAAATCCAAGAATGATATTCTGGATAAGCTGAAGCTCAACATAGAGATCCGCAATCAGTTGCAGATTGAAGGAGACAACCTGGCCAGAAAATATGCACTGAAGTCAGCCCGTCGCGAGAAGAGTAAAGAGTTTGAGGAGGACCGTGAAAAGTTGCTGCCCATTATTAATAATCAGAAGTTGGTCTTGCTTGAGTTGGATGCATCCCGGCCGGCGTATCAGAAGATGAGTAATGCGGAGATTAAGAAGACGTTTGCTGATTTTGCGGAAGAGTGATCGCGGAAATTTTCTACTGCAGAGGCGCGGAGGCGCGAAGGAGGCGCAGTGGAGATCACAGATTAGAAGGATTTAGCGGATTATACTGATTAGGAGATTCCCGCCTTAGGGACATGAATTATCTCACAGCCAAGTTCGGCTTCCAGTTTTGCGAGGCTTCTCAGGGTGAAATGATGATCACCACTCAGCCACTTGCTGATTTCCGATGGCGTTTTTTCAAGCCGCTCGGCTAACACTTTTTGAGTGATGCCTTTCTCTCTCAATAACTGATGCACGCGTACGACAATGTCGCCGTACTTTTTGACGAAGATTTTTACATCTTCCGGCGTTTCATCAATGATTCGTTGTGCAATTTTACTTTTCATAGTGATGCCTTCCACTCTCCCTCCAACTCCGTCTTATTGCCCGGCTTATCGTACGCTTCCACCTTGATTACGGTGCCCTCCGGCTTCGGGTTTGAAACGGTTGTCAGGTACTTCCAGATCCAGGGCTTCAGGCGCTGGCGCGTGGCATCCCCGTTCTCGAGCGAGGAACCACTGGCATCGTGGATGGAGACGGTGACGCGGACGACACGGAAGTCGTCGGTAGCTTTGATGGTGATGAGGCTGCCCCTGGCGCCGGTGTAGCCGGACGCGCGGATGTAGTGGATGACGGGCGGGCTGAGATAGTCGGTGAGCGCCACGCGGAAAGAGGCGTTTTTATCGGCGGTGCGGGCCTTCGTATACTCGGCATTAGAGTCGGCGTTGGCCATCTGTGCTTTCGCGTATTTTGCGGCGTCCTTGAATTTCCCGTTCTGTTGCTTCGTCACCACGGACCTGACCTTGCGCCGCTTCGGCTTGGTGATAACAACGGTGTGTTTTTTCAAGGCTTTGAATACGATGGTATCTGCCAGGAGGAGCTCCGCTACTCCTTTCTTCATAGGATTCTTATTTTGTCTTACCATAGACCTAAAATAATAATTGTCGGAGTGATATACGTGGATTGTCTACACGTTCCCTTGAAGCACGTTGACCGGCCGTTGTCCATGGTTCGTCCATAGTTTGTCCTGCTTTCGCAAGGCCTTTGCACGGTCTTTGTATGGTCATGGTAGGGTCATAGTAGGATCACGGTAGGGTGATGATAGGGTCACTGTAGGGTGAATGTAGGGTCATGGTAGGGTGAATGTAGGGTCAATGTAGGGTGAATGTATGTCCTTGTCATTGCTTGTACAGGAAAAAGTAACACTTTCCCAATCCGTTCCCAATCACTTCCCAATGTTTTTGATGATTTTGTGCGAATTCGGGGCAATTGGTGGGTTTCGCGTTGCGAAAACTGCTGATTCAGCGAAATTAATAGCTTATTGAGGTGTCGGTTGTACGTTTTTTCAGTCGGGCGAGGAGGTAATGCCTCACTTCCACCTGGCTGCCTATCCCACTCTGTCTCTTACTACGGTGCGTGATGGCACCTGATACAAGCTAACGAAATCTTGCTAAGATTTGACGTAAGGTGCCGAAAAAATATCACAGACTGTTATCAGCTATTTGAGAGAGGACGATGATGAAATAGTGTGAGCGTGGGCATTTGTCACCCGATAAAAACAAAGCCAACTGTTAGTCAGTTGGCTATGGCACCATTTAGCAGAGGAGGAGGGAAAATCGCTCCAGAGTTAACTATCTCACTTTCAATTTCTTTTTGTCGCCTTAATTTTCTTGGCACCCTTTCGGCAAATTTGCCAAATAAAATCAACTGCGATTATTCCCTATGAGGTAAAGATAATAGATGAAATCAGAATACACCAAAAGAAATTGAGGGATCTTTTAAGCATCAATTAATGAGGTTCCGACTAAAATGAAGCGGTCTGGGAGTGATAAGTGCTTATACAATCAAGTTGCCAGAGGCTAACTCATTTAGCTCTTTGTTTTTTTTAATGTAGCAGGTTTCCCCATTTGATCAGCAGCTGGGCTCGGTGCCTCTGCAAAATCGAGGGGCTCAGCAATTCGTGACAGGTGTCTAGTATAACGATCCAGTAGGTAGGTAGCACCACTGTCCTTGTATTTAGTAATCCTAGTAAAAGCAAAATCGAATACATCCTTTTCAAAAGTAATTGGACTTTCAATTGGTTGAGAAGACGCGAGAATTATTTTGGGATATAACTCTTTTTCTAAATGGAGATTGTTAGAACCATAATTTAACATTTGCATTCTGTTGAGTATCATCTTTGGGATGACATTCCTTATTCTTCTTAAGTATATTCCCAACCCCCTTGGCCTCAATTGCTTTTTAAAACCTTGTAGTTTTTCATCCAACTGTTTTAGTTTTTGAAGTAATATGTCATATCGAAACTCCCATGATGGCGATAAATATTCCTTGATATTATCAGTGGAATTCAGGTCGAACTTACATTTACCTTCGGCATTCAGTACACAAAGGTCCAAAAAGTCAATATCGACAATTAAGAAATTTGTGAAATCAGCGACACCTACCTCGGCCGCTGTGCTTCCGCTTTTGAAATAATTTAAAGGAAATTTATCTTTCAGATAATGGTCTTCATCCTTTAATTTTTGTTTATACTTTTTCAGTGTTTTTTCATCAATCTTAAGGAGTGTCGCCGTTTTTGCATTTCTTATCCCTTTTTTATTTCCGCTAGCCCTTACTATAATATCGCATGCTTGCGCGACAAGTATATATTTTGATTCATGCAATTGAAATATGTCACCATTTTCCAATGGTTTCCTCAAAGGATTAATGATATCCCCTGGATCATAAGTTTCATCATGCCTTAAGATTAATTTTGCAACATAGGGTTCTATGCTTGCATCCATGATTGGAAAATCGATTGAAGAAAATTTCTGCGCCTCCCTGAATTCTTTATTCACTTTCAAGGCATAATTTGTTGAAACCATTCTCTTCTTTAGACTTCTTTCAAAAATTATATTCGAAATTCTTACGATGGTTTCTGGAGGCCAGATTCCTTCCTTAAGAGATTTCTTTACTATAATATCATCAAAGTCATAGGTGTCAAATTCCTTGATTTTAGCGATAGCGTCTTTATAGGATTCTTGGATTAGATCGGTTGTATGTTCCTTGATGGACTCAAAGTAGCCGTTAATTAGCGCTTTCTTTATTCCGTCATAGAAATGATCATCTACATCCAGTCTTTTTTTACTTAAAGCAAAAAAGTCCTTCTCCGTTAAATCACCTCCGACAAGCTTCGATCTTTCTGATAATTCATCTTTAGCATTCAAAATATCATGCGAAATCAAAATGCAACTGATCTGTCCGAAATAAGATTTTTTCTTTAGCTCCTTAATTAACTCTACTCCATTTCTATTTGCAAATCCTTCGGCCTTGCTAAGGTCCTTGTCAACCAGGATAAGAATTTTTCCGTTGGCCAGATCCTTCTCTAATTCACCGTCTTTTATGGAGTCCCATAAGGACGGATGCACGCTTTGCGCAACAGGAAAATGATCCACAATCTTAGAAATGGTTTGGATTTCCTTTAAATAGTTTTCATCACCTAAAGAATAAATTACGACCGATGCATCCTTTTTAACTGCAGCATCTATAGCTCCATTGTCAAAAAATACCCTGAGTGTATTGACGATCTCATCATGTGGGGTGGTTGAAATATTTAAGTGACCGTTTAGGCTAGCAACCCCTACCATGCTTGAAATTATTAGATCGCCTTTATTATCTGCGATTAAAGTTACGGCTAGAGCAAGTGCGTTTTCGGGATTAAATTCCATATCCAGATAATCATCAATGAAATACACTTTTGTTATCCCAGATAGTTCTAAGAGAAAATGAAATGTTTTCTTGGGATCATCCATAACTCTAGGAATTGATAATCTTGGAAAGATCTAGTTGGAATATATATCGTCTGTCGTGGGAGTTTCTTTTGGTTAGAAGAACAATTGTACACCCCATAGTTTCCATAAGTTGTTGCACTATATATAACCCGAGGCCACGACCTACGTTTCTTGGTTTTGAGGTAACAAAAGGTTGAAAAATCCTATCCTCAATTAGTGGATCGATACCATATCCATTGTCCTTTACAGTGATGAAGGGATCCTTAGCCTCAATTTCAACACTTGGCCTAAATCCCTTTTCAATTTTCATCTTCTCCTTTAGCCAATATTCGGAGTTAAGTAATATATTATCCATGATTTGGGTAATTCTTCCCCTATTTGCTGTGATAGGGAAATCTTCTCCAAGATTCTTGAACTTAATATCAATCTTCTCATCAAATCTCTCCTTGTAAAAGCTAACCATCTCTTCTAAGAACTCATTCATAGAAAAAGTCGCTTTATTTTCTCGAACATATTTCAATGACGGGGCCAGATGGCTCAATTGTTTACGGAAGGATTTTATTGAGCTTTTAACATATTCGATATAGAGAAGAAAGATTTGGCCGGAATTTTTTGATTCTTTGTTATAGTCAGATACCGCCTTATTAGTTTGTTGGGTGATTCTATCTATGATATTTGATAGCTCATGTGATAAGGCCTCTGCTGTTAATCCAAGTCCGGCCAATTGAGAAAAATCGTACAGCTGAGTTTCGAGATCCTTTACTAAAGGTTCGATATATTTTACTTGGCCATCTAACCTCATGGCGTCCTCAAGTAACTTTTCAATTTGCTCCAATAAACTGGTCGATTTCTTCAGAAGATCATTTATGTGATCTAAAAAATTCTTTGATCCCTCAAATAGCTTCTTGTCGATTGACTTTAGAGCTTGAATTCGAATGTATTCGTGCTGAAGGATTTTCCCGACTTCCTGTATCTCTGAACTAAATTTCTTTGTTTGTTTTTCTAAATTTGAAGCAGTATTCGATGTTGATTGCAGCTGACTCATCGAATCTTTTATTCCGGTGAATCCTTCCTTTTCACTGACTTTCTTCGTCTTGTATTCATTGAAACTCCTTCGCGCATCCTCCAATGTTTCGTTTATCTCGTCTTTTATTTTGTCAGTTAGCGTGAAAAAATTCTGTGAATAAGGTGACGAAACAAATCCCTCCCGGTCTGTTTTCTCTTTGAGATCAATGTTATTTTTAGCGCCAATCGAAATAAACCCAATTACGTTGCCTGGTCTAAGACCGTAGTAGGATGCACCGCTAGTTTGCGATCCGCCTAATTTTAACCAGTCATTCCCATCTAATCCATATGGACGAAGTCCAAAGCCGTCCCTAAAAATTCTAATACCTGCCTGGTTTTGAATTATTTTCTTGAATTCCCCCAAAGTGTCAAAAACATTTGTTAAGGCTTCGGTTTCTCTGAAGTAATAGTCTCTGATTTCACCACGGAATGATCCGGGTTGCGCAAAATACCTTTCAACATCGGAAGTCATTTCCTCAATGATGTTTTCGTTTTCATCGACATATAAAAGTTTATCGATAGTGTTCAATACTATTCGTTTATGTATCGAAAACAGTTGCCCCTTTTTGCCGAGGTATTTTGCCTTTGGAATGGCTCGTTTTGGATTTGAAATGCTGTCAGTTAAGAATGTGAAGAAATCTTTGCCATTGTCACTTAGAATATGCTCCTCGATAAACTCCTGATCCTTCGTGTTCCCGCTTAGCTTATCAAATGAAACCGTAGAGTCTATTGTCAGGGCCTCTCCATCAAACATGAAAATGTGCTCTGATACTGCGATAGTTTTAAGATTTTCGTTTAGCAAGTCCATGTCTATGGATTCGCCATCTTTGTTTAAGTAAATATTAAATATGCGATTCTCTTTATATGGAAATAAGAGCTGAGACAAGTGGCCTCGAAATCTATCCCATGGGCCGCCACTCCACTTGTTAGGATCGATCAAATCAGATATGATAAGAGTCGTACCACTTTTATTAAAAGATTTCGAAATGCGGCTTGTATGAATTTTAACTTGAGAAAGTGGGATGTCATCCTTAAAATCAGACCAGTCAAAAGCGATTTGGTTGAAATAATCCATTCGTTTCTTACCGGTGATCATTTCAAATTTATTTCCTAATCTTTGAACGCTAAGACGTCCAACTCCCTTGTCCCCTAGGGGAGTTCTTCCAGCAGGAGTCGTTTTACCTTTCTCCTTGTCTAATCTCTTTTTTGAAACGGAAACGACTAACCATCCTTCCAAAATATCTGACTCGTTCATTCCGAAACCGTTGTCTTCAATTTCAATGGAGCCTAGGGCGTTAGAATAGAACTGATTAGGCTTATTAGTAGGAGTAGTGGTAATGTTAATTTTGACCCAATCAGCATCTGCGTCATAAGAGTTCTTGATAAGCTCCATGATGGCCGTGATTTCATCTGAAATAAGTTCGGCGCCAAGCTGCCTTATTACAGCCGCACTAACATCAAAGTGAAGATTTTTTAAGATAGTAGAGTCCGCCACAAGCTTTTGATTTTTTATAAGTTAAAACTTTAACCTGAGAAAATTATTAGAATCCATTAATTTTAATTAAAATTAATAAAAATCAATACTTTTTCTTCATATCTTTAAAGGATGCCGACTCGACTACAAAAAATATTGGATAAAGAGGGGATAAGTAAAGCTGAATTAGGTAGAGCCAAGGGTTTAAACTCTACCACTATACATTATTTGTGTAAAGATCCTCAATACCATAAGCACACTAGGCCATTGACAAAGAATAATGTTGCTAACGCTATCTCCGAGTTGGGACGCAGTAAAAAGAAGTACGCGATAGGTGAAATTTTCGCTTCATAAGGGACAGAAAATATGATCAAATCGACCACGTCCGTCTTAAAAGCAGCTAATTCGAGAGAGCGAGTTACAGGCTTCACACACGACTTTTATAATTACCCTGCAAGATTCTCTCCAATATTAATCAGGGAAATTATCTCGCAATATACGGACCCAGGTGACCTAGTCTTAGATCCTTTTATGGGTGGCGGAACAACTCTAATAGAAGCCAAGTTACTAAACAGAGAGTCAATAGGGTTTGATATAAGTACGCTCTCCTCGTTTGTTACAAATGTTAAAGTCAATCCGTTGGTTGAAGCTAAATTTCCTTTTTTCAATGATTGGATGAATGAAACGATAAACCTTCTGAATTGTCGAAAGGATGTGGTAAGGCCGGAAGAGTGGATATCAAGAGGATACCAAAGAAACCTCACAGGCAAAGAAGTCTGGCCAATCAGAAAAATTATTGAACAATTTTTGCATGAACTGTCATTGCTTAGAATTAGCGATGCAGAGATCAATTTTTTTAGATGCGTAATTCTTAAGACTGGCCAATGGGCTTTAGATTCCAAAAAGAGAATCCCCACGGTTGTTCAGTTTAAAGACAAATTGATTAGCAATTACTTTCGAATGCAGAAGGGATCTAAGGAATTTTGGGATATGAATCCAGTGGCTTCAGTAACCGCGATAAATAGTCCGGCAAATAAAATTCATAGCTATTCTAAACTTTTTGGAAAGAAACCAAGGTTAGTCCTCACTTCGCCCCCTTACCCAGGAGTTCATGTAGTTTATCACAGATGGCAAGTGCTCGGTAAGAGGGAAACGCCAGCTCCATTTTGGATTGCCAATAGTCAAGATGGCCATGGACTTACTCATTATGCAATGGGTGGAAGAAGGCAAATTGGGCTAATCGACTATTATCAGAACATTAAAACGTCATTTGAATCCGTAAGAAAAGTTTGCGACAGCAATTCAACCGTAGTGCAAATTTTAGCCTTTTCAAACATTGAGTGGCAATTACCCAAGTACCTCGAGACGATGCAAGAGGCAGGATATTCAGAAATTACGAATAGCAAGCCTAGAATTTGGAGAGATGTGCCTAACAGAAAATGGTATGCGCAGCAAAAAGGCCGAACCTCAAGCAGCCAAGAAGTAATTCTCTTTCATAAACTAGCTCGCTAACTCCTTTATCAATTCATCTTTGAGATCCAGGTTGTGGAATTCCTTTATCATTGGAATAATAATTGGCCCCATGGCTCTTGAGTACTCAGATATTCTTCCCTCAATGTCTTCAAATCTCTCTTTCTCAGACCTATTTTGTTGATCGTCATAAATAACTGAGATTCCCAGAAGAGCCATTCCATATTTGAAGTATGCCTCCAATTCAACTTTGCTTTCAACATCTGCCTTTATTTCGTGTTGCAGATAAATATTATCCATGTTCACGTAAAAGGTGAATTCAATATTCTCATCTGGTGTTGTGCTCTTCGATTTTGCAACGTGCATTGCCGAGTACTTATTAAAGTTTTCTAACTTCCCCCAGTCCTTTTCATAGATCAGTTCGATCTTGGGAAATTTTACGCCGCTCGGTTTGTCTTGATCTTTTCCCGGTATTTTGTCGGGGTTCTTATGTCTTTGATGATTCTTCCCACCATTATTTGTTACTTCTGGCAAGACATCAAGCGCAAACTTATTTTGGAATGGCGGGTTCACGATTCTTAAAGGGTCAGTAACCTCCAGCATCAGCCAAATCAAGTCCCCCTCTTTATACTTTGGACTAAAATTAATGTTAAGCGTGCCAACGCCATTGAAGAGGTTAAGACCATAGGTTGCTTCATCATCCTTTACCCTGTAAGGTTCACCTTGAAGGTCGAACATATAGAGCCCATAGCTTCCTGGGTTAGTTTTGCGATTAAAATAATCATTCTCTGCATCGGTCTCTAAAATTATCCTAGCCCTCGCCCCTACATGTGTTTCGCGTCTTAGTGTTTCTCCATAATCAAGCTTTTTGAACTTGAAATGAGTGGGGTATTGCACCCCGATAAATGGCTCACGGGTTGAGGCAACACCTTCAGATTTAAATGCGTTTGAGAGTTTCTCACCCCGAAGGAATATTCTAGAGAGAGCGCTTGAGCTACGAAATACATTTGCTAGTACCGCCTCCAAAGGCTTATCATCTCCGACCTTCTCAGTTCTTAATTTACGTTTACGTTCCTCCTGAAGTTCAGCGAGTCCTTTATGATTCGCGAGATAATCGACTATTTCAGACTCAATCTTGTCAAAAAAGTCAGTTCCTCTTTTCATATGCACACGGTCGTTGACAAATAGTCTTTCTTGTCCACGATAAGTCATTTCACTGCAATCAACCATTACGAGCAGTGAATTCTTTATGAAACCTAAGCCTACCTTATTTCGAGTGAAGAGTCGATCATCAATCCATCCTTGACTTTGGCCATTGAGGACAAACACGCAACCCTTGTCATTGTCTCTATAGTTTTTCGCTTTGTCTTCATTAAAAGCATAGACTGCGATCGAAATTCTTTCACCTTCTATTTCTGGGTTATGATACGTTGGATAGCCTGGCTCAAGGACTTTGTCCGCTTGATCATGTAGTCGCACTCTTAAACCATTTACCTGATGTTCGAATGAGCCGGGGTCACCTTCGTATCTGCATTCATGCAACCTAAACGGAAGGCCAAGGTCTGGAGCCAACAAATCAAGCGGTCTTAATAAGCCGCCATTTCCTTGAACATTTTGTCGATATGATGTTTCATATTCATAGAGCTTTATCAGAGTTCCCCATTCGGATTCTACAAAGTATGGTTTGTTGTACTCTGCAAAAATCGGCATTGTGTCACTGATAAAGCTTAATAGGTCACCTTTAGCGGGGTTGTTTTCAATACCAACGGGTGCCAGATACTTGTATGTAGAAGAAGTGATCAACCCTTGGGGATCCTCTCGTCTTACGACTGTAAAACCCCAGTTAGAATCCGATTCTTTTTTATTAGTTGAGTTCGCTTGGAGACTTGGGTTACGCCTGCTGAGCACAAACTGCAAATTTCTCTTACCACAATAGACTAGTGCTGCGGTGCCACCCATGTTCCACTTACCATGAACGAACCGAATGTTCCTTTTTATTGACTCTCCCAAAGACAGAATTGTCTCCGGAATTCTCAGCGGTGTTTGACCCTCCCCTTTATCAGCAATGTTAACGCTCGGATAGCTATCTCTTGGGCCGGGACCTGTAAGATAGACAGACATAAGTTTAGCTACTTCGCGTCTCTTTGCCTTGTCCCATTCCCTAATTTGCCCTGCTAACTCACTCTTCGGATTGGACTCGAAAAACTCGGCTACAGCCGCTCTTACACCTGAAGGGGCCTTCTCACTCCTTGGATCAATTCCTCTTAGCATGCACTCATTCATCAAAATTGCATCCCGTGCATTGGTTATTTTTTCAACAAGGGCAGCCTCAGCTTCATCAGCTTGATTTCCGGCCGCGCTATAATTGTTCTCTTTATCGCCATAATATCTCCAACAATTAGGGTCATCCCAATAACCATTCTCTTTCAAAATCTCAATAACTCTTTCTTCACTATTGGCTTTCATTAATAAAAGACACAATGATTTATTATCAAGCTTTTCCATAGACGATTAAAGATTTTTTGTTGATTAGTTTTCGGTCTTAGTTGACTCGCCCTTCAATTTTTTCCTTGAAGCTCTTAAGAATTCAAAAAGGTCCTTTAGGCTAATATCAGGTAGCCTATCAAGTCTATCAAGCATTTTGATGGGCCCACGAATTTTCCGTGACTTGCCTTTTATTCTTTCCATATTTTAGAAATTTAGATTTATGCTCTCGATTTGGCCAACTTTTTCCTTAACTCAGGGGGAAGTGACCTAGTTTCAGTATCACTCAAATCAAGATTAAGTACCGACTTAATATACGCCTTGGTTGCCAGGCGCGCCTGTCGATTCGAAACCACGGAGTTTGCTATAATGCAGACATTTTCCCAATCAGGATTCTTTCTTTTCCAATTCACCTTTTTAAGGTCTAATAGCCTCTCTTTCCAGTTTGAGGGATCAGCAGCGATTAGGTCGGCGCCTACTGCACCGAGAGCCCGCAGTACAATTGCATGAGAGGACAGGCTTTCTTGTCTCAATTCAAGAGCCTTTAATTCGCCATTCCTAACCTTGGTCCATTCTGGAAGTGCTTTTGAAACAGCCGTCCAATACTCCGTAACAGTTTCAACCAAAGAACTTTGATCCTTGTCGACAGCACCTGTAAGTTTGCCATTCAACAATTCCTCGTTCGCATCATACAATGCAGCCAGGCTGAACAATTTTAATGACCGGATTGGCAAAGAGACCGCATCTTTGTCCACGTAGTCTTTAAATAATGGAATCTCAGTTACATCAAGTGTCACACGCGCCAGCAAATCTCGCTTGTCGAAAAGTATATCAAGGGATTTGGAGGTCTTTTGGACAAATCGGTTAAGATCTGAAAACATCTGCTGCACTCGCTCTTTGCTTTCATAGGGAAACAATAGCACAGAGATTGTTTCCTCGCCTATGGCAGGATTTTCTTTAACAGCTTGAGCGATAGCTGCACATCGATGTTGACCGTCATTGATAACAAAGTTTGCATCTTCAAACTCCATTGATAGAGAGCCAAGGCCGTCTTCGCCCATAGCTGTAAATTGTACTTCGCATTTGTAAGATGCCGTGATCGAAGCAAACAGATATCCATCTTCGTTGTCTAACATGTACTTTGCGATTTCTGGAATTCTTTTCTTGTTCAACACCCGTTGCTCACGATCCTCGGGGGTGAACTCTACCCAATCACGGAAGGTGAACATTTTGGGTATTGCATTTAGCTTCATCAAACACGCGTAATAGGTCTTCTGACCTAAAACGCCTCGCATTGCCGGAAAAGTGACTTTCATAATTTTTTCTGTTTTTAAGAGCTCCTTCAATAATCTGTAAGAGCTCCGGTGAGACAAACATAAGCTGTCATAAATTAAATTACAAGAGCTCCGTTAAATATATCTGAGAGCTCCGAAATATTACGGTCGGAGCTCCGAAATGATATGTAACCAATTGATTATAAGTTGATTGCTGCTTTTAGGGCGTAGATTTCATTGATTTTGGAAGCAGGACCTTTCGAAACGTAACCTGAAATTGACTGAATTTGGACGGTTATGGATTCCCTTCTACCCGGTTGGGTTTTGAATTATTTCTGAACCCTTGACTCTCTCTGGTCCATTTTATAAGAGGTTACACCTCAATCACCAAGTCTTGTCGGAACGCCAAGTGCTCGTCATTGCTCACATACCCCAGTTGATTCGTGATTAATCGAGTGCTACCAATCCTGAATTCGGGGGTTGACTGGTGGTGGTGCCCATAGATCCAATAATCTACATCCGATGTCTCAATCATGTCGGCTAGTTCCACAGCAAACGCCTCGTTCAAAATATCTCCTAGGTATTCCTTAGGGTAATTTTGAAAAGTGGGAACATGATGTGTTACGACAACTGTCTTGCTGGGTCCTGTAGCTTGTAGTGCACACTGAAGAAAGGCTTTTGACTCGATATGCAGCTTGTTGTAATCCGAAGGCGTAAAGCGTTTGCCTTTATATTTGATCAGGCGAAAGTCGTTCATTTTTCTTTGTATCCTGATTTGTTTAGGAGGACTAATCCGCGACCACAACGTTGAAAAAATAAATCGAACATCCCCGTGTTGAATGGCGCAGTTGTTAACGAGAAATATGTTAGGGCGAATCTTTTCATTTAGGGCTCCACATTTCTCTGCAAGTTCAAAATGATAGTATTCATGATTGCCAGGCAGCCAGAAAATGGTCTTGAAATTGTCAGACACAAAATCAAAAAACGCCGAATGCTTTTTCATCTGTGAAAAGGGCACGATATCCCCAGCAAGCAGCAGTACTTCACCTGTTGGCTTCAATGGATTTTCTTCCAGGAAGTCCACATTCTCCTGGAATTCAAGGTGCAGATCGGAGCAATACTGAATGGTCATAAGTAATAATGCTGTAAACCCGTTAATGATAAATATAATTAACATCCTCCTTAGATTTGTTAACTGTACCTAACATGAATGCACATCCTCATTCTTCACCGACAAGCCGCAAATGAGCAAGTTGCGGAGGGCTTGTCAAGGGTGTCGATTCCAAAAATTATAGGCAACAAATCGACACTTGCCTTGCCCTTGACAAGGCCGGAGCAACGGCTACCTTTGGCCGGCGGTGATGAATGAGTCTCGCCATTTTCACCACAGTTTCTTACGGTTGAAAAGGGGCTTACACTAGGCCCTCATCCGCAAAGGGGTGGTACCCTTCGGTGGTAACTATCACATGATCCAAGACCTGGATTTCCTATCTAATTACCGTGTCTTTCCAACTCTTTAGCCATTGACTTAATAACTCCAGCCTTATCTTTTTTTACTTCTTTCAACATTGCCTTCCTGTCGTCCGGTATAGTGAAATATTTTTCGGCCCATAAATTTATCTCAATCATGATAGGAAGTAAGTCGATCCCCTTTCGGGTCAATCTATATAATACTTTTGCTTTACTATCCGGGTGATCTAACTTCTCAATCATCTTATTTTCTTCCAGCGCCTGCAACCGGGACGCTAAAATATTGGTGGCTATTCCTTCCGCTGACTTTCGGAAATCACCGTAGGTACACTCTTTTGCGAACATCAGGTCTCTTACAATCAGCAGAGACCACTTATCCCCCCAAATATCCAGGGAACAGCTAACAGGGCAATCTGACCTCTTTTTGGCCTTATTCATAAAAATATTTTAAATATCACTTGCATTATGCAAGTTAATGATACATTTGCACTTGCAATATGCAAGTAAAATTACAAAACAACAGAATATGAAACAAACAATTTTAGTAACAGGAGCATCTTCGGGCTTTGGTTTGTTAGTCGCAAATGAGCTACACAAAAAGGGGTACAATGTAATTGGCACAAGCCGAAACCCTGAAAAAAATCAGTCGTCATTGCCATTTAAAATATTGACATTAGATATTACTGATGACAATTCTATCAAATCTTTTGGAAAACAACTTTTTACCGAAATCAAACAATTAGATGTTTTGATAAACAATGCAGGTTTTTATTTATCCGGACTTGCAGAAGAAACTTCTATTGAGCAAGGCAAGAAGCAATTGGAAACTAATTTTTGGGGAACAGTAAAACTCACCAATGAGTTACTGCCCTATTTTAGAAAGCAACGCTTTGGTAAAATAATCACAGTCGGTTCTATTATGGGGTTAATCAGTCTTCCAGGCGGTGCTTTTTACGCTGCTTCCAAGCACGCACTTGAAGGTTATTTCAGAGCGCTGCGTTTTGAACTAAATGAATTTAATATAAAAGTTTCTATGGTTGAGCCAGTGGGTTTCAAAACCAATATAGTCACTAACTCTATAGTTGCGGAAAATAAAATAAGTGATTACAACGCATATCGCACAAAACTGGAAGATTATACAAAAGATTTATTTGCAAAATCAGAAGAGCCAACTGCTGTTATTGAAACTCTTTTAAAATTGGTTAAAAATGAAAACCCAAATTTTAATCATCCCGTGGGCAAAGGGTCATCTTTATTCCCTGCCATACAGTACTTTTCATATAAGACTTTTGAAAATTCTGTGATTAAAAACATTAACAAATTCAAAAAATAAAAAATGGTACCACGAAGACTTCGTAAAAAGCGCATTGGAATTTCTAGAGCCGCAAGGAATTAATCAACTATATATCATGAAGGCATTTATTATTAAACGCTACGGTAAGAAAGAAAAATTACACCTTATTGAAATATCAGAGCCGGTTGCAAAAGAAAATGATGTACTCGTTCAGATTCACGCTGCCGGTGTAAACCAACTGGATTCTAAAATCAGAGACGGAGAGTTTAAGTTAATTCTGCCTTACAAACCGCCATTTACTTTGGGGCATGATGTGGCGGGCGTTGTAACAAAAGTGGGTTCAGGGGTTAACAAATTCAAAGTTGGCGATGAGGTCTATGCAAGACCGAAAGACCATCGAATTGGTACTTTTGCGGAGCTTATTGCTATCAATGAAAACGATGTTGCCATCAAACCAAAAAACCTCACGATGGAAGAAGCTGCTTCCATACCCTTGGTTGGCTTGACCGCGTGGCAAGCACTGATTGAAAAAGCGAATCTGAAGGCAGGGCAAAAAGTATTTATTCAGGCAGGCTCAGGAGGTGTCGGAACTTTTGCAATTCAACTGGCAAAGCACTTGGGAGCTACCGTAGCAACAACAACCAGTGCTGCCAACATTGACTTGGTGAAAAGTCTCGGTGCCGATGTTGTCATCGACTACAAGAAAGATGACTTCGAAACCATATTGCAAGGTTATGATGTGGTATTGAATAGTCAAGACCAAAAGACGCTCAATAAATCGCTGTGAGTGCTGAAACGTGGTGGAAAACTCACCTCTATCTCCGGGCCACCTGATTCTGAATTTGCTAAGGAAATTGGAGTTCCCTGGTATTTACAATTGATCATGAAACTTTTAAGTTCAGGGGTAAAGAAAAAAGCAAAACGCCTTGGGGCAAGCTTTTCATTTCTTTTCATGAGAGCAGAAGGAAATCAATTAAGCCAGATCGCTTCTCTTATCGATTCGGGTATTATTCACCCGGTAATGGACAAAATATTTCCTTTTGAATCAACCAACGAAGCATTGGCTTATGTAGAAAGCGGACGCGCGAAAGGAAAGGTTGTTGTTAAAGTAAGAAAGTAGGCCGATTAACTTAAGCCTTCATCCGCAAAGGAGAAGTACCCTTCGGTGGTAACGATCACATGATCCAAGACCTGAATTTCCAGGAGCTTCCCACCTTCTTTCATTTTCCTAGTCAAGTCGATATCTGCCTGGCTTGGCTGAAGATTTCCGGAAGGATGATTGTGAGCCTTATGTAAAGCTTTACATAAAGCACATTATGTAAAGTAAATAGTTATGTAAAGTAATCCGGCCAAAACGCTCATTCTCAGCTACTCAGTTCACAACCACTTTACCTAATAATTGAGGGTAAGTCCCCTTACTTGGT
>Ga0193731_1000241_pt1 | contig 19142 bp, 24 predicted proteins | sample U1a2metaG_FD_144920 | JGI IMG/M metagenome (GOLD analysis project Ga0193731, IMG submission 144920) | Soil microbial communities from a riparian zone of the East river system, Colorado, United States - U1a2 | ecosystem: Environmental > Terrestrial > Soil > Riparian zone | place: USA: East River...
CGTGAGTTTCCCTTTGACATGCTGCTGCTCAATCCTTTTCTCTCCTCCCCCCAACAACGCTTCCTGATTTTTGCGTTCGAGTTCAGCAAACTTTTGCTGTAGTACCTCAGAAGAAATTTTTCGTTTTGCCATCGAAGTCAATGTGTGACCAAATATAGGTATAGTTGCCGGGGAAATAGTAATTTGCCTTTTGCTCTGGAATTTTTTCCCGCAGATCACGCAGATCAACGCAGAGGATGTTCTGCGAAAATCTGCGTGATCTGCGGGAAAAAAATGCCGCGATAAAAGATTAATATGGACAAGAAAGTAGCGGTTATAGATTTAGGTACTAACACGTTTCACTTGTTGTTAGCGGAATGGGATGGCCGCCGCTACCGGATCATCCGGCGGGAAAGCGTGGCGGCGAAAATTGGTGTTGGTGGAATCACCCGGGGGATCATTGTGGAAGAAGGCATAAGCAGGGCGCTCGAAGCCTTGAAGATCTTTAAGGCTATTATCGAAGAAGAATCAATCGGGCGTATCCTCGCTTTTGGTACAAGCGCCTTTCGCAATGCACAAAACGGAAAAGCGGTGGCGGCACAGATTCTACAGCAAACCGGTATTGAAGTCAACATCATTTCAGGCGACCAGGAGGCAGACTATATTTATAAGGGAATCCGGGAAGCCATACCGCTGGGCGAGGAAACTTCTCTTATTATTGATATCGGAGGAGGAAGTGTAGAATTCATCATAGGCAACAGCCATGAGGTTTTCTGGAAGCACAGTTTTGAGATCGGCGGCCAGCGGTTGCTGGAACGGTTCCATCAACGGGATCCGATTCCACCGGAAGAAGTCAAAAAACTGAATGATTATCTAAGCGACGCGCTAAAGCCGCTCCTGGAACAAATCGGAAAATGGAAGCCCTCCGTTCTCATCGGTTCCTCCGGCACGTTTGATACCCTCAGCGACATCCATTGCGCCCGCTACGGACTTCTGCAACAGCCGGATGCCCCGGAAACTCCGCTCACCCTTCCGAGTTTCTATGAGACGTTTGCTTTGCTGTTGGTGAAGGATCGCGCCGCGCGCCTCCTCATCCCCGGCATGATCGTAATGCGGGTGGATATGATCGTGGTGGCATGTTGTCTGATCAAGTTTCTCCTGGATCGGCACGCGTTCGACTCCATTCGTGTTTCTTCTTATTCTTTGAAAGAGGGAGTACTTGCTTCATTACAGAGTCAGTAATTTTTTTCCCGCAGATCTCGCTGATCTCGCTGATGCTATGTTCTTCTATATTAGACGCAGGTCTTTTTCCTGCAAATCTAACTTTCTGCGAAAATCTGCGCGATCTGCGGGAAACAAATCCGCATCAAAGCCCATTAACCGGCTTATCCTTCGGATACTTCACCTCATATTTGAAAACCATCTTCTTCGTCTCGTTCGGTTGAAGATTTAGTTCCCAGCTTAGCTTCCCCGTATCCTTATTGTATTTCGCGCCCGCCACATCCAATACGCTGACTTCAATCTGGCTGTTTTGAGAAATGGGTACCTGATCTTCTACAATGACTTTGATGGCCTCGGCTTTTGTATTCCTCACAGAAATCTCCCAGGCATAGCTTTCGCGTTGATTGGCGCCGATTAATTTGCGGGAGGTTAGCTCTTTCAGTTTTTCGCGTTTTACCACGATGCGCTTATCGCGGCCCAGGGACACGGAGAGGGTGTCTTTGATGGTGTTGGGGTCAATGAATGTTTTGCCAACAAATGTTCCCTCAAAAAAAATATTCGCTTCCCCGGGCAGCAAACTGTATTCTTCCCAACCTGTTGCGCGAGCGAGCAGGAAAGCATCCTGATCCAGCTTAGGAGCAACGGAATAGAGATAGTCGGCCTTTACTTCGTAGTTTCTGATATCCACCAGCGTTGGCTTCGAAGCAGATGCTACCGTATACGGAAGTGAAATGTCAAACTCCGTGTTCAGTGTGGTTTGGATGGTGCTAACATACTGCGCCGATGTTTCAGCCACGGCCATGGTTTTACTCTCCATTTCATCGGCCATGACCGGGGCTGGACCTTCCGCTTTTTTCATCATTCCTCTTCCATTGCTCCTGTAGCCAATCTGGACGGGTACATCAAAATTCAAAAACCATGCGCTCAATTCGGGTTTCAATCCACTCAGGTTGGGATTGGCTGTTGACAATTTCAGCTTCACATTTTTCCAATCTTCACCCGTTGCCTGCTGCACGTTGGCCTTGTAGCTGAGTTGAAGGGGTTTCCTTGTATTAATAGCACGCAGATCATATACCGGGTACCAGCCTGCGTTGGCTACAATGTAGTTTACCTCAAGTTCAATGGGTGTAGGTGCCTCCGCAGAAACGCTCACAATGATTTCACTTGTATTGCGCGAATACAATTCATTTTGATTGTTGATCTGCGGTTGCAGTTTGGCTATTCTCTCATTGATCTTTTTTATTTTTTCATCCTGTTTCATGCGCGCCGTAACGATCTCCCCGAGCCGGCTGCGATAGAAGTCCGCCATGCTTTTCAACTCCGTGACAGTAAGGTTTTGCGTGGTCCCCCCGATCTTCTGGTTCGCGAGCAACATCTGTTCTTCTTTGTTAAGAATCTCTTTTTGACTTTGCTCCAGGGCTGCCTGCTTCTGAAGGGATTCGACAGAATCTCTCAGCACTTTCAATCCTTTCGGCACATTGAATTCATTGAGAAAATTCTGACGATGGCTGATCCCCAGAATAACGATACTTCCTTTCCCCGTTACCTGGATACTCTGAGGATCGAGTTGGGATGTCAACCCGGCGATAACCAGGTTGGTTTTGCCTGCTTCGATCCTGGCGGATGCCTCCCGCATCACCTGGGCCTTATTGAGAAATACGGTGACATTCGTGATTTTGGAATCCGCGACTTTCTCGACCTGGGCCAGCGTAGTGAGCATACCAAGGGATAAAGCGGCGGAGAGAATTTGATGTTTCATAGTATTGAAAAAGTTTCTGATTAATCTTAAGATGTCCCGCGGGGGCAATTTCCATATTTAGAATGATAATTTTCTGAAAAGCTTGAAAATTGCCCTCAAAACGAGATTTTTGCCTCCATGAACGATCCTCTTTTCTCTTATTCATCACTCTGGCAATTTGCCTTTGAAATCTTTCAGAAAATCGGTTGCCCGGAAGACCAGGCCCGGCAAGCCACGGACGCCCTGCTCAGTGCGGACCTTCGCGGGATCGACTCCCACGGGGTAGCCCGATTGAGCGGTTACGTCCGGCTATGGGAAGCGAAACGCATCAACGCCAAACCCAACATTCGCATCGTTCATGAGTCTCCGAGTACGGCCGTTGTGGATGGCGACTCCGGACTAGGTCTGGTGATTGCTCCAAGGGCGATGGAGATTGCCATTGAGAAGGCCAGGCAATGCGGCACGGGCTGGGTAGCCGTAAAAAATTCCAATCACTTCGGCATTGCAGGGTATCACGCCATGAAAGCCCTTCAACACGATATGATCGGCATGGCGATGACCAATGCGAGTCCATTGGTAGCGCCTACCTATTCGGTTGAGCGACTGCTCGGTACCAATCCGATCTGCGTTGCTATTCCGGCCGACCGGCAACCCCCGTTTGTCGCTGACTTTGCGACTACCACCGCAGCCAACGGAAAGCTGGAGATTCTGCAACGCAAGAATAAGGAGGCGCCCCTCGGTTGGATCCAGGACAAGGAAGGGCAACCTTCCACCAATCCCAATGAATTAAAGACAGGTGGGGCATTGGTTCCGCTGGGTAGTGATCCCGAGCATGGAAGTCATAAGGGATTTTGTCTCGGTGCATGGGTAGACATTTTTTCTGCAGTTCTTTCCGGCGCGAATTACGGTCCATGGGTTCCTCCCTTCGTAAGTTTCCTGGCACCGCCGGCGGACCCCGTCGGCGAAGGCATCGGTCATTTCCTGGGTGCCATGCGTGTGGATGCATTTCGCCCCGCCAATGAATTCAAATCCCACATGGATCAATGGATCTCGCGTTTCCGTGAAGCGAAGACAATAGAAGGTCGCGAACAAGTCATTATACCGGGTGACCCGGAAAGGGAATACGATCGACAGCGAAGGAAGGAAGGAATTCCTCTCAACCCAAAAGTGGTGGAAGATCTTCAGGCGTTAGGCAAGAAACTTGCGATCAATTTTAGAATGTGACAAACACGCGCAGCACAATGGGTGAATTAAATACACTGGGTTGCTTGTAAAGGACATCATACATGGCCATAGCATTGATGGCGCCTCGCCCCGTGGTGCTAAAGGGTTGACTGTATCCGATGCCAAAGAGCAGCCGGTTATAAATCCTTCTGGAGGCATCATAAAATGACGGAGAGTTGATGATGTCGTATTCCGTTTGAAAAAAGAGTTGGTTGAAATTATAGCGCAGGAACGGACTGACCCCATATTGAGCATAGGAATAAGCCGAACCGTAATCCGGAAAACTATAATGCTGGTAATTTACGCCGGTACCGGCAGAAAATTGTGGTGTAATCCTATACCCTGCTATGGGAAACAGTGAATAATATACGTAGCGGTTAGCCGCACTCGTCCCGCTCCCAAAACTTCCTCCCCCGCCAAAATAGAACTTCTTGTCGGCGCTCTGCCCTGAAAATCCCTGTGCAAAAGTACCCAAGGTACCCAGCATCAAAACCACCATCCATCCGAGCCTTTTCATAACTTGATTTATCTTTACTCTACCTGGATCACAAATACGTCTTCACTCTCCTTCTTCATGAGGTATTTTTCCCGGGCAAACTTCTCCAGCAATTCCTTGTTGGTCATCAATTCTTTGCGATCTTGCTCCACTTCCTTGATCTTTTTCTCGTAGTACTCCTTCTCGTTTTCCAGCGAATGCAGTTTGGCCCTCAGGGAAAACCGTGAGATCAAGTCGTTGGAGTCAAGAAAGGTAAGCCATACCAGGAAGCAAAGTCCCGTGACAACATAGAAGTTTCTGAGAATAGGAGGAAGCTTCTTCAGCATAAGGTTAAAAAATGACGGTACGAAGATAGCGAAATTCTATTGAAATCGGTAAGCAGTAATCTGTAAACAGTGGTACCCACACACCGATTACCGATTACTGCTCACCGATTACCGATCATCCCGCTACCCAACCTGCCTCCACTCTTCTACCTTCAACAGGGAGCGGCTCGATTTTTCAAAAAGGTGCAGGTGCAAATGGCCTGTTTTTTTGAGTTTCATTTTGAGCTTGAACTGGTCCTGGGTGAACGGGTCGATGTACGTACCCTCACCCCGGCAGAAATAGCTCAGGCTCATGTTCTGGATTATGCCCGACCCTAATATTTTGTCATCGATATCTTTTATCCAGACCACTTCACCATGAAAACGGGATTCCAATCCATAAATCATAATCCCCATGCTATTGTCTTCATTCGACCAAAGCCCTGTCACCTTCGTTTCCAGGTCGGATACGGCATAGCGAAATCTGAAAAACAGGGCTACCATAATTCCCACCGAAAGCACGATGGTTAAAAAATAGATTATGGTGGCATCCGTTTCCATTGCTTTTTTTGCATAGAGCATGCAAAAACCGCTCGAAAAGAGAAAACGATACAAAAAAGGGATTTATGAATGATTTGGGGACCTTATACAGAATCCTCGCGCGAAATCACACCCAAAATGGATCGTAGATTCCCATAATTGGACAACCTCCATAGGCGAAAATTGCTTATTGTGGACTCTGTTGTCTCAATAAAAAAAATTTAGCGTTCGTCGTTTTCGTTTAACGTGTTAGTGTCTAAGTATCCCTAAATACTCGACCCATGGACCCACCTCTGTCTTATATTGTTTTGCCATGACTCTTGAAATTTGTGAAATGTGATTGAGGTCATGTACGACCCAGGTGGAAAGTAACTGTGATAACGTTACCGGTCCGAATGCCGGGTGTTTTCCCTTCAACACAAAATCATCTTGAATTAAGTTTTTGGAGCGGAGGCGTTCAATGTTTTGATTTCGAAGCGTTTTAAATTCATCTAAAAGCTGCCTCACCGTTTTACCTTTGCTTTCCTTAAATTGAGCCAATCGGTCAAAGGGTTCAAAAGTAGCTTTGCCAGAAAGAATAATTTCCATTCTGGGGATCCAGTCGGTCCGTTCTCCATGAATGAGATGTCCGAGAACATCATACGGGCTCCATGTTTCGGGCCCCTCATTGTTTTTGATCCATTCTTCAGAAAGTCCGTTCAGCATTAATTCAACCACCAGGGGTGTCCGCTCCAGGATTTCAAGGGATTTATTCAAGTTAAACTGCATGACCAGAGATAGTTTTGAGTCAATAAATTGATGCCTTTGTTTTTACCTCGTCACGCAACCCATTCACGTGCAGTAATTCCCTGACCGTATTCAACAATTCAAGCGATGCATCGACTTCTTCCTTCCGTGTGGCAACGCTTTCAATATTAAATCCGAAGGGAATGGATCTTTCCTGACAGTATTGGACAAGATCCCTGGCAATGGTGATGGCGATCTCCGAGGAACGCACAACCGGTTTCGCGCTCATTTTGAGTTCTTCTTTTATATCGTCAGGAATATGAATGCCTAACCACTCCATGAAATCAAGTGTTTTAACCGAACCGCAAATAGTCAGGGTAAAAATAATAGTCGGTAATTCCTGTTTCCTTTTCAGGCAGGCAACCACAAGGTCCTCCAGTATTTGCTTGGTGTATCCGACATTAAAAATGCATTGCGTTATAAAGTAAGAGACCCCGGAATTCATCTTATCAAGAATCCTGACTTCTTCATCTTTCAAAACGGCATGCCTTTCCGGAATGGTGACTGCCCCGATGACGGAGTGGGCCTCATGTTCTTCGCGCCAGATTGTATAGGCTTCCGGAAGGCTTGTTTTGACAACATAATCCGGTGCCGGCAGCCCAACAAATAGCGGATAACATCCATGCGCCTTCAGGCCTTGAAGCCAATGCGATAACTCTTGCTTTGTAAAGTTTCCCGCAGGGCGGTAGATTATCTTAGGAATGGCGAGACGATGTAAGTATCGGCTGGTGTATTCAAACGGGTCCAGTGCACTGGCAAACGGGAAGGGTCGTTCTTCCGTCGTTCTGGCCGATTCATCCTGAACGTCATAGACCACGAGCGCATCGATGTCGAGTGAGCAAAGGGAATTCAAGGTCTTCTCCGCTATTTCATTTATCTTATCATTTGCTGTTTGTGCTTTTGGCGGCGTTATTCCGTAGAGTAAAACTCCTGATTCCCTTCTTTTAATCTTGTTAAAGAACATGCAGTGGGGGTTGTATGAATAGCTAAAAATAAGAAATTATACTCTATCTCAATCAGAGTGGCTTTATTCAACCTTATTTCCTTATATTAGATTAGTTAACCCAACCTGTATGAAACACCTCATTGTCATTCTCATGTCCGTAAGTTTAACAGGGTACGGTCAATTACCCCTGGACTCCGCAAGAAAAATAATCGCACAATACAGGCTCGGCTATTCCACCTATTTCGAACCATTTCTGGAGCATGCAGGCTATGGTGCTCCCTGGATCCTTACCAGTGATGGAGGTGCAGCCGGTTTCGGAGACAACGTACTTTACAAGCTTGACAAGTCCGGCAAGGAGGCATGGAAGCGGACCATCAAGCCTCAGTTCGATGAGATTGAATCGCAGTGTGTAGCACAAGACACGAAGGGCAATTTTTATGTTTTCATGCTTTCTTATGACGGAAAGCGGTACCGGGGCGGATCGGAGCGTGTGGTTTGCTATGATAAGACAGGAAAGCTATTATGGGATAAAACCCTTGGCGCCTATACCCAGTTAAATAACCCCATCGTTTCATACACACGTCCGCTTAAGGATGGACGCATTTACCTGCGCGGTCATATCGCGAAGGAAAAACCGCTCGAGGGTAAAGATCCTGTATATCGTTACTGGGAAGGCTGGCTCGACAGTATGGGTAAACTTACTCAGAATGCCGGTGAAGAAATTGATTGGAAAAAGGACGAATGGCAAAAGAAATTCAAACCGGAATAAACGTTTAGCCCATTTGTTAGCCGCCGGGCACGTTACTCCTTACTCACTATCCTGGCTGTCCTCAACGTCGCGCTGATTTCTCTTGCTTCACTGATAATCTCAGCAGGATAGTTTGCTAATTCCAATATCTTAATTGCGTTTCTCGTCCTTATTTGACCTGGCTTTATTCGGTGGTCAAAATGCAGTTTACTATTTTCAACTGTCTCGGTGAAATGATATAAGTCGTATTCGCCCTCCAGCATGTCGGCCAGCTCAATGTCATGAGTTGATACCACGACAATATTGTCATTCCGATTCAAATAAGAGAGTATTGCTTTTGCGGCGGAAATTCTCTCCACCGTATTCGTGCCTTTAAAGACCTCATCCAATATAAATAGATTCTGGTGAGGAAGGTTTGTCAACATTTACGCTGTCCAAGAGTGGTTTTGGGTAAGCCTGTCCTTGCGAATTATAGGTTAGCTGAGTGCCGTAAATTTGTTTTTCTCCTTTGTTAATCTTTACTCTGTCAGTCAATAAACCAAAATCCCGGCCGTCAGCATTTCTATTATCAACTTCTATTTTAAGTTTATCAAGCACTTTTGATTGAAAGTCCGGATCACCGTCTGAGTGTTGAACCATTAGCCAAAAGTTCTTTGACCCTTCTTTTCCGACCAAACTGTAGCCAGGATATCCAAACTCTTTAAAGATCTTTTCAAGTCGCAATTTATGTGTTGTGAAAACGCTGTCTTTGAATTTTCCCCATCGTCCATGGGTCCATTGTTTATAATTTCTCTGCGGAACGTAAGCTGCTATTTGGTCAATCTCGGCCATTGCTTTTAATTCGTCAGCAAGCCCCTGATTGAATTCAATTTTCTTTGTGTCATTGCCCCGGCCAGTCTGTTTACAGGCAATCATGCTTAGCCCAATAAACATTATCGAACTCAATAGCTTTTGCCTCATATTTTTAATTGTAACACGTTTCTTTGTTCCGCAGCATTCCTGCCAACTCACGCCACAAGTCAGCCATTCAGTACAAGTTTACTTAATTCACTAGTGGTTTCGAAGCCGTCACCTTATCAAAATAAACAAATCCACTGTACCCGCTTGGATGGACACCTTCATAAATTCCTATAAAGTCTGCCGGTCCTTCTTTTTGTTTCAGATTTGAATTGGAGCCGGCATCTCTTTCTTTGCAACCGTCTTGCATGCAGTTCCAAATTGTCCCGGAGCCGAAGTAGGTATTCAGTGAGATAAGCTGGTCATCAAAGTTGTTGATTTTGTTAAAATGGAATGCTGCTGATTTAAAATTCCGTCGCCAATAACCGCTTTTCAAATTAGCATGTAAATTACCGGTTAGGATAACCATTTGTCCCCCTTTATAGTTTTTGCTCAGATTAAGTCCCATTAAACTGTCTCTGTTTACTCCAGCGCCAAGACCGGTCTCAATATCAAAGCAAATTACGCTTAGGTCTTTTATGTCCCTTAAACCCTTAATAAATTGCCCCATGGCAACGCTTGTTCTGCCGTCCGGGTACTTGAAGTAGTCCAACATCAAAAGCTTGTCAAAGTCTCCGGTTCTCAAATAGTCATCTATGTCCCGCTGGTGATTGATTGGAATTTCCAATCCAACGGTCAGCATTTTTTGATTCTCCTGTAACTGCCGGATCAGTTGCAAAACAAACAATGGAACTTCTGTCGTTCCGTGCATTTCGCCCACAACAATAATTTTCTTTTCCGCTATGAAGTTCTTAAAATCTACATTGTCCAATTTGGTAAGGTCAAATATTTTTGTCTGTCCTTGAACCGTCCAAGTCACCAATAATGCAAGTGCTAACAATACTCTCATACCGGTTTCATAGTTTTATCCCCTGAATCAAGATCGATGCTTTTATTGATTGGTCTTTCAAATGCAAAAATCGCTTTCGTTCCTCGTCCTGTTTGAAGTTTTCAAAATCCTGTTCCGTGTCAAACTCCACAAGGTGTATTTCGTAAGGTTTGTCCATTTGATGTTCAATAAAAGACTTTTCATCAGGTCTCACCCTTAATAACAGCCGGCCATTGTATTTTGAAATTATCGGAATGGCGATGTTTTCAAATTGATCGAAGATATTCTCTTGCCCGGCAATAATGTAAATAAGTTGAGTAATGTAAATCATTCGTTGCACTCGGTCGATTTCAAAGTCATATTTGTCCAACAGTCCGGAAATACCTGTTGTCAGCGATAGTTTATTTTTTTCGTCCCACAAATCGTATTACAGAACCTTTTCCGTTATGAAACAGACCCTCGCTCAATTCAATTTCTTTTTCAACTAATTCTATGATTTCATAATTCACAAAATCCGATTTTAATTCCTCCACCGAGAACAACATCGCTATGTCTTTTGGCCCGCCCACTTTTTCGTTCTTAGCGATGTAGTCAATGTGTCTTTTACTAAACGCTTCAAAAATAACTATTCCATTCTTACGCAAATACTTGTCCAGCGTCCTGTGATATTGCGATTTAATGTCAGCCGGGAAGTGCGCGTAGATCAGTGCGATGGCATCAAATTGTCCGGTCTTGTAATTCAATGTCTGCAATTCACCGACTTGGTAGTCAAGGGTCACGTTATTGCCTTCTGCCAGTCGAACGGCTTTATTTTTTCCTTCGACGCTAATATCAAACGCTGAAACGGTCCACCCAAGTTTGGCTGCAAAAACCGCATTACGCCCTTCCCCCTCTGCCGGAAAAAGTATTGTCCCGACAGGTACCTTCTCTATTTGTTCTTTTAGATAGTTGTTAGGTTGTACGCCATAGGCAAACTCGCCTTTGCTATACCGGTCATTCCACCGGTTAGTCCACAAATCATTCATATTTTCGACTGATTTGTTGGTCATTAGTTCATCGGGTTTTATCGCTTTTAAAGCTTAATCGAGAGTTCTAAATGTCCGCCTAGCCCGAGTTCAATAATTTTTTGAAGTGTCGAGATACGTGCTTCCTTAATGTTGTTTTCTATTTTTGAAATATAGGATTTTGTAGTCCCTACTTTTTCAGCGAGTTCTTCCTGTGTCAGTCCTTTTTCAAGCCGAGCCTCGTGAAGCATTGTACCGATTTTAAAGTTCTCGTAACCCGCCTCCAGGCGGTCGCGCTTTATAGTCCCCTTTTTGCCATAATGCTTTTCCTTGAATTGATCGAGCGTCACTAGATTATTTCTTTTCGTTTTCATATTCCTCCTTTATTTTAAGTGCCTTGTCAATTTCCTTTTTGGGTGTCTTTTGCGTCTTCTTCTGAAATCCATTTGCCAGGACAACTAATTGTCCTTGGTCAAAAAAGCAGAATATTCGAAAAATGTCATTTCCTTGCTGAACCCGAATTTCAAACAGTCCATCGGTGTTTTCCAGGTGTTTTAGATATATCTCTGGAACTCTCTGTACCTCCTCAATTAAGTCAAAAGTCCAAATAATTTTAGCTTTAACCTTTTCTCGTTGTTCCAGGAAGAATTCTTCAAAGTAGCTCTTGTAGAAAATAATAGTCCTATGCTTGGATTTCTTGTCCACGAAACAAAGATATAGAAAGTTGTCCTAAAGTGCAACTTTTGCCGGAGGTTACTCTACTTTGCTACCACCTCATATTTTCCCATAGTGAGTTCAAATGCACCATCGGTAACCTTGACCGTGAGTGTCTTACCGTTGCTCCGGTCCGTAACCCCATACGTGTTTCTCCTATACTCAATAGGGATAATGACTTTTGCAACGACGTCGCGGGGCACTGCAAGGTTCAGGGTGAATGAATTTTCTCTGATTTGCCAATCAGAAGAAATTATTCCCTTGACCGAGTTGTAGGAACAGGTAACCCATTGAATATCGCCTACCGGTTTGGGTGCTATTACAATATTGCTGTACGCTACCGAGTTATCAGTTTGATAAATCCCTCCAAGGCCGCTATAAAACCATTCCATCAGGTGGCCCAGCATCATGTGATTGTTCGATGATGTAGGAAGTGCATCCCAGCTTTCAGTTAATGCCGTGGCGCCCTTTTTTAACTGATATCCATAACCCGGTACGTCACTTCTATTGTTCATTTTGTAAAGTATATCCGATCTACCGCCTTCACTCAATACCCGTACAAGATAATGATATCCAATATCTCCTGATGTCAGCGCGAAATTGTTCCTGATGATGGAGTTGATGAGGTTGTTAAACACGTTGCCTTTATCCTGTTCCGGTATTAATCCGGTGTAGAGCGACATGGCATAGCCGGTTTGGCTTCCGGTCGAGCACACTCCGGTAGCGGAATCATAAAACGCCTTCAGAAATGCGTTTTTTACTTTCCCGGATAAATCGCTGTACTTTTTGAAGTCATCCTCCATGCCCATCATCTTCGCTATCTTAGCCATAATCTGCAAATCGTAAAAGTAGGTCGATGTAGCCGTAACGGCCTTTGGCGTTAGTTGCGCGTTGCCAGGGGGATTGGGGCCAAGATCATACCAATCGCCCAAACCATAATCAAGAATATGATTCGTCGCTTTTTGCTCCAGATACCCCAAATAGCGTTTCATCATGGGATACGCTCTCTTCAGCACATCCCGGTCACCATACCATTTATACAGGAGCCATGGAATAATAACCGATGCACTCCCCCACTCGGGTGAATCACGGAATCCACCTTTGAAGGGAACATATTCAGGAGCAATATCCGGCACCAGCCCGTTATCAAGCTGTGAGTCGATCATGTCATCTACAATCTTGTTATAAAAAGAGTGGATATTGAAATTGTACTGCATAGCCGAACCGATAAGGTAGCTCTGTTCGAGCCAACCTAGTTTTTCGCGATGAGGACAGTCGGTGGCAACACTTGCCATATTACTCTTGATTCCCCAATTAATAAGCTCAAAAACCCGGTTAAAAAGAGTGTCTGAGCAACTGAACGAACCTACCGTCGGGGCAGAGTTTCGTGTGTGAAGCATCTTGATTTCCAGGATTTCCGTTTTTTTATCCACCCCTGCCGGCTCAATAATTTCAACATCGGCATACCGGAATCCATAATACGTAAATCGCGGTCGCCAGTCTTCCGTTTCGCCACCGTTAAGGACATAATTAAACTCGTAAGGCCCTCCGCTGCTGATTTGAGTTATATCTCCATCACTATTGATAAGCTCATCGGGTTTTATCCTGATACGCGCCCCCCTGTTTCCCTTTACTTTCAGCGCAATTATTCCGGACGCATTTTGTCCGAAGTCGTAGATCGTCCTTCCTGTTTTCGAAGTCGCGATTTTCTTAACGGTGAATTCCTGCATCACCTTTACCGGAAAATCCTCTTCCGGCACAAGCCTCCCGACCGAATCATTCACAACAACAGGGTTTTTCCATTTTGAATCGTCAAATCCGGCAACATTCCATCCCTTTTGTTCGAGGGTTGCGTCGTAATCTTCTCCTCCATAAATACTACTGAAAGTAATTGGGGAAGGGGTTACTTTACACTGCGTATCCGACACGATATTCCGAAGGGAACCATCCTTCATGGTGAGTGTAATGTGGAAGATCAGGCAAGGGTAGCCATAGGCCACTACCAGTTTACGGTAGCGTTCGCGGTTGATATTGTAAAAACCATTGCCCACCATGATCCCAATGGCGTTATCTCCTTTTTTTACCAATCGGGTGATATCATACGTGTTGTAGAAGCAACGCTTTTGATAATAACTCCAGCCTGGCGCCAGAAAGCGATCACCAATCTGAGCTCCATTCATGCATAACTCATATTGACCCAGGCCGGAGATATGAATAGTAGCGCTCTTAATCTCCCGCGTTTCATTAAATTCCCTGCGGAATAGGGTTACAACCGAGCGCTTTACGCACCGATCCCCCAACGTATTGCCGTCACCGTGAACAGCAGGCACTACCTTCATAGCACCTTCAAGTTGTTCTAGTGCAATCCATTGAGCATGGGAGAAGGGATCTGCATCATCGGGTTGTTTTACACTGGCGGTGCCTGTGAGCAAAGTAAGGGTTAGAAAAGAAATTACAAATCGTATCATAATTCTTTCGCCTTCGGCCGGTTTTACTTATTGCTAAAAAAGTCAATTGCAATTTTACTGATCAGATCCGGCCTTTCCGCAAATACTTCGTGCCTGGTATTAGGTAGAACACAAAATTCACTGCCTTTTATAAGTCTGTGCATCTCCAGGCCGTGTTCAGTTATAATGTCGTCCCTGTCACCGAGTACGATCATCACCGGGATAGCTATCCGGCCGTAAATTGATTTCGGAAAATATTCGTCTGCATACCACATCGTGTTCAAATCATTTACCAACCTTCTCCAATCTCTTGGCAGAATTCTTACGTATTCTTCGATTGCTTCCTTGTTATGCTTTGCCCATTCGCCAATTGGCATTGGTTCCGGTGAATAATTTGGTGGAATAGCCGGTTTTAGTCCATTGTTTGCTCCCACGGCGATGACTTTTCTAACCTTGTCCGGTCTTTTCTCGGCCAAAAGAATTCCGACAATTCCCCCGTCACTCCAACCCATAACATATGCGCTATCCATTTTCAGTGAATCAACCAGCCTGGACATGCAGTCGGCAAGTATTTGGTAGCTCATGTTGTCAAGTTGCTCAGACTTACCCTGTCCCGGAGTGTCGGGAGCTATAATTCTGAAATGTTCTGAAAGGGTGGGAATGCATTTCTCAAAGTCCTTTATACTTCTGCTGATCCCACCTCCGGAAAGCAATAACAGCGGTACACCCTGTCCGTATTCTTCATAGTAAATTTTTCGTCCCGAAATAGTGATGCGTTTTCCTTCTTTTGAAGGGTGTTCGATTTTCTCTCTCTCGGTATGGCAACTTGTCCAAAGGAGTGAGGCTGCAATAAAAGCGAGTCCGAATACTATTTTCATGATTCTATTTGTGGTGAGGTCTTTTGTCGAAATGCTTGTGGCCAGCGTTTGGTCATAGGGCGTTTGCCTTACCCGATAAAAATAAACAAAAAGAGGCAAATGAGGTATAGCTTCAAGATAGCAAAATTACCATATTGTTTGTCAGGAACTTGACCACCTGCAAATGCACTCTCCACTACGTTGCGCGCAGTACCGCATCACCGCACTCTCATCTTGGGCCGCTTCGTTCGAGTCCTCTTATGGAGATCAATCCTTAGCTATTTGGCTTTGTGAGACTTGATAAAGTCACTAATTATCTTTCTTTCCTCTTCAGTAAAGGGTCTCGGATCAACTAATGTCCAAACGTGGAACGAAGTTAAAAACTAACAGCCAATATTTCACCCCGCAATAGCATAAACATTTTGTTTGGCCGCTGGCATTTTAGTCATTGGTGGCAGATTTCATGACGTCCTTTATTTTGTCGACATATTGCATTCTAACTATTACAGTGTCAGCGATAAGGTCATGTAAAGCTCTTTTTCGCTTATTAAATAGTAAAGTGAATAGTTCACCATAAGTCCAAACGTTTGATGACCAAGTATAAATTGTAAATGGGACTGGAGTTAAGCTCATTAAGTATGCTTGCTTTGTCATCCAATTCAGGTTTTCATAATATTCTGCGTCCGCTTCTGACAGCGCCACCATTGTAATTAGTGAACCAAAAATTGTCAACGAAAACGTCACAATCTGTCGAAGGGTAGCTTCTCTCCAAGTCACATCCGTACCGTCAATTCTCAAAATCTTAATTCCAGCAATCAATTTTCCCGGGGTCCCACCGTTTCGCTTAACTAAATAAATGCTATACCAAAAGTGAAACGCAAGGATTGGTAATGCGGTAAAGTAATAAGCATTCTTCGAGAGTCCGTTAAGAAACAGATTCAAGAAGATGACTGGTATAATTATTACAAAATCAAGCAGTAGTGCGCCAAACCTAATCCAAAAGCCCGCATAAATGCTTTCATTGACCCCCGCAATCGTCAAAGGTGTTTGCTTTGTTATCATTTATTATCCATTGATTTACTCAATACAGTTTTTTTGCATCCTGTTTATGCTTCCTGCCAGCGTTTTTGCTATCGGTTCAGTGCCGGAATAGAAGGGCTTGAAATGCAGCGAATGGGAATGTTAGGCCCGACCAGTTACGACCTGTCCCAAATTTGTCGGAGGTCGCTATCCATTTTGTAAGCCAATTAGTAGTGTCAGTCGGTCCACCGTTGTCAGCAAAACAATATTCCCAGCAAGCTCCTTCTGAAATTTCAGTTTCCATTGCTGGACAGTAATACTTTTGACTGTCGTCTGTATGTAACATTGCCCACAACGGTTGTGTATGGGGTGTGGTCGGCTGGCCATTGCCAAATGACACAGGAATGGCAAGGCCTTACGGGTTTAAACGCTTGCCACTCCATGCCTTGGTAATAATGTCCGTGAGGATGGCAAAGTCCATCCCTTTATTAACTCCCCGCTTTTCCCATTCGTCCGTTAGTTCTTTCCTTACCTCGATGCTCTTAAGCCTTTGATTAATCCATTCTTTGGTGTACCCCTTTGCCAGATAAGTTTCCATTGCCCGGTCGAAACTCAATTCAGGGTCTTCTGTTTCTTCAATCCGTTCGTACCCTATTTGTGCAAGCCATTGTTTGAATGGTTCTGCTTTGGGAGATGGAATTGACTGGATAATTCTTAAAAGTCCTCGTGTGTTAGCGCCTTGAATTTTACGCCTTTTTCCATCTGCAGCCGTCATTTCAACCAGGGTACAAATTGTACCCCAGTTGGCGAACAGTTCCGGGTCGCGATTTCTCAGTTTCTTAATGTACTGCTTTATGTCTGCACTGTCTGTTAAGGCCTCTACCGCATCCTGAACGGAGAAATACCATTGCTCGGTTTCTTTATCCCAATGGGTTCTTACTTTTTTGGATTCAAATAGTTTTATGGCACTCATCTTCTCTTCTTGCTCTGCGGGGAATAGTCGATGATTGATAGCAATTATCTCGAGTCGTTTATCAAGCCTTTTAGCGAACGTTTTAATCTCCTTTTGTGTCCAGTTTCGGTGACGTAGTCAATAATGTCTCTTAAATCGACAAGAGCTCTTTCGGACCAGACCAGCTTATAACCACTTTTCATACAGCTTCCTGGCCTCTTTGTGCGGCCTGACTCGTCCTGCCTTTATATCGGCAAGCCCTTTGTCAATTGCGGTTTTCTTCTCGTTGGTTATTTCATTCCACCAGTCAAGCTACTTTGGATTGTCCCTCAGCATTTTTAGCTTCTCAATCGGAATCTTCTCCCATTAGACCAATCGACTACCTATTGCTTAGCACCCTGTGACAGCGTACTATGCCGCGTTGCTTTGATGTTGTTCAATTAATTCCAGTTCTCTAAATTTGAGTTTCCCTTCCTCCTCAATGTCAAAATCGTCCTGAAGTCCCAACCAAAATTTGGCAGAATTTCCAAAATATTTGGATAGCCTCAAAGCTGTGTCTGCCGTTATTCTTCTATTCCCCTTTACTATTTCGGATACTCTCGTCTGCGGAATCCCAATGTCCTTTGACAGCCGGTAGGCGGTAAGTCCCAGGGGAACCAAGAACTCTTCGTGCAAAATTTCTCCCGGGTGAATGTTTCTAAGTTTCTTCATTTTTCCATCTATTTAATGATAATCTACAATCTCAACGTCAGAAGCATTTCCATTGTTCCATTTGAACACTATTCTCCACTGTCCGTTAATCCTAATGGAATAATACTCCTTCAACTCGCCCTTTAATTTTTCCAATCTGTTTGACGGCGGAACCTGTAAGTCAACCGTATTTTGAGAGTTATTTAACATTCTCAGTTTTCGCCTGGCCATTTCCTGGAGGTCAGTCGAGAAACCCTTTACCCGCTCGCCTTCCCAGATTTTTTTGGTCTCTTTTGATCCAAAAGAAATTATCATAGTACCGTCAGGCGTTACTTACGTCAAAGGTAAGTATTTTTCCTGAACCATCCGTTACCCTTGCACGTCCCGACATTTACGTTTTTATAAAGCCTGTCTTTTCGTGTCACCCGATCAAGTCCAGGATTCTGCCATTCATCAGTCGAATAGGTCCTTTTAATTTCGGATTCCCCTTCTTCATTTCCTCAGCAGCTGCGAAGTTGGTTTCAAACCTTTGTTCCAACGTGCTGATGTCCGATGTCTCCCAGAAATCTCCTTCGTCCAGAACCACAAAAGTCTCGAAGCAGCGTTCAATATCCCTCAATAACTGGATCACCTCAACGTGGGTTGAAATGCCTGCATACTGAGTTTTGCAGAACTGTTGAATATAAAGGTCATCGTCAAATTCGAGAACGAAAGGATCACAATTTTCGTCAGGGTGAAACTGAATTCCCCTGACGGGGCCTTCATATTCGTTTTGTTTCCCGTCTTTAACTCTGAACAGCTGCTTTTTTTCGCTGTCCAGATTGATCACCTCGCAGCCCTTTTCGGCTGCAAACTCGCTTGCAATAGTGATCACCTCATCAAGGCTTTCCTTATTTTTTAGTCGCCCGTAAAAATGAATTGTTACTCCCATAAATTTCTCTTGTTAATGATGATGGAAGATCGGGGAAATCAAACAAGAAATGGAATCTTGAGGTGTACGGTTTTCCTGACTAAATCGCGACTTTCAACCGCGGAGACGCGGAGGCGCAAAGCAGGCGCTGAGGCCAATTCTTTTGTCTCATACTTTCCTGAGTCCAGTTGCGCAGCGTTGATGCTCTTTGAGGCTCCTAAAAGATATTTATTTGTAAGCAAACCAAACTATCCTATTTGTATTTCTCTGCGCCTACTTTGCGCCCCTGCGCCTCTGCGGTTTAAAATTTTCCACGCAAAAGAAAAGGCTGCGATCCGCAGCCTCTCTCTAAATTCCTAAGTATCTTATGTATTCCCCTAAAACTTCTTCCCCGGAAAATACGCCACCTCTCCCAACTCCTCCTCAATCCGGATCAACTGGTTGTACTTGGCCATCCGGTCCGACCGGGATGCCGATCCGGTCTTGATCTGCCCGCAATTCAGCGCTACCGCCAAATCGGCAATCGTATTATCCTCCGTCTCCCCGGAACGGTGTGACATAATGCTCTTGTAGGAATTGCGCTTCGCAAGATTTACCGCCGCAATCGTCTCAGTCAATGAACCAATCTGATTCACCTTCACCAGGATAGCATTCCCCACTCCCTTATCAATACCTTCTTGCAAGCGCTCTACATTCGTTACGAAAAGATCATCACCCACCAGCTGCACCCTTTCCCCCAC
>Ga0193731_1000242_pt1 | contig 19118 bp, 20 predicted proteins | sample U1a2metaG_FD_144920 | JGI IMG/M metagenome (GOLD analysis project Ga0193731, IMG submission 144920) | Soil microbial communities from a riparian zone of the East river system, Colorado, United States - U1a2 | ecosystem: Environmental > Terrestrial > Soil > Riparian zone | place: USA: East River...
ATCGGCGCACCGGAACACCCCTTTCGCATGATCGCCGGCGGCGGCAGAGAGTGGAACGTCGTCGCCGTCGGCGGATGTGGTCGGACGTTCGCGGGATGCGTTCATCCCGACCCCCTGGATCGGCAACGTATTCATCTAACCACGAAGATGCACATACTTCCACCGTGGCAACCGAGCAACCTGCCCCTCCGAGCACGCGCGTGAGCGCGAGGCCGGTCAGCCGCGGCGACCGCTTCACCGGCGCCGGGATGACGGCGGTCGGCGAGCGCGCAACCTGGATTGCAGGTCTGGTGCTCAGCGTCTCGGCGTTCACCGACTGGTACGCGGGGTCCGGCACGGTCGGCCCCACGATCGGGGTGATCGGTTGGCATACCGGCACGCTCGGCAAGCTCGTCTTCTTCATCGGCCTGGCGGTCGTCGCGCTCGTCGCCTTGCGCGAGGCCGGGATCGAGCTGCCCCCGACGGTGCCCGACAGCCTGATCGTGATCGCACTCGGCTCGCTGTCGACGATCTTCGTTCTGATCCGGCTGATCTCGATTCCCGACGAGTTCCTGCCGGCGAGCGGCCGCGGGATCGGGATCTGGATCAGCCTGCTGGCCTCGCTCGCCGTAATCGGGGCAGGGCTTTTGAGAGCCAGCGAAGAGCTATAGCGATCGCGACGCCGAGCACGGCGCCGCCGACCACGTCTAGCGGGTAGTGCACCCCGACATAGACCCGCGACCAGGCGATCGCGGCCGCGAGGAGGAAGAACGCCGGCGCCGCACGCGGAGCGTAGAACGACAGGATCGTCGCGCAGGCGAAGCTCGCCGTCGCGTGGCCGGACGGAAACGAGCTGTCGTGGGGAGCGCTGACGAGCGGCTTCGGCGCCGCGTAGACCTGCGACGGCCGCTCCCTACCGATCAACTGCTTGAGCCCGGAGGAAATGAGTTGCGCAGCCAGGTCGGCCAGTGCGACCTGCGCAAACAGCCAAGGCCGTCGCCACCAGACGGCGAGGACGCCCGCGATAGCGAGCCAGACCAGGCCCTGCCCGCCGATCCAGGACAGCCCTTCGAAGATCGGGTTGAGCCAGCCGGCCCGGTGGTGGACCGTCCAGCGCTCGAACTGTCGGTCGTAGCTCATAGGCCAGTCTGGCCGATGAGCTGTGGAAGGGGAAAACCGGCGCGGAGCGAGTGGAAGATTCCCCCGTCTCTATGGAGAAAGAAACAGGGGTTTCCCCCACGGGAGCGAGTCGAAGACGAGCGACTCAGGCCGGGAGGAGCTGTTTCGCGTGCTCGATCAGCTGCTGTGGGTCAAACGGCTTGCCGAGGAATCCTTGCGCGCCGCGGGCTGTCGCTTCCTGGGCGCTTTGCTCGTCGACCTTGCCGCTGAACATCACGACCGGAATCGCGCCGACACCGTGCCGCTCCTGAACCCGTCGCAGCATCTCCCACCCATCCATCTCGGGCATCATCACGTCGAGGAGGACAAGATCGGGAGAAACCTCCTCGAGCACGCCGAGCCCTTCCTCTGCGCTGCCGGCCTCGCGCACCGAGTAGCCCTCCATCTCCAGATTCACGCGCACGTATTCGCGCACGCGCTCGTCGTCGTCGACGATCAGGACAAGCGGCCCCTGCTGCGGGGCGCCTCCCGGCCCGGAGCGATTGAGGAAGTTGTCGAGGTCGGGGCGGCGATAGCGGCGATGCCCGCCGGGCGTGTAGAAGGCCGGCACTCGGCCCTGGTCGGACCATTTGCGGATGGTGCTCTGAGCGACGCCGAGGTATCTCGCCGCCTGCCCCAGCGTCAGCCAGTCAGGATCGCTCGAAGGAGCGCTCCTGCCCGGAAACTCTCGGCGTGCCATGCCCGCAAAGCTACCCAAAGCTGCAACTTCTTAACCTAACGAGATGTGCTCGTCGTCAGCGGCGGCACTGTCCTGAAGAAGGTTTGCTGCCCACCCGGGCGCGGGTTGTCGTGCAGCGCCTGTCCAAGCGCGATCCCGACGGCGAATGCGACGACTAGCGCCAGACCCAGGAGGATCTTCTTCCGGGGGGCCCGCCTTTTGGCACGGCGCCGGTCGGTGAGCTCGCGCGAGCGGTTGGCACCTTCAGGGGTCACGGCGCGTAGTCGATCGCGCCGCGCGAGTAGAGGTGGAAGGCCGCGTCCGTGACCGTCGAAAGCCGTCGTGGCCAGCCAGTCGCCGGCTCCGTGTCTGCGACCGCCTCCCGCGCCCAGGCCTCGGACGTCGCATAGGCATCGGCGAGCTCGGCGAGGGTGAAGCTCTGGCCGACGCGGCGGCGAAGCTCCGCGGTCAAGGCATCGAGCTCGGCGAGGATCGCCTCACTGCGCGGAGCCTCGCGCAGGTCATCTTGGAGCCGGCGGTACCCGAGCTCCCATTCGCGGCGGGTGTGGTCGAGGGCGATCGGCACGCGCGGGGTCACTATTCCGCGCTGCAGCAGCCTGAATCCGGCCAAGGGGCATGCAGCTCCCCGAGGATCCGCTCGCCGAGCTCGTAGCCGGGACGTGCGAGTGCGAAGGCAGCGTGTGCATGCAGGCACTTCAGGCTGCCGCTCCGCGTCGACCCTCCGATCCCGCCCGGGAGCTCGGGTCGGAGCTCCCGCTGTTCCTCGTTCCCTCGCTCGAGGCTTTCGCCGAGCGCGCGATCTTCTCGGGCGGCCTGCGTCCAGCGCTCGACGCCGCCGCCGGCTTCGAGCCGGGAAATCGCCGCGACCAGGTGCGGGCAAGTGAGGTAGTACGTGGTCGGGAACGGCGCGCCGCTCGCATCGCGCGGCCACTGCTCGGTCACTGCCGGCCGCCCGTAGGGACAGCGGACGACTACGCGCCGGAAAGCGCGTGGCGGGCGACCGAGCTGTCGTGTAACGACTGCCTCATCCTTCATGCCCCTTGATCGTATGCCGAGCGTGCTTCCACGCCTCGATCCCCTTGACGATGAAGAGGCGCTCGCCCGGCTTGACCAACCCGAGCCGCCGCGCCTCGCGGACAAGCGCCGCGTCGCCCGTGGAGTCGGCGAGCTTCCGTTCAAGTTGCCGCTTCTCGTTGCGGAGGCTCCTGACTTCGCCGGAGCGCTCCACAAGCGTGTGACGCGTGTCGACGTATGTGTGCAACGGCCGGTAGTAGAGAAGCCCGACGAGGCAGAGCGCCCCGACGCCGAGCCAGCGTCGGACGAGGACGGCGCGCCGCGGACGACGGCGCCTCCGTTTGTTCGCTGGTGCGGCCATGGGCAGTCGGTGTTCGTGCGCGCGGCCCGTGGTCCTGCCGGCGTTGCTTGCCGGCTAGACGGTCTCGACCTTGATCACATTCGTCGAGCCGGCGACGTTGACCGCCGTGCCCGCCGTGATGACTACGCGGTCGCCGGGCTCGACGACCCCGGACTCGCGTGCGGCGTCGACCGAGCGGTCCCACAGCTCCTCGACGTCGGCGCACTCCGGGATTCGCAGCGGGATCACGCCCCACTCGATCGCCATCTGTCGCCACGCGTACTCGTGATGAGTGAGCCCGAGCACCGGCCGGCGCGGCCGGAGGCGCGCGACCGCCGACGCGGTGCGGCCGCTGAAGGTCGGGACGATGATCGCCGACGCCCGAAGCGTCTCCGCAAGATCGCAAGCGCCGTTGGACATCGCCTGCCCCACGGTCGGCTCCTCGCCAGCCTCGGGCAGCTGATGCCTGTAGCCGAGGCTCGGCTCAACCGCTCGGGCGATCCGAGTCATCGTCGACACAGCCTCGATCGGGAACTCGCCCACGGCCGTCTCGCCGGAGAGCATCACGGCGGAGGTGCCATCGAGGATTGCGTTGGCGACATCGCTCGCCTCGGCTCGCGTCGGCTCGGGCTGGTGGATCATCGACTCGAGCATCTGGGTCGCGGTGATCACCGGCTTGCCATGGTCGAGAGCCCCGATGATGATCCGCTTTTGCAGGAGCGGCACGAGCTCCGCGCCGATTTCGACCCCGAGGTCGCCGCGAGCGACCATAACGGCGTCGGCATCCTCCAGAATCGCTTCGAGCGCGTCGACGGCCTCCGCCTTCTCGATCTTCGCGATCACGTTGGCGGTCGAGCCGGCCTGATGGATCAGATCCTTGAGATCGCGCACGTCGGCCGAGGAACGGACGAACGAGAGGGCGACGAAGTCGACGTCGAGCTCGAGCGCGAACTCGAGATCGTCCATGTCCTTGCGCGTCAGCGAGGGGATCGGCACCGGGACGCCGGGAACGTTTACGCCCTTGTGCGAGCTGACGACACCACCCGCGAGCACCGAGCACTCGACGCGGCCGCTCCTGACGCGCTCGACGCGAAGGCGAACGAGGCCGTCGTCGATCAGCACTTCGTGGCCGGGCTGTAGGACCTCGCCGATCACGGCCGGGAGAACAGGGAGCTCGCTGTCACGGGAGCTCTCATCGCCGACGACAACGACCTCGTCCCCGCGCGTGAGCCTCACCGGAGCCGGCAGGTGTCCGATCCGGAGCTTCGGGCCCTGCAGGTCGGCGATCAGCGCGAGCGGGCGCCCGATCGCTTCCTGAACGCCGCGGACGAGTCGCGCGCGCTCAGCGTGCTCCTCCCGGGTGCCGTGCGACAGGTTGAGGCGGGCGGCGTCCATCCCCGCCTCGACCAGCGCGCGGACGCCCTCGGCGGTCCCGGTGGCCGGGCCGATCGTGGCGACGATCTTGGTTCTCCGCGGGGGCGTCGTGATCATCGTTCCAAGACTAGCTCCGGCTCTTCGACGCTTTTACCCTCTTGACCTCTTCGGTTACAGAGTCGGGTCAAGGCCGGAAGCGCGGAAAGGCGGACCAGCCCGGATAGGTCGCGGCTTCCCCGAGCTCCTCTTCGATCCGGAGCAGCTGGTTGTACTTCGCGACCCGCTCGCTCCTGGAGGGCGCGCCGGTCTTGATCTGACCCGCACCTGTCGCGACGACGAGGTCGGCGATGGTCGTGTCCTCGGTCTCGCCGGAACGGTGGGAGATGACGGCTGCGTACCCGTTCGCCTGGGCGAGCCGGATCGCCTCGAGCGTCTCGGTCAGCGTTCCGATCTGGTTCACCTTGAGGAGGATCGCGTTCGCGGCGCCCTCGTCGATGCCCCGCTGCAGCCGCTCTGGATTCGTAACGAAGATGTCGTCTCCGACGAGCTGGACGCGGTCGCCGAGCTTCGTGGTCAGCTCGGTCCAGGTCTCCCACTCGTCCTCGGCCAGCGGATCCTCGAGCGAGACGATCGGATAGGTGTCGACCAGCCCGCCCAGGAACTCGATCATCTCGTCCGGTGCAAGCGTGCGGCCCTCGAACCGGTAGGCCCCGTCGCGCCAGACCTCGGTTGCCGCCGGGTCGAGCGCCATCGCAACGCTTTCGCGCCGGCCCGCCCGCTCGGCCGCCTCGAGCACGACCTCGATCGCCTGCTCGCTGGACTCCAGATCCGGGGCGAAGCCGCCCTCGTCGCCGACCCCGGTCGCAAAGCCGCGCTCATGAAGAAGCGCGCGCAAGGCCTGGAAGACCTCGGAGCCGATCTGGATCGCCTCGGCGAACGTTGCCGCGCCGGCGGGAACGAGCATGAACTCCTGGAGGTCGATCGAATTCTGCGCGTGCGCGCCGCCGTTGATCACGTTCAGCATCGGCACCGGCAGCGTGTTGGCGTTCTCGCCTCCGAGATAACGGAAGAGCGAGACGCCGGCCTCGGCAGCCGCGGCCTTAGCTGTCGCGAGCGAGACGCCGAGGATCGCGTTCGCGCCCAGGCGGCCTTTGTTCGGCGTCCCGTCGAGCTCGATCAGCACGCGGTCGAGCCCGGCCTGGTCGAAAGGATCGCGGTCGCGAACGGCCTCGGCGATTTCGCCCTCGACATTCGCGACGGCATTCGTGACGCCCTTGCCGCCGTACGCCTCTCCCCCGTCCCGCAGCTCGACCGCCTCGTGGACTCCGGTCGAGGCTCCCGACGGAACCGCGGCCCGGCCGAGCGCGCCGGAGTCGAGCCGGACGTCGACCTCGACCGTTGGGTTGCCCCGCGAGTCGAGGATCTGACGCGCGTGGACGCTCGCAATCGCACTCACCGCAATGCCTCTTTGGCGCGGTCGAAGTAGCGGTCCTGCTCCTCGAGGGGCAATTCCTCGAAACGCCGGCCTTCGCCTGCGGCGAGTCGCTCGGCCTCTTCGACCCGCGACGCAAAGCGGTCGCTGACCGCTCGCAGCGCGAGCTCGGGATCGACATTGAGGCGCCGCGCAACGTTGACAGCGGCGAAGAGCACGTCGCCAACCTCGCCGGCAACCTCGGCGTCCGGCTCGGCCTCAGAGTCGCCTTCGCCTGCTTGCGCCAACGCCTCCTTCAGCTCCCCAAGCTCTTCGTCCACGTCGCCGAGAGCGCCGGCCGCATCTGGATAGTCGAACCCGGCAGCCGCGGCGCGCCGCTGGATCTTCCGCGCGTAGATCAGCGCCGGCAGGTTGCCCGGAAGGTCGTGGAAGATCCCTTCCCGGCCCTCCTGCTCGCGCTTGATCCGCTCCCAGTTCTCGCGGACGCGGCCCGCCGTTCCGGCTTCGACCTCGCCGAAGACATGGGGATGGCGGGCCACGAGCTTGGCGTGAACCCCTCGCGCAACCTGCTCGAGGTCTCCCTCGCCGCGCTCGGCGAGAAGCAGCGAGAGGAAATAGACCTGGAAGAGGAGATCGCCGAGCTCGTCGAGGAGCTTGCCATCGTCGCCCTGCTCGGCCGCATCCGCGACCTCGTAGGCCTCCTCGACTGTATGCGGCACGATCGTGCGAGCCGTCTGCTCGCGATCCCAGGGACAGTCCCGGCGCAGCTGCTCGGTGAGCTGCTGGAGCTCGAGCAGCGCCTGGGCCAGTGCCACCTCAGCCGGTGGTGGTCGTCTGCGTCGTGGACGTGGCCGGCGGCTCGTAGCCGACCTGGTACTTGGTCTGCTTGGCGAAGCCCTTCTTCGCGTCGTTCCACCACTTCGTCATCTCGTCCTGCTTCTTCTGTTGCAGGAGCTGCTGCTTGATCGCCGCCTTGACCTGGTCGAAAGGAATCGAGGTCGCCTTCGTTGCCGCCTTCACGGGACCGAGCGCCTGGATCACGTGCCAGCCGAACTGGGTGTGCACAGGCTTCGAGATCTCGTTTGTCTTCAACGAGAACGCGGCCTTCTCGAACGGGGCAACGGTCTTCAGCGGGCAACTCACCGTCTTCTCCTTGCACACGGTCAGCCGGCCGCCGGCGGTCTTGCTCGGATCGATCGAGTTCTTGAGCGCGAGCTTCGAAAAGTCGCCGCCGGCCTTCAGCTGGTTGTAGACCGTCAGCGCGAGCGCCTGGCTCTTGACAAGGATGTGCCGCACGTCGCGGCTCTCCGGCTGAGCCGGCTGCTGGTACTGCGACTTGTGGTCGTCGTAGTACTTCTTGGCATCGCTGTCGGAGACCTTGACGTCCTTGGTGACGTTCTCGTAGATCTTCTCGCGCACGAGCTGGGCGCGGATGCCGTCCTTCACGTCCTTGTCGGTCAGCCCCTGTGCCTTCAACTGTGCCTGGTAGGCCTTCTCGATCTCCGCCTTCGTTTTCGGCTTTTGCCCCGGCTGCGCGGCGCCGAAGTACTGCTGCTTGACCTGGTCGAGCCGGTCATTGACGTCCTTGTCGCTGACCTTGACGTTCAGGTCGCTCGCCTTCTGGTCGTACTCTGAGCGCTCGACGAGGAACTGGATGATCTGCGCGCGCACGGCGCCGTACGTCTGCGTCCCCGGCTTCGGGAACGCCTTGTGCTGCGCCTGGTAGCTGCGCTGTGCTTGGTCGAGAACCTGGTTGAACTGGTCCTTCGAGATCGTGTCGCCGCCGACAACGGCGACCGCGTCGCTGGGCACGGATTTGGGCGTGCTGCTGCCACCGCAGGCCGCTGCAACGGCCGCCACGAAGGCGAGGATGAGAACGAGACGGAGGTGCTTCATAACGTACGAAGAGCCAAGCAGGCCCAAAACGGTCAGGCGGCTTGGCGCGTTTCGAGCATAGCATCGACAAGCCGAAGTGCTCCGCCGAATTCTTCGTCTCTTAACGAAACTTCCCTGCTGGCTGTCGTGTAGACCGCTGTTTCCACACGTCCACGCAGCGCCCGCAGCTCGCCCGAGCCCAGCTCGACGGGCCCGATCGTAGCCCGCCCGCCGCGGAAGACGAGGTAGTCCGCGCCCAGCCGGGCGAGCTTGAGCTTCGCCTCCTGGATCGCGAACAGGCTTTCGACGGGCTCGGGCAGCGGTCCGTAGCGGTCCTCGGTGGCCGCCTGCAGCTCGCGCAACTCGTCCTCGTCCTCGGTCAGCGCGAGTCGCCGGTGGAGGTCGATCTTCAGCGCCTCGGAGCCGATGTAGCTCGCCGGCACGTACGCATCGACGCGCGCGTCGACGCGTACCGGCCGCCCGACCGCGCGCCGCCGGCCCGAAAGCTCCGCGACCGCCTCGCCGAGCAGCTCGACATAGAGCTCGAACCCGAGCGCGGCGACGTGGCCGGACTGCTCGGCGCCGAGGAGATCTCCGGCGCCGCGGATCTCGAGATCGCGCATCGCGATCGCAAAGCCGGCGCCGAGCTCGGTGTGGTCAGCGAGCGTCGCCAGTCGCGCGCGGGCCTCGCCCGTCAGCTCCTGCGAGTCCGGGTAGAAGAGGTACGCATGAGCGGTCACGTCGGACCGGCCGACGCGGCCGCGGATCTGGTAGAGCTGGGCGAGCCCGAGCGCATCAGCGCGCTCGACGATGAGCGTGTTCGCCTGCGGAATGTCGAGGCCGGATTCGATGATCGTCGTCGAGACGAGCACGTCGCCGTCGCCCGCGAGGAACGAGAGCATGTGGTCCTCGAGCTCTTTCTCGCGCATCTGTCCGTGGGCGACGATGAAACGCAGCTCCGGGCAGAGCTGGCGCAGCCTTTCTGCCGCCTCGTCGATCGTCTCGACCCGGTTGTGCAGGTAGAAGGCCTGGCCCTCCCGTGCGTGCTCGCGCCGCAGCGACGTCTGGACGAGCTCCTCGTCGTATTCGCCGACGAAGGTCCGGATTGGCCGGCGCCCCTGCGGCGGGGTCTCGATCACGGAGATGTCGCGCAGGCCTGAGAGCGACATGTGCAGCGTGCGTGGGATCGGCGTCGCGGTCAGGCTGAGGACGTCGACCTCGAGCCGCAGCTGCCGCAGCAGCTCCTTCTGGGCGACGCCGAAACGCTGCTCCTCGTCGACCACGATCAGGCCGAGCTCCTTCGGGATCACGTCCCGCGAGAGCACCCGGTGGGTGCCGATCAAGACGTCGACCTTTCCCTCGGCGTAGTCGGCAAGCACGCGTTTCACGTCCGCCGGAGACCGGAAGCGGGAGATCATCTCGACGCGGATGGGGAAGTCGCGGAAGCGCTCGCGGAACGTATTCCAGTGCTGCTGCGCGAGGATGGTCGTCGGCACGAGCATCAGCGTCTGCTTGCCGTTGACGGCGACCGCGAAGGCGGCGCGAACGGCAACCTCCGTCTTGCCGAAGCCGACATCCCCGCAGACGAGGCGGTCCATCGGACGCGGCGACTCGAGGTCCTCCTTGACCGCCTCGATCGCCCGCTGCTGATCCTCGGTCTCGCGGTAGGGGAACTCGGCCTCGAGCCGCTCGAGCCACTCGTTGCGCAGATCGAACGCCTGACCTTCCGCCTGCTGGCGCCGCGCGTAGAGGGCGAGCAGCTCTCCTGCGAGCTCGCGCAGGCTCGCGCGGGCGCGACTCTTCAGGTTCTGCCAGGCCTTGCCGCCTAGCTTGGAGAGCGCCGGCGAGCGGGAATCCGCGCCGACGTAGCGCGAGACCTTGCCGATCTGCTCGTGCGGGACGTAGAGCCGGTCCTCGCCCCGAAAGGCAAGCAGGAGGTAGTCGCGTGTGACGCCGGCGACCTCCTTCGTCTCGAAGGCCTGCAGGCGGCCGACGCCGTGATCCTCGTGGACGACGTAATCGCCGGTGCGAAGATCGGCGAAGCTCTGGAGTGCTCGTCCAAGTCGCGCATCCGCTCTGGGTGGCCGCTTGCGAAAGACCTGGGTGTCGGCCAGCAGCACGAGCCCGAGCTCGCGCCAGACGAAGCCACGCCGCGCGGGCGCGACGGCGAACAGCAACTCGGCCTCGTCCGGCAGCGGCTCGCCCGGCTCCAGGAGCCGCGCGTCGACCCGGCGCAGCAGATTCTGCGTCCGCAGCGCCTCACCCCGGTGCGGAAAGGCGACGACGACGCGCTGCCCTGCCCGGACGAGCGCACCAAGCTCATTCTCGGCCTCAGCGAGCCCGCGCGCGGCGAGCGCCGGCCGCTGAGCCTCGAACGAGAACGGCTGATTAGCCGGGAGCGGGTCGAGCTCGGTCGAGCCGGCGAGGTTCGGTTCGGCGTTCAGCTCCTCGAGTGAGACCTTTCGCACCTCGTCGGCCTCCCAGACGAGGTCGGGCGCGCACCCCAACGCCGGAACCAGGTCCCTGGGCGCGGCCGGCGGGGACTCGTCGTCGTCGGGCAGCGTTGGCTCGGCCAGGTCCGGGCGCCGCTCGGCCGCGGGGTAGACCACAGCGCTCTCGACCGGATGGAGAGCGCGCTGCGTGAACGGCGAGAAGGCGCGGATCGACTCGATCTCGTCGCCGAAGAGCTCGACCCGCAGGGGTTCCCGCCCGGTGGTCGGGAAGACGTCGACGAGCCCGCCGCGGACGGCGAACTGTCCGCGCTCCTCGACCCGCTCGACGCGTTCGTATCCGGCGAGGGCGAAGCTCTCGGCCAGCAGCTCGATCCCGGGCTCCTGGCCCTGAGCGACCTCGATTGGCTCGGGGCGCTCGCCTGGCGGCGGCATCCCCTCGGCGAGCGCCGCCGCGGAAGCGCAGACGAGCCCGCCCCGAGCGAGCACGTCGAGAGCACGGGCCCGCTCACCGACGAGATGCGGCGGCGGCTCGAGCCCGGATCCCCAGTGGACGCCGCGGCTCGGCAGCAGCGCCACTCTCTCCTCGCCGAGGAACCAAGCCGCGGCCTCTGCGGCGTCCCGTGCGTCTGCGTCCTCCGGCAGGGCGCAGACGAGCCCGCGCTCGAGCTTTTCATGGAGCGAAGCGAGCAGCAGCGGCAGCGCCGGCTCGGAGACGCGGGCGCGCGTCGGCATCGCCTCCGAGAAGGCGGAGAGGCGCTCGTCCTCGACGAACTCGTCGACGAATGCGTGCAAGACAGGTCGGTCCATCGCGAAAGACGGAACACGCGGTTCCGCGCTTAAATCGTAGCCGCGGGGCTTGTCTAGGAGGGTTCGGCGAAATACAGTCTGTGCCGCCGGGCCGCGCTGCTCGCCCCCAGGCGGCGTCCTCAGTCGCGTCCGTACCTATGGGTACGAACACTCCCTGCGTCCTTGCCTGGGAACGAGCATCGCACCCCGGCGACGAGCGGCATTCCGCCAAACCCTCCTAGTTGAAGCGTTGCTGCGCGACCTCGACGCCCTCGCGCGCGATCGTCTCGACCGCATCGGCGGAGCGGGAAACGAGCGCCCCCACGTCCTCGTCGGCGTCGAACGGAGAGAGAACGTAGTCGGCGACCGATCGCCGATCGCCGCGGCCTGGCCTGCCGACGCCGATCCTCAGCCGCAGGAAGTCCTGCGTGCCGAGAGCCTGCGCGAGGGAGCGCAACCCGTTGTGACCAGCGAGGCCGCCGCCCGCACGCGCTTGCAGGCGACCGGACTCGAGGTCTACGTCGTCGTGAACGACGAGTAGCGACTCCGGCTCGACCTTGAAGAAGCGGGCGGCCCCGGCGACGGAGCGGCCGGAGTCGTTCATGAACGTTTCGGGCTTGAGCAAGGCGAGCCGTAACCCGTCGAGCCGAACCTCGGCGAGCTGACCCGAGTACTTGGCCCGCCAGCGGGCATCCGTGCGACGTGCGAGCTCGTCCACCACCATCCAGCCGACGTTGTGGCGGTCGCCCTCATGCTCGCGCCCGGGGTTCCCCAACCCGACGACGAGCAGGTCGAGTGTCGAGGCCGACTCGCCCCGACGGAACAGCCGCACGACCTAGCCTTCGGTCGTGCCTTGATCGCCGGCGGCGTCCGCCTCCGGCTCGGCCGGAGCCTCGGCGGCGCCCTCGGGCGCCTCCTCGCCCTCCGGCACCTCGCCCTCGGGCAGCTCCTCGCCCTCGGCGAGCTCTTCTTCCTCAGGCTCGGGCTCGACGATCTGTGTCGGCACCGTCACCGTGGCGAGCACCGTTTCCTCGGGATCGTCGAGGTACGTCACACCCTCGCGAGCCGGGAGGTCGACCAGCCGCAGCGAGTCGCCGATCGCCATCTCGCTGACATCGAGCTCCAGACGCTCGGGGATCTCGAGCGGCAGTGCCTCGACGTTGATCTCACGTTGGACCTGCGAGAGGACGCCGCCCTCCTTGACCCCCTCGGGATCGCCGACGAGCTCGACGACGACCTGCGCCTGGATCGGCTGGTCGAGCCGAACCTCCTGCAGGTCGATGTGAATCAAGTGGCCACGTACGGGATGGACTTGGTAATCCTTGAGAATCGAGGCGTGCGTCGTGGCCTGCTGATCGATGCTCACGTCGAGGATCGCGTGCAGCCCGTGGTCACCGGTCAGCACGCGGCGCAGCTCGCGGTCCTCGACGTAGATCGCGTGGGGCGAATGCCCGGAGCCATAGAGGACACCGGGGATCATTCCTTCGCGCCGCAAGCGCCGAGCATCGCCGGTTCCCCGGCCCTCGCGCTCGCGCACGGACAGCTTCACTCTCTCGCCGGCCACGGCGGCGAAGTGTAGCGACCGTCAAACGCGGTTGAGCCACACCGTCGCTACGACGCCGATGCCGGCCGCGAGCAGCGCCGTGGCCAGATACCAGGCGAACTCGCTACGTCGGCGACGAATCGTGTCGGCCGACGATGCGCCCAAGCTCAAGGACAGCAGAGCGGCCGCATTGGCCCAGCGCAGCATCAGTCGAGCTCCTCCTTTTGTCGCCGGAGCGGCTCGGCGAGCCAACGACCTGACGAATTGGGTGCCTATGCGGCGAGTGGTCCTGCCCGAAGATTTGGCGTGACTCGACGTCAGCCGAGCAGTTGCACCCGCCCAGCGCAGCGTCGGTCGAGCTCCCGACCTGCCACGGCTGGGCGGCCGACGGCGTCCGAGGAGGACGACGACAACGCCTAGGCCGGCAAGGACGGCAACGCCGCCGCCCAAGCGTTCGACGCTCCAGTCAGAACCTTTCTGGCGGGCTCGCCGGGCTTCCGCCTGTTGCGCCGGCGGAAGCACTCTCTTATTGGTTGCGTAGCCAACAACTAACGGATGGCGGCGGGCCCATACCCGGTAACGGATGCCTCGTGATCGAAGCCAGCGAGCGAAATCTCCCCGCACCGCAAAGGTGTGGCCGTCCCACACGATTCCCTTTGTCGGCGCGTTCGAGGGCGCGGGATAAAAAATCCGCGTCTCGAAGGCCGCGATTGCGAGCACGATCGTGGCCGGCAGGATCAGGGCCGCTGCTAAGAGCTTCACCGCCACACAATTGTCCCACCGGAGGACACGGGTGCCAACACGAAATTCGGCTCGGCAACGCCCCTCAGAGGTCGAGGATTTTAAACCGGTTAGCCAGAGCGAAACTCAGAAGAGCTGGTTCTTTGAGTGCTGTGACGGCTTATGCCGCGCGGTGTCGGGAAGTGTCGGCCTAGCAGGGTTTTCGACTCTGCTTGGCCAACAGTGTTCTAGTCCGTGTCGGCTCGTGCTAACCCGTTCGTTAGCACCGTGTTAGCAGGGGCCGAGCGCGTGACCCGGCAAGGGCCCGGCAGGGCGCCGAGACCGGCTAGTGCTCCCTGCCGCGACAGCGCGTCGCACTTCCCGCAAAACGCGACCGCGGCGCACCGGACGGACGGATTCCGGCCGAAGGAGAAGGCAAGATGTCAAGTTCCGGGCCTCATTTTCCGAAGACCAGAAAGACACCTCGACTTGGGGGGCCGCGTATGAATCGATTCTGGAAATCCGGACGCGTTCGCTTCGCCGCCGCAGGAGCAGTCGCTCTCACGGTTGCGGCGCTCGCGTCCATGGGTGGGGTCGGCTATGCCGCAAGGCTCGTCGGAGGTTCAAACATCTCCGCCGCCGCCGCTCAGTACCCACGGTCCAAGGTGACGATCTGTCACCACACTCACTCGCAGAAGAACCCGTTCGTGACGATCATCGTCTCGGAGCGAGCGTTGCCGGCACACCTCGGCCATGGCGACACAGTTGGGCCGTGTCCGCAACAGAGCCTGACCCCGGAGCAGGGCGACAAGCCCGCGAAGCAGCATGGAAAGGCTCACGACCAGTCCAACGGTCAGCAGAAGGGCAAGAAGAAGGGCCACGCTGGTGGTCACGAGGGCTCGACTCAGGGAAGCCCGCTCCAAGGCCACGAAGGTCAGGGCCACGGCCAGAGCCAGGCCAACGGCCAAAGCAAGGCCAACGGCCACAGCCGCGGTAAGGGCAGAGGGCCTGGCAATGATCAGGGCGACGGCCAGAGCCAGACCACGGGCCAAGGCAATAACGGTCAGGGCCACGGGCACTCCAACGGCCAGACCACGGGCCAAGGTGAGAGCCACGGCCATGGCAATCCGGGCGGCGGAAACGGCAACGCCCACGGACATGAGAAGTAGAAGCCGCCATAGGGCGGAGCATCGACGAGAGAGCCCCTGCCCGGGGCTCTCTCGCTAAGCCGGGGCGGCTTGCCTAAAAGAGCTGGTTCTCGCCGGCGAAGATCGCCGAGACCGAGTCGTCTGCGAAGACGTTCATGATCGTCTCGGCCAGAAGGGTCGTGACGGGCAGGACGTCGATCTTGTCCGGGCGCTTGATCGGGTCGACCGGGACTGTGTTCGTGACCGTGACCTGCGTGATCTTGCTTGCAGCCAGCATCTCGAACGCGTCGCCCGGGAAGAGCCCGTGCGTCGCGCAGGCATAGACCTCGAGGGCGCCTGCGCCGAGCAGTGCCTCGGCACCGGCGATCAGCGTGCCGCCGGTGACGATCATGTCATCGCTCATGATCGCGACCTTGCCGCGGACGTCGCCGATCACTTCCGTCACCGCCGCCTTGTCGTGCTCGGGGCGTGTCTTGTTCAGGATCGCCAGGTCCCCCTCGAGCATCTGCCCGAAGCGGCGCGCCATCTTCGCGCGTCCGGGGTCGGGCGAGACCGCGACGATCCCCTCGCCCTGCAGTCCCTTGTCGCGGTAGTACTGCGCGAAGAGCTGCAGCGCAGTCATGTGGTCGACGGGAACGCTGAAGAAACCCTGGATCTGGCCCGCGTGCAGGTCCATCGTCACGACGCGGTCGACGCCGGCAACCTCGAGCGCATCGGCGACGAGCTTGGCCGTGATCGGCTCGCGCGGCGCAGACTTCTTGTCCTGCCGCGAATACGGGAACCACGGCACGACCGCCGTGATCCGCTTGGCGGAGGCGAGCTTCGCGGCCTGGATCATGATCAGCAGCTCGACCAGGTGGTCGTTCACGGGGGCATTTCCGGACTGCACGATGAAGACATCGGCGCCGCGAATCGAGTCCTCGTAGCGGCAGTACGTCTCGCCGTTCGCGAACGTCTTGAGCCGGACCTCGCCGAGCTCGACGCCCAGCGTCTCGGCGATGCGCTCCGCGAGCTCACGGTTCGAGCTGCCCGAGAACAGCATCAATCGCTTTTGCGGACCGCGCTCGATCCAACGCGTGGGCTCGCCCTGGGGCTGGGGTGGATCCACCGTCTCCAACCCGGGGAGCGTCGCGGTCTCAGTCATCGGCTTGCCTTCCGTGCTTGTCGTAGACGTAGCCTTCCTTCGTCACCTGGCGAGGCGCGAAGCCCGCGAGCGAGCCGGGCGGCACATCGTCCGTGACCACCGTGCCAACCGCGATCCACGCGTCTTCGCCGATTTCGAGCGGAGCAACGAACGCATTCTGGACGCCGGTCCTGACGTTGCCGCCGATTTTCGTCCGACCCTTGGGCTTTCCCGGCTCGTGCGGATAGTTGGCCGTGATCGCGCCCGCACCGATGTTCGTCCCCGCACCGATCTCGGCGTCGCCAATGTAGGACAGGTGCGGCACCTTTGTCCCTTCTCCGATCCGGGAGTTCTTGACCTCGACGAACGTGCCCGCCTTCGCGCCGGCTTCCAGCACGGTTCCGGGGCGAAGGTAACAGAATGGGCCAACCAGTGCGTGTTCGCCGATCTCGGCGTCGATCGCGACCACGTGTGGGCCGACCTCTGCGCCGCGACGCACCCGGGTGGCGCCGCGCAAGACGGTGAACGGATGGACGATCGCATCCGGCTCGAGCTCGACGTTCGGGTCGATCCAGGTCGCCTGGGGATCGACGATCGTCGCGCCGGCGAGCATGTGCCGCTCGTTGATTCGATCGCGGAGGACCGCTGCTGCCGCGGCGAGCTCGACGCGGGTGTTGATGCCGACCGGGGCCTCGGGATCGTCCGACTTGTACGTCGCGACCGGCTTGCCGGCGTCGACGAGCGCTCGCACGGTGTCCGTCAGATAGAGCTCGCCCTGGGCGTTGTCGGGCTTCAGTTCGTCGAGTGCGTTCCAGAGCTCGGCGGCATCGAAGACGTAGATCGACGAGTTGAGCTCGCGGATCGCGCGCTCCTCCTCGCTTGCATCTCCGTCTTCGACGATCGCGGCGACGTTGCCCTCCGCATCCCGGACGACGTGCCCGTAGGGCAGCGGCCGGGCCGGTTCGAATGTGAGCACCGTCGCCGCGGCAGCGCTCTCGCGGTGCGCGGCGACGAGCCCTTCGAGCAGCTCGGGCGTCAGCAGCGGCGAGTCTCCGGAAAGCACCAACACGTCTCCCTCGAAGCCGTCAAGCGCCGCGCGCGCCGCTGCGACCGCGTCGCCGGTGCCACGCGCCTCAGGCTGGACGGCGACCGTGATTCCGACGCCCGCGATCACCTCCGCAGTATCAGGCGATGCCACAACGACGAGCGGCTGCGGACGGAGCGCGCGAGCCGCGTCTACCACCCAGTCGATCAGACGACGGCCAAGCAAAGGGTGCAGATGCTTCGGCGTCTCGGAGCGCATCCGCGTCCCGAGGCCGCCGGCCATAACTACCGCTGCGAGCTTTCGATCGGTCACCGGGTCGGGTAAAGCTGGGGCGCCAGGATTCGAACCTGGGATCGCGGGACCAAAACCCGCTGCCTTACCACTTGGCTACGCCCCAACGGAGTGCGTACCTGTCGCGTCGCCGAGAGCCTCGCGCCCACTCACGAAGTCTAGTCGCGCGAGCTGAAAAGCAGGACGAGCGCAACGACCGCGAGCATGACCACGAGGATCACCGCCAGGGTGCCGACGATGAGCATGAGGACGGGAATCAGGGCGACGAGCGCCTGCGAGACAGCGGCGGTCCAGCCGGCCTGACGCAGCGTTTCGGAGCGAAGACGGTGCCCGAAGCTGAACCAGCTGACAACGATGAGGACGCCGACCGCGATCGCAGCCCACCAGGAGATCGCGTGGAAGACGATCAGAATTCCCTCGGCCACAGCGATCCAGAAGGCGATCCGCAGCCGGTGCGCGCGCAGCCAGCGTCCCAGGCGGCTCGAGCCATGCTCGATCGCCGGTCCGCTTCCGAGCGACCTCCCGTACTCCATCGCGTTCAACCGTACCAAGTGGGCGCGGTCAGCCAGGTGCGCCCGCGCCCCTTGAGCGCGGCGCGGGCCGCGCGTGCCGGCTCGAGGTGTTGAAAGAGTCCATAAACGACGGGCCCTGCCCCCGTGACGTCGGCCCGGAAGGCTCCCTGGGCGAGAAGCTCGGCGGCGAGCGGGGAGCTCGCCAGATCGTTCGGAGGCAGTTGCGCGAGGTCGCGAGCCCGCGTCGTTGCCTCGAGCGCACGCTTGAGCGCGGCGCGCCGGTTCCGGTAGCCCTTAGGTCCGTCGCGCTCGTCGAAGGCGGCATAGACGGCTCCGCTCGACATCTTGGTTGCGGCCCGCGGAAGGATGAGGACGACCCAGTAGTCCTGAGGAAGCTCGAGCGGCGTCAGCGCCGTGCCGTCGTTCTCGCCGAGCTGCGGACCTTGGGCGAGGAAGAACGGCACATCGGCGCCCAGCTCCGCGGCGAGCGAGTGCAGGTCAGCGGCCGGCAGCGATTCGTCCAGGGTCTCGTTCGCAAGGCGCAGCGCGGTGGCCGCATCGGAGCTGCCGCCTCCGAGGCCCGCCGCAACGGGAATTCGCTTCGTGAGCCGCGCCTCCCAACGCGCTGGGACGCCGGCTGCTTCGGCCAGCGCTTCGAGGGCATTGCGCACGAGCGTGTCGTCGGCGAAACCGTCGACGCGGAGGTGTGGCGCCGGCGCGAGCGCGACCCGGTCGGCGAGATCGAGACGCTGGTAAACGGTGGTCACCTCGTGCTTGCCGTCGCGCGGGCGTCCCACGACGAGCGCAAGGTTCAGCTTCGCCGTCGCGGGCGCGCGCTTCATTTGACCGCCTCGGCGAGCGCCACGAACTCGTCGGGAGAAAGGGCCTCAGCGCGCGTCGAGGGGTCGCGCCCGATGTGCGCGAGGGCTACCGCCGCTTCCTTGCGGGATGCGAGCCCGGCCAGCTCGATCGAGTTCGGCAGCTGCTTGCGGCGGTGTGCAAACGCGGCTCTGACGACGGCCTTGATGTGGCGGTATTCGGCGGGCAACGCGCCGCGCCGGCGAAACGCGACAAGGGCGGAATCGACGTTTGGCCGCGGCCGAAACACGTTCCGGGACACCGGGTGAAAGCCCGTCCGCTCGGCTGCCAGCTGGACCAGCACCGAAACGGCTCCGTATGCCTTCGTCTCGGGCTCGGCGAAAAAACGGTCCGCGACCTCGCGCTGCACCATCACGCACCAGAGGTCGACGGTCGGCAGGCCGTCAAGACTCTCGGCGACGAGAGGCGTCGCGACGTTGTACGGAAGGTTGGCGACGAGCTTCGTCGGAGCCGGCTCGAGCGCGGCCAGGTCGAACGCGAGCGCGTCGCCGAACTCCAGCTCGACGTTCTTGCGACCGCCAAGCGCCTCGCGGAGGTTCGGCTCGAGGGAGCGGTCGAGCTCGATCGCGTGGACATGCGAGACGCGCTCGGCGAGGTAGCTGGTCAGGACGCCCCGGCCGGGACCGATCTCGAGCACGACGTCGGTGTCGTCGAGCTCCGCGAGCCGGCCGATCACGCGGAGGATGTTCTCGTCGGCTAGGAAGTGCTGGCCCAGCCCCTTTTTCGCCCTTGCGCTCACTGCGCCG
>Ga0193731_1000243_pt1 | contig 19114 bp, 34 predicted proteins | sample U1a2metaG_FD_144920 | JGI IMG/M metagenome (GOLD analysis project Ga0193731, IMG submission 144920) | Soil microbial communities from a riparian zone of the East river system, Colorado, United States - U1a2 | ecosystem: Environmental > Terrestrial > Soil > Riparian zone | place: USA: East River...
GGGCAGACCCAAGGCGTCATTGCGGGTCAAGATCTCCGCCTCGCCGGGTTGCACGCCCGCGACGACTCCCAGCCGGTAGGTGTGGGCCTCTACTTCGATGTCCAGCTTGGCGTCCTTGTAGGTGCCCCCCAGCAAGGACCCTGACCACGCATCGGCCAGCACGGGCAGGATGTTGGCGCCTTGCTGCTGACTGCTGGATTTCAGGCCGTGGATTTCCGAGATGGCCACCAACAACCGATCTTCGACCTGAACCGTGACGTAGGTGTCCGGCTCGTCACCCTGACCGGGGACCTTACGGATCTTGGCGTACTGCCCCATGATCCCTTGGCCGGTCCCGATGCCCCGCTTGCGAATCTGGTAACCGAAATCGACGGCATCACCGGCCGTGGTCAGCGCGGCATCCTTCCCCGCCCCACTGGGGCCCACCAGCGCGATGAACGTGTTGAGCGAGCCGACCGCGCCGACGATCGGGGGTAGCACCACATTGGGTGGGGTGGCCGTGACGGCACGCGCGATCACCGAGCCGAGTACCGCCCACGGGGACAGGTACCGCGACAGGGCCGCCTGTTCCACATGGGCGATCCACGGCCTGGCCGTCCAGAACTCCGCCTCGTTTACGGCCGGGTCGGTCGGCCCGGCACTTTTGGGAGGTCGGGCCCCATGATCTCGAAGAGGGCCTGATCGTTGGGGTCCTCGGACGCCTCGGCAGGAAGGGAAGTGGTCGGGATGCCTTCGGCGCCCATCGCCGCGCGAGTGTCCCCCTCGTGGTCCAGCCGGGCAAGAAACTGGAGAGGTGTGATCGTCTCGCCGCCGGTGAACCCTTCGATCGCATCACTCCAGATGTGGACGGGTCCCCAGCCGAGAGAGGTATCGAAGCGTGAGCACCCCACCTCGCAGGTAGTGATCGACTTGAGATGGGACGCGTCCCCCGGCCGGGTCCACGTCGGGCACCCGCACAGATCATGAGAGTACGGCAGATATCCATGAGACGCCGCGATCTCGGATCCGGAGTGCAGAGCCGACCAATCATCTAGGGCCTCGGAGCCCCTCAGATCGCCGCTACGCCATGATTCCTTTCGAGCGGTGGCGGCGGTACGGATCCGGTCCAGCAACCACTCTGGGGCTGATACGGCCGAGCCGGTGGCACGGTAGGCGCCCTCGGCCCGGACGCTCGGGGGGATCAGGACGTAGCAGTCCCGGAACATCGCGGTCCAGCCGCCGGGGGCCCGGTACTTCCCGGGACCTTGCTCGGGAAGATCCCGATCCGTGACGAACCAATAGTGCCCTCCCCCCGAGTGCGCCCAGACGTGGCCGCCCTGATCGTCCATCACGTACCCGGTCCGGTCCTTGGCCCATGATCCGGGCGATGAAACCGTGGGCGGGGTGGAGTGCCCGGCCGCCAATCCCTCTTCCTTGGCCTGGTCTGCCAGGAACGCCGTCACTTCGTCGGCCGTGTCCACGTCCACAATGACGATCTTCGTCGAGCCGAGCCCCGGCGCGATGGCCAGGTTGCACCCGTTCTCCAGTAGTTCTTTGATCCTCTTGTGGGTGAACACGCGCGGTTCGGTGATGGCGTGCTTGAACCCGCACTCATGGGAGCGACGACCGGCCGCCAGGGCCTCGGCATCGGCCCGCTTGGTCTCGGCCGCGTTCAGGGTGCAAGCTGGCTCCTTACCACCGGGCTTGATCAGTACGACGGCCAGCCCCTCTTTGACGCAGGCCAGCGCGACGCGCTTGTTCCATTCCGAGATCTTGCCTTCGGGCACGGCCGCGAAGATCCGTAGGATCTCGTCAAGATGACCCATCATGATCGTTTCACTCCCTCGTTCGGTCTATTGCGGGGGGTACGGGGGATTCGAGCCGGGGTCGATCCACCGGCTTCGCCGGTTGATCGTCGCGAAGCCGAAGGCTTCGGGGTTGTCCCGATTCGAGCCGGGGTTGATCGGTGGAAAATTTGCCAGGTGCCGGGGTGTACATCCGGAACCCGTGGTAGGTCGTGGTGACAGTCCATGACCACCGTTTGTTGATCTGACGCATGGTGTATTCGAACGGGCCCACCGGGGCTATGTCCGAGTCGAATCGGAACGTGACATCAGCCGGGCCGGGGATGTCGTAGCCGATCCGAGTACCGTCGGACAGTTGGACGATCATCCAGACATTGGCCACGCCTCTGGTTCCGTTGGGTTCATCCATGATCGTCTCCGACCGGGGTCCCACAGACTCGGACACTGATCATGTATGTACGTGTGGATCCGTCCGGTTGCCTGACCAGACATGAAGTCGAGTACGTGACCTGATCATCCGTGACGCTGGTCTCCAGTCGAGCGGGTAATAACTTGACGCCGTACGGGCTCTCGAAGTGGCCACCATCCACTGGGGAGGATTGATACGCGCCGGGTTGCCACCTGATCAGTTGCTCGCTGATCCATTTCGTGGCCGCTTGCATGATCCGGACTACCGGAACGCCGGGTTGCTCGTAGACCGTGGTCATCGATCAGTCCTCCTTCGGCATCAGCCAGGACTCACCGATGCCGTACGCCATGTCGGTTCGCAGCATGGGAACGGTGCCGGGGACGGCTTGCTGAGCCAGCCATGTGAAACGTGGGGGCGGGGTCTCCATGATCTTTCGTATGTCGTGCTCGGCTCCGTCCAGCACGATCAATTCGTCATGCATGAACGCCCACAACTGATCGGCCAGCCCTTGACGGCCTACCTCGGCAATGGCCTCGGCCAACAAGTCGTAAGCGCCGCCTTGAGTGGGGTAGTTCACGCCGAGGTGTTCCAGCACGCCGTATCGTTCGCCGGATGCGTTGCACAACCGGCACCCGTTGATCTCATCCATGTTGTCGGGGTCGTGACGCTCCCAGCACGGCCAGAACCCATGCGGAATCGGCAGGATCCGGCCGGACATCGTGAAGATCTTTTTGTGTTGCTTCGCGATCGTCTGGAGTGTGCCACCCCGACCGGCCAGCCGTTGAGTCATGGGCAGCGCCGACCAGACCTTCGCTTGAATCACCTTGGCATCTTCGAGCCCGACGTTCAGTGAAGCGGCGAGCTTGCCGATCCCCTGTCCGTAGAGGGTGCCCAGCAAGATCACTTTCGCTGCCTTGTATTCGACATGGGCGAATTGTGCGACGGCCGTATAGAACTTCGCGCCGCCTTCGTAGACTTCCAGCGCTTGCCTGTCTCCGGCCATGTAGGCGATCGTGACCGGCTCGACCTGTGACCAGTCGATGGATACCGCACGCCGCCCCGGTGGCACGAGCAAGATCCCGCGTGCCGCTGCTGGCATCTGCTGATAGGGGAAGTCACCCGAGACGGACTGACGGCCGGTCACCGCGCCGAACTGGCCGACGCTCGGATGGATCAGGCCTTGATCATCAGACGCGCCGATGACCTTGGACAGGTATTCGCCCACATGCGCAGTGTTCTTGTGTTCCAAGAACGTTTCCACCAGAGGATGCCGGACCTTGGCAAGATCCTTTTTGTCGCCGCTGGGGAGCTTCGTCCTGGCGGTCTTCGGATAGTTCGCCGGGAGCGCGTCATGGTCGAACAGCCATTTGGCCATGTCGGCAGACACGCCCGGCCGGATCCCCTCGGTCTGCAAGATCACCTCTAGCTCGCCTTGGTGAAACTCATTCTTGCGCTGGTACTCGTCTAGATAAGTGGGGTCGGTACGCATCCCCCGGCAGGTGACCGGCAAGATCAGCCGGTTGTTGCCCTGTTCCCGATCAACGAGGTATTCCGCCTCATCCCCCATCACGCCGTACTTGGGGAACGGGTGGCCGGTGGTCAGGGTGGCCAGCGCCGCCGCGCGTACCGGCTCGGCCAGCCGGTGGGTCGCTATCGCGTCGGACGCCGCCATGAACCGATAGGCCGGAGTGTCGAGATCGGTGTTCAGGTACCAGTTGGCTTTCGAGATGCCGAGGATCTTGAGCAGATCCGGCAGGGGATCATGCGGGTCGGTGCCGAGGTAACGGGCCGAACAGTTGCCCAGCGACTTCGAGGTGCGATCGTCCGGCTCGGCCAGCCGGGCCCAGATCAGCGTGTCCCATACGCGAGTGATCGAATCCATGTCGAGCACCCCGATCAGGTTCATGATCGGCACATCGAACGGGCTGTTGTGAAAGATCAGTTTGTGCCTGGTCAGATTGCAGACCTTGGCCAGTTCAGAGAACTGAAATGGATCACGCGGGTCGTACAGGACGGCTCGGTCGTGTGTGCCGACGCTGACCGCTTTGACGTCGTATCGGAGCGGGCCCACCCCGGCCGTCTCGATGTCTGCTGACAGATGATCGCCCCGGTAGGTCATCAGGTCTCGCGTGGCATCGGCCATGAAGTCCCGGCCGATCGTGTAGGTGCATCCGGGCATCCCAGGCAATGGATGCGTGCCGGGGTAGAGGTTCCCGCACGGTGGCCGAGTGAGTGTGATCATGACCCGATCCCCCAGGTGAAATTGCACTGACAGATGTGCTGGCTATAGGAGTGATCGCAGTGTTCTGCGAATCGAACACAGATATGGACGATCACCACGCCCACATCGGTCACGGTGGTCTCTTGATCACAGGTGGGCCGGGCCACCCGGTCATGCCGGATGATCGTCGGGCCGGGGGTATCGGCCAGGAACGCGGCCATCTGTTCCACCTCGGCAATGGTCGGCTTCGGCCCGATCACCTTGTGGGGGTAGACCACCTCGCGAGAGACGTCGTCGAAGGTCAGCCCGCACGCACACGGGACGCGTACCGATGCCGACTCGCGTGTCAGAGTCTCGGCCGACCATGTGATCAGATTCGGGTCGGTGCCGTCACAGTGCCGGATCATGGCCGGACTCCCACGGTGAGAGCAGAGATCAGGATCACGGTGAGGATCACTGTGTAGACGCCGACGACCGCGACGAACCCCAAGATCAGGCGACGACTACGCGCCGGAACCTTCACGGGGTAATCGGGAACGTCGGGCCCCTTGCGCCCGATCATGACCGGGTGTCCTCGAAGAGGGCTTGGATCTTGCATTCCAGCGCTTCGGCGATCTCGCACAGCTTCGCAACCGTGGGGCTGAACCTCTCACTCTCCCAGTCCCGGACGGTGCCCGGCGCCACGTCCAACGCCTTGGCCAGTTGGACCTGGTTCAGCCGCTTGTCGGTACGGATCATCCGGAGCCGGTGGCCGCTGAACGACACCGCTGGGATCTTGGTTTCCATGGTCGTCTCCCTATAATTCATGATCTCTTCCTGTGTTTCGAGGGGTTTATCCCGAGGGTACCCGGATGAGAACGGACCGGCCAGTGATTCGGCCGGTCCGTCTCACCGGGGTCAGACGTCGAGAGGGGGGAAGACCTTGGGGCCGCGCGTGGTGTTGTAGACCTGGCGTAGAACGTCGGCCGCCTTCCCGGCGCGATCACCGGATCCCATCTCACCGAGCCGGGAGAACCCGACATTGACGTCCCGGTACTTGTCGATCAGTACCTTGTCGGTCATCCGAGACCAACTGATCTGGCCGCCGGGGGTCTGATCGATCAAGGTTGCCAGTCCCATGAGCACGGTTCCGGTCTTGGTGAAGTTGTCCCGCGCGGGCTTGAGGATCTTGAGCGCCGATTCGAGCGCGCCCGCGTCCATCCCGCCGTCGATCGCCGCCACCATGGCCGCGACGCATCGGACGCCGGTCCAGTCGGCCGCGATCATGGCCCGGTTCACGGTCACGGCCGCCGGGTACTCGGCCACGACCTGTGCTCGGAAGTTCTCCACGGCCGTGGGTTTTTTCTGGTCACCGTTGGTCAAGGTGAACAGCTCGGCCTCATCTCGGACCGTGAGGTCTTCCCAGACATCGGCCAAGATCTCTTGCCGATCGCCGATGGCCAGCAGAACGGCCACTCGGTGGGATCCGTCCACCACGTACTGGTCACCGTTGGCCCGCTTGGACACGGTGATCACGCCGAGCCGCCGGACGTCGAATTCTCGGACGATCCGGCGAACCCGAGCCTTGCTGATCGGCCGCTGATATGACCAGTCCATGTGAAGATCGTTGATCTTCACCATGACCGGCGCTCCGTATACCGCCTCTGTCATGATCGGTCTCCTTCGTCCTTGATCAGCTCCGCGAGCGCGTCGCGCAGCGACTGGTCATCCTGCAAGATCTCGTCAACGGCACCGAGCAAGATGCCGTCTTCGCGCAGCAAGTGAACGATCTTCCACAGACCGTCGATCACCTCTTGCGCGAGGGTGGTCACGGACTTGACCGGAGCCGGGCCCGTGGCCAGGTCTGGAGTCGTGGTCTTCGGGGTGGGTGGGTTGATCTTGGTGGCCGCCTTGTTGAGCGTGATCGAACCGTCGGCCACCTTCTCGGCCAGCTCAGGATCGGCCTCTTTGATCTTGGCCATGGTCCGGACCGATCGGCCGGACACGCCCATCCGATCACCCGCGTCATCGGTGATCACCGATGGAAAATTTTCCACCGGCTCCGGCCGGGCCTTGCCAGCGTTCGCCGCCTCCCATTCCTCATCGGTCATCTCGTTGGCGAGCCGCTCGGCTTCGATCAACGGGACCAACCCCAGCGCCACGGCCGCGCGCTGCCCGGCAGTGAGTTGACGACGACGGAGATTGGTACTGATCACGTAGGCCACGACCGACCACTCATCACAGTCGGACACTTCGATCTCGGGCTTGACCCCGGCCGCGACACACGCGAGGTAGCGGTTCCGGCCGTCGATGATCTGGCTATTCAGGATCTTGATCGGGTCGTGCTGCCCGTTGACCCGGATGTCCTCTACCAGCGCGGCGAATTCCTCACCCTCCATCAGCGGGAAAATCTCCGCCGCCGGGTGGGCCACGTAAGGCCCATACTTGCCCTGACTTGCCACCTTGGCCATTCGTTCCTACTTTCCTTTGATCATCCTCGCCGCTTGTGCGGGTCGTGCTCACACAGTACACCGCAGAACAGTCACTTATGCGGGGTCAGCCCAAAGGATCACAGGATCCGTATAATCCTTGCTCGTATCGATGGAACTCGGGGGATACCCCGCGTAGTCTTGACCTGATGTCACAACTTCCAGGAAGGATCACCGCATGACGAACACCCCGGAAACCCCCCTCACGTTCGAAGATCTCGACCACATGGATCAGGTGTCCGTTCGGGCAAGCGCGTGCATGGTGCTCGCGACCATGGCCGATGTGATGGAACGTGATCATGAGGTGATCGACGCCACCGGACTACGCGAGACGGCCGCTCGGATCGGTCAACTCGACCTGACCGAGGTTCTCAGCCAGCCGGATGTGTTCGATCGGATGCCCACCCGTGACCTGTCCGAGCCCGTCAAAGCCGACGTCGCAAAGGTGTTCGTCGTACTGGCGAACACGATGGACCGCGAAGCGATCCCCTATATCGGCGGGGGAGTGATCGGCCACGTGGCCAAAGACGCCATGGAAGTGATCACCATGGTGGCCATGATCGAATGCATGGGGGACGCCGCCGGGCCGGTACTCGACATGATCAATGCCCTGTCCGGCCATGATGACGACGTACAGGGTCCGGGACCGGAGCCGGGGTCCGACGCCATGGCCGCGACGTTCGAAGAGATCGAAGCCGAGATCTCCGCAATCAGGCGAACGTTCGGACTCTGACGGTGGCCAGCTACCAAGAAAAGATGATCGGGATTGTCGGGCAAGATCCGGGGATCCCGATCTCTCTGGCCGTCTACCGGTTCCTTCGGGGCTCGGTGCTGAACGACACGGTGATAGATGACGCATCCCGCCGGTTCGCTTATGGCGTGGTGGCCGGGGCGATCAGCGGTGGAGAGATCATCAGGATCAAAGAGGGCCCATCGGTACGGCTTTATCCAGCCAGACAGGAGATCAGGCCATGACCATGACGATCATCGATGATCTGGATCTTCCCAGTTTCCCGACGTCCCAAGTCGAAGTGATCGACTTCGCGATTCCGGAAGATCAATTTCATATGTTCATGACCGCTCTGTACACCCCCACCGAGGGAGGGATGACCAGCGCGTCATTTCCCCGCTGCCTGATCGACGGGTCAGAGCAAGAGATCATCCGGGTGACCGGTCGTACGTGGCCCATCTACGAGCTGGAATGCGTTCTCTGTGGAATGGAAGTGACAGTGGAATGACCGCTCTGAACCTACGGCCGTACCAGGCCGACGCGATCACCTCTGTCTTTGAGTCCTTCGAAGCCGGGGGCCGCCGGGTGGCCGTGGTCCTGCCGACCGGATCCGGCAAGACAGTGATCTTCGCTCATCTGGCTCGTGAATGGTCTATCGAGCGTGGCCGCGTCGTGATCTTGGTGGACCGTGACGAGTTGGTCGGCCAGACACTGGACAAGCTAGCCGCGATCGCTCCCGATATCGAAGTGGGGGTGATCAAGGCAGAGCGTAACGAGTTGACCAACCAGATCACGGTGGCCTCGGTGCAGACATTGAGCCGAGACGCTCGGCTTGCCGAGTACATCGTTCAAGATCAAAGGGGGAAACTCGACAACCGGCCGGAGCCGTTGGTGATCGTCGATGAATGCGATCTCTCGGCCAGCCCCAGCTATCAGCGGGTCCTGACCGGTCTCGGATGCTTCGACGGAACCGCGCGAGCGCTCGGGGTGACCGCCACCATGGCCCGAGCCGACCGCGCCGGGCTCGGCCGGACCTGGGAACGCGTGGCCTATCAGCGCGACATTCTTGACATGATCCCGGAATACCTCGTTGATGTCTCCGGCCGGTTGATCACGGTGGACGGGTTGACTTTGGCCGATGCGCGGATGACCGGCGGGGACTTCCGTCCGGCTTCGCTGACCGAGATCTTGACGTCCACGGGGGCCGCTGAGATCGCCGCGAGCGGCTTTGTCGAGCACGCAGAGATTCCGGTGTTCAGTGAAGATCGCCGGGCTTCTCGCCGGTTTCGGCCGGGAATCGTGTTCGTCCCCTCGGTCGCCTGTGCCTACCTGTTCACCGAAGCATTCAACGATGCCGGTATCCGGGCCGACATGGTTTGGGGAGCCCAGCCGAAAGACGAGCGCCGGGAAGTGGTATCGGCGTTCCGGGACGGCTCCGGGGTGGACGTCCTGATCAACTGCATGGCTCTGACTCGTGGATTCGACGCGCCGCGAGCCGAGGTGTGCATGATCGCCCGGCCGACCTGTTCGCCGGTTCTCTACCAGCAGATGATCGGCCGTGTGCTCCGGTTGTTCCCCGGCAAAGAGTCGGCGTTGCTACTCGATTTGGTCGGGGCCTCTCGTGATCACCGCCTCGCCACGCTGATCGATCTCTCGACTCGCCGGATCAACGAGGTACGGCCGGGGGAGTCTCTTACCGAGGCAGCTTTCAGAGAGCGCGGCGAACGGAATCCGATGCTCGCTGATTACGTGCTCGACTACCGCGATATCGAGCTGTTCGGCCAGAGCCGGGCCCGGTGGTTGCAAACCGATCTTGGCGTGTGGTTCCTGCCGATCGACAAATCGATGATCTTTCTCTGGCCGGACGCGTCGGGGGAGACCTATCGGATCGGGGTCCGGAGCATGGACGGCCGATCAGGTGGCCGGTTCATGGCCGGTGGACTTGATCTTTCCATGGCCATGGGATGGGCCGAGCAAGAGGCAGAAAAGATCAACGCTGACAAGGGTGCCGATCTTGTCGGCATCGGCGCATCTTGGCGCTCGAAGCGGCCGAGTCCCGGAATGCTCCGGTACGCCGTCTCGCTGGGGTGCTCCGGACCCGGTAACGCAGGGCAAGTATCCGACCGGATCTCTCGGGTACTGGCCAGCCGGGCACTAGATCTCGGCATCCTAGGGCAGCGCTGATCATGCCGTTGACCTGGGGAAATCCCGCAAATCTGAAACTGATACCGGTGGACCAATACAGGGGGTCAAGCCCTCTACGTGGCTCACAGGGCCGTACAGAGGCACATCAGCGCAGAGTCACATCCATGCACCTAGCAATGAGGGAGCAAGATCAATGACTGACCTACGGAGCAAGTACCGCATCCCGGCCGACGTCCACGCCGCCCGGCTTGACGAGATGGAACGGATCATCGGAGCGATCAAGGATGACGTTACCGAGTGGATCGGCACCGAACCCCAGATGAGCCAAGTCGTGATCACAGACCGAGCTGGAAAAGGATCAGGTAGCCGAACCGTGTTCGCCGTGTGGTTCTTGCCCGGCCGGACACAGGACGGCCACGACACGCTGATCAATCACGGGCTGGATCTCGCCCTCGAATTCATCGGGAGGGCCACGCTCCGGATCAAGACATGGGGGACGGGGTACACCGCCGAAGCTCGGTTGACCTTCCCCGATCACAACGATGGCACCGAAGCCGAGGTGATCGCATTCTGGGAACAGGTGGACGACACGGCCAGAGCGATCATGCACCCCGCGTTCAAAAATGAGCTGTGAGGAAGGATCATGAAGGTTCGTTACACAGATCTACCGGGCGTGAAAGGCTCGGCCGACCGATTCAACATGAGTGGTCATGACGAAGTGATCGTCGGCTTCGACGACCAGGACATGGCATCCATGCCGATCAAGCTGTTGGATATCCAGCTTGCTTCGGGTGCATGGGTGCTGATGTCCAAGGCGTTCACCGACAAAGTGATCATGAGTGACAACCTTGATCAACGGTTCGCCGAAGCCACCGATGCCGACCGCGAGAGAGGATACGTCCGGTGAACGATCACGACGAAGCCCACCTGTACGACGACGTATGGCCGGTGATCAACCGTCTTGACGAACGGCCGCGCGGCCGAGTCGAACGATCGGCTCTCCTCTCCGAGCTGGGGATCAGTGATCCTTTGTTCGAAGGGGTGGCAGTGGCCGAGGTTCCGGAATCGCCGGAGAACTCCGAGCCGGGCCCGTGGATCATCGCGGGATTCGACTCCCCCTGTGCCTTCGGGGACATGATCGCCGAAGGCGATACGATCCGGGCCGATGGTGACGGGGGCTGGGAGCACGCGAGTTGTGCCGTAGACATCGGCAATGACCCGCCGATCAGCGGGATGACCCGACGTCCGGCCGACTACCGAGGATGGAAGGAAGGCGATCTGTGGTGATCGAAGATCCGTTGTTCGCCGGGGTACTCGCGCCGGAAGGATCATCCGAGGTTCCCCGCGAGACGGTGGATCTTGATCAACCGTATCGGGGAAAGCTGGGGTTCGGCCGGTGGGGGAGGTACCGCCGACCGCACCCCGTGACCGGAGAAATCAGGGAGTACACGCGGTGTTCGACGGTGGCGGATGCCGTCCAATCCAACTTCGCACTCGACCGATGGCAGCGCGGCCGGTTGATCTACGGCTTGGTTCGCCGGATGGATCTTGTCGAGTTGGCACAAGGATACGATCTTGACGACATGGAGTCGTTCGAATCGATCAGCGAACGGGCCCAAGAATTCGCAGGGGTCCACGAGAAAGCCGACAAGGGATCAGCGCTTCACCGGTTCGCCGAGATCATCGATGGTGGTCACGAACTACCGAAGGTGATCAGCACGGTCAATCGGGAGGACGTGGCCGCCTATCGATCGGCGCTGATCGAAAACGGCCTGTTGGTTCGGCCGGACCTGATGGAACGCGTGATCTACGTCGAAGCTCTCAACGTCTGCGGACGGCTTGACCGCGTTTACGAGATCCAGGCAACAGACGGCCGAAGGATCTACGTCGTGGGGGATCTCAAGACGAGCCAGCACAACCCGATCAAGTTCAGCGCGGTCGGGGTGGCGGTTCAGCTTTCGATCTACAGCCGGGCCGATTACTTCGAGATCGGCAACGGTTCGGGAAGATGGGAACGGCCGCCGGTCCAGATAGATCAGAATCTCGGCTTGATCCTTCACTTCCCATCCGGATCCGGGCAAGCCGAGGTCTACGAGGTTGACCTAGAGCTTGGCTGGGAGCTGGCAGGCATGGCCGTCAGGATCAGGGAACTTAACAGCGCTCGGGGCCGCTCACGGCTCATCAGGCCCTATCGGCCGAGGTAGATAGGGGGTAGACTCGACACCGAGTCAAGGTTCGAAGGTTCGAAGGTTCACAGGTACCCAAGAGGGAGATCGGAATGACAGATCAGCAAGCCCAGGCCCAGCAAGCCGGGGACGTCGAAAAACTCCTGTTCGGTGGGTCCACGGCTTCGGTCAAGTGGACGCACACGCCGGGCACCGAGTACCGGATCACGGTCCGGGACAAGGCCACCCGCCAGCGCCGCGAATTCGCCAAGAAAGGCGAGTCGATCGGGGAACTGTCCACCTGGCCGGACGGCACACCGAGGATGCAAATCCTCCTGACCGGACCGTGTGAGGTCAAGGATGACAAGGGTGCATGGGTGCCCTGCCAGGACCCGAGCCGCGCGCTGGAACTGGACGGCCGGGCCGACGACGGTATCCGCGTTCTCTACATCTCCTCGCGCTCGAAGGACTCCCCCGGCTCGACTCTTGACGCTCTGCTGAGCGCCATGCGGGCAGTCCAGACGGCCGTTCTGGAGATCGGTTCCGTGATCACCATGAAGCACGTGAGCGGCTACGGGTCGGTCGATGACCCGCGCGTCCACTCCGCGACGTACGAGAGCCCGAAGCCCGAAGACGCGTTTGACACGGCCAAGGGCAAGGGCTGATCGGATACCTGGCCGGGTTGGTGAGCACAGTCACCATGGGCCGATGATCGCCGGTTAACGTTGGCCGCATTAAGGCCCCTTCGATCATTTGCCGTCAGGTGCCCGGCCAGCAGAGAGGCCCCGATCCCGTTCACGGGGTCGGGGCCCTTTGCATTCCCCCTAGGAGACCCCCATGCGAACCCGGACGAAGGCCCGAGCCCACGAAGGAAAGAAAGATCACCTGACCAAGAAAGACGCCGTCGATGCCATGTGGTCCCTGGTCAGAAATCAGGGAGCTGATCCAAATCGGCTCACGGTCTATCGTTGCAAGCACTCTAAGAAATCGCATTGGCACGTTGGGCACCGATGATCAAGGGAGGTTCGAAATGGGTATAGGCGATCTAGTGAAGATAAGGAGATCACCGATCCTCGGTCACTACTCCGGCCAGACAGGAACAGTGATCGGTCGGCCGGACGTCGGTACGTTCTCGGTCCGGTTGTACGACCGAGCGGGGGGCCGACTGATGATCAACGCTCGCGAGAGTGTGACCCGGTTCCGCGAAGCCGATCTGGAAGTGGTGGCCAGCGCATGGGGGAACTCTGATGGGCAGGCATGAAGGCCACGATGCCCCAAAAGACCGGACTCGCTGGTACCGGGGGGTTCACTCCGATGACGCGCTTGACGATCTCGGTCCCGAGCCGATCCCCCCAGCCGAGGATGACGAGCCGGAATCGGAAGATGACCTATGGGCTTTCGAGGGGCACCGGGCCGACCGGCCGAAGGTGGCCCGAGCACGTCTGATCGGGTCCGGCCTCGGCATCCTGGTCTTCGCTGTGATCATCGCGTGGTCGGGAGTGACGATATTCTCTGCTCACGGTCAGGACATCACCCCGGCCGGAGCCCCTACGACGACCACGGCCAGCCGGAGCGCCTCGCCGGTTCCAGTGATCGTCTTACCCACCGGCTCGGCCTCGGTCGGCCGGGCCACCTCGGCCAGCCCCACGGCTACCGCCGGACAGAACGCGCTGAGCACGCCACAGCCGCAAGATCTTAGCCAGCCGACACCGGCACCCCAACCACCCTCGGATCATGTGAGAGCGTCGTATCCGCCGCTGGCTAGGCGGTACCTCACCCCGCCGGACAACGACGACTCGACCACCCCGAGCCCCACCCCGAGCCGCACCCCGCCACCGAGCCCGGCCACCTCTCCGAGCCAGCCGAGCCCCAGCCCGGTGGCCACCTCGGCCACGCCGACCCCGACGTCCACGGCTCGGTTGTGCGCCAAGCTCGCCGGTACCCCGTGGTATCCGAAGCTCTGTCACCACGTCCACTAGGAAAGATCATGAAAATCAGGTGGATCATCATCGGTCTGGTAGCCATCTACGTGATCAAGGACCCGGCCGCCGCCGCGACTACTGCTACCCATCTCGGTAACAGGTTGGGCGATGCCGGTACGTCTCTCGGCACGTTCGTCTCTCGACTAGGCGCCTGACCTGGGGAAACGTCCCCAGATCGATTCTAAGCCAAGATCTTATGGGGGTGACCCGTTCATACCGGCCAAGCGCTGTTCGTCCACTACGGTGGACGCCGATTTGCCCCAGAACGCACGAAAGGCCCGGTCCCGTAAGGGATCCGGGCCTCTCGGCTTCCTGGTCAAGCGGCTCGGCTACGGCTTCGCTGATTGAACTCGGCCGCCCACTTGCGGGCCGCCGCTTCGTGCTTCGCTTCGAGCTTGGCCGCGTGAACGGTGCCCTCGGCCAGGTCGAAGGTGATGTAGATGTGGCCGGTCTCCTTGCGTAGTGCGAAAGCGAACAGGCCGAGCGTGGCGAGCCTGGTCAGGGTCACCCGGTTGTAAACGTCCGCTCCGGTCTCCACCCGAGCCGACGCGCCAAGGATCATCATCCGGTCAAGATCGGCCGTTTTGACCCCGAGCACCTTGCCACGCGTCTTGAACAGCCGGGCATCAGATCGTGCGATCCGGTCTCGGGTGCGATCTTGGAATGACATGATCCCTCTCTTCTCAGTCTGGCCGGGGTGGCCACGGCCGCCGGTCACCCTGGTCACAGGATGACAGACGATCGAAGCGGGCCGATCAGTACGGGTGAATGAGAACGGGCTTGTCACGGGAGTCCGCGTAGTTCAGGGTTGCCCACGTGCCACCCTGCCGAGGGTCGGGGTAGGTGATCCGGAGCGGGAACCCGATCACCAGCTCGGCATGGTCCACCATGTAACGGTTCCGTGCGTGGTAGGCGTCCGGCCCACGGTGATCGGCTTTCAGTTCCACGACGTCCTCTACCCGGCCGATGGTTTGAGCGTGGTAGATCGCCTCTTGAGCGTTGATCGGCTGATCGGCCACGGTCCACGGGACCACCACGACGATCTTTGCCATCGTGTGATCGGCCAGCCAGTAGAGCGCCTCGGTGTCGATGCCGACCGCGCCGCCCACGAAGACCCTGGCCACGTGGTCACTGTTGAGCCGACGAACCACGTTCGGCGCCACGATGAACGGCCGTAGCGTGTTCTCGAATAACTCCGTGCAATCGAAGGTGACCGGTACCCGGCGGGTACCGGTGATCGCTATCTCGGTGAACATGATCAGCATCCGTCCTGATATCCGTTGTAGTCGAATCCGCGAGTCCAGCGCCGCTCAGCTTCGGCGATCTCGACATGGACGTGAGCCGAGCCGGGAACGGATGCCCGGCCGCCCTCTTCCCGATCGATCACTTCGCAGGCAACGCCCGTGCCCATCTCCACGAAGACCTGTGCTCGGCAGAGCGGGCAGACCTCACGCCGATGGGACACGCCGTCACCCCGATACGTCTTCATGATCTTTCCCTTCACTCTCCGAACAGCTCGGAGATCTTGAACTCTCGGGTGGTGCATTGATCGGGGTCGGGTTGCTGGGAGCATTCGAGCGCGATCCATTGCTCGCCTCGGTGCTCGGTGATCACGCCGTCTACCGGCCAGAGCCGATGCCCGCAGAATTCACATGATCCGAGATCGTCAGTCTTGATCGCCATGGGCGTGAGAGTCTCCGTTCGGGGGATCGATCCTTATCAAGCCGAGCATCAAAGCGAGCCGACCGGCCGTTACCTCCCTGCCGTACCGCTCGAAGAACCCGTGACATGCGGCCGGGTCCAGCTCGGGGTGATCGCCATAGTCCAAGGTCTGATGGCAGGTCAGCAGCGACTCGGCCGCGCGGTTCCGATCGATGATCTCTTTGAGCCTGCCCGGCCGGAGCCTCATCAGGTTGCCCGGCCGGAACACGCATGTCGAACACATCTCCGACATGACCCGGATCTTGTTGGTCTCCGGATCACCGATCGAGCCGCCGTTAGTCCTGGCCATCGGACGGCCGGACCGCGATGAACCACTGGCCGACCTTGCCGAAAGTCGCCTCTCGATTCATGATCAGCGTTGCCAGCTCGGTGGCCTTGTCAGCCCACGCGCCGGGGGCCACGTACGCCCTATCAGCCGCTTGGTGTACCAGGTCGGCCGCGTACGTTCGCGCCTCGGCCTCGGTCATGCCGGTGGCCACGACCAGATGATCAAGCTTGACGAGCCAGGGGCCCGCGAGTCCTTTCATGATCTTCCTCCCTCGTTGGTCGGTTACCCCCGGAAGGCCCCAGGGCTCCGGAGAGCCGAGGGGCCGGGGGTTGATCAGGTGTTGCCTTCGACCGCGTCACGCTGGACACCGAAGTTGATCCCGGTGGCCTGGTCGGCCTCGCGCCGGACATGCCCGGCGATCTCCCGATCACCCGCCCGGTCGGCAGGGTGACGGCCGCCGGAGAGCTTGGGAGGTGGCGCCGCGTCCGGCCAGTTCCGGTAAAGCCCCGCCTTGATCTCGGCTACCACTTCGGCGTTGCCCGCGTGCTCTGCCATGTTGGAGAACTGCCACATGGTTTGCCCGATCTTCTCGGATCGGTCACCACTTTTAAGCACTTTCATGATCCTGACTTCCCACGACGTGGTCACGTGGTGATCTTCCCCAGTACGCCACTCGTAGGTGTAGACCACTTTGATCGGTGCGTACGTGTTTTTGTACAGAGGATCGATCAGGGTTGACCCGGTCGGGTCGATGTCCTCCACCACGGTCACCCGTGTGGAGTTTGATCTAGTCCGGAACTTCATGATCCCTAGTCCTCCTTCGGTGGCCGAACGGCCATGATCACGCCGTCGATTCCGCTACGCCCGTTCAGCCGCTCGAAACGGAACCCGACCCGGTTTCCCCCGGTGGCCGTGTCAGCGCCCGAGACGAAGTTGAGCTGTACCGGCGTGACCTTGTCGCCGGGGTCGATCTTGGTGAGCACATCGGCCAGAAACTCCCGGTTGAACCGGTATTCGGGCTGGACTCGCGCGCCGCTACCCCACTTGATCTTGCAGGTGGTCTTGTGGGCTCGGATGAAATCGCCTTCCGACACGAAGATCGGGTACATGCCGGTGTAGTCTCCGGCCGCGCTACCGTACGCCGTGGTGGTCACGATCAGTCGATCCGGCCGGTGGACGTTCCCCGGCACGGTGAGCAGATGAACGGACTCATTCTTCTCCGAAGCCGACAGTTTCTTGATCAGCTTGTCGGCTTCGTTCCGGTAGATCGTCACATCGCCCTCGCCGGGCACGCCCTCGCCTTCCCAGGCGAGCCATTCGGAGAACAGGCGGTAACGGTCGGTGGACTCCACATTCACCCGCTTGTCGTCCCACCAAATCCGAACAGCCCAGATCATCGGGGAGGACTGATCTTTGCTTGCGAAGGTCAACGCGTTTTTGAGCGTGCGAGTGAACTCGGTTACCGGCACGGTGGCCGGTTTGGTCTCGGTCGTGGTCATGATCCCTCGTTTCCCGGCCGGTCGGCCGAAGCTGCCAGCGGGGGAGTCGAACCCCCATCTCGCCACGGGTTGCGAGCCCGTCGCGCGTCCTGACCAATTGGACCACCTGGCGATGATCACCGGGCCCTACCCCCCAGGAAGGCCCGATGATCGGTCTAGTAGTCGAGAGTGTTGCCGAAGATCGTTCGTACCTCGGCTCGGTCCAGCACATGGCGTACCAGGTGCAGAGTTGACCATGATCGCCACGAGTCCCGGATCTCTGGGGAGTCCCATCGGACCTTGGATTTCCGGAGCTGACTCGCCACCGAGATCACGTCACCATGCCGAGCCGTATTGACCACTCGGACACGATCCCCGATCGAAGATGTGTTGATCATTGGTCTCCTTCCGATCAGCCGAACATCTCCCGGATCTCGGCCTTGGTGAGGGTGTAGGTCTTCGGGGGGATGCACTGGGGTGACCGGCCGCCTCGGCAGATATCGGCCGTAAGATCCATCTGTTCCCGGTTCTTCCGGTCCCATCCGGCCTCCCGGTCGGCGTGGGTAGTCCGAGAGTCCATGATCGGACCCATGCCGGGCCACTCGCAGGGGTGGCGCCAGTTGTAATCGTGGGCCGCCCAGTACTTCCAGATTGCCGCATGTTCGACACACAGATCAGCCGGGGGAGTCCGGTCGCTGATCATTGGTCACCTCTTCCATGATCGCTTTGTCTCGCATCTTTCGGCACTTCGCGCAATCGTCGGGGCTCGGCTTGTCGCCGCCGCTGAATCGGCCGTAGTAGAACCCCACTCGGCCGCACAGAGAGAAACTCTCCCGGTAGTAGTGGGCCACCCGATCCCCCGGCCGGATGACCCCCCACCCCGTGTAATCCGGCTCGGTCATGGGTTCCACACCTTGTGGGCCCGCGCGTTCACTCGCTTGGCCGTCTTGGACAGATCGGCTGGAACGATGCCCTGACGAGCCTCGTCCAAGATCTCTTCGAGCACTCCCACGATGATCCGGTACGCCCGGTCGGTGCGCTTGACCACGAGGGACACTCGGGTCACGTGGCCTTCGAGATCTTCCAGTTGGCCTTGGTGTTTTTCGCACGGGGCCCAGTCGGCCAGCATCTTGTCTCGCGCCTCGGTGTACTTGGCCAGCATGGCCGCGTGCCCCGCGATGGCCTCAGACTGCCGTAGAGCGATGTCCCGGTAGTAGGTGGTACGCCCGGCCAGGTCGGCCAGTTTCTTGCCCGTGAGAGGGTCCACGTCATCCGGGTAGACGTACGGCTTGGCAGGCTCGGCAGGGGTCCGAGTGATCATCGGGTCGTAGTCGAGTCCGGTACGGTACGACCGGTCGGCTTGATCCATGATCTTCTCGGCCCAGTCGGCCAGCGCCGCCGGGGTCACCTTGGCCAGACTTTCCGGCCGGAGAAACTCCAGGTAGTTCAGCGCCATGGCCAGGATCCCCCGGCCTAGGTCAACCCGGCGTTCGGTGTCTTCGAGGTTGCCCAAGGTCTTTTCCGTTTCGATGACCTTCGGTCCGTGCTCGGGGCAGTCGTACATGGGCCGGGGGTAGGTCTCGTGGATCACTCGCCGGATCTCGGCCGCGTTCGCCTTCAAGATCACGGCCTGATCTAGGGTGCGGTCTTTCCAGTAGTCCAGTTGAGCTTGATCGAAATCCACCGTGGTCACGGGGTCTCCCTTCGAGATCGGTTACACCCCGAAAGCCCCAGGGCTCCGG
>Ga0193731_1000244_pt1 | contig 19113 bp, 21 predicted proteins | sample U1a2metaG_FD_144920 | JGI IMG/M metagenome (GOLD analysis project Ga0193731, IMG submission 144920) | Soil microbial communities from a riparian zone of the East river system, Colorado, United States - U1a2 | ecosystem: Environmental > Terrestrial > Soil > Riparian zone | place: USA: East River...
TTTACCGGCCGGCGCCATCTGGTGCGAGCCCGTCAGCGCCCAGCCCGTGGTGCTATGGTCAAAGGTTGCGGTGGTCCAGGTGATGGTGTTGTGGCAAGTCGAGCAGTTCGCGGCGGCAAATGGGGTGCCGGCTGAGGGGTGCACCGGGTTGTTGGTGGTCTGCCAGGTTGTCAAATGGCATCCGGAGTTGCCGCAGTCGGTCGGTGCAATGGTCAGCGCGTAGTTATTGTTGATGTGGCAAGACGCGCAGGTCGCAGCCTTCCCCGCGGGCGCCATTTGGTGAGAATTCGTCAATGGGAAACCCGTGGTCGCGTGGTTGAAGGTTGACGTCCAAGTAGTGGTGGTGTGGCACGTCGAGCATTGCGCGGTCGGGAAGCCCGCCGCGACGTGATTCGGTACCACTCCACCCATCGTCGTCGTGCTCTGCCAAGCGACTTGGTGGCAGCCGTAGCAATCCGTGTTCGCCGCCGTGAAGGTGTAGTTGTTGCCCACGTGGCAGTCGGTGCAGGCCACGACTTTACCGGCCGGCGCCATCTGGTGCGAGCCCGTCAGCGCCCAGCCCGTGGTGCTATGGTCAAAGGTTGCGGTGGTCCAGGTGATGGTGTTGTGGCAAGTCGAGCAGTTCGCTGCCGCATAAGGCGCGCCGGCTGACGCGTGCACCGGATTATTCGTCTGCTGCCAGGTTGTCAAATGGCATCCGGAGTTGCCGCAGTCGGTCGGCGCAGTGGCCAAAGTGTAGTTGTTGTTGATGTGGCAATCCGTGCAGGCCACCACTTTCCCCGCGGGCGCCATTTGGTGAGAATTCGTCAATGGGAAACCCGTCGTTGCGTGGTTGAAGGTTGACGTCCAAGTAGTCGTGTTGTGGCACGTCATGCATTGCGCGGTCGGGAAGCCCGCCGTGATGTGATTCGGTACCGCTCCACCCATCGTCGTCGTGCTTTGCCAAGCAGCCTGATGGCAGCCGTAGCAATCCGTGTTCGCCACCGTGAAGGTGTAGTTGTTGCTCACGTGGCAGTCGGTGCAGGCCACGACTTTACCGGCCGGCGCCATCTGATGCGAACCGGTCAGCGCCCAGCCCGTGGTGCTGTGATCAAAGGCTGCGCTAGTCCATGAAATGGTGTTGTGGCATGTCATGCAGTTCGCGACAGCGAACGTCGGTCCCGAGGTTGAGTGCGTCGGGTTGTTGGTCTGCTGCCAGGTGGTCAAATGGCATCCGGAATTCCCGCAGTCCGACAGCAAGGTCGTCAAGCTGTAATTGTTGTTGATGTGGCAGGAAGCGCAGGACGGCACCTTGCCGCCGTTGGCTACCAGGGCGTGCGAGTTCGTCAGCGGGAATCCGAACGCGGTGTGATCGAACTTGCCGTCGGCCCACTTGGTGATGGTGTGGCACTGGGCGCAGGCAACGGCCGTCGAGGGGAAGCCCGCCTTGATGTGATCCGGCACATTGCCGCCGAACGAAGGCGTGGTGTTCCACGCCGCCTGGTGGCAGCCCATACAGTCGGCCGAGTTCAATGTGTAATTGTTGCTGACGTGGCAGGAAGCGCAGGGCGTGGGCGAAGGAGAAGCATGCGTGCCCGTCAGCGCGAAACCGGTGGTGCTGTGGTCGAACGAAGCGGAGTCCCAGCCTTTCGTGGTATGGCAAGTCGCGCAATTCGTCGGCGCAAAAGTGGGCCCGGATGTCGAGTGTACCGGTGTGGTGGTCTGTTGCCATCTCGTCAAATGGCATCCGGAGTTGCCGCAGTCGTTCGGCGTTATGGTCAAAGTGTAGTTGTTGTTGACATGGCAAGAAGCGCAGGGCACGTTGGCGTGCCCGTTGGTCAGCAGGAAGCCCGTGGTGCTGTGGTCGAAGATCGCCGTGGTCCAGGAAATCGTGTTGTGGCATCCCGAGCAGTTGGCCACGCCAAAAGTCGCGCCAGCCGAAGAGTGCACTGGATTACTCGTCTGCTGCCAAGTCGTCAAGTGGCAGCCGGAATTGCCGCAGTCCGTCGGGGCGGTGGTCAAGTTGTAATTGTTGTTGATGTGGCAGGCGGCACAGGCCACATTGGCATGCCCATTCGTCAGCAGGAACCCGGTGGTGCTGTGGTCGAACTTCGCGCCCAGCCAGCTGTCAAAAGTGTGGCAGGAGTCGCAGGTGGTCGCGAACTTTGCACTGACGTGATTCGGATTCGTGGTCTTCTGAAAGTCCTGCAAGTGGCAGGAAGCGCAGGCCGTCGACAGGCCCTGGAATTGGCCCACTGCCGCGCCCTTGTGGCAGTCCTCGCATTGCACGGCGGCGTGAGCGCCGAAAAGCGGAAAGCGATTTTGGTGATCCTTAACTTGCTGAACGGCATTGTTCCAACCGAGAACCGAGTGGCACTGCGCGCAGTCCGTGCCCATTTTCCGCTGGTGAATATCGGCGTGGCAATCCTGACAATTCTTGCCCACGTCTGCGAATATCGGTTTTACGTGGCACTGCGTACATTGAACTTTCTCGTGCATGCCGCGCAGCGGATAACTTGTCTTGTTGTGATCAAATTCAGGGACGGCGCGGATGGGGCGCCAGCCAGTAGCGGTGTGGCAGTTCTCGCAAGGGATGGCAAGCGGTCCGTGCGGACTGCGCGTGGTCTCCCGCTGCGGTGCGGGCACGGGGGCGCTCGCTGCCGACGAAGAGAAGAGCAGCAAGCAACACAGGATCTGAATGGACTTAGACGTAACAGGCCCCCTAAGCTTCAGCTTCCATGAATGCGATTCCGCTGGACGAGTTGTGGTACCCCATCATCATGGTAACTCCAGGGAGGATTATGGTCTTTGCGCCGGGGCAATAACAACTGTACCGACGTTCAGTTTATGGCCAGGGATGATTTAACGCCAAATTAGTACCAAGACTGTCAGTACTCTTGTAACCTTGCCTATAAAAGAGAGAGCCAGATTCTAAGCGTGGCGGATTCTTTGCCAAGCTTCGGAGCTCACTTCTGCAGCACATCCCTCTTTGCGCGAAATCCATCGGCTGGGACGGCAGCGCGGCCAGAGTGGGGGACAGATTCAAAAGTTCGGTAAGAAGCGTTCTCCCAATCGCGGCGGGAGGGTTTACGTACTGCAGAGCACTTGACTTCAAAGGGCCGATGTTCGGGCCGTGGCAATCAGAGCACTTCGAAGGCGCCTGTTTGTAGACAATCACAGGCTTGGCGTCAACCATGCGCGTCTGCTTATGGCATTTGTCGCAAGCCACGCCTTCATGGCCGCCCTGCAAGGGGAAATGCGTCCGGGTGTCATGGTTGAAAGTGGAGGGCGCCCAGCGCTGCGAGTCGTGGCAGTCCGCACACGGTGTCTTCCCGGCCTTGGCGAATTGGCCGTCATGAGCATCTTTGTGACAATCCTCGCAGACTTGCGAGGTGTCCTTGAACTGTATTTCCTTTTTGCCGACAGGCGCCTTGTGACAATCACCGCACTTGACGGCGCGATGCGCTCCGAGCAACGGGAACTTGGTTTTCGAATGGTCGAAGCCATTCACGTCCGCCCAGGACCTCACGTTATGGCAGGCTTCGCATCCCTGAGGCGTGCCGTCGGCACGCCGCCGCGCCATGCGTTCTTTGAATTCGCCATGATGGACATCTTCATGGCAGGCGGTGCAGGTCCGATCTTCGAAATGGAACGGCAGGATTTTATCCTTCCGTCCGGCGGCACCGACTTTGTGACAGTCGGAACAAGGCACAGCCGCGTGGGCTCCGGTCAGGGCGAAACGTGCTTTGCGATGTTTGGCGATCGTAAATGTGGAACGGTGAAAATCCAGAACGGTATGACAATCCTCGCATTTGTCTCGATACGGCGCGGCTTTAAATTGTCCGTCATGGGCATCCTTGTGACAGTCGGTACAGGCCGCGAATTTCACCTTATAGATGGTGTCCTTGCCCGCGGGTAGATGGCACTTGTCGCATTCAACGATAATGTGTTTGCCCTTAAGCGGGTACTTGGATGTGTCGTGCTCTTTCACGCCGAAAAGCGAGGGTTTCCAGCCATCCACGGTGTGGCATTCCGCGCACTCGCCCTTTTTGGGACGTGCTTCGAACTGGCCCTTGTGGGGGTCTGGTTTATGACAATTATTGCAATTATTAAACGGCAGGAGCTTTTTGAAATCACCCTTCAAATGGCACTCAGCGCAGCCGACCGTGGCGTGCTTTCCGAGAAGCGGGTACTTGGTCTTGGAATGGTCGAATTCAAATCGCGGTAACAATTTTTTCCAGCCCGCGGTGGTGTGACATTCTTCGCAACGCTGCTTGAAGGAACCTTTGTGCGGGTCGATATGACAGTCGTTGCAGGCCTGGAACTTCATGTCCCGGTAGCGTGCTGGGCCGCCGGGCACATCCGGCTTGTGGCACTTCTCGCACTCGACCTTGAGGTGAAGACCCGTCAGGGGATAGCGCGTCTTGGAGTGATCGAATTGCTTTGCCGCCTTCCAGTCCACGTAATTATGACATTGCAGGCAATTGTCCCCGAGCTGGCCTTTGTGCACATCTTTGTGGCACGGTACGCAATTTTGCGACAACCCAAAAAAGGACTTCGAAGGATCTTTCATCTTGATGAGCGCGCGTTCATTGGAAACCATGTATGCCGGCATGTGGCACTTCTCGCAAGCAAGGCCCGCATGCTTCCCTTCCAGGATATAGCCCGTCAACCGGTGATCGAATTGTTTTTGTGAAGGCTCCCAGTGGATGAGGCCGAAATCCACGCCGTTGTGATCGAGGTGGCAGCGGACACAATCTTTACCATTGGGATTCTTCATCTGGATCTGGGCATGATATCCGTGCTTCGCGGCCAATCGTTGGGCCACTTCTTTATGACAATCCAGGCATTTGAAAGTAGGCGTGCTGGTGCCGAATTGGTGGCAGCTCGCGCATTGTATGGTTCCGCTTAAGGACTGGTGGGCCTTCGCAAGGGGGCCCGGCGAAATTTGTGCCTGTGCAGGAACGCAGGCAACGAAAACTAATATGAATAAAATGGAAAGGGGTATCGCCAACGGGCTAATGGGACAAACTCGGGAAGAAGCACGCTTCGCTGTTGGCCCGTTGAAATACACCAATCCCTCCCTCAGGGAGATTTGAATCAATGCTACGAGGGCTCGGTAGCGGCATGGTAGCACACGAGGAAGACTTTTTCGCGCACCTTACTCCCGATGGTGTTCATATTTGAAAGGTGCAGGGAGTATCTTCAGCACAAGCGCTTGGGCCAACAAGGTAGAACTTAGTATGCAGCATGAGCGAAAGCATTCGGGATGGGCGAGCTGCCCGCCATGCCACGGGAAGAAGGATTGGGAACAGCCCCAATGTGCCGACCTGGCGGTTTCTTCGGGGGCAAGGGTTCGTGCCTGCATCTCCGGGCTGCGAGACCCCAGTTACCATCTCGACAGATCAAGGAGTATTTAAAAGACTTGTTTTTACCTTACTATATATTACTTCATTGGTAATAATTACGAAGCGGTTGGGAGGGCGTAAACACGTGATCCTTGGCCACACTGAACAACTCGAGGTGAGCAGTTTTCCAAAGCAAATGAATGAGGCCTCCGAAATGAGGCTGCAGTTGACATAATTGGCAGAAGCACTCGCAGAGTTATACGGGCTTCTGGAGGGCTATGCTCCGACGTAGTACACATTCGATCACCATGAAAGAGCGGAATCCGCGCTGCGATCAATGAAAAAGTTCTGAAGAACAACAGAACAACGGGCAGCGGATGATATTCGGATGATGCGGTCAATACCCTTTCATCCCTGAAATTTATAGCCGATGCCGGGGACGGTAATGATCAGCTCAGGTTTTTTGGGGGCCTTCTCCAATTTCTGGCGTAAGCCGGCGACGTGAACATCAACGGTGCGTGTGAACGTGCCAACCTCGTAGCCCCACACCTCGCGTAAGATCTCATCACGGGAAAGAGTGATCCCGTTGTGCTCCGTGAAATAGCGCAGGAGTTGAAATTCCCGAGCAGAAAGATAAACAGGTTGGCCTTCGCGCGTAACCTGAGTGCCGCGAATATCCACGCGGATTGAGCCAAAGTGGAGAATGCCCTGGCCGGTTCGTGTGGGGGCGCGACGCAATAAGGCCTCGATACGGGCCATGAGTTCCAAAGTATCGAATGGTTTCGTAACGTAGTCATCTGCACCCAGTTTGAGACCAGCCACCTTGTCGACAATTTGGCCACGAGCGGTAAGCAGAAGGATTGGGGTTGCCAACCCCGCCAGCCGGATGTCGCGACAGACGTCAAGACCACTGCGGCGAGGCAGCATGATATCGAGGATGATCAAATCGAAGGGTAAACTGGTCGCCTTTTCGAAGCCTTGTTCCCCATCGGGAGAGAAATCAACGACGTAACCCTCGCTTTGCAGACGATCGCTCAGGGTCATCCGCAATGCTTGTTCGTCTTCCACCAACAGAATATTCTCGTTCATGTTCGAATAGACGGATCTGGTTTAGAAGTGACGGACGCCATTTCCGATTCTTGTTTCTCGACGATTGGCAAGTGGAGGGTGAATATACTCCCAACCGCCAGTTCACTAACCACGGAAAGTGTTGCTCCCATGGCTTCGGCAATGCTCTTCGCGAGAGACAATCCCAAACCTGTCCCGTGAATCTGGGCAGCCGTGACCGCGGCTCCGCGAAAAAAGGGCTCGAAAATGTGCGGCATCTCCAAGCGGTCAATGCCCATACCGCGATCTTGAACGGTGATCCGGATTTCCCTGCTGCTTCGCTCTTCGGAATCGTGGACGAAAGCGTGGATACCGATCCAGCGGCTTTCCCCACTGTACTTCACGGCATTTACGATCAAGTTCTGCAGGCATTGAGAGAGCGCGGACAAATCACCCATTACGCAGGGCAGCCCGGATTCGATGCGCCGCTCAATCACAAAGCCTATTTCCTGCACCAATTCCGCAGTATTGTCCAGCACGGCATCGATGATTCGCGACACCTGCAGTGGGCGCAGAGTATAGCGGTTCTTACCTTCTTTCGTCGAGGCAAACAGCAGAATCTGGTTTACAAGCTCGGTGATCTGCCGACATTGGTTTTGGATTGCGGAGCCATAACTCTTCAGCTGATCCTTCCCGCCCACAAGACCGTCTGCAATATTATCCGCCGCGGAGGAGATGACCGCCAGGGGCGTGCGTAGCTCATGGGAGACGGAGGCCACAAACTCCATTTGCAGCTTGGCCAGTTGGATCGCGCCGAGCATTTTGCTTCTCTGGATGGCCCAGACGGAAGCGCTGGCCAACGCCAAGGTAATACCGAGGACACCGATCAGCCTGAAGATGGTGCGCCGAGAGGTGGCAGCGACGTTGGCAAGCTGCTGAGATGCCTGCCCATCGTAGAGCCGCTTGATTTCCTGCAAGTCTTGGCGGACACGTTCGAAGGACGGCACACCCCCCTTAAGATCCAGGTTGACCGCTTCTTTGGTGCTGCCCTCAAGAATCGAAGCTAACACTTCATTGCGCACACCAAGATAGCCGGACCAATCGAGTTGGAGACGCCTGCCCACCTCGATTTCGTGAGGCATTCGAGCCTGACGCAGATATTCGCTAATTCCTTCGTTAACAAGCCGGTCGGCTTCGCGCGACTGGTCGGCATATTCCAGTTGGAGATTGCTGTCGTTGGTAGTCAAGGCGTAGAAAGTGCTACGACGGGTCTCCTGGACTTCATATTGCAGCTCTCCAATCCTCTGAAGCCCCTGCACGGACCCAGCGTACATTTTCTGGGCCTCAACGTTCGTGGTATGAAGATCGCGTATCACGAATAGGCCAACAACGGTAACGACAAGGAACACGATGAGAAGCAGCAAGGATGAATTGTACGGGGATGCAAGAGCCAAGACACGGTCCAACAGCGCAGCCGGGCCGGCCAATGTCCCTCTGCGTGCGCGTTTGTTTTGCCCGTTCATATCTATTTGGAAGAGCGTGGTGGCACGTGAAGCCTGTATCCCTTATCCTCGGGACCGCGCTCATCGATCCGAATGGCTTTTACCGAGGGGTCCAAATCCGAGACACGAAGATAGCCTATGGCGCCGGGCACGTTAAATACGAATTTGCGCACACCCACGGGAGTTGCCAGGGTTTTTGGTGAAACAAGCACTTCGCCAGTGAAAACGCCGTGCAGGAAGTGATTATTGAAATCGGTTTCATTCATCTGGCAGATATCGCGAAGCACCACGGCGCGCTCAGGCTGGCCGGGCTCCATCATCACGAGGGTGATGCGACGGCCATTTGGCCAGTGACTGCGCTCACCAAGAAAAATTCTTCGCAGTTCGGGCATGGAAAGATTCTGAACCGGGTTAGAAAGGTTAACGACAACGGCCAAATTTTGCTCGGACGCGATCTGCGGCTCCGGCAATGAACTGGAGTTTAGCGCAAACCCTAAGGAGAGCGCCGCAATGGAGAAAACGGCACTCACCAAAATGAACAGCAAACCTGCCAGGCGACGCATGCGTTGGTCTTTCTAGAACGTAAACCCGACTTGAAGAGCAAGCGCATTGACCGCCGGCTGTCCTCGCAAGGCGGTGTAGTCATATTGCAGCTTCAGAGCCACTGTCTCGCTGGCATCATAACGAAGACCTATGGACGGGCCTTGGCGCAATCCAACGTCGGGGAAGATGGGCTCGGTCCTAGAGGCGTTCACATACTGGTATCGGAAGTAGGGCCGATAGGAGCCGAATTGTTTTGAAACCTGGGTGTAAAACCCCGGGGTATTGAATACGCGTGGAATACCGTTAGGGGCATGACGAACAATAAGGGCTTCGTTCAGCCATTCAAACTTCGAACGCACCAAGACGGCGTGCGCCGCAAAGATAGTTTCTCCGATTCTGGGGAGGTTTGCCGGCGCAAGCAGGTCACGGTAAGCCGAAAAGCCTACTTGTAGGCCACGAACTGCGTCGGGACGGGCGAAAAGGGCAAGGTTGAAGGCCTTATGGTTCTGGTCATCAACCACATTCTGCACCGGTTCCTCAGTAATCGGGGAACGCGAGGCACGCCCGTTCCCAACCTCTGCGACGTAGTGCAAGCCGAGATGGCCGGAGGGGATCAAACCCGACGCCGACGCACCCACAGTATGAACCGGCAGAATTCCTCCGCGGTCCTCGAATTGAAAGAGAAAGGGGCGGCCCGTCGTTGTTTGAAACCAAGTGCTATGGTGATAGGCCGTGTTGTAGTAGCCGATCGCAGTATGATATCTGCCGACGGCAAGCTTGAAATTATCACTGCGGGAATACTGAAGAACCATGCGTTCGACATCCACACCGAAGGAATTATTTTCTCCACGTGTTTCGCCGAAAATGTTGTCCGGTCCGCCTTCAAAGACAATTTCACTGAGGAACTTGAATTTTTCCGAGATGTCCGAGTTGATGAAAAGGTTGAGTTGGCCAAGGCTGAAGGCGGTCGTATCGTGCCTCTGGCTATCCCCGTGAAGTGTGATATCGCCGAAGCCGCGCATGCGCAACAACGTCTTGCCAGCATCCATTCTCTCAGTTACCGCGTTGTCCGTCTGCAGCTCAGTTTCACTTGCGGGAGGCGCACTCGTTTGGGGGGGTAGAGAAGGAAGGCTTACAGGGGCGGTTTGCTGCTTGGCCGCTTCTAATTGCTTGACTCTAGCCTCCAACTGATCAATTCGTTGGAGCAAGAGCTGCAATGTTTGCTTATCTGCAGCCGCGTCGGCGGCGGGTTGCTGCGCCCGGAGAATCGTGGTGCTGACGAGAATTCCCAGAAGCAGCGGGAATATCCGCCATACGATCATCCGACCGATGAGCTTCAGAGCCAAATTAACTCTGATGGGTGAGGGACTAGAGAACTTCATGCATTCCTCCTTCAGCTATGCATTCGCAATGGGCAGCAGGCGTTGACCCTCTTAAGGTAGCTTAATGTGCGGTCGCTGGCGGGGAGGATGTCGTGATGGTATAGAAGCAGTTGCGTGTGGCTCCCCGCTTTCCTGCTATCGGAAGATGGGCCTTTGGGTAGTGCCCCTCTCAAAATGAGACAGGCCGCTTAGATCTGATTCGGGGCCTCCGGGATCAAGAGAAGCAGTGTGGGCAAGCGTGAGCCGCTGCAGAGGACAACGAAAGAGCAATGGGAGATCGTGTTGGGAGGTTCGAAGAGAGGGACCGCATCGGAGACGTGAGGACGACACCGCGCATGGCCCCAGGGTTGTTTTATCGCTGGAAGGTTTCCTTTTGCCGAATAGTTACTCTCCAGCTTAAACATTGGTTCTCGATTGCCGGCGTGATCGCGGTAGGCAGCTTGCATCGATAAGTCATCAAGGCCGCTAGAGTTCACTCAGGTTGATCCATCTGAGGAAACGAATTCATCATGGAAATCAATCTGGCGGCATCAGAAATTGCAGCCCTGGAAGCAGTGTTGGCGCTGGGCGCGTAGCGCACAACAGCTGGGGGCACAACTTTGGGTTGGCCGGGCACGGAGAATTCGGTGGCAACGGAACTCTGATCCTGCGAGGGGTTATTGCCGGGATCCGGCTGCGAGCGTCGCTGGGCATCTTTCTTGCGGTTGAAATCGCCGATGATTCGAGCGACATAAGCCAGGGTCTCCGGGTAGGGAGGCACGCCGTGATATTGTTCGACGCGATCTGGTCCGGCGTTGTAGGCCGCCAGAGCTTTACTAAGATCGTTGTGATAGCGGGACAGTAGTTCACCCAAATAGCGTGTTCCACCTTCCACGTTGGCAGCGGGGTCCATGGCGTTCTGTACGCCCATCCGGGCAGCAGTCTGCGGCATCAGCTGCATTAGCCCCCGCGCGCCTTTCGGGGAGACTGCATTGGGATCGAATCCGCTTTCGACAAGAATCAAGGAGTTGACCAGATCGGGGTCAACGTTGTTTCGTTTGCTGGCGGCAGTGACGACCGAGTCGAGGCCGCGGGGAGGTGCGGAGCTGACGGCTGGCCGCAAGGGTGACTCCAATTCTTCGAAGCGCACGATGTCGGCGGTAGGTACGTCAATGTAATTGTCTGGTGTCCCGCTTAGGTATAGGCGAGTCGCCGTTTCTCGCGCTTCGCGACGTTCATGCCGTATGGCAAAGCCATTGCGCAAGATGGCCATGTCCGCAGCGGACGCTGATGGACTAGCCAGAAAGATCAAAGCCGCAACGATGCCAAGTTTGTGACCAAGTTTCATACCTGAGACACTTACTCCACGGGACGCAGGATATCCCGCATAGGCAGCCGTGAATTCAGCAGCCAGCCGAGCCAGGCAAGAACGAATATCAACGTATCTTGTCAGTTCGTCTTTGCGCTACAACAACCTTGACGGCGAATTCTCGGCCTATGAAAATTCATGATTGGCTGTCAGTAGTGTCCCAACGTTGTGCCTTTTGCCTTCCGTAAATTATTGATGAGAAACGCATAAGCGGCAAATTCTCTTGGTCTCGATTTGAACGGCGAATGCCGATTCTGCCACCCTGCGAAGCGTAACTCCGTGGGGGACATCGATGAACCGAGGCAAGCTGGTGTTTGCGCAGCTAATGCAGCATCTTCCGTTGACCACCTTCCGCCGTTGCGTCACCCGCTATCGGGGCGCGTTCAAAGTGAAATCCTTCTCGTGCCTGGATCAATTCCTGTGTATGGCCTTCGCACAGTTGACCTTTCGGGAGAGCCTTCGAGACATCGAAGTATGCCTGCGCGCGCAAAGTTCCAAGCTCTATCATCTCGGGATTCGTTCGGCAGTGGCCCGCAATACGCTGGCCAATGCCAACGCTGTGCGCGACTGGCGCATCTATGCCGATTTTGCCCAAAGCCTGATCGGTATCGCCCGGCCGTTGTATGCGCAGGAGTCCTTCGGCGTCGATCTCCAAGAAACCGTCTACGCACTCGACACCACGACCATCGATCTGTGTCTGTCGGTATTTCCGTGGGCGGTGTTCCGCACGGCCAAGGCAGCCATCAAGCTGCATACGCTGCTCGATCTGCGGGGCAACATCCCCACCTTCATGCACATTAGTGATGGCAAGGTGCACGAGGTCAACATCCTCGACCAACTGTTGCCCGAGCCCGGCGCTTTCTACATCATGGATCGTGGCTTCCTCGACTTCGAGCGCCTCTATCGCTTCCACCAGGCCGGCAGCTTCTTCGTGACCCGTGGCAAGTCGAACCTCAAGGTCCAACGGCGCTACTCGCATCCGGTCGATCGCAAAACCGGGGTGATCTGCGACCAGACTGTCGTCCTTACTGGCTTCTACTCGCATCAAGGTTTCGAGGCACCGCTGCGGCGCATCCGCTTCAAGGATCCTAAAACCGCCAAGACCCTCATTTTTCTGACCAACAACTTCGTCTTGCCAGCATTTACGATCACTGAACTATACCGCTGCCGCTGGCAAGTGGAGCTCTTCTTCAAATGGATCAAGCAACATCTGCGAATCAAAGCTTTCTTCGGAACTTCGGAAAACGCGGTCAGGTCACAAATCTGGATCGCCGTCTCCGCCTACGTCTTAGTCGCCATCGTCAAGAAGCGACTGCAGCTCTCGGCCAGCTTATATGAAATCCTACAGATCCTGAGCCTGACCATGTTCGAGAAAATCCCGTTGGATCAACTACTTACGCAAACGATCAGCGAACAAATTCAACCCGTTTCCGATAACCAATTGATTTTGTTCGCATAACGTTGGGACACTACTGATTGGCTGTAAGACTTGAATAACTTATTCACTGATCTCGATTGTCGCGCGTAATCGACCTGGCTTCCGCACCTTGAACACCTTCGTACGCCTTTTCCACCTGGCCCGGTCTCTTTTTCTGGCAAAGGGTGGCCTTCTTCAAAATTTCCATTAAAAGGACATTTAATTCTTAGCGACCCTGACCACAATTGCCAACACCCGGGTATTTAAGGGGAGCGAAGGGTCTGTCTTTGCGCTAAGTCAATTAAGTAGGCCAAGTTTGTGGATTATAAGTGGCGGTGCTTCGAGAAAAGTGATTTCGAACCGTGGCCGTACATTTGCTCTTAGCCATCCACTGGGTTTGCCATTTTCAGAAACCTCGCGTGGTTCGGTCGGCTTTTCATGGTCCGAATGAGGCCTGGATGGCTGGCTCCGTGGAGGCAGCAACAACATGAAACATCTGCGTATCATACTGGCTTCGATCCTGGTTTTGGCGATCAGCGCGCCCACCTATTCCGATCAAGCGAAGGCTGCGTATAATCGCGGTGTTCGTGCCGAGTCGCAGAACCAAAACGATGCCGCCTGCGAAGCCTACAAGGAAGCGTACGCGCTGAAGCCCAAGGATCCGAAATACATGGCCGCCTACCTGCGGTCGCGAGCGTCTGCCGCAGCCGAGCATATGCAAAAGGGCCGATTGCTGCGCGATAAACTCAAATTAGAGGAAGCACTCGTGGAATTTCAGCGCGCGGCAGAGATTGACAGGTCCAACGTGGGGGCGCAAGAAGAGATGAGCCGCACCGCCACAATGATCAAAAAGCAAGCCCAGCAGGCAGGGGGTGCCGCCACCCCGACAGCGGAGTCACCGTTGAGCAAAATGATGGAAGATGTTGAAGGTCCAGTCGACCTGGAACCCTTTTCGGACACTCCGCTTACACTTCGCATGACGACTACGGCGGATAACGTCTATAAGACCATTGGCAAGCTAGCTGGAATCAACGTGCTGTTTGACCTGGACTACAAGCCCCAGCGTATCAATATCGAGCTGGACGACGTCCCCTTGCGCGAGGCCCTGAGGATGGTCGCCATGCAATCGAAGACCTTTTGGCGGCCGGTATCGACCAAGGCAATCTTTGTCGCCTCGGAAGGCAGACGCAAGGACTTTGAAGACAACGTGATGACGACGTTCTATCTACGCAATGCATCGACGCCGAGCGAGATACAAGAGGTGGTCGGCACCCTTAAGGGAATTCTGGACATCACCCGGATTCAAGTAAATCCCACGCACAGCGCGATCACGCTAAGGGGCACGCCGGACCAGCTGGTACTGGCGCAGAAATTGGTCTCCGACCTTGACAAGCCCAAGGCCGAAGTGGTGATCGATATCGCTGTGTTGCAAGTAAGCCGTGATCGAGTGCGCCATCTGGGTACGACTGTTCCAACGAAAACGTCCATCGCTCTTGCGGCTGCCCCACTGGGCGCGGGCGTGGTCAAACTGGGCTCGGTGAATGGAGGCATTTTCTCTGTAGGGGTTCCGGGCGGTTCGTTCGAGTTTCTTATGTCGGACGGCAACACCAAGGTTCTCCAGAACCCGGAAATCCGCGTCCTTGACCAACAAAAGGCTACTTTGAAAATCGGCGATCGCATACCAATCGCCACCGGGTCGTTTTCGTCAGCCGGCGGCGTCACTGGGGGAGGCATCAGCCCGCTGGTCAATACTCAATTTCAGTATATCGATGTTGGCGTGAATATCGACATTACTCCGCAAATTCACTCGAATCGCGAGGTCACCCTCAAGATGGTTTTGGAAGTTTCATCGGTCACGGGTACCTCAAATATCGGTGGAATTGATCAACCTACCATTGGACAGCGCCGCATCGAACACGAAACGCGGTTGGAGGACGGTGAGATTAACCTGGTGGGTGGCATTCTGCAAGATACAGAAACACAGTCACTGAGCGGTTATCCTTGGCTGGCAAAAATTCCCCTCTTGAAGTACTTGTTTGGTCAGGAGAACAAAGAACGGCACGAAAGCGAGATTGTCTTCGCGATCACACCTCACATCGTGCGGGCCGAGGAGATCACCGACGAGAATTTGCGGCTGATTGATATAGGCACCGGGACCTCTGTTGGCCTGCGGCGGCGAGAACCAAAGAAAAAGGCCGGTAGCACTGGGTCGCAGCCAAGCAAGCCCGCAGCTCGCGGTTCGGCGCGACCACAGAGCCCGACCTCTCTTCCAGCAGCACCTACTTCCTAATCGATTCCCCCTGGTGTCGTCGTGTTGCACTCAGGAGTTCGTGCAAGTGCTGCGCCCTGCTGGCCTGGCCAACTACGGATGTGCGCAATGGGGACGAATTCATTCCCTTTCCCAAATTTTTCCCTTCTGTTCCCGATTTGTGCAAGATATTTCACGAGTACCAGCGTGCCTCCAGTCAACTCTTTTGCAATGAATGACTTGCGGACAGGGGGGCTCGGCATGGAGCTTGCTTAGAATAAGGCAACACTCGCCTTGGGACGAGTGCTCACATGTACCGACTGGTCTGTTCGCTCTTCAAGCCTACAGTATTTTGTTCGGCCGGGAGAACTGCACCGTCCTTTCAAGGCTCCGTACGGCTTAAGGTCCAACCCACGCAGCCAGGACCTGTAACCCAATCGAGATACGGATTACGCTAAAATTATGGCAAACGCCCCGGTGGCATCACTCACAGCAAATTTGCAATTGCCGCAAAACGGCTCGGATATAAAGGTCGTGGCCCGCCAAGGGACCCAATATGCGGAGCTGTCCCAGCTATTTGCGGGTATTCCTCGGGCCGATTGCGCGATCATCGTAGCCGCCGCGCACCCAGCGAAGTTCACGCGCCGGCAGACGATCTTTTTCGCAGGCGACGCGATCAAGGACATCGTGTTGCTGACCGAAGGCTCTGTAAAAATAACGCAGCTGGGAGAGAATGGCAGCGCAGTCATCCTTCGACTCGAAGGACCTGGTGAAATAGTGGGGTCACTTGGTTCTGCGCAACGCGGTAGGCATTGCTCAACGGCGGAGGCACTTCTTCCGTGTAGGGCGCTGGTCTGGAATGCACCGACGTTTGAGGCCCTCTCACAACGTTTCCCTCTCCTTCAGCGCAACACGATGCGTATCATGGCAAAGCGCCTGCAGGTGCTCGAAGGCCGATTTCGAGAGATATCTACGGAAAGGGTTGCGCCACGACTGGCTCGTGAGCTAGTTCGGCTGCTTCCGCAAGTAGGCCGGAGAGTGGATGGCGCGCTGGAAATCAACCTTTCGCGGGAGGAGTTGGCACAGATGACAGCGACTACGCTGTTTACGGTGAGCCGGCTGCTCTCGAGCTGGGAAAAGCAGGGCATCCTGAGCCTTCGACGAGAAGTTGTAGTGGTAAGAAGTCCTCTCGGCCTGTTGGGTATAAGTGAACTCAAATGATCTCCGCTCTCTTTTTCACCGAGAACGCCGCTGCACGTCTGGGTAGTCAACCCATTCACTTTTTTGGCCAACTTGGTCAACATGAAGTTGGCAGCGCGGAAATCAGACTTTCCCGGGAACAGGCGGCGCAATTGGCCGACTCGTCCCCTTTTTTCGGCGATCCGCATGGCCTGCCAGCGCGAAGCGTTAGTGCTCCGCGAGAAACTAAGCGGGATCGAAACCTTAAGGCCTGCAAGGGCTACCTTGAGAAAAATGATGCTTCCCATTGAACCAACCCGTGAGATACCTGGAGCAGCGATGAGTTCCCTATTTGCTGAAGCCGTCGTGCGCCGGATTTTTCTGAAGTACAGACCGAAGTCGCCAATCGCCAAATCCAGAGCGGTGGCGGGATGCCCAAGGCGGGTGATCCTGATGTGTTCCGCCATGCTGGCATGCGCTGCGCCGATGATCGCGCAAGGCACGCAGACGGGCGTAGATTTTCAGAATCCAGCCACTCCTTTGTCGAGACGGCAGATGCTAATGCGACGCGCGCAGCCATTTGGAAAACCCGTTTCTACGAAAACGGAAGTTCCACCGGACACGCCCGTAGTAACGCTGGAAGGCGTCTGCGACCACTCGCAAGTGCCTGGAAAGAAAGACTGCAAGACGGTCATCACACGTGCACAGATGGACAGCATTATAGATCTGCTCGCGCCCGGCACTCCGCCAGATGCACGTCCCCAGTTTGCGATCAAGTATGCGCGACTACTGGCTGCCTCCGGAGTGGCACGGCGAGAACATCTAGAAAAAGACCCCGTGGTGGCCAATGAGTTGGAAGCACAGTTGAAACTGGCTCGCATGCAGGTGCTGGCCAACACCCTGTATCATCAGATGCAGGAGCAGGCGGATAACGTTCCGATGTCAGAGATTCAAAAGTACTATACGGATCACAGGCCGATTTCGATCAGGGCGAAGTATGGCGTCTCTACGTGCCCAGATTGATCGCAGGGGCAAGCGGTCAACCTCTGGATGCTTCGGCTATAAAAGCGAAGGCCAACGAGCTACGGGAACGGGCCGCGGCTGGTGAAGACTTCGATCAGCTTCAACGGGAAGCCTACAAAAATCTGGGAATCAACGTTGCCCCGCCGCTCACCAAGCTAAATATGGTGCGCCGGACAAGTCTTCCTCAGGATGAGGCAAAGGTTTTTGATCTTAATGTTGGCGAGCTATCACCGGTACTGGAATCTGCGGGCGCGCTAGTTATTCTGAAGCTTGAATCGAAACAATCCATTCCAGTCGAGTCTGCTGGGCCGGAAATCAAATCCATACTGCAGCGTGACCACCTGCAACGTGAACTGCAGAGCGCCGCGAATAACGTCAAAGCACAATTCAATTTGAACTATCTGGGCATGCCCTCGGCGCCGGAGCTATTTACGCCGTCAGCGCTGGCCCAGCCGAGTGCCAATCTCGGAACAGCTTCGGATTTACGTTCGCGCATGCGATCTCGTCGGCGAATGCCACTGAACGCGCGTGGGCCGGCAGCTTTGCCTCCACCACGTCAATAACGTGGTGTGTCTCTGAATCGGTTGGATCGCTTTTTCGGTAATCTAGGAGCGGATCGTATCCGGCAAGCCCTGGTAAGATTTTTTCTACGACAGTACGGCCAATAGGGCGAGGCTTGCCGGCGGTGGATGAAGTACCTGTGGTGATTCCACTGGGAGTGAGGTGAAGAAATGGGCTGTACTGCCGGGAGAGTCACCTCGATTGGAAACTGCATGCAGTGGCGACTTCTCTGGCGACTGCAAGCCCCTGCGGGGTTTAGTGATGCCTATTGTCTCGAGATCGCCGCAAAGGGTCGTTGACCAGGTAAAAAGACCATGATAGACAGTCTTGCAGGGAACCTGGGCTTGACGACCTCGCCGATCGTGAAGCAGGAGAGGATAATTAGTCCCCTCAGATTTTCTCCTGAGTACTAAGGGCCGAATCGATGAACAGGGTCTTCAACGAATTGCGGGTAGCGTTCGGAAGAGCGCTTCGGCTTAGTCTCGAGATTCATTCTCGTAAGCTGTTCATTGTGGTGTGCGGACTGGGAGTCATGACCGTGGCTCCCGTGGTGAGAGCGCAGAAATTGCCAACACCAACTCCGAGCGGCCGGAAGCCACCCAACCTTGCAAAATCCATACTGACAGCTTTGTCGTCGCCGCCGGTGCTACAAGAGCAGGTACCGCAGCAAGTGCCCGCACCTCTCTCGGCGGAACAAGGGACGCCCAACCGACACCAGGTATCCTATGAAGACGGGCAGCTCACGATCATTGCAGAAAATTCAAAGTTGGGGGACATCCTGGCAGCAGTTAGCGAGCGCATGGGCGCAGACATCGAACTCCCGGCGAGCGCTTCCGACGAACGGATCTGGGTCCGGCTCGGACCGGGTCCGGCACGCAGAGTACTTGCCGCACTACTGGGCGAGACGGATCTCGACTACGTTATCCAGGCGTCTGAGACTGACCCGGAGGGCATACAGAGTGTATTGCTGAGTCCTCGCACCAAGGCCGCCGTCGTCGCAACTAGCAAGCCAGCAGGTTCGGCGGGGCAGGCGCGGGGTGCGAGTCGGAGAGATCCCCAGCCCAACCGCGGCCCGGCGGAAATTCCCGGGCGGGAGAATTCACCTGAACCAGCAACTCCCGTGGAAGTGCCACTAGCGGGCGCGCCACCTGCGTCAGCGGAGCAGCAACCCGAGCTGCAGCCTTCACTAAACACTCCGGAGGCCGATGCAAACAAATCGGCAGCTAAGACATCAGAACAAATGATCCAAAAGTTACAGAACATGTACCAGCAGCGGAAGCAGATGCAGCAGGACCGAAAACCTCCTGCCCCAAATTAACATTCAACTGAAATCCCCGCTGACAACTGGGAAAACCGCTGGACACCAAGGCGGTGAGCTGCTGCGACGGAGGAATGCGGCGTCGCTGGCTTCGCCTCCGTCGTTATGCGAAGTGCTGCGGCCCATAGCCTTACGATGTCCGCTTATCTCGCATGTCGCAGTCGCATAGTTCGAGCGGCAAGTCCACTCTGATAAATCTTCCCGAAGGTCCATCTCAA
>Ga0193731_1000246_pt1 | contig 19103 bp, 16 predicted proteins | sample U1a2metaG_FD_144920 | JGI IMG/M metagenome (GOLD analysis project Ga0193731, IMG submission 144920) | Soil microbial communities from a riparian zone of the East river system, Colorado, United States - U1a2 | ecosystem: Environmental > Terrestrial > Soil > Riparian zone | place: USA: East River...
CTTGTCGCCGAGGCCGTACTCGATGTCGTACGGATGGACGCCGTAGTCCATGATCTGGAATGTCCCGTAGAAACCGGCAGGAACGGGTCCTGCGAACGGGTGGTAGACCATGAACCCTGTCCACTCATCCGGCGTGAGGGCCTCGAGCATTCCGTCGAGCTTCTCTGCGTCCTTCTTGAATCGGGCAAGCGCCTCTTCGCGCGGGAGCTTGCGAAAGTCGAGCGCGTGATCGTTCAGGGTTTCGCCCATCACAGGCAGGCCCAGAGCAGTGCCCTCTTTACCGGCCTTGGCCGCGTCCCAGTTCTTGAAGTACCCCTCCATGACGTCGATCATGTGACCGACCAGGTCGCGCGTCTCCCATCCGGTACAGCGCGTCATCACGTTCCAGTTCTTAGGGTCTTCGACCATGCGAGTGAAATTCGCGCGGTCACGGCGCATTACGTTCAGGACCGTTTCCTTGCCTTCGGCTGCCATCGGATTGACCGGTGTGATTGTCGCGGTGCTCATCAGCTAGCTCCCTCCCAGAGGCGAGATTGCGACCACGCTCGAAACATGCGCATCAATGCCCCGCGCCTGTCGTCGCCGTGGTCGGTACGACGATGGGCGGTAGCGTTTCATCCAGCCTGTCCCGGCGCACCTGGAACCATGGCGGCAGGCTCAGCGACGAACCAAGGGACTCGACCGTCTCGTCGACGGTGAACCCGGGGCCGTCAGTCGCGATCTCAAACAGGACTCCACCAGGCTCGCGGGAATAGATGGATTTGAAGTAGTACCTGTCGATAATCGGAGTCACGTTGCGCCCTGCATTGACCAGGACCTCACGCCATTCTTCTTGATGTGCGGGGTCGCTTGCCCTCCAGGCGACGTGGTGCACTGTGCCGATCGACTCCTCTCCTTCAGGTCCCCCCGGCGACTCGACAACGTCGACTGTCGCATGCGGTCCTCCGTCGCCGGTCTCGAACCTCGTGCGGCGTCCCTCCTGACCGGCGTTTCGAAAGCCCATCGTCTTCACCAGGTGATCGAACGTCGCGGACGTTTCAGCAATTGTCATGGTCACTGAGTGGAAGCCACGAATCGCATGCTCGACATCCACTGGGCCGTCAGGCCACGGCACCGAAGGCTGATTCGACGATTTGGCGACGAGCTCCAGCTCGATGCCGTCCGGGTCGGTGATCACCAAGGCGTCGCTGCCGAACCGACTTGTCGCGCTTGACTTCACTCCCTGCTTGCGAAGCCGGCTGTCCCAGAAGTCGAGCGATCCCGCCGGCACCGTGAACGACACGGTTGTGACCTGCCCGCTACCTGCCTTGCGCTTGGGCCAGGAGGGCCAGCCGAAGAACGTCATCGCCGTGCCCGGCGAGCCAACCTGGTCGCCGAAATAGATGTGATAGGTGTCCGGCAAATCCTGGTTGATGCTCTTCTTGACAAAGCGCAGCCCGAGGACTCCCACGTAGAAGTCGACGCACTTCTGGACGTCGCCAGTAATGCAGGTCACGTGGTGTATTCCGGCCAGGTTCGCGGGCAGCTTTTCGTCTCCTTCGAATCTGCTGGAGCGGAAATCAATGTTAGCCCGGTCTTGTTGGCTTGACGACCCCTCGTCTACTGGCTGGACGACTCCTCGTCGATCCGGCTCCAGATCTCTGCCGCCAGCGGGTCCTGGAGCTCCTCCTGGATATGGCCGACGAGCCCGATCGCCCGCGCCATCACCGCCAATCCCCGGCTCACTTGCCAGGGGATGTCGAGCTCGCTGGCGATGGCCGCGATGGCGCCTGTGGCGTTGACGGGCAGCTCGCGCCCATGGGTCTTTGCCGCCTCGACCGAGATCGCCTTCATCAGCTCCACGAAACGGCCTGAATACCCGGTCTCGGAGGCGATCGCAAAGAGTCTCTCGGCCCTCGGGTCGACCGGCTTGTGCACGGGGTGCCCAAGGCCGGCAATCGGCCGCTTCCTTTCCTTATGTGTGGCCACGATCCTTCGCGCCAGTTCGTCAAGGTCAGCCGCATCCCTGTCCGAACCGCCCAGCGCTTCTTGCAGGATGCGCGCGGCTTCCTCGACCGAACCACCGAACCTGTCGCCAATGCCCAGCAAGCCCGCAGCCACAGCACCCTGCACCGACTCGGGCGCGCCGAGATAGGTCATGCGGGCAGCGATCGCGCTTGGGGTCATCCCGTGCTCGACCAGCGTGACGGCGATCGCGTTGAACATCGTCGATTCCTTGGAGGTCGGAAGACGCCCCTTGAGCTCCAAGAAAGCCATGTCACCCAGCGAGACCTTCCCGATGAGATCTTTGACCAGGTCGTGGCCGCGCACCGTGATGCGATCGGCGGTGCTGCTGCCCATGTCGGACTTGAGCCTCTTCTGCTTCGAGGTCGTCACGGGCGGGTCACAGTGAGGTTCGTCTTGTAGGCGCTCTCGCCAAACGCCTGCTCAGGGATCAGGTCGACCTTGCACCGGAAGGTCAACCTGGTGTGAACTGCCTCTTCGATTTCAGCGGCCAGCGGCCCGTCTGGCTCTCCCGCTCCGGGCACCTCCACCTCGATCGGAACTGGCGGCATGACGCTCACCTCGGTGCCCGTGCGGACGACGCGGGCCCTCCCAGTCACGCGCGGTCTGAACTCTCCAACGACAGTGAGGATTGCGGTCGGATAGACGTTGACCCCGCGCACGATGAACATGTCGTCACGCCGGGCGAGACAGCGCATTCGGAAGCTGGTCCGCCCGCATGCGCACGAGGTGCCCTCGATCCTGACGATGTCGCCGCTCAGAAAGCGAACAACCGGCATCGCTTCCCGCGTGAGATGTGTGTAGACGAGCTCGCCCACAGCGCCTGCCTCGATCACCATCGGCTCTTGAGTAACCGGGTCGACAAGCTCCGGCCACACATGTCCCGTGCCGCAGAAATGCATCCCCTGCTGACTGGGGCATTCTCCGAAGAGTGAGGGCGCGACATCTCCGATTCCCATCACCTCGTTGACGGTCACGCCAAGGACCTTCTCGATGTGGTCGCGGATCGCTGGAATTCCGCCGCCCGGCTCGCCGCCGGTGACGACGTGAAGCAGCCCAGCAGACGTCGGATCTGGCCCGGTGGTCTCGAGACGGTTTGCAAGGTACTGAGCGAACGATGGCGTCGCCAGCAACGTATCGGCGAGGCCGGCTCTCAGCCCGGCGATCACCCTTGCGGTGTCGCCAGGCGCGATGGGCACCGCCCGCGCACCAACCCGCGTCAGCACGAAGTGGGTGTGTCCCGCAACGAAAGGTCCCGCGCCGAAGGTGGTGAGAACGCTGTGGTGGTCGTGTATGCCCGTCGCAAAGTAAGTTCGTGCACCGATCGAGGTCCACGTGTCCATGTCGGCTCGGGTGAGGGCGATGACAGTCGGCGAACCGGTTGTCCCGCTGGTCTGGTAGACGCGCTTGATGTGTTCGGGTGCAACGCCCGCGTTCGTGCCCCAGGGGGGCTGCTCCTCGCTCGCCACACGGAGCTCGTCCTTGGTGGTGAAAGGAAGGTTGGCGATGTCAGCCAGCCGGACCTTGATGGATCCGAGCTTGCGCTTGTAATAAGGAGACCCTTCCATCAGGTGTTGGAGCTGGCGATCCCAGGCGGCCGAGGCCATCGTGATCTTCTCGTCTTCGGATGCGGTCTCGACCTTGCGGTCCCAGATCCAATCGCGATCGCAGTCGTCGCCCGTCAGCCGTCCGGCGGCCGAGCGGGATTTGTTGATGCCTGGTGTCGCAGCCACGTCAGGACGAAATGATGCGCCAGCGAGGTCCGGCGAGCTCGCCGGACCGTTCTCCTCCCGAAGGGCCGGAGGGGGCTAGGCTTCCCCACATGGCGCAGCTTTTGCCGACCACTGTCGTCGGCAGCTACCCGCAGCCTGACTGGCTCGTCGATCGCGAGGTGCTCGGCAGCCGCCTTCCACCGCGAACGAGAGCCCTCGAGATCTGGCGGCCACGGCATGAATTCCTGGAGCAAGCGCAGGACGATGCGACAGTTGTCGCGATCCGCGACATGGAGCGCGCCGGGATCGACATCATCACGGACGGCGAGATCAGGCGCGAGAGCTATTCCAATCGCTTCGCGACAGCGCTCGAGGGCATGGACCTCGACAACCCGGGCACGGCACTCGACAGAACGGGGCACCCCAACCCAGTCCCGCGAGTGGTCGGTCCGATACGGCGCACGCGAGCCGTCGAGGTGCGGGACGTGCAGTTTCTCCGCGCCAACACCGATCGCATGATCAAAGCGACCCTCCCGGGGCCTTTCACGATGTCGCAGCAGGCCCAGGACGACTACTACCACGACGAGGAGGCGCTGGCGATGGGCCTCGCCGAGGCTGTCAACGAAGAGGTGCGTGACCTCTTTGCCGCGGGGGCGGATGTCGTCCAGCTCGACGAGCCGTATCTTCAGGCAAGGGCCGAGAAGGCTCACAGATTCGCGATCAAGGCGATCAACCGCGCGCTCGAAGGGATAGCCGGCGCCACGGCGCTGCACACGTGCTTTGGATACGCGCACATCGTCCACTCGCGTCCCAACGGCTATCCGTTCCTCGAGGAGCTGGCGGACGTGAACGTCGGGATGATCTCCATGGAATCGGCGCAACAGAAGGTCGACCTGTCGGTGCTGAAGGCCCTTGGTGAGAAACGGCTCATCGTCGGGGTCGTCGACCTCGCTGACGATGCGGCGGTCGAAGACGTGGAAACGATCGTCGGGCGGATCAGGAACGCGCTCCGGTTCGTAGCACCCGAGCGCCTCATCCTCGCGCCCGATTGCGGGATGAAATACCTTCCGCGGGCCAAGGCCTTCGGGAAGCTCAGCGCGCTCGCGCGCGCGGCGGCACAGGTGAGGGCGGAGCTCTAAGTAGGGGGCTTTACTTTCGGGCCTTCACAGTCCGGCTGTCGCCGGACCTCGCCGCGTCTGGAGAGGACGCGTTCGCGTCCCCCACCCCCATCCCCTCCCCGCAGGGGGGAGGGGAGTTTGTTTTCGCGTGCATTTGATAAGGGGAGGCCATTATCAATTCGTATCAATTTGGGGTCCGGAGGAGGAAGGCACCGAACATCGGGGCGGTGAACGCGATGCGCGCTCTTTCCGGCCTGTAGACAAGGCCCTTCTGGATCAGCGCGCTGACCGTGGGTTGGATCTCGTTATTTCTTCGGCCCGAGGCCTGCTGCAGCTGCTCGATGGTCGCGCTCTCGCCAAACTTCGCGATATCTCGCATGAGCAGGCGCTCGTGCGGCGATGCACGAACGTAGCGGGCTCTGAAGAAACCTGCGTCGAGAGTGGCGAGGATGCGCGGCCGCAAGCGCCGGAGGTCGGGCATGCCGATCGTTTCCCCCTGCGATCCGGTCCACAGTGCATCGCCGTAGACCTGGATGAAGAATGGGTAGCCGCCGGTGTCCGCCATCACGGCGTCGACCACCTCGTCCGCGTACCGGCGCCCAAGCCTCACCGCCGGGTCGACCAGCGCCGCTCTGTCCTCCGGCGGGCGTAGGTTGCCCAACTCCTGGGTCGCAAACATCCTCTCCGAATAGCTCTTCGACCGCGAAAGGTTGTCGACCACGGGCGGCAGGCCGCAGAGCATGAGCATCATCGGAAGGCTCCGCTGCTGCACGGCTGACGTCGCGCTGAGCAGCGCGCTCAGTGTCAGATCTCCAGGCTTCTCGCGGACGACATGGAACTCGTCGTAGCGAAGCACGAGGCCCTTGTACTCGCTCTTGACGCACAGCTCGCAGATGTGGGTGAGAGCCTCGCGAAGGTCATCGTCGAATCTGCGAGGTGCCTCGCCTCGCCGCCGCTTCGTGTCCACGCTCACCTTGAACTCGCCGTAGCTCACAGTCAGGGCCCCCACCAGGTCGATCGCCGCTTGCAGCATCTGGCCGGCCTTGTCCTTCAGCCTTGTCGAAAGGCTCAGCCGCCTGAGGGCACGGTTGACGTCGGTGAGCACCGCGGTCGCAAACGCATGAGGTTCGGTGTCGCTCTCCGAAAACTCTCGATCGACGACGATCCAGCCGGCGGACTCCGCCTCGCCCTGGATCCGGTTCAACAGCACTGTCTTCCCAACCCCGCGGAGCCCGGTGATGAGCACGTTGCGAGGATGCCGAGGATTGCGCAGGAAGCCGCGAACCGCCTCGATCTGCTCCTCGCGGTCGCCGAGATAGGGCGGATCGATCCCGTTGCCGGGCCGGTACGGGGTGGGCGCCCAGACCGTTGCCATTTGATAGCAAATGATAAGGCTTGCGACTTATCATTCGCCTTCGGCGCGCTCGTCCGCCTTGTGCGAACATTTGCTCGTTGTGGCGAGTGCTGCACTGGATCTCGGGCTCAACACGGCTGAGCCGGCGACCCTCGTCGTCGACCTGAACTGCGCTTTCGCCTCGATCGAGCAGCAGCACGATCCGAAGCTGCGTGGCAGGCCGCTGGCGATCGCGGCCTACGCCACCGACGCCGCGACCATCGTCTCCTCCTCGAGGGAGGCCCGCGACCTCGGCATCAAGACAGGCATGCGCGTCTATGAGGCGAAAGCGATCTTTCCACGAATCGTGGTCATGGAGCCGAATCCACCTCGGTACCGCGATGCATCCGACCAGATGATCGACATCATTGAGCGGCACAGCCCCGACGTCCTGCGCATGTCGATCGACGAAGCATCCGTGAACCTCGCGGGGACCCCGGGCCTGGTCAAGCTGGGCCCCGAAGGCGTTGGCATGGCCATCAAGAAGGCGATCCGAGAGGAGATCGGCGAATTCGTGACCAGCTCAGTCGGGGTCTCGACTTCGATCTGGATGGCCAAGCAGGCGTCAAACCTCAACAAGCGAGACGGCCTGGCGCGCATCGACCACAACAATCTCGTTTCGGTGTTCGAGCGCTTAGAGCTCACGGACCTGTCAGGCGTCGCGGAAGCTACGGCCGCGCGCCTGCGCCGCGCCGGCATCAACAGCGCAATCGAGTTCCTGCGGGCGTCGATTGAGCAGCTCGGGCTGGCGGGAATGCGCGCCGATTTCGCGAGCTCGTGGCACCAGCGGCTGCGGGGCTTCGAGGCGGGCGTCTTCCAAAGCGCCGAACGCAAGAGCTACAGCCATTCTCACGTCCTCGCTCGCGCGACCAGCTCTCAGCGCGACCTCGAGGAGCTGTTGATGCGCCTGTCAGACATGGTCGGGCGGCGGCTGCGAGCGGCGGGGCGTCGCGGCAGCGTCGTCTCGATCGGCGTCGTTTATCGTCCTGACGTTGCGCGCTTCTCCAAGCAGTCGAAGCTGGCGCACCCAATCGCGACAGGCGACGAGATCTACCAGGCAGCGCTGAAGTTGATGGCTGCGCGCGATCCACGCCTACTTGTTGGAACGTTGGGTGTCGGCTTGGCCGGGCTCAGCGATACCGACCCCGCGCAGATGGATCTCTTCGCAGACCCCGCCTCACCTCGAGGCGCACGAATTGAGAAGGCAATCGACGCGATCCGCAATCGCTTCGGAGAGGATGCTGTACAACGGGCCCGTCTCCTGGGCCGTGCCCCGGTGGTGCGAGACCGGATCGCTTTCGGAAACACCGGGCACCCAGACGAGAAGGAGAGGGCAGAATGAACAAAGCAGCCAAGGCAGCGCTGAAGCGCCTGGACGCTTTTCTCGGCGAGTGGGTGGTCGAGGCTTCGTTTCCCGGCTCGCCCTCCGGCCATGTGACGTTTGAGTGGGCGCTGGGCGGTCAGTACGTTATTGCGCGATCGGATGCTCCAGACCCGGTACCTGACAGCATCACAATCATCAGCGTTGATCCGAGGAGTGGGAAGTACACCCAGCACTACTTCGACTCGCGAGGCGTCACTCGCGTGTATGCGATGAGCTTCAAGGCCGGCGTCTGGGAACTCTCGAGAAGGTCGCCGGACTTCTCGCCGCTGAATTTCTCGCAGCGCTTCAAGGGCCGGTTCAGCCGGGACAAGACGGTCATCAAGGGCACGTGGGAGGCATCGACCGACGGCAAGCGATGGAAACGTGACTTTGACCTGACCTACACGAAGGCGCGGTGAGCTCCAAACAAACAGCAGTTGTAACTGGCGCGGGAAGCCCGGACGGGATCGGTTTTGCGATCGCACGAGGACTGCTTGCCGATGGCTTCCAGCTGGCCATCACCTCGACGACCGATCGCATTTATGACCGAGCGCGCGAGCTCGACCCAACCGGCAAAAAGGTGTCAGCTTTCGTGGCGGACCTGACCGACGAAGGTGCCGCCAAGACGCTGGTGGAATCGGTCCTTGAACAGAGTGGGCGGATCGACGTTCTCGTCAACAACGCAGGCATGGCTCAGACGGGGAAGCCGCTCGAGGACGCAACCCTGCAGGAGACCTCCTACGCAGATTGGCAGCGGCAGATCGCGATCACCTTGAACACGGCATTTCTAATGACCCGCGCTGTCCTGCCTGGAATGGTCGCGCGAAGGTACGGCAGAATCGTGAACGTCTCTTCGGTCACCGGTCCGGTGGTGAGCAATCGCGGCATGGCCGCATACAGTGCGGCAAAGGCGGCGATGGACGGGATGATGCGCGCGGTGGCGCTAGAGACGGGCGCAGACGGCATCACTATCAATGCAGTGGCCCCTGGCTGGATCGCGACAGGGTCGTCGACGATGTCCGAAGGCTCAGCGGCGCTTCATACCCCGATCGGTCGTGCGGGAACCCCACAAGAAGTCGCTGCTGCGGTGCTTTTCCTTGCTTCGCCCGGCGCGTCGTACATCACGGGGCAGTCCCTGGTTGTCGACGGAGGCAACATCCTTCAAGAGGAGAAGGGGCCCTGATCGACGAGAGGTAGTTCAAGAGCGAAGACAGTGCCCTCTCCAGGCGTGCTGCGCTGGACACGTAGGGTGCCGCCGTGATTCTGCGCGAGTTGCCGGCTTATGTATAGGCCCAGCCCAACGCCTGGGACATTAACGGCCATGGGGCCTGCGTTCCGATAAAAGCGGTCGAAAATTTTCTCATGCTGATGCTTCGCGATTCCGACCCCGTTGTCCTCGACGCGAACTACTGCGTGCTCGGAGTCCGTCGACATTTCGATGGCGATTCGTACCGGCCGGACTGTGTACGAGAGGGCGTTGTTGATCAGGTTGTCGAGCACTCGACCCAGCTGCACCGCGTCTGCTTTCACGACCACTGGATCATGGGCAAGCTCGGTCGAAATCTCGGCGTGAAGCAGATCGGCCCGTAGTTGAGCGCGGTCAACCGAGTCCTTAATGACCTTTCTCAGGTCGATCATTGCTCCAGCCAGGGGCAAGGATCTGGATTCGATTCGCGAAGCCTGAAGCAGGTCGTCCACGACTTTGTCGAGCTCGCCCGTCTTCGCCGTAAGGACGTCGAGCGGCTGGGCCCAAGCTCCCGGCACGGGACCCATTCCTCCGTCAGACAGCAGCGACAGATACCCGGTCAACACGGTGATGGGGGTTCGGAGTTCGTGCGCCGCCATGTTAAGGAACTCGCTCTTAGCCTCGTTGGCTGCAGTCGCGGCCACGTAAAGGCGCGTCACTTCCTCCTGGCTTTCGCGCATCGTGACGAACGACGCAAGCACGAATGACGTGAGTGCAACGCAGACGTTGAACACCTGAAGCGTGATCATCTTCTGGACCACGGTCTCCGTGGCGAAGGGTCCCGTCCCGTGGACTGCCGACCAGACGGCGACGCCAGAGGCGATGAGCGCGGCGGGGGCGGCACCTCGTAAGCGGAAGCGCCAGGCCGCAACCATGATCAATGGAAAGATCAGGTATTCGAGGCGCAGCCGATTCTGAAATAGAGCGTAAGTCGCAAGCCCAATTCCGACGAGGAGGGCGGCGAGTTCGGTTCCACTGCGCAACGTGAGCGCCGGACCTGGCGCGCTCGGCAGCAGGCCCAGCAAGAACGGGGCAACGAGGAGCACGCCCATCGCATCGCCGGTCCACCAAACGGCCCAGGTTGACAGAAAGTCGGTTGCTGGCACTGCCCCCGACAGGACCAGCACGGACGTCCCAATGGTCGCACTTATCGCCATGCCGACCAGGGCGCCAAGGCCGATGATCGCCGCGGCGTCTCGCAACCGGTCAAGCTCGAGCCGGAAGTCGGCGCGCCGGAGGAGCTCGGCCGCGACCAGCGGCGCAAGAGTGTTGCCGCCAGCGATCAAGGCCGCGCCCAGCAATGAGGGCCCGATTGGCAGGTTGACCGCCAGGGCAGCAACGAAGATCGCGGGCCACATCCGTCGGCCAAAAACAAGAATGGCCACGAGGGCAATCCCGGTAGGTGGCCAAATCGGCGTCACCTGGCCGTGTACGAGCGCCAGGTTCAAGCTCAAGCGAGCTCCGAGCCAGTAAGCCAAGGCCACCAGCGACAGCTGAACGAAGGTGCTCAGAAAACGCCGGTACCGATCAGACCTTGTCAAGCGATTTGCAATATGAACCTATACAAGCTTGGCGCGTGGAAATCTACCGCCGCACGCGCAAGAAATATTGCGACGAACACGACGCGATCGCAATTCTTGTTGCGCTGCACGACCGCGACGGTTTCAGGCGACATCCGTACTTGCCCTATGGTTCGTTTCGCGGGGATTATTGGAGGTCGGGTTCGCTCGACCCTTTGTCGGCAGGTTTCGGATGAGGCAGAACTTCGATGGAGAAAACCAAGGGCAACGGTCGGGCTCGACAGCGGGCCAGCCTACCTCGAATCCTTGTTGTCGACGCCAACCCGGGATATCGCTCGGTCATCTCTCACCTCGTGGAAATGGCAGGCGCGCAGTTTGAGAGTGTTGCCGAGCTCGGACAAGCCAGACGTCAGTTAGATGGCGAGCACAAGTACGACATGATCATCGTCGGCACGAGCGCCGAGTCTCCCGTGATGCCGGCCGAGGTGGCTAAGCTCCGATCGTTTGCGCAGACCCCCCTGATTGTCTTGGCTGAGTCGTATGACGAAACCAAGCAAACGCTCGAGATATACAAAGCAGGCGCCGACCAGATCCTTCCCAAACCGTTCGTCCCGGACGCCCTGATCGGAGCCATCAAAGCGGAGATTCGTCGACCCGGGCCGGTGTCGGTGGTTCCAATTGCGACGCGCATCGAGCTGGGAAGGCTGGTCTTTGATGCCGGGAATCGTCAAGTCACCGGCGATGAAGGCTCAGCCTCCTTGACCAAGCGTGAGTGGCAGCTGCTCTCCTTCTTTTTGACGAGCCCGAATCAATTCTTCCCCGCCGCCGAGGTGGTTTCTCAGGCATGGGGCCCCGAAGCCTCCGAAGAACAGCTGAGGAGCTATGTGACACGCCTTCGCCTGAAACTTTTGCCTTTCAAGCCTTACTGCGCGCTGGTCACGGAGAAGGGCAAAGGCTATTGCCTGGTTGTCGAGCAGCCGGCGAGTTCGGGCTCACCTGCCAAACGGTGACTTTGATCCTGGGCAAGAATTCTTGCGGTGTTGACAACTTAGGCAGTTCCATTTATCAAGAGCCCGATCGGATTTCCACAAACCAATTTCGTGGTGTGGCCCGAGCAATGCGGGGAGATTCAAGGGGGCGACACTGGATGTGGGGTTTGAATGAGAAGGCAAGGCGCAGTGCACAGCCTTGCGCTTGACGCGGATTTGAGCACGATCCTGATCGTGGACGATGACCCGAGCACGCGCTTTGTGCTCAGGTTGATCCTCGAGAGGGAGGGTTACGACGTCGTTGAGGCCGGCAACGGCGCCGCGGCGCTCGACCTCATCAGACCCGACCCCCTGCCGGATATGGTTATGACTGATTTGATGATGCCTGTCATGACCGGGGTTGAGCTGATCCGCCGCCTTCGATCAGAGCCGAGAACAGCGACGATGCGGATCGTCGTCGTGTCGAGTAACCCCGAGGCCGCCGAGAGCCTCGAGGTGGATGCGGTCGTCACGAAGCCTTTTACCGCCTCCAAACTAGCCGATCGCATCCGAGCGGTTGCCAACAACCCGATCGGTGGAAGGCCCATGGAGGGTCGGGCGTGAAGAGACTCAACACTGGCATTCCCAGGCTCGATTCCATTCTTGGTGGCGGGCTGCCATTCGGATCGCTTATCGTCATTGCCGGCTCCCCCGGGACAGGCAAGACCATCTTGGCCCAACAGATCTGTTTCACCAATGGCACTCAGGAAAGGAAAGCCATCTATTACTCGACGATCTCGGAACCGCCCGAGAAGTTCCTAACCCATCTAGAGGTCTTTGACTTTTTCGACCGACGTGCCCTCGAGGTCAGGGTCGAGTTCATCAACCTCGGGGACCTGCTGCTGTCAAACGAGGATGGGCTGTCGGCAATGATGGACGAGGTTGTCCGCAAAGTCGTCACTGAGAACCCCGCGATCGTGGTCATCGACAGCGCGAAAGCGCTTCGCGACTTCAGCGGTGACGGGCGCTCATTACGGGCAGCCGTCTACCAGCTTGTCACCCGTGTCGCACACACGGACACGACACTGATTTTTGTCGGCGAATACACGGCGGACGAGCTTGGGTCCGCGCCCGAGTTCTCACTTGCTGACGGGATCCTGGAGTTGGTGTATGAATCACACGAGCCTACGGACCGGCGCTGGCTGCGCGTGCGAAAGTTGCGCAGCTCAAAGCACCTGACGGGCAAGCATCCACTCCAGATCGGCGCTGGCGGCATCAAGTTGTTCGTGCGGGCCGAGACGCTGGATGAGCACAGTAAGTCTCGAGCAGAGGTTGAGGGCCGAATTTCAACCGGTGTGCCCGGACTCGATGAAATGACCCACGGTGGCTTGCCGGCGGGAGGGTCGACGCTTGTGTTGGGTCCGTCGGGTTGCGGCAAGACTGCACTGGCGCTGCGCTTCATCATGCAAGGGCTGGAAAATGGCGAACGCGGTCTTTACGTGACCTTCCAGGAGACACCGACTCAGCTCGTGCGCAAGGCGGCAAGCTTTGGCTGGGACCTGAAGCCCGCCATCGCCTCGGGTCAGCTCAAGATCTTCCACGTCGAGGAGGTGTCCCTCGACCTCGACTACATCGCAGGGATCGTTCGGGAGGAGCTCGAGAGAGCCCCGCTCCAGCGGATGGTGATCGACAGCCTGGCAGAGATGGTGGTTGCGGCTCGCGAATCGGAGCGCTTTTCCGCTTATGCCCGCTCCTTGCTGGGTTCATTGCGTGCCGGCGGAGTATCCGTGTTGACTACCAGCGAGACAAGCAGCCTCGGCCCGACTACCGAACTGATAGGCGGTCTCTCGTTCCTCTACCACAACGTCGTTTTGCTGCGCTACATCGAACAGGACTCTGAAGTAGGACGCGCGGTTGCGATAGTCAAGATGCGCGACAGCAATCACGAAAAGGGGTTGTGGGCTTTTACGATCACCGAGCGCGGTTTTGAGGTCCTGGGCAAAGTGGAAGGCGTGTCGGGTCTGCTCGGCTGGAGTGCCCTACGAGGCCCGAAAACCGATGAGAGCTAACGCTGGCGAGAACGACCCCAGGCTGAGCTAGTGGACGAGGGCCAACTCTCGCGCCCTCAGCACAACAGCCATCTTGTTGTGGCAGGCGAGCTTGACGCCAAGGCTGCGGATGTGTGTGCGCACCGTGTAGTAGCTGATCCCCAGCGCAGTCGCGATTTCGCGGCTCGAGGTGCCGCCGGCCATCAGGCTTAGGATTTCCTTCTCGCGTGGGGTAAGCCGTTCACGTTGGCGGTCTGCCTCCCGGCGTGTGTTCACCATCGCCGCGATGGTGGTCGGCTCGAACAGGCTTCCACCATCGGCTGTGCTGCGAACGGCGTCGATCAATTCGGCAGTCGCCCGTGACTTGTGGATGAAGGCGCTTGCTCCAGCCTCGAGCGCGGCGAAGTGAGCGCTTTCGCCATCGTCACGGCTCAGGAAGATCACCTTCGCTTTGCAGCCCACAGCCCGCATGGCGAAAACTGCATCTGTGCCGGTTCCATCATTGAGTCGAAAGTCCACTATCAAAACATCCGGGTGGAGATCCATGACTCGCTCTGCGGAGTCCGCGACCGAGGCTGAACTGCCCACGACCATCATGTCCGGTTGCTGGTTCAACAATGCCGCCAGAGCATCGGCGACGATCTGATGATCATCGACAATGACTATCCGGATGCGACTGTCAGTCAGTCCATCTTCTATTGCGGGTGCATACCAGGTGCTTAACAAACAAATACCCAAGCCAAAGGATCACTCTCGCGCCGTAACAAAGTCAGCAACTATGCCGCGGTCGTCTGGCTACAAGGCACTCACACTGTAGTAAGAGCACCTCACAAGGCCGGGAGCGCGTACGAACCCGACGCCTAACGCCAGGGTGCTGTTCAACTGCTTGAGACCGGGCGCGGCCGTCAAGAACGTGGCGTACTGGACCACGTCGTAAATCGCGTCTCCCGATGGGTTCGCGGGTGTTGTGGCAAGACCTGCGTGCCGATTGACGATTGGACCGTCCGCGCCGCTTATCTCGGCGTGTGCATCAAGTTGGTAAAGACCGTTTCGGAGGTAGGTGGGGTAGTGCCAGCCGCGCCACTTCCCAGCGAGAATGCCACCCTGGACGTCACCGACGCTGGTTGCGTAGCCAACGCCCTCTCGATCGCCAAATTGATGCACGGCATCGTAATTCGGGTACTCCCAGCGGGCTGTGCCCAGCAACTCGAGAGCCGGCGCACCAGGAGGCGCCTCAGAGGGCGCCTCAGCCGGGGCGGCGACGTAATAGCTGACACGGGCCTCGTCACCGACAAATGAGCCGACGCCAAATGCGACCGCCGAGTTGACCCAGGCAAGCTCTTGCGCACCGGTCCACATCCGCAACCAGTGAGTCACGTTCCGATTTCCTGGTTCGCCCGGCACCTGGAGGCCGTAGCCGCCCGCCCTGGTTGCCACCTGTGCACCGGATTGGGTCTCGATGAAGCCGTGCACGTCTGGCAGAAGCACTCCATCGACTCGCCGGCGGGGAAACTGTGTGAGGCGATACGCCCCTGACAGCCGTTCTCCGTCCACGCGCGCCGGCTTGCTGAACGCATACACCTGGCCTTCCGAGTCAGGACCAAAAGGCATGACGCGTTCGAATTCTTCGTACGACCAGCGGGCTTCGAACAGTGGAGTAAGACTGAAGGGAACCGGCTCCGGGTCGATGTCGTTGTAGCCGCTCATCGCAGGTGAACAAGAGACCACAACTTGACCCGCGCCTGCCGGCCAAGACAAGACAGAGCGCTAGGCAACAGTTCCCGATGCGGGGGGCCCGGCAACGCGCATGCGCAGCACTTTGGCAGCGCCCATCAGAGGCAGGCCGAAGCGCATGAGCGAGGGCAGCTGCGCCGGCACAGACGAGGCTTCGACCACAACGGGGTCGACCAGGTGGTAGTCGGCCGCCCGATAACGGAGCTCGCACTCGCCGGCGGCCAGAATGTTGCGCGCCCAGCCCGCGCCCTCTCCGAAAGCCAGGCTGAGCCAGAAAAACTCTCCCTTCGGCAGGGCGCTGATCGGGGTCTCATACATTCGGCCCGACTTGTGTCCACGATGGCTGAGCAGCGACCACATTGGAAACCAGCGCCCGCCCGCGACTCGCGCGACGAACGGGTTGAGAACCCGCGTCAACGGCCGCACGACCTTGTCGACAAGACCCGATACGTCGCTCGGTTTGGTTGGGCCGCCCCTTCGCTGCGTCTGATCGACCGATACTTTCTGATTCATGAGAGCCTCCTCCATGCGTGTTGAAAGAGATAACTGTTGCACTCAGCAGTATAATCCATCAAGTGATTGATTGAATGTGAAGACGAGAGCTAGGCGCGGCCGACCTGCAGCGACGCCCGATGCGGAGCCCAGGCGTGAGACGCTCGTCCAGGCGGCCTACCGGCGTTTGGCCGAAGCCGGCTTCGAGGGCCTGCGAACCAGGGATGTCGCAGCTGAGGCCGGCGTCAATATCGCCACCCTTCACTACTACTTCCCGACCAAAGAGGCTCTCATCAGGGGAGTTGTCGCACACGCCATGGGTCGTTTCAGGACGACCTTCGCTCCGGGCTCGAAGCCCGGCGAGCAGCTGGCAGCGCAGCTCAGGGGGGTCCGGAGACTGGCCGCGACCGAGCCCGAGCTATTCGTGGTCATGGGAGAGCTGGCGCTTCGGTCGGGGCGCGATCCAGCCATCGAGGCCATCTTCAAAGCCACCATCGACACATGGCACAGCACCCTGCGCACGCTCGTGCGGCACGCTCAAAAAGAAGGCTTCGCCGACTCTGAGCTGGATCCCGATGCCGTTGCTGCGCTCGTCATCGCAACGTTGAACGGGCTGTTCATGGTGCCGGTCGCCAACACAGCGGCGGCGCGAGTCGACAAGGCGCTCGGCCAGCTGGAGAGCTTCCTCGGTTTGAAACAGGCCTAAAGGGTCGGGTTACGCGCTCAGGCTGGAATCTGACCAGCGGCGACTGGCGCGCGCTCTGGATCAGCATTGAGCTCAGGGTTGGAAACCACATAGCCTTCGCGCGGAAGCATCTGCGTGACCCTGGATACGGCGACATTCTTGGCGTCCGCCTCGGATCCAGCCGCAACCCTGGGGATGGTGACCCTGACTCTGGCCGAGCCCGGAATTGGCGCGAAGGAGAGGCCCTCGGCGGCCAGGCGCTCCAGCACTGCTCGATCTCCGGGCCGGCCTGGCACAGGCTCGACCACGACGCTGACCGAGAAGGTTCTTTCGAGCCCATCGGCCGCAACGACGTTGGCCGCAACCACAGCACCACGACCACCGATTGGCTTGAACCTGCGGTCCTGGGCTGCGTCGAACAGGGCGTCAAGATCCCGCGTCGACCTTGCTCCGGTGAAGCGTGACGCAAGCGAGTAGAGGACCGGCACCAGAACCAGGGTCAGCAATGTGCTCGTAAACAGCCCGCCGATGACGACGATCGCGAGCGGGGCGCTGATGAATGCGCCCCCGCTGTTGCCGCTCACGGCTAGAGGCACCAGGGCCAGCATCGTCGCGAAAGCGGTCATAAGGATTGGGCGCAGCCGGTGCCTCCCTCCTTCTATGAGGGCGTCGTGGAGGCTCAGGCCCCGATCCCGATACTGCTCCACGAGGTCGAGAAGGACGATGGCATTAGTGACGACGATTCCGATGAGCATCAGCAGCCCGATCATTCCGGGCAGCGACAGCGACGTCCTCGTCACCACCAGAGCGACGATCGCACCACTGGCAGCGAAGGGTATGGAGACGAGGAGCACGAGCGGCTTCAGCAGCGATCTGAACGTCGCCACCATGATCAAGTAGACCAGGACGATGGCGGCGAGAATCGCCACGGCGAACTGGGTCAAAAGCGAGGAAAGCTGGGCGAACACGCCGCCGGTTGACGTGGAAGCGCCGGCAGGCAGCGACACGGCGGTCAGCGCCGTGGCGACGTCAGCCTGCACCTTCTGCGTGTTGTCGCTGGTGATCGTCCCTGTGATCGACGCAGTGCGGTCGCCATCTGTGCGGCTCACCGCCTGTGGGCCTTGAACTTGCGTCAGCGTCGCCAGGGTCGAGAGCGGCACGACCCCTAGAGCTGTCGGAATTGGCATCTTCGCAAGCGCCGCCGCATTGTCGGCGGTGCCGGGAGGCAGCTGGATCCTGACGTTGACCCTCCCTTGCGGCAGGGTGGCCTGGGTGGCGACTATCCCGTTGACCTGTTGGGCGATGGTCAGCGCCAGCTGCTGGAGCGTCAGGCCGGACTGCCCCAACTTGTCGGTCGGGACCAGCTGGTACTGAGGCTTGGACGCTGCAAGATTCGATTTGAGCTGGCTCAAACCTGTGACCTGCGATAGCGCCCCCAGCACCCTGTCGTTGGCCTGAACCAGGATGTCCTGGTTCGGCGCGCGCACGTCGACCTGCATCTGGCTGCTGCTGGAGTTGGAGCTGCTTGACGCCTGGCCAAGGTCGATACGGGCGGGGCCGCTGTAACCCTTCAGGGCCTCGGTTACCCCCTTGAGGGCCTGGTCGTATGCCCCCTCTTTTACAAGCACTGTCACGGAGGCCAGCGTCGGGTCGGCCGGCAAGGTCCCGGGAGCGGCAAACGCGCCACCGACTCCGCCGACAGTCGCCTGGAAAGCGTTGATCCCCGGCACACCTTGAATCAGGCTCTCCACCTTCTGCGTCTCGCCGTCGGTCTCGGTAAGGGTGGAGTTGTCTGGCATCGTGATCGCAATCGGGAAGTTGGGGCTTGCGGATTGGTCGAGGAGATTGACGCGGAGGAAGGGCAGCAGCGCCATCGAGCCCGCGAACATCACCGCTGCCACGACGAGCGTGATCGCGCGATGGCTGGTCGCCCACTTGATGACCGGGACGTAAATGCCCTGCATCCAGTTGTAGCGCAGCCGCCGCTCGACTTTGTCAGCCGGCGCCGGACGCAGCAGCCGTGAGGCCAGCAACGGGACCACCGTCACAGCGACGGCAAGTGAAGCAATGATCGCGGTGACCACCGTCAGCGCGAACGGACGGAAGAAGCTGCCGGCGATGCCGGTCAGGAAAACAATCGGCAGAAAGACTGCAACTGTCGCGAGCGTTGACGATGTGACCGCGGTGGTGATCTCCCGCGCACCTGTGTAGGCAGCGACCATCGGCCTCTCGCCTTCGGCCACATGACGGCTGATGTTTTCCAACACCACGATTGCGTCATCCACGACGCGGCCGATTGCCACCATCATGCCGCCCAGGGTCAGGATGTTCAGGGTGATGCCTTGCCACCACAGCACGAGCAGTGCGACAAGTAGCGAAAGTGGAATCGAAACGCCTGCGACTAACGTTGCCCGGCCGCTCCGGAGGAACAGGAAAATCACCGCGACTGCGAAGACCGCGCCGAGCAGGCCCTCCTGGAGTATGGCTGTGATCGCATTGCTGATCGGAGTCGCTTGATCCTGGATGCCGGCGAACTGAACTCCGTTTCCGATACGCGTCTTCAGGTCAGGCAGCGCAGCTTTGATCTCGTTCGCGACAGTGACCGTGTTGCCGTCGGCCGCCTTAAGGATTCGCAACCCGATGCTTGGCTTGCCGTTCGTGCGAGTGATGGTGTCTGCCGGTAGCGACACGAACTGCACAGTGCCCAGCTGGTTGATCTGGACCGGCGGAAGTGCGGGGCGGCCGGGAATGTTTACTGGGCTGACAAAGATCTTTCCGATCTGGTCCAGGCTGGTCAATGAGCCAGAAACCTGGAGGGGA
>Ga0193731_1000247_pt1 | contig 18909 bp, 10 predicted proteins | sample U1a2metaG_FD_144920 | JGI IMG/M metagenome (GOLD analysis project Ga0193731, IMG submission 144920) | Soil microbial communities from a riparian zone of the East river system, Colorado, United States - U1a2 | ecosystem: Environmental > Terrestrial > Soil > Riparian zone | place: USA: East River...
GCAGCCTTGTAGGCTGCGAACAAACTTCTGGGCGCAGGCGATACGCCTGCCACTATAGGTGGATCGGCGACCAAGCGTTTCGCTAACACCGGCCTGGCCAGGCACTCAGCAATAACAGATGGATCGTTTCCAAGAGCCTCAAACAGCTCCCGCAAGACTCCTGGCTGTTTTGTGTTCCGAGCCATCCGCTCCATCTCCGCTTGGAGCTGCTCGGGAGCGATAGGCTTCTGCCAGTAGGCTTCCAGCGCTCGCGAGTCGCGGAGATAACCTTCTACCTTCTTTTCAATCTGTTCGGCGGACATCACCTCATCGAGCGATGGCTTAGGCTTCGCACTAGGATGCGGGGCGTAAAGAAACCCCCTTCGCTAAAGCTACGGCGGTCGAGCCCGCTTTCGCTAACCAGCCTTTGTCCCGCAGTGGCGGGACTACGGCGGGTCGAGAGGCTACTCCGAAAGCTTTCGCGCGCAAGGCTACGGCGGACAGGTTGGGAGGTTGATTTTTTTTGCATTGGATTAGTGGGGTCGATTAGAGCCGCCGTTCATACCCGATATCCAAATACGCATCACATGGTAATGATCTGGCCCGTGGCGAAGTTGTAGAAATACCTTGGATTAGCGGTGTAGTGGCCCGGACGGTTGGGATCAGGGAAGTAGTAGAGCACTGTGTTGAGCGTAAAGTCGTAAAGATACGGAAAAGGAAAGCTTGGGCTAGTGTAAAAGAAATGGTTGGACGCAAAATCGTAGAAATAGATGCCGCTGTGTCCATCATTGGCATCAAACCAATACTCGAAGCCCATGTCGAAGTGGTAGATCCAGCGCGGGTCACTCAGGTAGCTGTAGTAGCCAAAAGGCGTGCCATTGGGGAACTGAAGATAATAAACGCCGTTCTGCAGCGCGATCTCACCGTTGAAAAATGATGGATGCGCCGGCGTTGGTGTAGGTGTCGGGGTATGAGTCGCTGTTGGAGTAGCCGTTGGGGTTAGTGTAGGCGTAAATGTAGCCGTAGCTGTCGCTGTGGCGGTAGCCGTCGGGGTGGGAGTAAAGGTAGCCGTTGGTGTTGGAGTAAACGTAGCTGTCGCGATAGGAGTTGCAGTTGCTGTAGCGGTGGATGTAGAGGTAGGTGTCGCAGTAGCTGTTGCAGTTGGAGTTGGCGTCGGCGTCGCGCCGGGTTGAGCGCAATATCTTCCGCCGGTGTTTAGATAGCCGCTGCAACCCAATCCGCCCCAGACAATCATTTCACTCCCGCTCCAGATTGCCGTGTGATTGATTCCCGAACCTGGCGCGTTGGTGGTGCTGGTGGCTGTCCAACTGTCGGTGCTGGGATCATACCTCGCGCCGGTCGTCAAGTAGTTGGCGTTGAAGTCCTGTCCGCCCCAGACGATCATTTGGCTGCCGGTCCAAACTGCTGTGTGGTATTCTCGGGCATCGGGCACGTTGGTGGTGCTGGTGGCTGTCCAACTGTCGGTCCCGGGAATGTATCTCCCCCCAGTGTTGAGAAGGTGATTGAAACCACCATCAAAGCTTCCGCCCCAGACGATCATTTCGCTGCCGGTCCAGACCTCGCGGTGGAGGATGCGTGCACTGGGTGCATTGGTGACGTTGGTCGCAGCCCAAGTGTCGGTGCTTGGATTGTATCTCCCGCCGGTGTTCAGAGAGTTGCCGTTGCCGTACCCGCCCCAGACGATCATCTCGCTGCCGGTCCACACCGCCGTGTGAGAAAGCCGGCCGGCGGGCGCGTTGGCGGTACTAGTGGCCGTCCAAGTATCGATGCTGGGATTGTATCTTCCACCGGTATTGAAAAAGGTGAAGCCGTTTGACGATCCACCCCACACGATCATTTCGCTGCCGGTCCACACTGCCGTGTGGTTTGCCCGGACATCGGGCACGTTGGTGGTGCTGGTGGCTGTCCAACTGTCGGTCGCGGGATTGTATCTTCCGCCGGTATTTAAACGAAGCAGCTGCCCGTCAACTCCGCCCCAGACAATCATTTCGCTACCGGTCCAGACTGCCGTGTGATCTACTCGTGCAGTGGGCGCGTTGGCGGTACTGGTGGCCGTCCAAGTATCGGTGCTGGGATTGTATCTCCCCCCGGTAGGCCCAAAAGAGGCACCACCTCCACCCCAAACGATCATTTCACTCCCGGTCCAGACTGCCGTGTGATATTCTCGCGCAGTGGGCGCATTGGTTCTGCTGGTGGCTGTCCACGTATCAGAAGTGCATGGAGTTGGTGTCCCTGTAGCCGTTGGTGTCGGAGTAGGCGTTGGCGCCCCGGCTTGCGCGCAGTATCTGCCGCCGGTGTTCGTTACGTGGCAGCCATCATTTCCGCCCCATACAATCATTTCACTGCCCGTCCACACTGCGGTGTGAAGATATCGCGCACTGGGGACGTTAGTGGTGCTAGTAGCCCTCCAACTGTCGGTAGCAGGGTTATATCTCCCGCCGGTGTCACCGGCGCCGCCCCAGACTATCATTTCACTGCCCGTCCAGACTGCTGTGTGAAAGTCTCGGGGGCTCGGCGCATTGGTAATGTTGGTAGGTGTCCAAGTATTTGTGCTCGGATTGTACCTCCCGCCGGTGTCCAGAGGCGAGCACGGTTGAATACCGGAGCATCCGCCCCATACAATCATTTCACTGCCCGTCCACACTGCGGTATGACCCTCTCGCCTACTGGGGGGGTTAGCGGTGTTAGTAGCCGTCCAACTGTCGGTAGCAGGATTATATCTCCCGCCGGTGAACAATTGACCCACGCTTTCATTAGATCCACCCCAGACGATCATTTCACTGTCCGTCCAAACTGCTGTGTGATTAAAACGCCTATCAGGTGCGCCCGTAGTGCTAGTAGCCGTCCAACTGTCGGTACCAGGGTCATATCTTCCGCCGGTATTGGTGTAGTTGCCCGATTCAGTGCCGCCCCATACGATCATTTCACTGCCCGTCCACACTGCGCTGTGCTGGTATCGCGCACTGGGGGCGTTAGTGGTGCTGGTGGCCGTCCAACTGTTGGTAGCAGGGTTGTATCTCCCGCCGGTGTTGGTGAGGGTGGATGATTGATCAACGCCGCCCCAAACAATCATTTCGCTGCCGGTCCAGACTACGGTGTGATAGGCTCGCTCGCTTGGCGCGTTAGTGGTGCTGGTGGCCGTCCAACTGTCGGTAGCAGGGTTATATCTCCCCCCGGTATTGGTGTCGTTGCTCGCTTGATCACTGCCGCCCCAGACGATCATTTCGCTGCCCGTCCACACTGCGGTATCACGATATCGGGCAGAGGGCGCATTGGTGGTGCTGGTGGCTGTCCATGTATCGTTGATGCATCCGTTTGGCGCGCCCGATATAATAGGAAGGGTGTAGCTAGCACTTACCCCTGCTATTAGCTTCGGCATTTGCTTCTCCGCTCCCGCTTGCGCGGAGTCCAACGGCTTTTTGTTACGGACCAAGTTTGCCAGCAAGCGCTCAGACAGCACGGGCTTGGCAAGACACTCCGCGATGACAAAAGTATCGTTGCCGAGCGCTTGAAAGAGTTCGCGCAGCATCTCGGGCTGTTTGGTGTTCCGCGCCATGCGATCCATTTCAGCCTGCAACTGCTCAGCAGTAATCGGCAACTGCCAGTAGTCCTCCAACGCCTGAGAATCGTGTAAATAGTCTTCGACTTTCTTTTCCAGTTGCGCTTGAGACATCACTGCATCGAGCGATGGCATGCGATCAGGGCGCTCTTTCGGCCAGATCCGATGACGCCAGTAAACTTCTTCAATTGCTCGCTGGTAAGCTACGCGCTCCGCAAACGTCAGTCCGGAAGCTGCCGGATGAGAAGCTTTTGTAGGCGCTTCAGGATGGAAGAAAGCCAGTAAGCTTCGCGTGACGATCAAACATGCAGCTGCGCAAAGAAGAAGAGTGATTAAGGCGCGCGGGGTGAAGAAACCCCCTTCGCTAAAGCTACGGCGGTCGAGCCCGCTTTCGCTAACTAGCCTTTGTCCCGCAGTGGCGGGACTACGGCGGGTCGAGAGGCTACTCCGAAAGCTTTCGCGAGCAGGCTGGCGGGCAGGTGCGGAGCGGGAGGTTGATTTTTTTTGCATTGGATTAGTGGGGTCGATTAGAGCCGCCGTTCATACCCGATATCCAAATACGCGTCACATGGTGATGATCTGGCCCGTGGCGAAGTTGTAGAAATACCTTGGATTGGTCGTGTAGTGGCCCGGACGGTTGGGATCAGGGAAGTAGTAGAGCACTGTGTTGAGCGTAAAGTCGTAAAGATACGGAAAAGGAAAGCTTGGGCTAGTGTAAAAGAAATGGTTGGACGCAAAGTCGTAGAAATAGATGCCGCTGTGTCCATCATTGGCATCAAACCAATACTCGTAGCCCATATCAAAGTGGTAGATCCAGCGCGGGTCAGTCAGGTAGGTGTAGTAGCCAAAGGGCGTGCCGTTGGGGAACTGAAGATAATAAACGCCGTTGCCTAGCGAGACCTCGCCCGAAAAGAAAGCGGGATGCAAACTAGGCGTTGCCGTTGCCGTCGGAGTTGGTGTCGGAGCATGAGTTGCGGTAGGTGTTGGAGTCGGAGTACGAGTTGCTGTAGGTGTTGCGGTCGGCGTACGAGTGGTTGTAGGCGTTGGTGTCGGCGTATGGCTCGCTGTCGGAGTTGGTGTCGGGGTATGAGTCGCTGTCGGAGTCGCGGTCGCTGTCGGTGTAGGCGTCGGCGTGGTGAACTGTGCGCAGTATCTCGCACCAGTATGGGTGTTTTGGGCTCCCACCAGTTGCCCACCCCAGATGATCATTTCATTACCGGTCCATATTGCAGTGTGAAGTGATCGCGCGGCAGGTGCGTCAGTTAGGTTAGTAGCTGTCCAACTATTCGTGCTTGGATGGTACCGCCCGCCGGTATCGAAAATTATATTTGGTGGATCCGTGCTGGCTTGTCCACCCCAAACGATCATTTCACGGTCGTTCCAAACTGCTGTATGCCCGAGCCGACCAGTGGGCGCATTGGCTATATTAGTGGCTGTCCAAATGTTACTGCCTGGATTGTACCTACTACCTGTGTTCAGATAGTTCGTACCATCGTATCCACCCCAGATAATCATTTCATTACCAGCCCATACTGCGGTGTTAGAGCGACGGACAGTGGGGGGATTAGTCATACTTGTGGGTGTCCAAATGCCGGTGCTCGGATTGTACCTTCCGCCACTATTTAAATAATGGTCAGTCCCAAACCAGTAATATCCGCCCCAGACGATCATTTCAGTGCCGGTCCAGACTGCGCTGTGTGACTCACGGGGCTCGGGCACATTGGGGCCGTCCGTTCCAGACCAGCTGTCCGTTATCGGATCGTATCTGCCGCCGCTATTGTAATAGTGAGGCCCGGACACGTCAGACCAACTCCCACCCCACACAATCATTTCAGTGCCGGTCCAGACTGCCGTATGACGCCAGCGGACGGATGGCGCGTTGATGGTGCTGGTGGCTCTCCACGTATCAGTACCCGGATCGTATCTGCCCCCGGTAGCGGGTATTGGTGGTGTTGGAGTTGGGGTCGGAGTTGATGGGACGGATTCCCCATTGTTTCTTGGGCCAGTGTCCAAAGGGTATCCAAACTCGTTTCCGCCCCAGACGATCATTTCAGTGCCGGTCCAGATTGCGGTGTGAAGGTTTCGGGCAAAGGGCGCGTCAGTGGTGCTGGTGTCGGTCCAGTTGTCGATACTTGGAGTGTACCTTCCACCAGTGTTTAGATACGATGGATAGCCAACTTGTCCGCCCCAGACGATCATTTCAGTTCCAGTCCATGCCGCAGTGTGGCGGAGGCGGGCATGGGGCATATTCCCGGTGCTGATAGGTGCCCAGCTGTCCGTGGCAGGATCGTACCTCCCGCCGTTATCCGAATAGGTATTGCTCTGATCGAAAACTCCACCCCACACCAGCATTTCACTTCCAGTCCACACTGCCCTATGCGCTTCCAGTGGAATGGGCGCGTTGATCGTGCTGGTAACTGTCCAACTGTCTGTGCTGGGATTGTATCTGCCACCAGTGTTAGTGAGGCCGCCATCATACCCGCCCCAGACGATCATCTCATTATTGCCAGTCCAAACTGCTGTGTGCCAGAATCGAGCAGAAGGCGCGTTGGTGGTGCTGGTGGCAATCCAGGTATCCGTGTTGGGATTGTATCTTCCCCCAGTATTCAGCCCGGTTAAATAATCCCATCCGCCCCAGACGACCATTTCAGTTCCAGTCCATACTGCAGTGTGCAGGGTTCGGGCAGCGGGCGTGCCAATTATGTTTGTAGCGGTCCAGGTGTTTGTCGAGGGGTTGTATCTGCCACCCGTGTTAAATAGTGTCGGGTACGATTGACCGCCGCCCCAGATAATCATTTCAGTGCCCGTCCATACTGTTGTATGCTCAGTTCGGCCTGCTGGGGCACCGATAGTACTCGTGGCTGTCCAACTGTCGTTGTGAGGATTGTATCTGCCGCCGGTGTTTAAGTAACCGCTGCTGTTACCTCCGCTCCAGATGATCATCTCCTTTCCTGTCCACACTGCCGCGTGGCCGCCTCTGCCTGCTGGCGCATTAATAGTTGTCGTCGCTGTCCAGTTGTCCGTCGAAGGATTATATCTGCCGCCGGTGTTCACATAGTCGCTGCCATCCCATCCCCCCCAGAGAATCATCTCAGTGCCCGTCCATACCGCCGTGTGATCAGTTCGGGCAGTAGGCGCGTTGGTGTTGCTCGTAGGTGTCCAACTGTCAGTGGTTGGAACATATCTCCCGCCGGTACTCAAAAGCCAACCGGAACCGTTTCCGCCCCAGATAATCATTTCACTACCCGTCCAGACTGCCGTATGATAGTACCGACCATCGGGTGCGCCGGATAGAGCCGTCCAAGTATCATCAATACAGCTACCTGCCGTATCCAAAGTTTTGGGAAGCAAGTAGGTGACACCGGCTGGTACTGTCATGGCAAGTTGCTTTTCTGCTCTAGCTAGCCATGACTCCAGCGGCTCCTTGTGCCACGCGACTGTGGCGACTTTTAAATCGTCGTCACTTTTAGAGATGATTGCAGTCGCGTAGCAGCCCGTCTCGTCTTCTTGCAACGGGCTTAATACGCCTATAGGTATGGATTCGTAGGTTTGGGGAGCAGCGCCACGCTTATAAAATGTTGCTGTGAGTTTCTGCACGGTGTCGTTCCACTCATGGCTGTTCAACTTCACGGCGCGCCCGAAATTACGGTCCTCATGCGAACTGTTGCCTTTCACTAATTCGATTTGACTATACGTACCGGTAGTCTGTTTCATCTGCTCGACAGCGGGATACATCAGCAGATCAGCCTTCGCGCGCTGTCTCAGCTCGCCATGGATTCGCTGATCATGAGCATACCAGTTTCTTAGCAGACGGTCAGCTAGCGCCGGTCGTGCCAAGCACTCCGCGATCACAAATGGATCGTCCCCGAGCGCCGCAAAAAGTTCGCGCAGCACTTCAGATTGTTTGGTGTGTTTTGCCATGCGATCCATTTCAGCCTGTAGCTGATCAGCAGTAATCGGCCGCTGCCAGTAATCCTCCAGCGCCTGTGACTCGCGCAGATAGTCTTCAACCTTCTTTTCCAGCTGCGTTTGCGACATCATTGCGTCGACCGATGGTTTCGCATCGGGGCGTTCTTTCGGCCAGACGCGATGACGCCAATAAACTCCTTCGATCGCTCGTTGGTAATTTACGCGCTCTGCAAATGTCAGCGTTCTTTGTGAAGCGTTGGGCGCATCAGAATGGAAGAAAGCCAGCAGTGCTCCACTCAGCATCGAACAGGCTGCGGCTGAACAAACAACCAGAGCCAGCAAGGCGCGCGGAGTAAAGAAACCGCCTTCGCTAAAGCTACTCCGAAAGCTTTCGCGAGCAGGCTCGCGGACAGGTGCGGATCCGCCTTCTCCAAGGCTACGGCGGACAGGTTGGGAGGTTGATTTTTTTTGCATTGGATTAGTGGGATTGATTAGAGCCGCCGTTCATACCCTCACATGGTGATGATCTGGCCGGTGGCGAAGTTGTAAAAATACCTTGGATTGGTCGTGTAGTGGCCTGGACGGTTCGGATCGGGAAAGTAGTAGAGCACTGTATTCAGGCTGAAGTCGTAGAGATACGGAAAAGGAAAGCTCGGGCTAGTGTAAAAGAAATGGTTGGACATAAAGTCGTAGAAGAAGATCCCGCTGTGTCCATCATTGGCATCAAACCAATACTCGTAACCCATGTCGAAGTGGTAGATCCAGCGCGGGTCACTCAGGTAGCTGTAGTAGCCAAAGGGCGTGCCATTGGGGAACTGAAGATAATAAACGCCGTTGCCTAGGAAAACCTCGCCCGAAAAGAAAGGGGGATGTGTTGGAGTTGGTGTCGGGGTAAACGTCGCTGTAGCTGTCGGGGTATGAGTGGCGGTGGGTGTTGGAGTGGGAGTACGAGTGGCCGTGGGTATTGCGGTTGGGGTATGAGTCGCGGTAGGAGTTGGAGTCGGAGTATGAGTAGCCGTGGGTGTAGGAGTAGAAGTGAATGTAGCCGTCGGGGTCGGAGTAAAGGTTGGCGTTGGCGTGGGGGTTTGGGTTGATGTGGGGGTAAATGTGGGTGTGGGTGTGGGAGTAAACGTAGCCGTAGGAGTGAATGTAGCCGTCGGAGTTGCTGTCGAAGTGGCTGTCGGCGTTGGAGTCGTCCCTGACTGCACTTCAAACGAACCACTGTCAATGCGCCCGTTGCGCACTCGCAAAAAATCTGGCCCGCGTTGGTCATAGAAAGGCGGTGGAGTAAAGTTCGGATCGCCTGCGTCGATGGCCGGGCTGCCCGGTAATAAAGCGTGGGTGAACGTTGGTCCACCATTGTTTTGCAAGGGGCCCGACATCGGATCGGTATTGATCTGGTCGCCTGGGCCGTTCAGAAAACCGCTCCCATTATCGCTGCAGACATTGTAGCCATGAGTGATAAAGCTGCCGCCATTATTAAAGATGTTGACGCCCGAAACACCTGCTTTTAGGATCGTGTTCCCAAGCTCGAGCGAGCTGAAGCTGGTTAGGTAGAGAGCGCCGCCGGCTACACTAGCCGAGTTTTCGCTGAAGGTGGTGTGAGCGATGTTACCACCGCCAGCAACCCCGCCCCCGCGCACAGCGCTATTTCCGGTGATGGTGCTGTTGGTGATGGTAATGTTGTTACCGTAGATACCGCCACCGTAACCCTCAAAATTGCCCCCGGTCGCTGTGTTTCCGCTGATGGTGCTATCCTGAATCGTCATTGTTCCATCATTGACAATTCCGCCGCCAGACCCGCCGGTGTGACCAGGGTTGTCGGTTCGGTTGCCACTGATCGTGCTGCCGGTAATAGTCAGCATGCCTGTATTGTAGATGCCACCGGCGGAGTACCAGCCCATGTTCCCTTGAACCCTCCCAGCAATAATGATCATGGTGCCGGTGTTGGAGATGCCGCCTCCGATTGAAACAAAATTGCCGCAGCCACAAAAAAAAGTATTGTTATTGTTAACGATGACCTGATTTAGCGTCATCGTTCCGCTGTTATGGATGCCGCCCCCAAAATTATTCCCGGGGCTGGCACTCACAATGGCGTTTCCGTTCACCGTGCAATGAGCGATCGTCAGAGTTGAATTGTCGTTCAGGATACCACCGCCGTTACCGCCGGTAATGTGACCGCCAGAGATGGTTAAGCCGTCGATTTCCACGCTATGACCGGGCATCACATGAAAAATACGGAATTGGGGCGCCTGGAAAGCCCGCTGCACCGTGACCATTTGCGGTGAAGCGCTGATGGTAATGCTCTTAGTGATAGCGAGCTCGGCCGAGGTCAGCGTTACGATATTTACAGAGGGATCGAAGGTAATTGTGTCGCCGTCATTCGCGTCCGCGAGCGCCTGGCGCAGTGAGCCGGGCCCGCTGTCGTTTCCGTTGGTGACCGTGATCGTGGTTGCAGGCCGGTTTCCCGTAGCGGTGGTCCGCTGTGCGAGCGCGAATGGGATCACGGAGACGGCCAGCAGTAAAAGCAGGTAAAACGTGACTCGAAGAAGGTCGGCTTTAACGTTGGGGTTAATTTGCGTTTTCATAAGTCTGGATTTGTGAGTTGACCAGTGCGTTTGTTTTACATCGATGGAAGCTACGGGCGCGGTGGCGGAGTGGGTCGTGGCCGCGGCGTCGGCGCAGTTCTCGGCGTCGGTGAAGGTTTCGGTGTTGAAGTAGGTGTAGTTGGTGGAGTCGCGGTCGCGGTCGGTGTAGCAGTCGCTATTGCTGTTGGCGTAGCAGTAGCTGTTGCCGTCGCAGTCGGAGTCGTTGTAGCTGTGGACGTCGGGCTAGCAGTTATCGCGGGCGTTGCGGTAGGCGTAGGCGTAGGGCTAGATTGAAGCTGAATCAATTCGATGCGCCCACCGCTGCCAAATTGGTTCGCGTGGACCGCCTTTGCGCCACCGACCACGTATTGCCCGTCTGTCGTGACGTCCACAGAAAACGCTGAGCCGGGAAAATTGATCTGGCCGATCAACTGAACGTTACGGTTAAATACCATGACCTCTGGCCAGTCGTGGAATTGTGTTCCCCAGGAAGCAAAGGCCATAACCGTGCCATTGTCGTTCGAACCGGCACCGATCGGTGTTCCCTGGTACATACCGGTTCCGCTGACGGGATAGGAGCCGAGCATGTTATGGCTTGGAACATCAAACAGGTAGACCTCGCCACTGAGCCAATTGTTCGCGTAGTTGGCTCCGAACGTGCCGACGGTAGAGCCGTCATGCGAAACAGTAGAGCCGCCGCCGAACCAAAAACTCGCCCGGGTGAAATGGATTACCTGGGTGTAAGTGGAGCCATTGAATGCATAGACATCGAAATTGAAGCCGCCCACTGCGAATACGCTGCCGTCGCCGGAGATTGGATAGAAGATGTTCCCGGCGCCAGAGCCTGCGACACTGAATATGATGTTGCCGCTGCTGGTATTGATGAGCGTGGCACGATTGTCCTGTGTCACAAGAGCGATGGAGCCGTTGTCGGTCAAAGCAACCCCGTCCATGCGGAGGGGATCCGTCCATGTGCGCGTAACTGCGCCAGTGTTAGCGTCAAAGACGTAAAGCGTCGAATTCTGAGTTGTAGAATCGCTAACAACAGCTGCAATAGTCGAGCCGTCCCGTGACGTGGCTACCTTCCTGGAACTGGCTGGCAGATTCGGATCGCTGACTGGATAAGGGAAGGACCAGTCCGGTGTGCCGTTGCTGCTGGACCTGAAGCCGTGCTGCCGAAAATCATTTCCTGCTGCATTCGACTCCATAAAACCGCTGCGGTCGGCGGCTTTGGCGGCAGCGACGCCGGAGTTGCCGCTGCCGAAGGACGAGAAGGACCATGCTGGTGTGCCATTGCCCATGATCGCGTGTATAGTCAGGCGTGCACCGCTGAGAAGCCACGCGCCCCATACATTATGGGCGTCGATCGACACGCCATCGGCAATAGCTGTGGCGTCGTTGTACTGCCAAACCGTATTGCCCGAAGGTCCTAACACGCGGCTCTCAGGCAGGGTTGGCGCCATAGATGGTGCTTTCGAGCTATGGATCTGGGTACTCTGGATTATGCCTTGTGGCGTGACTCTCGAGAACGCTCGGTGAGTTACACCGGCCGCACGATCTGCCTCGCCGCGTGTCGATGGATTCGCGGCGACGAAGAGAGCCAGCAAGGCGAGCGCAAATACCGGAAATAATCTAGTTAAAATGCGCAAGTTACGGATAGCGGATTGAGCAGTGTGTTTTGTTTTCATAGAAAACGCGCCTCGAATAAGATGCGTTTTAATGGTAGTGCTAACTCTCTTCATAGAGTCCTCCCGCATACGGTCCTCTCGCGGGCGTGGATTTTACGCAAGTTCGATACGTGATGTCACGACTATTTTTTGTGACTGCGGTCGGCAGTTGCATTCGCGGTGGAAAAAAAGGCGGCGTCAAGTTCGCCACGGCGAATCCGTCCTGTGTGCGGACCTGTGGCCCCGACGTGTCGGGACCCGCCTTCGCGCAGCTGCGGCGCGGCAGGCACTCCAAGCCTACTCCACCGTAGCGGCTGCGAAGGCTGGAAGGTCGCGGCGGCGACCGAAAACATTCGTGTGAATTAGTGTCCATTCGTGGTTAGATCGGGTCTGACGCGGAAGGCTCGCTACAATGAAGGAGATTACTAATTTTCAGATTTGTCCGGCGCGCGTGGAGGATGTGCCGGTCATCCTGCGATTGATTCGCGATTTGGCGACATACGAGCGCGCGCCGCAGGAAGTCACTGCAACGGAGGAACAGCTTGTCGATGTTTTGTTCGGGGAACGACCGGCGGCGGAAGTGCTTCTGGCGTTTGAAGGAAAATCGCCGGTTGGCTTTGCGGTTTACTTTTACAATTTTTCCACCTGGCTCGGGCGCCCCGGGCTTTATCTCGAAGATTTGTTCGTTAAGCCGGAAAAGCGCGGAAAAGGTTATGGACGGGCATTGCTGGTCGAGCTTGCGAAGATTGCGCGTGATCGTGGCTGCGGCCGGATGGAGTGGGCTGTGCTCAATTGGAACGAACCGGCGATCAAGTTCTATCGCACGCTAGGCGCCAAGCCGATGGACGAATGGACCGTGTTCCGATTAACGCCTGAGGAGATCGCGAAACTTGCGAACGCAGCCGATACGGCTGCCACTACAGACCAAGAAAGACATTATTGATCTTCGCCGAATATGGACCACTCCGAAAAGCGACGCGAGGACGCCCGCACACGGCCGGGCAGGCTGCGCGCACTCTCCCGCAGTCGCGGGACTCCGCGAAACAGAAGCCGCTAATCGGGTGAATTTTGCACGAAGCGCTGGACTCGCGAAAGCTTTCGGAGTCGGAGTGCGATGAGTCCTCGCATCGCTTTCACTTCGATGTGAGTACACGAATGATGATGTTGCTATAGTGATCAGGAGCGCGACCAGGAGTAGGAGTTAGATGGCGAAGGAACATACAAAGATCGAGGACTACGGTTTTCTCAGTGATACGCAGACCGGCGCGCTGGTCAGCCGCGACGGCTGTGTCGACTGGCTTTGCTTTCCTCGGTTCGATTCGCCGGCATGTTTTGCGTCGCTGGTCGGCGACAAGGAAAATGGGCACTGGCGGTTTTTTCCGAAGGAGAAGGTTGAAGCTACGCGTCGCCGCTACCGGGGAGAGACGCTCATTCTCGAAACGGAAATTGAAACCAAGAGCGGCACCATTCGCTTGATCGATTTCATGCCGCCACGAGGAGAGAATCCGGACATCGTCCGCATCATCGAAGGCGTACGCGGCAAAGTCTCGATGCAGATGGAGCTGATCGTCCGATTCGATTACGGGCACATCGTGCCGTGGGTGCGAAGACGCAAGAAGCACGAGGGACTGGAAGCGATTGCCGGACCCGATGCCTTGATCTTGCGCACGCCGGTTGAAACGTGCGGGAAAGATTTAACAACCGTGGCCGAGTTCTCCGTCGCGAAAGGTGATCGGATCCCGTTTGTGCTTACGTGGTTTGAATCTCACAAAGATCCGCCGAGAAAAATACACGCCGACCACGCATTGCGCGATACGGAGATGTTCTGGACGGATTGGGCGAAACAATTTCACACCGAAGGGAAATGGCGCGATGCGATCGTGCGCTCACTGATCACGCTTAAAGGACTGACTTATGCGCCTACGGGCGGCCTGGTTGCAGCGCTTACCACTTCACTGCCAGAACAAATAGGAGGCGTGCGCAACTGGGATTATCGCTACTGCTGGTTGCGAGATGCGGCTCTCATTTTGCTCGTGTTACTGAGCGCTGGTTACCGGGACGAAGCCACATCCTGGCGGCAATGGCTGCTGCGCGCTATCGCAGGGAGCCCGGCACAAATGCAAACGATTTACGGCGTCCGTGGCGAACGCCGTCTCGATGAGTACGAGATTCCATGGCTCTCCGGTTACGAGAACTCCAGGCCGGTGCGTATTGGAAATGCAGCTTCACAGCAGTTTCAGCTCGATGTCTATGGCGAAGTGCTGGCTGCAATATGGCGGGCGGATCATGCCGGAATCAAAATGACCGAACCCGATTGGGCGCTGATGGTCGCGCTAATGAAATTCCTGGAGTCACACTGGCAGGAGCCGGATGAAGGAATCTGGGAAGTCCGGGGCCCTCGCCAGCAGTTCACGCACTCGAAAATGATGGCGTGGCTGGCGTTCGACCGCGCGGTCAAGCTGGTTGAGGAATGCGACTGCGCGGCAAACGAGCACTTTGATCGCTGGCAGAAAATTCGGGATCAAATTCACACAGAAGTTTGCGAGCGCGGCTATAACAAGAAGAAGAAGGCGTTCACGCAGGTTTATGGGTCTGACGCTCTGGACGCGAGCCTTCTTCAAATGCCGCTCGTTGGATTTCTTCCAACCACAGACGAGCGAGTCCGCACCACTATCGAAGCAATTGAACGCGAATTAATGCAGGATGGCCTGGTGCTACGATATCGACCACAGGAGACCAGCGTCGATGGATTGCCAGGCACTGAAGGAGTATTTCTTCCTTGCTCGTTTTGGCTGGCGGATTGCTGGCACCTCCTCGGCCGGAAAAAAGAAGCGCGAGAATTGTTCGAGCGCCTGCTCGATCTTCGCAACGATCTCGGATTGCTTTCGGAAGAGTACGATCCACGCAACAAGCGTCAGCTCGGAAATTTTCCTCAGGCTTTCTCGCATGTCGCGCTGGTAAGTTGCGCCCGAATCCTGGGCGATGAGGACATGTTGCTTGCTCGAGGCGACGCCTCAGGTTCGCCATCGCGAATCCGTCCTGTGACGGACTAGTAGGCTGAAATGGCGCCTTCGGCGCTAAGTGCTTCCCGAAGAAACAAGCCGCCGAATCAAATCGTCGATGGTAACGATACCGCGAAAATTTTTCTTTTTGTCCACGACAACGGCAAGGCCAAGCCGAGCAGCGCGCAACTGTTGCACAATGCGGTAGGCGGGTTCCTCCTCGGTAGTGGTTACGATGCGCCGGACATAATCGCCTAGCGGTCTGTTTCCGTTGTCGTCCAGCAGGATGTCGAGGACGTTAACCAGTCCGGCAGGTTGTTCTTCGGGCCGAACCACAGGGAGACGATCGAGACCAGAAGTCGCGCCGAGCTCCAGTGCTTCCTGAGTTGACGCGCTCGGCTGCAACGCGACCACCTTCGCCGAGGGCAGCATTACGTCGCGAACTTTGACGCTGCGAAAGTCAACGACGCTATGAATCATCGCTCGCTCGGTGGAAGTAAGAGAGCCCTCCCGCTCGCTTTCCGCGGTGATCTGCTTTAGCTCTTCGCGTCCGGCAAAAAGTCGCGCGTGTTTCGCGGCACGAGCTGGCAGGATCAGCTTTCCAAGCCGTGAACCGAGTTCGAGCAGAGGTGAAAACAACATTGACGCGAGTTCGAGTACACCCGCAAGCCGGGCTAACGCGCGGAAGGGAAATCGCCGGAATAACGATTTTGGCAGGACTACGAGCAGAAATAGATGAACCGGAAGCGCGATTGCCAGGGAGAAGAAGTAGCCGGCGTAGCCGAATGACCGAACCAGTTCGCGCGTCAGCAGCAGCAGACCAAGTATATCGACTGCGTTCGTGATGAGCAGAACGGATGCCAGCAACCGTTCCGGGTGTTTGAGCAGACGATCGAGCCGTCGGGCCGCCGGTACGCCGCGTTTCAAATTCTGGCGGAACCGCACTGGATCGATCGAAAGCAGGCCGCTTTCAATTCCGTTGAAGAAAAAGGAAACAACCCAGCAACAGAAAATGATGAACCACACGATCATGCTGCAGCCTCGAACGCAGTTGTTTTCTCGAGCAGAACTTCCTCAATTCGTTTGCGCCCGGAGCGACGCACAGTAATGGCAAGCCGCGGAATCTCGAGTTTTGTGCCGGACGGCGGCAAATAACCCAGCCGGGTAAAAATAAGTCCGCCGATCGTGTCTATCCCTTCCGCGTCGATGCGAAAACCGAGATGTTCGCTTACATCGTCGAGACGCGCGTTGCCGCTCACGAGAAATCTACCGTGACCGAGCGCCTCGATATAAAGCGCGACATCGTCCCGAGGCACCGCATCGCTAAGAATTTCTTCCACGATATCGTCTATTGTGATGATTCCCTCAATGCCGCCAAACTCGTCAACAACGACTGCCATACCCTGGGGGTGAGTCACAAAAAGCTTCAGCAACTCGAGCGCATGCATCGTCTCGGGAACGAACGAGGGGGCGATGAGTTTTTCGGTGTAATGTTCCGACGCATCGAGCAGGAACAGTTTCACGTCGATGATCCCTAGAATTTGATCAGGCGTATCTGCATAAACCGGGACTCGCCGATGACGCTTCTCCTTTAAGCGCGTGATCGCGTCTTCGTTGCTCAAATCATCTGGCAGCATGAAGCTATCGACGCGTGGCGTCATGCAATCCTTTGCGGTTTTGTCGCCCAACTTAATGATTTCCTGAATCATTTCGGCTTCGCCTTCGTATAAAGCACCCTCTTCTTCACCCATCTCAATCAGCGTCCCCAGTTCCTCGTCGCTCAAACGCACACGAATTCGCAGATGGGCAGGCGTCAGAAGATCGACCACATAAGCGCTGACCGTCTCGAGTCCACGGCCCATGCGATCAAGGAGCGGCATTGCCATTCGCAACGTCAGGGCGCCGACGGCCGAGAGTCTATAAGGCGCCGAAAGCGCCAGGAGCTTTGGAATCAAATCGCAGAGCAGCACTACAATGGCAAAGATCGCAATTCCCACCAGCCATTGCGGAATGCGTCCCGCCAGCGGGCCCTGCCATAAGAAGAAAAGACACAACACCACCAGTAGGACGTTTACTAATCCGTCGCCGAGCAGCAGGACGTTCAGAACTCGACGCGGATTGTCTTGGAATAGCTGTATGAATTTCGTGAGCCCGGAATGATTCGCTTCCAGACGGCGCAACTGATGTGGCTTAAGTAAGAAAAGCGCCGTCTCCACGCCGGAAAAAAGCGCCGAGCAGAAAATCAAGATTGCGATGGCAATTAGCAGTACGGCAAGGGCAATCGAGGTCATTTTAGGAGTGCGGTCCCGCGATCGCGGGATTGCAGCCTTTGAAAGCGCGGACATGTCCGCGCACTCCACAAGCTATTTCCAATTAAGCTGATGAGTGCTGGTTTGCTCATTATCTGAGCTGCGAGCAAATTAAGCGCTCCATGACCAAAGGCGAGAGGATTTCGCAGTTTATGGCCGGCCTGGCCGGTGACGATGCGGGTCCGGGCCAGACAGACGTCGCAAACCACCCCTTTTATCGCGCGTTTTTCCGTTGCTGGAACGAACAGCGTTATTACGAAGCACATGACGTCCTGGAACAACTCTGGCTCAAGAGCAAATCGCGCGATGCGGACTATTTTAAAGGACTAATCCAGGCGGCCGGCGCTTTCGTTCATCTTCGGAAGCGGTTCGAACATCCATCGCACGCAAAGCATGGCAGGCGGTTGCCGCCTGCGGTGCGTTTGTTTCGATTGGCAGAGAGAAATCTATCGGAGTTCACCCCACGACATCACGGATTGGATGTCGCCGCGCTTTGCGAGCTTCTGCGCGCGTACGCAGATCAAATCGTCGCATCCGATTACACCATAAACCCGTGGTCGCCCACCACGGCTCCAAAACTGCAATTGCGCGGCAGATCGAACTAGATCCTGATGCCTGCTCAGTCGAATGGCACAGAAGCACGGGGTCGTGGTCTCATTAACACCGGTCTTCAGACCGGTGTGGAAACGTAATACACACCAGTAGCCGTTTTAACGGCTTACTCACTAAGGCAACCTGATGAAAAGCCGTTAAAACGGCTGCGAGGAGGCGATTCCGTTCGGCTAAAGCCAGGTGTTAATGAAAGGCAGATTAGCTGGTGAAGATCAGTTTGACTCCGGCAATGAGCAAAACCGTCGCCAGACAAAGTGAAATCACGCGAACTGCAAAACGCCTGCTTCCTAAATGCGAACCGATGGTACCCCCAATAATTGCAGCCGCTGCAAGAATCAGGCCTAGCGAGGGGATGGAACGAACTTTTGTAAAGTAGCCAATCAGTCCGGCGATCGAGTTCACCCAAATGAACAGCGCCGAAACAGCGGCGGCCTGTCGAATATGCGCCCACCGACAAAACAGCAGTAGCGGCGTGAGAAATATTCCGCCTCCGGTTCCGGTGAGCCCTGCAAGAAATCCCAGACCCGCTCCGACGCTTATCGCCACCGGCCGCGAAGGAGGAAACGTTTGCGGCGGATCGCTCCGGCGAAGCATGAGTCGGGCGGCGGAGAAGAGCAGCACAATACCTATTAAAATTCTCAGGAAAGCCGCAGACGGTTGTAAATAACCGCCGACATACGCAGCCGGAATGGAGAGCAGCGCAAATGGCCAGAACAATTTCCACGAGAAATGACCGGCCCGCCAGAATTGAAACGCACCAATGGACGCAACCAAAATGTTAAGGACAAGCGCAGTCGGACGAATGACCGTCGGCGCAAGCCCGAAGAGCGTCATCGTCGCGATATAACCTGATGCGCCGGCGTGACCGACTGACGAATAGAGGAAAGCGATGACGCCGATTGCGAGAAATAGAAGAACGAGATGCGTCGTGTCCATGAATGACGAATGACGAATGACGAATGACGAATCAATGACAAATGACGAAACCGGGGAGCGCGGGCGCCTCGCCCGCTACCCCCAGTCCGGCTCGGACTTTCGGTGCCCGCCGAAAAACTCCCGATGGTGTCCCGCGAGGCGCGTGACACAGCGGGCGGGGCGCCCGCGCTCCCCGTCAAGAATGGGATGTAGATTTGGCCTTTTGACATTTGACGCTTCAACGCTTCAACGGTTTACCGATCTAACGTGGCAAAGCATGACAAGCCGCTTCCGCTTTGGATTTCTCGCGTTAACGTGGTTGGTGACATCGAGCGACGCTTCTGCTGA
>Ga0193731_1000250_pt1 | contig 18675 bp, 14 predicted proteins | sample U1a2metaG_FD_144920 | JGI IMG/M metagenome (GOLD analysis project Ga0193731, IMG submission 144920) | Soil microbial communities from a riparian zone of the East river system, Colorado, United States - U1a2 | ecosystem: Environmental > Terrestrial > Soil > Riparian zone | place: USA: East River...
CGCTTCTTGCTGATCGCCTCGGTTCTGCTGACGGTGGTAAGCGCCTTTATTACCTACTATAATGATCAGCAAAGAAAGAGAACAACTGAGCTGGTAATCCTTACTTATAAAGTCATCCAGGCCTCCACCACCCTCTTCTCCCACATCAAAGACATGGAAACCGGCCAACGGGGTTTCATCGTCACCGGGGATTCCATTTTTCTCGAACCTTATTTTCAGGCCGAGCGGGATATTGATCCCCAGTTGCTGTCCTTACAGGAATTGGTGAGAGACAATCCGCGTCAGCTGACCGTTGTAAATCAACATTTGTATCCCATCCTTCACCAGAAAAGGAGGGAGATGGACAGGAGTCTTCTTCTTTTCGGAAAACGACGTCCGGATAGCGCCTCGTACTCTATTGCCGGCAGAATCGGCAAAGCGCATATGGATAGCATCCGGTATTGGATCAATGATTTGATCGATCACGAACGGGGTTTGTTAGAGACCCGCAACCAACACCTTGAAAATATTTATTTTTTCAATGATGTTGTCCGCTTTGCCAGCTTCGGCCTGGTCGGTATCGCCTCTCTTATTGCCTTGATCACGCTTCAGAAAAAACAAAAAGAAAATGAGTCGCTCTTTACCGCTCTTCAACAACTCAACGATGAACTTGAAAACAAAGTAAAAGAGCGAACCCGGCAATTGGAGGAAGAGAAACATCATGTGGAACTCCTGAATGATAACTTACACCAAAATCTGGAGGAAGTGCAGTCGCTGCACGAGGGACTTCAGCAGGCCAATCAGAGTCTGGTCCGGGCAAATGATGAAAAAAATGATTTTCTGGGTATCGCCACGCATGATTTGAAAGCCCCGATCGCCGGCATCTCTGCGCTAGTGCAAGTCATGAAACTCGAGGGAAACCTGGATCCTAAAAAGTTGAACTACGTCGACCATATCGCGGAGTCATGCGAACGGATGCAGCGCCTTATTTCCGATCTCCTGGATTTGAACCGGATTGAACGGGGAACGTCTATGGTAACAGTTGAGCCTGTCATTATTTCCAACCTGCTGGGCCGCATCAACACGCAGTATCAACCCATCGCGGAGAAGAAAAATATCACATTGAAAATAGAAAATCACGTTGACGAAGATGTGCTCATCACGGATCCCGACGCAATCCTGCAGATCCTGGATAATTTGATCTCCAACGCCATCAAATTCTCCTTCCCCGGAAAGGAAGTGAAAGTGAAAGTAGGATCCGGAACGAAAGACATTCTATTTGAAGTGACCGACCAGGGTCAGGGGTTATACAAAGAAGAACTCCAAAAGCTCTACGGCAAATTCCATAAGCTAAGCGCCAGGCCTACTGCCGGTGAAAGCTCTTCCGGTTTGGGTCTGTCCATTGTAAAAGAATTAGTCCAACTCCTTCATGGCGAAATTTCCGCCACCAGTAAAATTGGCGAAGGAACCACATTTACGGTTTCCCTTCCCAAGTGATTTTCGGGATTGGAATCATTTTCAAAAGCCCTTATTATCAACCATTTATACCTAACCCCCAACTAAAACATTAAACATATTTGTGTTTTATATTTCTATTTCGTATTTTAGCTGAGTATTTTAATTACCAAATAAAGTCATGTCCACCTTCACCAGTACGCTGCCAGACGATCTGCTTACACTCCTGGGGGAAAAGGCCCAGAAGATGGCAATGCCCAAAAACAAACTCATCGAAAATGCCCTTCGGCTATATCTGGAATACCTGGAAAGAGCAGAATATATTAAATCATACCGACAGGCCGCTACTGACAAAGACATCCTTCAAATAGCGGAAGAAGGCATGGCGGACTACCTGAGGCAGTTGAAGGAATGAGGCAAGGTGAGATCTGGTATACCGACCTTAACCCGGTAAAAGGGAGTGAACAGGCAGGATTCAGACCGGTTGTTATTCTCAGCGGCAACCTGCTCAACGAGAATCTTCCTATTGTGATTGTGGCTCCGCTCACAACCAAAATCAAGAACTATAAGGGGAATCCTGTCATTGACCCCAAGAAAGAAAATGGACTTAAAGCCAGGTCCGAGTTGCTGGTTTTTCACGTCCGGTCTGTTTCGAGAGACCGCCTTATTGAAAAAACGGGAAACGTTGAAAAGGTGGAATTAACACAGGCCATAAAGACACTGAATGATATTTTAACCTATTGAAATATTGTACAGTCAAAACAGCATTATGGATGTAATTCTTCGAAAATCGAACCTTTTACTCCAAGATTTACGCGGGGCTTTTACTGAGATTATCTCCCGCAGATCACGCAGATTTACGCGGCTTTTACTCGGATGGTCTCCGGCAGATTCACGCAGAGCTGACGCGCGCTATCCCGAAAGGAAAATACTTTACACAAGTTAATTTTTTGCCTATCCCGAAACCTGCACGGTCCTGTCTTCGTGATAAAACCATGCTGCATTTCCGCGTAAATCTGCGCGATCTGCGGGAGAAAAATGCCGTGACTCCTGCGTAAATCTGCGAGATCTGCGGGAACCAACAGCTCAATCCGCGGAATCATTTGAATCCGTAGCCAATTTTCGTATCTTTGCCCATCGGACCTCCCAAATTCCCAAAAAAAAGCGCTTTTGCGCTGTGTTAATCCAAGAGGCGTTGTAAGAGAGTTTTTAGCAAGCCTCTATTTTCTTTATTAAAAATTAAACCATGTCATTCGAAAAATTAAATCTTATTGAGCCCGTATTGCGTGCATTGAAAGCCGAAGGCTACACGCAGCCTACCCCTATTCAGGAACAAGCCATTCCCATTTTACTTGAGCGCAAAGACCTTCTCGGTTGTGCTCAGACCGGCACCGGCAAAACAGCAGCCTTTGCCATCCCGATTTTGCAATTGCTTCACCAGGATGAATTGTACAAAAAAGGACCCGCTGGAATCAAAACCTTGATTTTAACCCCTACCCGTGAGCTTGCCATTCAAATCGGCGAAAGCTTTACTGCGTATGGAAAGTACCTAAAGATCCGTCACACCGTTATTTTCGGGGGCGTCTCGCAAAAATCACAAACGGATGCACTTCGCTCCGGTGTGGACATTTTGATCGCCACCCCGGGCCGTCTTCTCGACCTGATGAACCAGCGCTACGTTCACCTGCAGCACATCAACACGTTTGTACTGGACGAAGCCGACCGCATGCTCGACATGGGCTTTATTCACGATGTGAAGAAGATCATCGCGAAACTTCCTACCAAACGGCAAACCCTGTTTTTCTCCGCTACCATGCCAGCGGAGATCTCGAAACTGGCAGATACCATTTTGACAAACCCGGTTCGCGTACAAGTGACCCCGGTTTCTTCTACCGCCAATACCGTTGTTCAATCCGTCTATTTTGTTGAAAAGTCAGATAAGCGATCCCTTCTTCTTCACTTGCTCAAACAGCAATCCATTGAGACAGCGTTGGTCTTCACGCGCACCAAGCATGGTGCGGACAAGGTTGCCAAGGATCTTAACCGGGCGGGTGTTCAGGCCGAGGCCATTCACGGCAACAAATCGCAAAACGCACGGCAGCGCGCATTGAGTAATTTCAAAGCAAAGCAAACCCGTGTGCTGGTAGCAACCGACATCGCCGCCCGTGGGATCGATATCGATGACTTGTCGCATGTCGTGAATTACGAATTGCCGAATATACCCGAAACGTACGTCCATCGCATTGGCCGCACGGGCCGCGCCGGGGCTTCCGGCATCGCCCTTTCCTTCTGCGACACGGAAGAAAAGGAATTTTTGAGGGACATTCACAAACTTATTGCCAGGACGATTCCCGTGGTGGAGGATCATCCTTATCATTCCGTATCCGGCGCCAACCGTTCATTTGAAGGTCAGCGTCAAAGTGAGCCGAGAAGGTCCGGTAATGTTGCATCCCGTCATACTCAAAAGAGATGGACCGGGAATCGGGGGGGACGGTATTGAAATAAGTAGGCAGTAGGCAAGGGGCAGTAGGCAATGGGGATGCCCAATGACCAAGAGTTACCCACCAAAAAAGTAGGCAGTAGGCAATGGCAGTAGGCAATTGGGGATTACCAATGATAAGGTGCTACCCTTGCAACCCAAAGTAGGCAATAGGCAAGGAGCAGTAGGCAATCAGAATGCCTTGCGACCAACTGCAACCTTCTAACAATGAAACCAAAAGAATTTAGGGTTGCCATCATTACTTGGCCTACTGCCTTTTGCCTACTGCCTACTTAGGGTTGCCACTATTACCTGGCAACTTACATTGCCTACTGCCTTTTGCCTACTGCCTACTTAACATTGCCTACTGCCTACTTCTAGTAGTTGAAGCCAACATAATTCCAATAATACAATTGCCACAACGCTACCGTGCTCACGACGGTAATCAGCACATAAAAAAGGCGGCTCCAGGCGGAGTAGCGGCGTTGGTTCCAGATCCTGTATAACTGCAAAAACATAATCAGCGTGAGCAGGATGATGGCAAACGGCAGGATCAATATGATTTTCAATGCGGTCGGGACTCCATATACGATGGAAAACGGATCGCCAACGCTAATCATTACGCCGGCATAGAAAATGGCCAAAAGAAAATAGTTGAGCCACCCAACGAACTTCGCCCCTGCGGGCAAGGGAAGCAGGGTACCCGTCAACTCGTAGCCTTTCCGCGCGCGGGAGGTGAGAGGCCAATAGAATAACATCAATAGCGTCGTCAGGACGACTACCAGGAAAATCGAAGCGTGTACCTCCGCTCTGCCCACAAGACTTACCTTGTCCAATGCGAAGGCAGGAGAGTTTCCGATAAATAATTGAGTGATTTCTCCCTCTGGATTTTCCCTGAAGGCAATCGTCTCCGACGAATGCTCTTCACGAAAGGTGAGCCTGTCTATCGGACCATACTGTTTTACAGTTTCCCATGCCGTTACTTTCAGCTTGGATGAATTTACAACGTCAATCTTTGCGTCTGCAAAGAGTGAGCCCACCGTAGTGATGTCGCGGTAGTCGTAACGGTTGACTCGATAGGACCCGGCAAAGCGATTAAGAAACTTTGCATCCACGGTAATAGCGCCGGCCAGCGGATTTCTTTCCGGAAAATAGCGGTCCATAAACTCGTCGAGTACCTCTTCGGTGATCGTTCCTCCGGTATCGGTGTTAAAGGAAAGGAATAACCCGGTATGGGACTCGGGAAACAGCGCCACGAGCGAATGAAACCAAAAGGTATCCCCGCCGTGACCAATCACCGTAACCCCGTTGCGACTCATATCGATAAATCCATACCGCATCGGGTTTACCGAAGGGTGGTGGCGATGTGCAGGGCTTTCCATAAAACGAAGCGTAGCGCTATCGAGGATTGAGGTGCCGTTATAGCGACCCTCATTCAAAATTGCCAACATGAACTTTGCCATATCCGAAGCCGAGGAACTCGCCCCTCCAATCGGATAAAGCGGAACATATTCAAACGGCTTCTCTATCAATTCATTGTGAGCGTAGGAATAGCCTTTTGACATTTTGGTTTTTAGAAAACCGGGCAAGGGCTGGCGGAATGTCGTGACATTCATTTGAAGGGGTATGAGGATATTATTCTCGACATAGTCATTAAAATCCCTCCCTGTTGCTTGCTCTATAATATAGGCTGCTATGCCTGCCCCGTGATTAGAGTAAGAAGCGGTCAACCCGGGAGGGCGGACACGGGCAGGCAGTTCATGAGCGAGAATTTCACCCAACGGTTTGAGTGAACTCGAGTCCCGTCTATAAAGCCCAATGACGTGATCTTCAAAACCGGCAGTGTGGGTCATCAGGTGCTTCAAGGTGATGGGCTCCGGATACGTTTCGGGTATCGCAAAGTCTTTCAGGTAATGATTGATATCATCATCCATTTTCAATTTGCCCTGGGCCACTAATTCCATCACGCTGATCCAGGTAAATAGTTTGGAAATCGAGCCGATGCGGAAGAGCGTAAAGTCAGGGTCTACCGGGTGCCTGGCCCTGACATCGGAAAAGCCATACCCCTCCGCCAGCACGATTTTGCCGTCTTTTATGATCGAAACGGTGGCTCCCGCGATGTGCTTGTCGCGAAGATGGGTCAGAAAGATACCATCCATAAAGGCCTTCAGTTGCAGCGTATCGTCCAGGGACTGCGCAGCACCACTCAATGCTATTAAAAGCGCAAGGGAGGCAAGGATAGTCTTTTTCATAAGGGAATAGTACGCATTGTGAAATTCAAGATACTACTAAATCCATTCCTTTTATTTCTCCATTATACAAGAAGTATGGTTTTGTGCTGTCGGAAGAAAAGGAATCGGATGACTTTGGCAAGCGTGTTATTCAAAACAGGTATGAATTAAAAATTCAGGACCCTAAATAAATTTAGCATCTTAAATTAGGGCGAGCAATCCCGGAGACTTGGAAACTAACTTCTTCATTCATTATTCTTCATTCAATATTCAATATTCGAATGTTGAATATTGAATGAAGAATTTAGAATAATGAAGTGATGAAGACCCAATTTAAATTCTAGCCTGATAGGTATACAACTCAAAGTACCGTCCCTTCTTATCGATAAGGTCCTGGTGTTTCCCCTGTTCAACGATGGTACCATTCTCCACCACAAGAATCTGGTCGGCCTGGCGGATGGTGCTCAGGCGGTGGGCAATGACGAAAGTGGTCCTTCCCCGCAACAGGCTCCTCAAGCTCTCCTGGATAAAGGCCTCGCTTTCGGTATCGAGATTGGAGGTTGCCTCATCCAAAATCAGAATCCTCGGATTTGCCAATATGGCGCGGGCAATGGCAATGCGCTGCCGTTGGCCCCCCGAAAGTTTAACACCGCGCTCGCCAATCAACGTATCGAGGCCTTTTTCAAAACGATCGGTAAATTCCTGAACATGGGCCGCTTTCACGGCTTCCAGTACCTGCTCCTGTGTGGCGTTGGGACGAGGGAATAAAATATTCTCCCGGATGGTCCCCTCGAACAGGAAATCATCTTGTAACACTACCCCCAACTGACTGCGGTAGCTGTCCAGGGAAACTTTGGAAAGATCAACATCGTCGACCGTGATGGTGCCGCTGTCGGGACTCAAAAAAGAAGAGGCCAACCCGGCGATCGTCGATTTCCCTGATCCCGAAGTTCCTACGAGAGCAGTGACTGATCCGGCCGGTGCACTGAAACCAATACTCTTCACCACTTCCTTCCCCTCTTCATATGCAAAAGAGACATTTTTGAAAACGATGTCTCCGCGAATGGGACCAATCCTGATCTTCCGGATGGTGCCATCGTCCTCCGGAGTCATGTTCATGATTTCCTCGGTCCGGTCCAGGCCGGCAAAAGCCTCGGTGAGTTGGCTGCCAATGTTGCTCATCTGCACAATCGGGGCAATCATAAAACCGAGGTATAAGGTAAACGATAAGAACTCGCCCACCGTCAACTGGTGCTGCATGATCAGGTATCCGCCGATGCCCATGATACCCGTCGACGCCAGGCCCAATAGAAGGCTGGCCGAACTGGTTACCAGGCTGGTGGAGGTGAGGCTTTTTTTGATATTGAGAAAAAGTTTTTCTACGCCCGATTCAAAGGTCTTGATCTCCTGCGCTTCTGCATTGAATCCCTTGATGACACGAACGCCACTCAGGGTCTCGGTCAACCTGCCCGTCACTTCGGCTGTAATGACACCGCGTTCCCGGAAAACAGGACGGATATAGGCAAATGCCTTCATCGAAATCAAACCAAAAATTAACACGGGTACCAGCACATATAAGGTCATCCACGGGCTGATCTGAATCAGGAGGACCAAACAGATCACCGACGTGAGGACCCCTCCTACCAATTGCACAAGCCCTGTTCCCACAAGGTTTCTCACCCCCTCTACATCATTCATGATTCTGGAAACCAGCGCTCCGGATTTATTATTATCAAAAAAGCGGGTCGGCAACCGGAGGATTTGTTGTTGTACTCTCGCCCGTAAGACAGAAATTAAATGCTGGGCTTCAACACTCAGAATTTTGGTCAGCATATAGGACGTGACGGACTGAACTAAAATAGATCCTGCCACAGCCCACAGGATGAGCTTGAGCATATGCATATCCCCTTTCGCAATAACGTCGTCCATCAGGAACTTAGTGGCGCCGGGCAGGACAAGTCCGGCCAGCCGGCTGATGACGATCAGGAGCAATCCCACCAGAATAATGTTTTTTCGGGGCCAGATGATCGTTTTAAAAACGTGGGCTATGGTAACTTTGGATTTAGGTTTAGGATTACTCATGTATAAATTTAAGATTTAGATTGGGGAGCTCAGATCGTAAAGACGAACTCATTATAAAATTATTTTAATCAACTATCTGAATCGTACTATTCCGTCCCTGTGCGACTTAGCGTACTTTGCGTTTCCTTTGCGCACGTAGCATGAACCTTTCCCAACATGAAAATCGGTCTCCTCTCCGACACCCACAGTTACCTCGACCCCAGAGTCTTTGAGCATTTTCGATCCTGTGACGAGATCTGGCATGCCGGTGATATTGGCGCACCCGCTGTAGCCGATGCATTGGAGAAATTCAAACCCCTCCGCGCGATCTATGGCAACATCGATGACAAATCAATTCAGTCGCGTTTCCCGGAAGATCTCCACTTCCAATGCGAGGGGCTCGCCATCTGGATGACGCATATCGGCGGAACACCCCCGCACTATAACACCAGGGTCAGGAAACAATTAGCCGAAGCTGCTCCGGATATTTTCATCTGCGGCCATTCTCACATCCTCCAGGTCAAGCGCGACGCCGGCTTGAACGACATGCTTTTTCTCAACCCGGGTGCGGCGGGGAATCATGGCTTTCATCCTATCAAGACGCTGTTGCGGTTTGAAATCACAAACAAAGAAATCCGGAATATGGAAGCGATTGAAATGGGCAAACGCGGGCAATTGACCAATTAAAAAGCCATGCCGGCATCCGACATGGCCAAAGGTATTCCTTAGCGAGAATTAAGCTTTTTTTGCAGCTGCTTTAGCCTTAAATTCTTCCTTGATCTTTTCGATGTCTACGCCTTTCATCACAGGCTGGAAATTTTGGATTTTCAGCGCGGTCCTTCTGCGGGATGCCTTGGCTTTATCTTTGCGGTTCTTGCGTTTGAGTCGGGTTACTGCCATGACGTTTTGTTTTAAAGAGCCGCAAAAATAGCAGATTTAATTTATCCGGGAAAAGAAAAGGCATATCCAACCCAAATAATCACAAAAATATCCCAAATCAGCGTAGTTTTGGCGTTGGTGTTGTCCAAAAGGCCATTCACCGCAGAGGCGCAGAGGATTAGCCAAAGTCTTTGCGCCTTCTTAGCGCCTCCGCGTCTCTGCGGTAAAAGCTTTTGGACTCCCAAAGTCGACTTATGGAGAAACCCACATTACCCAAAGGCACTCGCGATTTCGGCCCTGCAGAAATGGCAAAACGGCAGTTCATTATTGATACCATCAAAAATGCCTTTCAAAAATATGGGTTCCAGCCGTTGGAGACGCCTTCAATGGAAAACCTTTCTACCCTGACCGGGAAGTACGGAGAGGAAGGGGATCAGTTGCTTTTCAAAATATTGAATTCAGGGGACTTCCTCAAAGAGGTCAATTCCACTGAACTTGGCGCCAGAAACTCAAAAGCCATAGCACCGGCCATTGCTGAAAAAGGTCTCCGCTACGACCTCACCGTTCCCTTCGCGCGCTACGTGGTGATGAACCGCCATAACATTACCTTTCCCTTCAAGCGCTACCAGATCCAGCCCGTGTGGCGTGCCGACCGGCCGCAGAAAGGGCGCTACCGCGAATTCTATCAATGCGATGCCGATGTAGTCGGCACCGACTCATTGATCTGCGAAGCGGAGATCATCCTGATGATCGGGGAAATTTTCACGACGTTGAAAATTCAGGATTATACCATCAAGATCAATCATCGTGGAATACTTTCCGGCCTGGCCGAAATCACGGGAAGCCAGCAACAGGAATCTTCCCTGTTCGTCGCCATGGATAAACTCGACAAGATCGGCGAAGTGAAAGTAAAGGAGGAATTGCTTGCCAAAAACATCGGCGAAAAAAGTATCTCGCTCCTCTTCGAAATCCTGAATTTCAAGGGCACCACCGCTCAAAAGATCGAACTCCTCACGCGGCATTTCATTTCCTCGGAAAAGGGACAGAAGGGAATCGCCGATTTTAAGGAAATAGTAACCCTGGTAAACTATTTTGGTGCATCTCCGGATCACCTTGAACTGGATATCTCCCTGGCACGCGGCTTGAGCTATTATACGGGCACGATCTTCGAGGTCAAGATCAATACGGTTTCGGTCGGAAGCGTGAGCGGTGGAGGACGGTATGACAATCTCACCGGTGTCTTCGGATTACCGGGCGTTTCCGGGACCGGAATTTCGTTTGGTGTAGACCGGCTCTACGATGCGATGGAAGAATTAAAGTTATTTCCAAAAGAGACCGGGATTTCCTCAAGAATAATGGTTGCCTATATGGATGAAGAAAGTCTGCATTATGGATTACGTGTTGTTCAGTCCTTGCGCACGGAAGGAATTGCGGCAGAAATCTATCCGGATGCTGCCAAACTGAAAAAGCAACTGGAATATGCCAACAAGAAAATGATTCCGTTTGTGATCGTTATCGGTTCGGAAGAGGTTGGCACTGGATTGCTTACCTTTAAAAACATGGATACGGGGGAACAAGAAAAACTTAGTGTGGAGCAAATACTCGGAAAAGTAACACATAGAAACATAGACACATAGCAACTTGAAGTGCTATACGACTATGTGCCTATGTTTCTATGTGTTCAAAAATAGGTCAGATCCCAATCGATAAGCAGCGTGTACACCCATACTATCTCATCTCAAATCCTTACCCTGGAGGACGTTGAAAAAGTCCTTTCGAAGGATGCGAAAATCGTTCTGTCCGAAGAATCCAAATCAAAAATTGTCCGCTGCCGCGAATACCTCGATAAAAAAATAGCGCAGTCTTCCCATCCATTGTATGGAATCAACACCGGATTCGGTTCGCTGTACAATAAAAATATTCCCAAAGAAGACCTGGAAAAACTTCAGGATAACCTGGTGAAGTCCCATGCATGCGGCACGGGGCCGGAGATACCCAGGGAGATCGTGGTGCTGATGCTGTTCCTGAAAGTGCAGTCCCTTGCCTATGGTTATTCGGGGGTGCAACTTCAGACTGTGGAGCGGTTGGTGGATATGTTTAACCAGCGTGTTCTTCCCAGGATCTTTGAGATGGGTTCGCTGGGAGCGTCAGGCGATCTCGCACCACTGGCACACTTATCGCTGCCCTTGATCGGGCTTGGTGAAGTGCACTATTTAGGCAAGATCTATACGGGCGTTGAGGTACTTGCCGCCCTGGACTGGATGCCTGTTCATTTCAAGGCAAAAGAAGGTCTTGCTTTGCTCAATGGTACCCAGTTCATGGGAGCGTACGGGGCCTGGTGCGTGATTCATGCACACCGGATTCTTCAACTCGCCAATCGGATCGGGGCTTTATCCCTGGATGCATTTGATGGAAGGATTGAACCGTTTGATGAATCGGTTCATTCCATCCGGCCTCAGAAAGGTCAGGGCCGGGTAGCCCGGGAAATGCGAAGCCTCCTGGAAGGAAGCGCCCTCCTTGGGCAATCGAAGAAACATATTCAAGACCCCTACTCCTTCCGGTGCATACCGCAAGTGCATGGAGCCAGCCTGGATGCGATTGACTACGTCACAGACATTATTCTCGCCGAAGTCAACAGCGTCACCGACAATCCGAATATTTTTCCTGACGAAGACAAGATCATTTCGGCAGGTAATTTTCATGGCCAGCCCCTGGCGTTGAGCATGGATTTTCTGGCAATCGCCCTGGCCGAACTGGGAAGTATTTCAGAACGAAGAACCTATCAGTTAATTTCCGGTTCCCGGGATTTACCCAATTACCTTGTGGCCAATCCGGGTATTAATTCGGGGCTAATGATCCCTCAATATACCGCTGCATCGTTGGTTAGCCAAAACAAGCAATGGTGTACCCCTGCGTCGGTGGACTCGATCGTTTCTTCCAACGGCCAGGAGGATCACGTAAGCATGGGCGCGAACGCCGCTACCAAAGCCTTCCGCGTTGTGAATAATGTGTACGCTATCATGGCCATTGAACTGATCACCGCTTCCCAAGCCTTGCATTTCAGGCGACCGCTGAAAACGTCGCCCCGGTTGGAAGATTTTGTGAATACTTTCCGCCAGATCGTGCCGTTTATAGATACGGACAGATTGTTGCACGACGATATGGTGAAGGCAGAGCGGTTTTTGAAGGAAGTGGAATTAAGTGTTGAAGTGCGGAAGTGTTGAAGTGTCGAAGTTTAGAAGGCAGAAAATCCTAATTTTGAAGCAGTGAATTACAGAACCTTATTTGAGGGGTTTTTCAAAATATCGGCAAGAAGCGGTCGTCCTATCGCTTGCCCCGGACTTCGCCATAGTAGCCCTCCATCACTTCAACACGTTAACACTTCAACACTTCAACACTCCAACACTTCAACACTTAAACACATTAACACTTCAACACTTAAACACCTCAACATCTCAACCCTTCAACACTTCAACACTTCAACACTTAAACACTTAAACACTTCAACACTCCAACACTTCAACACCTCAACACCTCAACACAATTCAACCCACCTCATCCACTGCTTACTCCTCGTATCCCTCTTTGCTCTCCCCTTTAGCGTCAACGCCCAATTCACCAGCCGACTCGGGCGGTTTCAGGTAGACCAGGTAAAGGGGTGTGCGCCGTTTACCATTACCATTACCGATACGAACCTGATCACCACCGGAGAATGTACTCCCGGTAAACCGTGCCTGATGGATTATGAAGGGAAGGGCTCACAGCAAAATTCATTTACGTACACCTATACCACCCCCGGTAGTTTTACACTCTCGGTCTTATACCAAAGTATCGGCGCCGATGATATTGCCGTGACGGTGGTGCCGAATATCCAGCCTGCATTCGAACTCTACACGTGCTCCTCCAACCGCGTCTCGCTCAAAGTGACGGATAAAAATTACGAACAATACTTCATTAATTTCGGCGACGGCTCTCGGGTGGTAGGAATTCCCTTTTCCAATAACCAGGTAGCCTCCCAATCGTACGCTGCTCCCGGCAACTATACCATCAGCATCCACGGCAAGAATTTGAATTCGGCCGACAACTGTAATGCCCTGGCACAGCCCTTCACTGCCCTTGCTGTTTTGCCTACGCCCACCATCAACACCCTTACTGCCCTGGATCCAACCCGGCTACGGCTCGACTTCAATGCCGCCCCCCACCTGCAATTGCATTTGGAAATTGCCGTCAACAATTCGAACACGTTCCAGCTTTTTCAAACCCTGTATGGGGTCAGTTCGGATACGGTTTCCAACATCAAGCTGGATGACAACTACTATTGCTTCCGGTTGAGTGCCTATGATCCGTGCACCGGTGGCAACACCTACTCAAATACTGTATGCGGTCAAAAATTCACCGTCACGCCACAAAGTGATGTCAACCAACTCACCTGGATCACTTCCGCTGCCGGGGTCGCCGACTACAGCATAACCAGAAACAAGGCCCTATATGTTACGACGCCGACACCTTCCTACGCCGATGCCAGTGTCATCTGTAAGACCAATTACTGCTATCAGATAACAACGAATTATAGCAACGGGAGCAAGAGCATTTCCCTTGAAAAATGTGCCGACGCGTTTACCAACAAAGCACCTTCGCCTATCGATGATGCGAGCGCCGTCGTGAGCGCAAACCAGGTATCCCTTTCATGGCTGCAAGACCCGCTCTTCATTGCTTCCTTGTATTCCGTTTATCGATCGCAGAATTCCGGATCATTTCAACAGTTAGCGACCTCTCCCACCCCGGCCTACGCCGATGGCTCGTACTCCACCGATGCGCACTTTTGCTATCAGGTTGTTTACTCGGACCAATGCGGCAATTTTAGTCCGCCCGGTACCGACATTTGTCCCATCCGGCTTGCCGGCTCGCTGGATAACAGAAATGTGATCACCCTGATGTGGTCGGGGTATACCGGTTGGAAAAACGGAGTTAAGAATTACACCCTGGAGAAATACGATCAACAGGGAAATTTATTGAAAACATTCTTCCCCGGGACAGATACAACCTTTATTGACAACGACGTTGACCCGATCAATCAAATTGTTTCTTATAAAATAACGGCGACACCCAATGATCCGGGCCTCATTAATTCTGTGTCGAACGTAATCCGTCTTATTAAGGCAGTGAACCTGTTTTATCCAACTGCCTTTACGCCCAATGGGGATTCGCTCAATGACGGGTTTACGGTGTCCGGCCACTATATCGCCAAAATGGAGTTGAATATTTTCGATCGCTGGGGAACATTGATTTTTTCTACCAACAGCAGCGAACCATGGGATGGGACCTACAACGGAAGGTTGATGCCGGAGACAACGTATGTCTGGACGGCAAAAGTGACCGATAGTGCCGCGCGGAATTTCACCCACACGGGTACGATCGTATTGCTGAATAAAAATAAGTAGGTTTAATAGTTAAGGGTTGAGTAATATATTATTGGTCATTGGTTATTAGTTATTGGTTATTGGTGGCTAAAACCCTGGTTGATGCGGTGACCCCTAACCAATGACTAATGACTATTGACTAATTTCAATCTAAATCTTAAATTCATCCTATCTTTGTCCGTCGATGTTCCACCCGGTAGATTAAACTATTTTTAAGGTTATGTTTGACATGATGAAAGTAATGGGGAAGGTAAAGGAGATGCAGACCCGTTTGAAAGAAGCGCAGGATAATCTGTCCAGCATAAAGGTTACAGCCGAATCGGGGGGCGGGATGGTGAAGGTGACAGCAAATGGCAAGAAGCAAGTGATCGCCATCGACATCGATTCCTCGATTTTAAAAATTGAGGATAAAACACTTATACAGGACCTGATCATCGCCGCCGTGAACAAAGCCAATGAAGAAGTGGAGATACTGGCTAAGGAAGAACTTCGGAAGAGCACCGACGGAATTCTACCCAGCATTCCGGGAGTAGACTTCAGTAGTTTGATGGGGGGATAGGTTCAAGTATGTCCCGCCGATTTCGCAGATTTGAATTTTAAACCTTGAACAAAACCGCCGTCGTCATTCTGAATTATAATGGTCGCGAACTGTTGCGGCAATTTCTTCCATCCGTTATTCAATTCAGTTCGTCTGCAAAAATCATCGTTGCCGATAATCATTCTACCGATGGCTCCGTTGATGTCGTACGGAGTGAATTTCCTTCGATCGAAATCATTCAACTCCCCCGGAACCTGGGGTACTGCGGCGGCTACAATTTCGCCTTGAAAGAAGTAGAGGCGGAATATTACGTTTTGCTGAATTCCGATGTGGAGGTAACCGAGGGGTGGCTGGACCCCATCATCGGGTTGATGAGGTCAAACCGATCCATCGCTGCTGCACAGCCGAAAATACGTTCTTACCGGAATCAAACGCAGTTTGAGTATGCCGGTGCAGCCGGGGGATTCATTGATACCCTGGGATATCCTTTTTGCCGGGGGAGAATGTTCAATTCTCTGGAGACGGATACGGGTCAATATAATGACAGCATCCCCGTGTTCTGGGCCACCGGCGCCTGTATGGTAGTCAATGCAACGATCTTTCATGAGATGGGAGGCCTGGATGAAGACTTCTTCGCGCACATGGAAGAAATCGATCTGTGCTGGAAACTCCATCGGTTCGGCTATGAAGTATACTCCGTGGGCAAATGCCACGTTTATCATCTCGGAGGGGGCACGTTATCGAAATCAAATCCCAACAAGACCTATTTGAATTTCAGAAATGGTTTGAGCTTGATTTTCAGGCACCTTGGTCCGGGGGAACTAACCTGGAAATTGCCCCTTAGGATGGTGATGGATTGGTGTGCCGCCCTGTCCTTTCTATTCGCCGGCTCGGGCAAAGACGCCTTGGCCGTGGCCAAAGCTCATGTTCACTTCCTCCTCCGGCTGCCAAAAGAATTCAGGAAGCGAAAAGCCTTGGTGGTACCTTTTAACGACCTCATGGCCGTCCCGATTTACAGGCATATGGTCGTCATAGACTATTTTCTCAAGGGGAGAAAACGGTTCACTGACTTGCCCATCAAAAATCCATAATAGACCCGCTTCTCCTTCTCAAATGCCTTCGAATATCGATTACGAACGCCAGGCACAAGTAAATGATGACGGGCGATCCAAACGTCAGAAACGAAGCATAAATGAAAAAAAGCCTTATGGAGGAGGTGGCAATGCCCAGTTTCTCGCCCAAACGGGTGCAAACCCCAAAAGCATGCCCCTCGAAAAAGTCCTGAATTCTCTTAATCCCGTCGTTTATCATTCCTATTATCCGTTTACCTGAGTTAAAAGCTGTTTATCGACATTATTAACCGAATTGCAAATATAGGTGTTGGCTGAGGCCTGAAAGAATGCTCAAATCTTATTTTTTTGCTTTATAATTGCAAAAAAAGGCATATAAACTTAGCTTTGCCGTTCGTCGAAACAACCTTAAATCAAAATCCATGAGAAAATTACTGTACGCATTTACCATCATCGGTGCGTTAACCTTTACGGGCTGTACCTTGCCCTCAATGGTGAAGCTTGCAAAACAGCAAAATCTGCAAGTAACTCCTAACCCATTGGAGGTGCACAAAGACACTGTTAATTACAGTTTCACAGCAAACCTTCCTGTAAAAATGCTGAAAAAGGGAACGGTTTACACACTTAACTCTTTTTATAAATACGGAGAAAGTGAAGTAGCGCTGGATCCCATCCCGTTTAAAGCGGAGGATTTCCCTAACAGTGGCACCGAACAGCCGAAAGTTACAAAAGCTTTCTCATTCCCCTACAAAGATGCGTATAAGGTTGGTACGATTGAGGTAGAAGGTGTCGCTTCGAAAGGTACCAAGAATAAGAAGACCGCTCGCCTCCCTGTGGCAACCGGAATCATTACCACCTCGAAACTTGTTCAAAATTCTTACTATGCCGCTTTTGCGGACCATGGATATAATAACCAGGAAGAACTTCAGCCCATCATCATCCCCGATTTCCTTTTCGAACGCGGTAAATCGGTTCTCCGGACCTCCGAAATAAAAAGCGCTAAGGCCAAACAATTGGATGCCTTCATCGCTTCCAAAAATGTAACGCGTACGGTAACCATCACCGGTACCCACTCTCCTGAGGGTCTTGAGCGCATCAACAGTAAACTCTCCGAAGAACGTGCGACGGCAATTGAAAAATACTATCGCGCTCAAATGAAAAAGTACGACTATAAGGGTAAGGCTGATTCGATCAAATTTATTTTGAAACCCATCGTTGACGATTGGACTGAATTTAAAACGGCGTTGGCGGCGTACGGTGGAATAACCTCCGATGAAAAAACAGAATACCTCGACATCGTTAATGGCGGCGGCGGTTTTGAAGAACAAGAGAAAAGTCTGAAGAAGCTGAAGACCTACAACAAGGTTTTCAAGGATGTTTATCCTCCCTTGCGTGCTGCCAAGACCGAAATCCTGACAACCAAGTCAAAGAAATCGGATGCAGAGATCTCCGTATTGGCAAAACAGATCACCAAAGGAGAAGCCTCCGCTGACGGCCTCAGCTTTGAAGAATTGATGTATGCGGCCAGCCTCACCCCCTCGTTGGAGGAAAAAGCGGCCATTTATGAAGCGGCTACCAAGAAAGGCGCTTACTGGAACGCGCACAATAACCTGGGCGCTACCTATATCGCACAGGCCATCGAGAACCCTTCCAGGGCTTCCGAGCTTGCGGAGAAAGCTTCGGTTCAATTGGACCTTGCCGCACGAATCAAAGAAACCCCTGAAGTGAACGCAAACCTTGCTTCCATTTCCTTATGGAAAGGCAATCCCTGGAAAGCGTACAGTCAAGCTACCAAGGCGCTCAATGGTGCCAGCGGCGATTTGGCTCGTGGCGTGAACGGCGTGAAGGGAGCAAGCGAAATCTACATGGCCAACTACGACGCTGCTGTTCGCTCAGAATCTTCGGCTTCGGACACGGATGTCAACCTCTTTAACAAGGGCCTGGCACAAGTTCTGACAAAGGATTATACGAATGCAACCACATCGTTTGCCGAGGCTTCCCGCAAGAACAGCAATTATGCCCTGGCCTACTATGGAGCAGCCGTTGCTGCTGCCCGGTCAGGAAGTGGCGATGCCGTGGTGAGCAACCTGACCAGCGCGGTAAAGATCGATCCCAATTTGAAAGCCAAAGCGCTGACCGATCTTGAATTCACAAAATTTCAAACAACGGAATCGTTCAGAAATGCATTGAAATAGCATCCCATTTATACGTAAGGACCCCTCGACTAGTCGGGGGGTTTTTTTTTACCCTTTTTTAACCCCGATATCTCCTTGAATGAGGCCTGATTTCTGTAATTAATCGCAAAAATCACTTCCTTCATTGGATTCAGTGGCCTATTTTTACGCTCTTTCCAAAACCGTAGTATGAGAGAAATTCAGTTTAGAGAAGCCCTTCGCGAGGCGTTGAACGAGGAGATGAGAAGAGACCCCAAGGTGTTTCTTATAGGGGAAGAAGTTGCCGAATACAATGGGGCTTACAAAGTAAGCCAGGGCATGCTCGATGAATTTGGCCCGGAACGGGTAATCGATACCCCTATTTCCGAGTTGGGCTTTACGGGTATTGG
>Ga0193731_1000251_pt1 | contig 18650 bp, 14 predicted proteins | sample U1a2metaG_FD_144920 | JGI IMG/M metagenome (GOLD analysis project Ga0193731, IMG submission 144920) | Soil microbial communities from a riparian zone of the East river system, Colorado, United States - U1a2 | ecosystem: Environmental > Terrestrial > Soil > Riparian zone | place: USA: East River...
TGAACGAGCGATTTTTCGGTTCACGGGGACCCCTTCAATATGCGCATTGAGACCGGAATTTGTCGATTCTTTCGAGAGTGGAGATGCAAGAAAAACTGTATGGATCAGCTTTACAGCGGATGGATTTTACAGTACGCAGAAATATGCTGTTTCAGCAAATAATCCCCCTGTTCAGTACTCGACCGTTTTAAGGTTGGCTGAACAATATTTAATCAGAGCTGAGGCACGTGCGAGGCAAATCAAACTGGTTGAGTCGATGGAAGATGTTAACCTAATCCGCGGACGTGCCGGACTTGGAGATGGCATAGCCGACGACCAGGGTGCGGTGCTCGCCATGATTGAAAATGAAAGGAAGGCGGAGTTTTTCAATGAATGGGGGCATCGTTGGTTTGATTTGAAGCGCACCGACCGGGCGGACGCCGTCCTAGGCACAATCAAACCGCAATGGCTGCCTACAGCAGCACTATTACCGATTCCTGAATCAGAAATAAAAAACAACGCTGGTCTGAGGAATGCTCAGAATCCCGGCTACTAACTTAAATTGATATGACACTAATTAGAATATTGTTTCTCACATTGTTCGCTATTTTCCTAAGTGGGGAAATAGCGTACTGCAACGATTTAGGTGACAGTTTGACAAGACCGGAAATCGGCAAGCCCATACCGGATTTTACTCTTAACCACGTCACACATTACAAAGCGACGAAGTTGTCCTTATCCGACCTAAAAGGTAAGTGGTCCATTCTTGATTTCTGGTCACTGAGCTGCCTTACCTGTCTGGAGAGTTTTCCAGGTGTGAACGCTCACTATCAGGAATTCAAAGGTGAATTAAACTGGATCATGATAGGGCTGAACGACTCACAAAGGAATAAGGGCATAGAGCGGTTCTATGAAAAGGTGAGGCTAAAGCAACATCTTGATTTGCCCGTGGCGTATGACTCAACGCTGTCCATTCGCTGGGGCGTTGGCGCTTTGCCTCACCTATTCATCATAGACCCACAGGGAATCGTGCGATTCATAACGACAGGACATGATCTAACCCGGCAGAAATTAAGAGACTTACTGGATGGCAAGGAAATTTCTCTCTATGCCTTAAACAAGATTAGAGAGACGGCGAACAGAACGAGGCAAGAAATCTTATCCAGCAAAGTCCTCTACACTTCCTCCATTACAAGATCAGTGGACGAGGCAGCGTCAGGCGGCGAGGAGGTAGACCGCTGGGTGGCTTACCCAGATAAATATAAAGGTCGGGGCTACACGTTCGAATCAGTATCGTTAGTATGGCTATATTGTCATGCCTTTTTTGGAAAAGCGTTTTGGGAATATGATGATCCGTTGTATGGAAAAATTTATCCACGACCGATAGTTGAAACCGGTGATTCTTCTCTTTTTGGACCAGGAATGCGTTTTAGCTATAGTCTTGCCCTGCCCATTTCGCAGATTACACGGGAAAACGTTATGTCCGCCATGCAGCAGGATTTAGAGCGTGGATTCGGTTTTGAGGCTGTCGTTGAAAAAAGACCCGTCCACGTTTGGAAGTTGGTAGCAAAACCCGGAGTCATTCAAAAATTGAAGACGAAAGGCGGACCCGAACGATATTACACTCCGGAAATTCCAACGTTGGGGTTCACCATCCGCAATTGGCCGAGAGAGTTCTTCCTGGGGTGGGTTGCCAATCTCCTTCAGCCGAAGTTTGACAAACCGTACATTCCGTTTATAGACAAGACGGGCTTGAACGAAAACTTTGACTTGACCCTTGAGGCTGATATGATGAATCTGAAGGATGTCCAACGAGCTCTGCGACAACAAGGACTGGATCTGGTAGAAGGAATTGAAGTAATGGATGCTCTTGTAATTAGGAATCGAAAATTACCCTAATGCAAATCGGTTGAAAGAATGAAGGAAATTGGCAGCGCGCTGCCAATTTCTTCATACTACTGAACTTTGAAGTTACTGAGCGGGTGGAGGGGTAGTCCTCCAAAGAGCCCGGCCACAGGAAGTCTCCACATCGTTGTCCTCGTGTAGGATCGGACTCCCGACAATTTGCCGACAGGGGTACAAGGTTTCCGTAACTTGACACGTGATCATCTTAAGTTCACATTTCGCCGGACTGGGAATAAATTGATAAGCCACCGTATTGGGAGCGGGATGGCCAAACGCGATAGCGGCACCAATCGCGAAGACAAATGCCACTAAACTGAGAATAACTCTTACCTTTTTCATGATACAAGAATTTAGATGAAGAAAATTAATTTGACCTACTTTTTTCTACAGGTGTTCGGTTCACGTCCCTCCTGATTTTGCAAAATATCTTTGGTTCATTCAATTATTCCACGTCCGTTGGAAGTATTGCGGAACAATTTGAAACACCCGAATCGTGCTTTCATATCGAGCAACCAAGTTTTCTCCAAAAACGCGGAACTCGGTCATTTTCTTGCCGCGGTAATTGTAGATGTAAAAGCTAAATGCATACTTCCCATTCCGGATATCGTAGACATCAATCACCGTACTTTTTTCAAATGCGCGCGGGCTTTCATTTTTGGCAGTTAAATTTGATGACACAAAGAGCCAATTTCCGGATGTACAATATCCTTTGTTTACCATAAAAGGTGGAGATGACAAGGTCAGGCTCTTTTCCGATTTTATGTAGGCTGTCTTTATTTTCGCGACAGTATTGGTATCGATAGTATGTCCGCGGTACAGAAGATTGAGACTCGTGTCCATCAACATAAATTGATTTCTATAGTAATACATATAGATCAAGGCATTTTGCTCTCGGCTATAGCGCAAAATGCCATCGGTGCAAAACACCCCGTCCAACTGCTTTTGTAAAATAGTTTGGGTAAACATTTTGTGTGGTAGTCCGGCACTTATTTTGCCCAGCATATTCTCACCGGTAACACGGCTTAAGGATTTGATACCGAATGAACTCCCTGAAATCGGAACGATTTCGCTGAAGTAGGCCTTTGCCGGCATGTACTTTTCGGCAGACCAACTATTTACGTCTCCTTTAAAAATAACTGGGATTGTACCATCGCTCATGAAGTAATACGGAGAATCGACAACAACATGAGGGTACCAAAACTTTTCATTCTCAAATCCCTTTATATTCAATTTTGCATGAACGCTGTCAGTAAGGGACATATTCAGAACGAGCATATGCAACGAGGCACTTGAATTGGCCAGATAGATGTGGTGATTTGTTCCACCAGCTATATAGTATGAATCATATTTGACATTCATCGTATCGCCCTCTTCAACAGGATGAGGCGGAAATAAGCGCAAGAAACTGTTCTTATTTTCTTTGATGGTCTTTGACAGCGCTAAGAGGCCGCCCACAGATAAGACGCTAATCAAAAAGGATGTAACAATCACGATGGCATGCTGTTTCTTTATGAAAAAGAGAGTTGGGTTGCATGGAGCTTGAGGCGTGTTCTCGCTTTGGTGCAACACGACACCGACTAAAGCAAGCAAAGCAAAAAATGTATTGAAGTACAGATGTTGAGTCCAGGTAAACGTTTCGAGAACACCGCCGCAAGAACAGGGAATGTATGATCCAAAATTAAGGATGGCAACAATGTAGAACGTAAACATTGTCATTAAGCTGAACGCAGACAACAATGCAAATAAGCGTAGCCGCGGTAGTATAAGCAAAACCGCGATTGATAATTCAAAACCAATGACAATCCAGGGTAAGAAGTCGCCAAAACCTGTAAGCAATGGCGATTGGCCGATTTGAACACGGAATTTCTGAAAGTCGATAAGTTTGTTTGTCGCCGCATAAACAAACAGTATCATTAACAAAAAACAGATAATTTCAAGAACAACTCGGCGTTTCATTGCTTAAATGATTGATGCAGTAAAAGTATACCGAACGTAATGATAAATTGATTACCTCGTGTTCAGACTTTTCGAATCCAAAGTTCAGACTTTCACTTACCAACGGTTAAGATGCGCCCTTTTTACGTTTCAGTCTGCTAAGTGATTGCGGCGTTATCCCTAAATAAGATGCGATGGACTCCTGGGGAATCGTTTGTTCGATGTCCGGAATAATGCTTATCAGTTTTTCCAATCGTTCCTGAGCGCTTAGCCTTCTAAAGTCTTGAACTCTCATTCTGCTCTGTCCATACTGCCGATTCATGATAATCCTGTATAGATGGGTGGCCTCGGGATATAGGGAGAATAGCTTTTGTACGCTGTCGTAACTTATGCAGAGCAGCTCCGACTTATCCATCAGCTGAATGTACTCCGCCGAGGGAACTTGCTCGAAGAAGCTACTTGATGCCACCAGGATTTGGCCCGGCATCCAGAATGCTTCGGTCACTTTCTTTCCGTGCACGAATGCGAATGCCATAGCGAATCCGGAGCTGAGAAAGTAGGCATAACGCGAGATATCAGGAACCGCCAACAGCATATGATGCTTAGGTAAGGAAAGGGGGAGAAGCTCCCTCTCCAGCGCCCGTTTAAAATTTTTTGACAAAGGATGAATGGCGGATAGCACTTTGAAAAGTTCTACGATCATGGCGTTCATGCATGTAGTTGGTTATGCCTTGATGTCAGTTTTGTTTGCAAGCGACTTACCATAGGGTAAGGCGCTCGGGAAAGGCGTTGGACCCTTCTTACTACCTACTCAATCAATCTCAAAAAAAACCTACGTCTCCAAGTGAAAATATTTTAGGCAACGCTTGATTCGGCTCCATTCTTCACTTGTTTAACAGATGCTGTCCGCGTCAATTCTTCCAGCCCACAATTTTTCGCAGCAAAAAGGTGTGAGCAATACTTACCATGGGGTAATTCAAGGGTGCCAACCAGGCGGTCGGCCGGCTTCGAATGTAATCGAGTCGGGGGGACGGCGATCCAAATTCCCCGCCCTTGTTGGTGTTCTTCACCAACAAGCCTCCAATCAAAGAACACTATCCTTGGGTGACTCGTCAATACGCGTCAGAAAATCCCCGCCCTTGTTGGTGTTCTTCACCAACAAGCCTCCAATCAAAGAACACTATCCTTGGGTGACTCGTCAATATGCGTCAGAAAATCCCCGCCCTTGTTGGTGTTCTTCACCAATAAATTTCATTACTGGCACAGGAAGCATCAGGAATATCGATCACCTGCCTAACGAAGGTTTTCATTGAGCCATATTGACCTACTTCGTAAGCCATCTTTTTTTGCTGATTACACGCAAAAGTCAAACGAATTTCATTTTCCCCGGGAATAAGTCTGGTCTAATTGTCCAATAAGTGAGGATTAACTATACATCCTGGAGACCTCGGCTATGCCATTAAGAAGGAATAAGAACCTGCCAGGAACCTGATGAGAAGGGGCTATGAAGGGAATAAGTGCGGGATAAGTGCGGACTAAGTATCTCATAAGTACTTAATAGGTACTCAATAAGTACTTAATAAGTAATCAATAAGTACTCAATAGGTAACCAATAAGTAAACCCGTTATTTTCCACCGGTCTATTCGGTACAAACGGTACAAACGGTATAATCGGTCTATTCGGTCTAAACGGTCATTTCGATATAAACGGTACAAAACGTCGAAACCGATCCGGTAAATTTTGATGTGCCCTCTTATCAATTTTATGTTTGCCATGCTGCAGCAATGGCCTATCCCGACCGTGCAAGAAAAACAGAAGGGAAAATTTTAAACATAAAATACCATGGCAAGACAACAAGGTATTCTCAAATTCAAGGGAAACATAGGAAGTTTCTCGATGTACAAAACACAGGACGGATTTCAGAGCCGAGAAAAAAGCGGTATCGAACCGGGCCGCGTGTTGAACGATCCTGCGTTCCAGCGAACACGTGAAACCCTGGCGGAGTTCGCACAGGTGGTTCAAAGCGCGAAGCTGAAAAGGTCAAATTTCACAACCGGAGTTCGACACGTTGTACACTTCGGGCATTACCGGGAAAAAACATTCGGCCTACCTGGTCGCTATGAATGCGAAGGAAAGGATGATTCAACTAAATCCTTTTTTATTTAGTGGGCTCTCTGAAAACTCCTTTCCCTGTAGTAAAATAAGAAAATAAACTTGTTTTGATCCAATGGGTCCAACCTGGAGCACAGTCCGCGTAGCACTCAACGTCAGGTGTGAGACCTTCATGAGTAAAATGAAGGTCTGTTACCCCGTTATTTTCTGTGAGATCAAAAATTAATTTTGTGTTAGCCCATTCCTTCTTATCCGAATACCAGGGCATATTGCAATCTGTAACTAACCAAACAATCTTTTTGCCGGGAATTAATTCTGCTACAGTAAAGTTAAAGAAAGCGTCACCTCCCATCTTCACTATAAATTGATCGTTTTGTTTTTCGGAACTTCCGCTGAAAGGTACTCCCCACCAGGCGGGTACATTGCAGATCCTATTGATCGCCTCGCCCGCGCTGATTTTTGCAGCGATACTGCTGGTAAAATTGTTCGTTTTCATTTGATCTTTTTGAACAAAGATAGGGGTCCTGATATCCCTAAGTATTGTACAAATCGGAATTCAACCCCTGTAATGCTTGGTGGAGAGCTCGTTCGTGCTGTTTCGAAGATCGGTTGGGGTCGATCCGGTGAACCTTTTAAATGCCCTGATGAAATGAGATTGATCGTGGTAATAATGGTAAATATGTTCTTTTAAATTTTGTGGTTTAACACCCGCTGAATACGCATGGTAAAATTGTCTGAACCGGACGATCTCAGAAAGATTTTTGGGACCTGTTCCCAGATGCTCCGAGAATTTTCGATGAAGCCAGCGCGAACTATAACCAGTTTCTCTTTCAAGTTGAGCAACAGTCAGAAGACCATCCGTACCCAATATTCGATCGATGCAATAATCATAGATCGGGTCTGCCACCGTTTTCTCCAACTGTTTGATCAAAAACTTTTGTAGAAGCTGCACTTTCAGTGTGATAGAATTGGCGTCAACAAGTTGTGATTGAAGTTCTCCAGCGCGATTACCGATCAGGTCCGACAGCCCAACAATTTGATTTGTGACCTCAGCGTATGATAAATTGAAAAAACGATACGCTCCGAATGGCTTCAATTCGATGATTATAGTGTCCGTCGGCGCGTCTTCATGGGAATCAAGTATGACAGGTGAATCAATGAGGCCAGTTAAACTTAGTTTGTTTTCAGCTTGAATAAAGGTCTTGTCACCGATGCCAGCCACGATGCCGTTGCGACAGGTAAATGTTAATTTAAAATTTGCATTTGGGACGATCAGTTTTCTTTCCTGGGCGGGAAGACGGCCACTGCTTTCAAATAAGTCTATTTTCGCAACATACGGGGTCAGAAAAGGATGTGGCGTGACAGGAATGAATCGGAAATCTGCCATTTGTTTCACCTTGCAAGGATTAATACTCCTTAAAGATAACGAAAAACCGCCAGAGAAACCCCGAAAAGGGCTTACTGACGGTTCTGATGTAGCGGGGGCAAGCCCTGAAATTTTGATGATGTCCGATGTAGTAGATGGTCGCTACATCTTCAAGCATATCAAGGAGCGAATTCGGATTATTTCTTTTTCCTCAGCCTCCTCACTCTTTTTCTCAAATTCCCAGTTCCTTTTACTGCCGGTTTACAGCTATCAATTACACTCACTCAAATATCCTATTCACACTACGGCTAGAACTTCAAAAATCGCACTAAATCCCAACGCTTTATACCTTATATTTAGTTTTGAGAAATGAATTCAATTGTTTTTTTTGATACAGAGATTGAGCCGAAAAGCCGAAAGATTCTTGACATTGGAGGTGTCAAGGATAACGGCAATTCCTTTCATTCCAGCTCAATTGCTGATTTTATTGCTTTTCTAAAAGGCACACAATTCATTTGTGGACACAACCTTTTTAATCACGACTTAAAATATATTCAGAAAGCTGTCACAGATGCTGGAATAAAATCCACAGACATCATTGACACGTTATTTCTCTCTCCTCTACTTTTCCCTACAAAGCCCTATCATGCTTTACTCAAAGACGACAAACTACAAACTGAAGACACAAACAATCCACTTAATGATTCTATAAAAGCCAAAGATCTTTTCTTTGATGAAGTTGCAGCATTTCAACAAACAGACGAAACAATGAAACGCATTTTGTATTTGCTCTTGAATGACAAAAAGGAGTTTCATTCCTTTTTTCATTTCATTGCTTACAAAAGCAACGACACAAATCTCGAAAAACGCATTCGCGAAACATTTCATTCTGAAATTTGCGAACAAGCAGACCTAACAAAATTAATTTCTGGACACGCAATTGAATTAGCTTACTGTTTAGCACTCATTAGTTGCCGAAACCGATATTCAATTACACCGCCTTGGGTTCTCAAGAATTATCCTGATATAGAACGGGTAATGATGGCATTAAGAAGCAAACCGTGTCTAACTGGTTGCGTGTATTGCAATCGGGCGTTAGACATCCACAAGGGACTGCAAACCTATTTTGGTTTTGATTCCTTCAGAACCTACGCTAATGAGCCATTGCAAGAGAACGCAGTTAAAGCAGCCGTCGACAACAAATCGCTTTTAGCAGTTTTCCCGACCGGCGGGGGCAAGTCAATTACTTTTCAAGTTCCCGCTTTAATGTGTGGTGTTGCAACAAAAGGTTTGACCGTTGTGATTTCTCCTTTGCAATCTCTGATGAAAGATCAAGTTGACAACCTTGAAAACATCGGAATCACAGATGCCGTAACAATAAATGGTTTGCTTGACCCGATTGAAAGAGGAAAATCTTTCGAAAGAGTCGAAGATGGTTCTGCATCCCTGCTTTACATCTCACCTGAATCTTTGCGTTCGCGGACAATTGAACGCCTGCTTTTAGGAAGAAACATTGTTCGTTTTGTAATTGATGAAGCACACTGCTTTTCATCGTGGGGACAAGATTTCAGAGTTGATTATTTATACATTGGAGAATTCATCAAATCAATTCAAGAGAAGAAGAATCTTGAAGAAGCAATCCCGATTTCGTGTTTTACAGCGACAGCCAAGCTAAACGTCATTGAAGATATTCGTGCTTACTTCAAAGAAAAACTTTCTCTTGATTTGGAATTGTTCAGTTCTGGTGCAACGAGAACAAACTTGCAATACAAAGTCTTTGAGAAGGCAGATGAAGAAGACAAATACAATTCTGTAAGAGATTTACTTGAAGGAAAGAATTGCCCTACCATCATTTATGTTTCAAGAACAAAAAGGGCGTATTCACTTGCAAAAAGATTGACAGAAGATGGCTTCAATGCAAAACCCTATCACGGTAAAATGGACGTGAAGGAAAAGACAGCAAACCAAGATGCTTTCATAAGAGGTGAAGTTCCAATCATGGTTGCAACTTCTGCTTTTGGAATGGGGGTTGACAAGAAAGATATTGGAATGGTTATTCATTATGAGATCTCTGATTCATTGGAGAATTATATTCAGGAAGCAGGCAGAGCAGGGCGAGACGAAAGCATAACAGCAAATTGTTTTGTGTTGTTCAACGAAGAGGACCTTGGCAAACATTTTATCTTGCTAAATCAAACCAAACTTTCCATCAAAGAAATTCAACAAGTTTGGAAAGCGATAAAAGACATAACCCGGTTTCGTTCTTCGGTTTCAAATTCCGCTTTAGAGATCGCCCGAAAAGCTGGTTGGGATGATAATGTCGTAGAGATTGAAACAAGGGTGACAACTGCGATTGCAGCACTTGAAGATGCAGGCTATTTGAAACGAGGGCAAAATATGCCAAGGATTTTTGCCAACAGTATTTTATCAAAGACAGCACAAGATGCAATTGACAAAATCAATGCTTCACCAAGGTTTGACGAGAAGCAAAAAGAGAAAGGAGTCAGAATTATCAAAAAACTGTTTTCAAGCAAAAGCAGAAAGCAATCAAATGATGAGGCAGCAGAATCAAGAATTGATTACATCTCTGACCATTTAGGAATTGTAAAAGAGGAAGTGATAAACATTGTGAATTTACTTCGTGAGGAAAGGATTTTAGCTGATGCAAAAGATTTGACCGCCTACATCAAGAAAGGAGAAAACATAAACCGGTCATTGAAGATTGCAGAAATATTCAGTCAGATTGAAAGATTTCTTTTGACAATATTTGAGGAGAAAGAAAAAACATTTCACTTAAAGGAATTGAATGAAGAAGCAGAGGAGAAAGGCTGTAAAGATGTTACACCGAACAAGATTAAAACCATCATCAATTTTTGGGCAATCAAAAATTGGATTAAGCGACACAACGAAGAATATTCAAAGAATCATGTTGTGATTCTTTGTGCTCAGCCGAAAGAATCTTTGAAAGACAAATTAGTGAGGCGGCATGAGTTAGCTAAATTCCTCGTTGAATTCCTTTATGCAAAAAACAATATAAACGTTGCTGAGGATGAAAAAGAAAACGAAGACGTGCTAGTTGAATTTTCAGTTCACGAATTGAGAGATGAGTTTGAGAAAAGGCCAAATCTTTTTGAAATAAAAGTCTCAATTGAAGATATTGAGGACACTCTTTTTTATTTGTCAAGAATTGATGCGATAAAAATTGAAGGTGGCTTTTTGGTTGTGTATAATCGACTTACTATTGACAGAGTTGAGCAAGACAACAAAAGAAGATACAAGAATGACGACTACCAAAGGCTAAATCAATTTTACGAAAGCAGGGTTCAACAAATTCATATTGTTGGTGAGTATGCCAAGAAAATGATTGGTGATTACAAAGGGGCGTTACAGTTTGTCGATGATTATTTTCAGCTGAACTATTCTTCATTTCTCAACAAGTATTTTAAAGGAAGTCGTCAAAATGAAATCAAAAGAAACTTAACTCCTGCCAAGTTCCGACAGTTATTTGGTTCATTATCTCCAACACAGTTAGAAATCATTAAAGACAATGAAACAAAACATATCGTTGTTGTAGCTGGTCCTGGGAGTGGAAAAACAAGAGTGTTGGTTCACAAATTGGCATCACTGCTTTTGATGGAAGATGTGAAGCATGAGCAGTTGCTCATGGTAACGTTTTCAAGAGCAGCTGCAACTGAATTTAAAAAGAGATTGCTTGCACTCATTGGTAACGCAGCCAACTACATTGAAATAAAGACATTTCACTCCTACTGTTTTGATTTGTTGGGTAAGATTGGAAGTTTAGAAAAATCGGATGCGATTCTTAGGAACACAATTGATAAAATCAAGGACGGAGATGTTGAAGCAAGCCGAATTACAAAGACGGTTTTGGTAATTGACGAAGCACAAGATATGGATGCTGACGAGTTTGCTTTGATAAACACGCTAATTGACAGGAACGAAGAAATGAGAGTGATTATGGTTGGAGATGATGACCAAAATATTTACGAATTCAGGGGAGCGAGTTCAAAATATTTGGAACAATTCATTCTTGACAGAAGAGCAGCCAAGCATGAATTGATAGACAATTTCAGAAGCAAAAGCAATCTTGTTGAATTCACAAATGCGTTTGTGAAGAAGATTCGTCACCGTTTAAAGGAAACTCCGATTGCTGCCACTCAACAAGACAACGGAAACATAAAGTTGGTGCGTTATCAAAACGGAAATCTTATTTCTCCGTTGGTGAACGATATACTTTCAACAGGACTTGCAGGAACTACTTGCGTGTTGACAAAAACAAACGAAGAGGCATTGCAGATTACGGGGCTGCTTTTGAAAGATGGAATGCAGGCAAAGTTGATTCAGACCAATGACGGTTTCAATTTGCAAAACCTTTCAGAAGTACGTTTCTTTTTAGATCAAATGAATTTGGGGGATGATGTGTTTGTTATCAGTGATGAAATTTGGGCAACTGCCAAAAAAGATTTACGAAATAAGTTTCAACAGAGTAATAAGTTGAACGTGTGCAACAATATCATTAAAGATTTTGAAGCAACGAATCCGAAGAAGAAATATAAATCAGATTTGGAGGTTTTCGTAAAGGAATCAAAACTTGAAGATTTCTACACTGAAAATGGTGAGACCGTTTTTGTTTCAACTATTCATAAAGCAAAAGGGAAAGAATTTGACAATGTTTTTATTATGCTTGAAGACTTCAACCTTGCAACTGATGAGGCGAAACGACAATTGTATGTTGCAATGACAAGGGCAAAACAAAACTTGACGATTCACTTAAACGGAGATTACCTTGACAACATCACCGCAGAACATTTAGAGAGAGTTGAAGACCGAGAAAGATATTTACGGCCAAGTCAATTGGCAATGCACTTAACTTACAAAGATGTTTGGTTGGATTATTTTATCACAAGACAACATCTTGTTTCGCAACTTACTAGCGGAGATACTTTGGCAATAAACAGAGATGAATGTACCAACTCCAAAGGACAATCCGTATTAAAATTTTCAAAGCACTTTCTCAGTACGATTGAGTCAGTGAAGCAAACTGGTTTTCACTTGAAACAAGCAAAAGTGAATTTCATTGTTTACTGGAAAAAAGAGGATGAAGAGCAAGAGACTAAAATAATTCTTCCCGAAGTATATTTTGAAAGACTGGTGTAACTAAATCGCACACATATTGCAGGCCACACGACCCGGCCCAAATGACTCGATCCGTCAGCCGACGGACCGCCAACTGGCGGATATGAGCCCAACGAGCATCACTTTTTAAAGGAGCTAAGTTCTTATAAAGGCCTCGCTGTGTCGATTTGAGTTCTGTTTCAGATTTGATTGCTTCCTTTTTCAACAAGAATTCTTGGGTATAGAGTAATTTCCAAGACCTGAACGAACCTTGAGCAAAAAAAGCAGCTCAAAAGCTGCTTTTTTTGAGCTAGCGTGAATCCAAAATAAAAAAGGGACCACGTGGGCCCCTTTTTTATTTTGTAGCGGGGGAAGGACTCGAACCTTCGACCTTTGGGTTATGAGCCCAACGAGCTACCAACTGCTCCACCCCGCGATTTAGTGGCACAAAAGTAGACCCCCACCGGTTAAAAAACAAATGCGATTTCCCGTATTTCACGCGATTTTGGAAAGATTGTACTGAAATGGTCAGGTTTTCCGGACCCCGATTAATTCTTTTTACTTCTCCAAATCTTAATCTTTGAGCGTGTCGGTTAAGGTAGCCAGCCCCTGGAAAAATCGAAAAGGGACGTATAGGGGAGTAGTAATGGCTTCACGAACATTTTCAATATCATAGTTTAAGAGGACCTGATAAATACAATTCATGAATTTGGTGAAGTATCCATTTCTAACCAATGATACCTTTCTTGATTTTGAATTTGAAAGCGCTGGACCAAATGGTCGCATAAAAAAAGTTGTGCGCTACAGCCCTCAAAATGCAAACCGGATAACGTACTTCAATCTTGCCTTTGGTGACTGGAACGAGGATGCAAAAAAAATTGATGATTCTGCTATTTCCAACAACAAAGACCGGAAACGTGTGCTGGCCACAGTGGCGGCAACTGTCCTGGAATTTACGGCGCACTTTCCAGACGTCCTTGTTTATGCAAAAGGGAGTACGCTGGCCAGGACCAGGCTATACCAAATAGGAATTTCCACCAACTGGCAAGAAATCGAACCACTCCTGTCCGTTTATGGGTTTACAAATGGAGAGTGGGTACCCTTCAGGAAAAACATCAACTACGAAGCATTTTTGGCTACTCGCAAATAAGCTGTAAATTTATACACACAATAAAGAAAATTAGGATGGCAACCGGAACCAAAAGAAAAGCTAAGGCCAATGCGATCGTCAGTGATAAGGTGAAAGACTATGGCAACGATCCCTATTTTGTTAAGAAGGCGAAGGAATCGAAAGCTTTTCTTGAAAAACATGGCTTCCCGAAGCAATTGGCCCTGGGAGCTAAAAGAAAAGCGAATGTCTAGCGAATCGGAAGCCTAGCTAAGTTTCTAACTGCAGGATAATAAGCAATAGCCGCGTCGCCTGATCTCGTTGCAAAAAATTCAGCTTCCTACGGCCAGGTTTGCCCGTCGTCAAATGAACGGACCCCGTACCAGTTGAATGAAATCTTTTCTTATTCCGGTAAATACCATGCTTCATTAAATTACTCTCCTTCCCGGAAACTCGGCATGTTCATGTAATCTGTGAATCTGCGCCATATTTTCGTAAATTTCAATTTTATGAAATCCTCTTTAACCATCGACCTCCGCAGCGACACCGTCACCAAACCCACCCCGGGCATGCTCGACGCTATGCTTCACGCCGAAGTAGGCGACGATGTGTTTGGCGACGACCCTACGATCAATAAACTGGAAGAAAAATGTGCCAAACTCCTGGGAATGGAGGCCGCTGTGTATTGCCCTTCCGGAACAATGACCAACCAGATCGGGATCAATATTCTCACCCAGCCTTATGATGAGGTGATCTGCTACAAGGGCTCTCATATTTATAAGTACGAAGGGGGCGGCATTGCGGGCAATAGCGGTGTGAACGTCCGCTTGCTTCAGGGTGACCGCGGCAGGATCTCCGTTGAGGAAATCGGCGCCAACATCAATCATTCGGAGGACGCGCACTATCCGCGCACGGCTGTCGTTTCATTGGAGAATACGGTCGTGCGGGAAGCGGGAAGTTATTATCAATTGGATCAGATTGCGGCCATCAGCAAGTTCAGCCGTTCGAAAGGACTGGGCATGCACCTTGATGGCGCCCGGTTCTTTAATGCGCTGACCGAAACAAAAGATAAGGCTTCCGATTTTGGAAAATACTTCGACACCATTTCCGTTTGCCTTTCCAAAGGATTGGGTGCACCGGTAGGGTCTGTTCTGGCGTGCAGGAAAGATCTTGAACCAAAAGCCCGGCGCATGCGCAAAGTGTTCGGCGGTGGAATGCGTCAGGCAGGGTTTTTGGCAGCGGCCGGGATATATGCACTTGATCACCACATTACGAGATTGAAAGACGATCATCATCGCGCCAAAGAATTAGAAAAAGTGCTTGCCCGCCAACCCTTCGTCAAATCCATGATGCCCGTGGACACCAACATCGTGATCTTTGAACTGACACCGGGTGTGACCCAACAACAATTCATAACCAAAGCGAATGAATTCCAAATCAAAGCCCTGACGTTTAACGATAACGAAGTCCGGCTGGTAACCCACCTGGATTTCACGGATGCTATGCTGGACAAAACGGTTGAGGCTTTCTCCAAATTCCATTTCTGATGTTGCTGGATTCTTCCTCCCCGCTGGCCGATCGCATGCGGCCTTCCAAACTGGAAGACCTCGTCGGACAGGACCACCTGGTAGGACCAAACGGAATTATCCGCAAAGCCATCGCTTCCGGAAATGTACCTTCGATGATCCTGTGGGGACCGCCGGGTGTTGGCAAAACTACCATCGCCAACATCATCGCCAACGAAGTAAAGCGGCCCTTTCATGCGCTCAGCGCCATCAATGCAGGCGTGAAAGATGTGCGTGAAGTAATTGACCATGCGCGGCGTACGAACCGGAGCATCCTGTTTATCGATGAAATCCACCGCTTCAACAAATCCCAACAGGATGCCTTGCTCGGTGCCGTGGAGAAAGGAACGATTACACTGATTGGCGCCACAACGGAAAATCCATCGTTCGAGGTCAACTCGGCATTGCTGTCGCGATGCCAGGTCTATACGCTCAAGGCGTTGGACGAAAAAGAATTGCTCACCCTGGTCGATCAGGCCCTGACGAAGGACCTGGAGTTAAAGAAAAGGAAAATTGAGATCAAGGAACACCAGGCGCTGCTGAACATATCGGGAGGCGACGCGCGCAAGCTTCTCAATTTGATTGAACTGATCGCCGAATCTACTCCGGGCGAAATCGTTGTGACCGATGATATGGTCATCGATGTTGCCCAGAAGCGGATCGCCATTTACGATAAGAGCGGCGAACAGCATTATGATATTATTTCTGCTTTCATCAAATCGATGCGCGGGAGTGACCCCAACGCGGCGGTCTATTACCTCGCCCGCATGATCGAAGGCGGCGAAGATGTAAAATTCATTGCCCGGAGAATGGTCATCCTCGCCTCCGAAGATATCGGCAACGCCAATCCAACAGCGCTGATCCTGGCCACGAGCACATTTCAAGCCGTCGATATGATCGGTTATCCGGAGGCCCAGCTCATTCTCTCGCAGTGCGCCATCTACCTGGCCAGTTCGCCCAAAAGCAACTCAAGCACGTCCGCCATAGGAAAAGCATTAAGCACCGTCCGTGAAACCGGCGACCTCTCTGTGCCGTTATCCATACGCAATGCCCCCACGAAATTGATGAAAGACCTCAACTACGGCAAGGATTATCAATATGCCCACAGCTTCGAAGGAAATTTTGTGAACATGGAATTTTTACCCGATGCCATCAAAGCCACCAAATTCTATGACCCCGGCCAGAATCCGCGTGAAGAAGAATTGAGAAGTTTTTTAAAGAAATTATGGGGAAAGAAATATGAGTATTGAAAAAAAACGCTGCGCCTACTTTGCGCCCCTGCGCCTCTGCGGTGAAAAATTCTGAGGACACTATGACCAATCAACGACTCCTATTCGAACATTCTCCGGCATTTATTCTTGCCTGTATCGCTCTTGGTCTTGGCTATGCCTGGCTTCTCTATCGCGCCAAAGCGACCTGGGGCCGGCGTGCGAACCAATTTCTTTTTGTTTTGCGGACTGTACTGGTGTTCCTGGTGGCCTTCCTGCTCATTGGCCCGGTGCTGAAACTCACCCATAACTTCATTGAAAAACCAGCCCTCGTCTTCCTGGTCGACAATTCCCTCTCGGTAAAAGAAACGACCAGCGCTGCCCAACGACAAAAAATCGAACAGGAAATCAACCGTGCAAAAAAATCATTGGCAGATGAAGGGTATGATGTCGCGGTAAGAAATTTATCAGGAAAAGAAGAGAACATTTCCGATTTCAGTTTTCCTACTTCCGACCTCGCCGGCGCGCTTCGAACGATTACCGATGATTACGAAGGTAAAAACCTGTCGGGCATGGTATTGTTTTCCGATGGGATCTATAACTCCGGTGCGTCGCCCCTATATGCCCCATCGCGGATCCCCGTCTACACCGTCGGCCTGGGGGATACTTCCCAGCGCGTTGATCTCGTGCTTAAAAATCTCGCTTTCAACAAGATCGCCTACCAGGGAAACAAGTTCCCCCTTCGCGCGGAAGTGCTGATACAAGGTCTCAGCCATCAGGATGTCATGGTCTCCGTCTCCCAGGGAGGCAAACGCCTGACGCAGCAGATGAAAAACACGGGCGGAAAGCTCATGCTTGATTTTGAATTCCAATTGGACGCCAAAGAGAAAGGCCTTCAGCGTATCGATGTTGTCGTGGAACCTCTTTCTCAGGAAAGCAACAAAAAAAACAACCGCGCCAGCGCCTTTGTCGAAGTGGTGGAAGGAAAGAAAAAGATATTATTAATTGCCCCGGCTCCGCATCCCGATATCAAGGCATTTCGTTCCGTCGTGGAAAAGAATTCGAACTATGAGTTCGTGCTTCACATCCCCGGTGTAAAAGAAGCTGATCCAGCGATGCTGCAGCCCGGCAAAGCTGACTTGACTATCTTTCATCAGGCAGGAGATCAGCAAGGAAGAACAACAGCCCTGTTTTCAAAACTAGCCAAAGGTCCAACATCGGTGTTGGTGGTCGTTGGAACCGGTTCCAACATTCGTCAATTGTCCGCCTCTGGTATTCCTCTGACGTTTGAAAACATCGGGCAATGGGATGAAGTCACGCCGGTGATCAATCCTTCCTACCGAGATTTTGGTTTTTCGGACAACATCAATACCGCTTTTTCAAAATACCCGCCCATCACCACTCCCTTTGGTAAATTTACCTACCCTGTTAACGCCAGCGTCTTGCTTTACCAGCGCATCGGCAGCGTGAACACCGACAGGCCGTTGATATTTACCTATGATGAAGGGAGTCAAAAGACGGGAGTGATTGTTGGGGAGGGAATTTGGCGCTGGAGGCTGAATGAATTTTCAGAAAGTGAAAAAACGGAAAGTTTTGACGAGGTATTTTCCAAACTGATCCAATACCTGAGTACGCACGAAGACAAACGCAAATTCAGGAGTTTCCCGATCCAAAATGAATTCACCGATGCCGAACCCGTCGTATTTGAAAGCCAGGTTTATAACGACCTTTTTGAACAAGTGTACGGCAACAAGATTGACCTCGAACTACGCGACGAAACCGGCAAATCCGTGCTTTACAATTATGTCTCCAGCCCGGGAAGCACACGCTACCGGATTGGTGGACTGAAAGAAGGCGTTTACCGGTACAAGGCCTCTACTGACCGGAATGGAAAGCACGAAGAAGTGCGGGGTGAATTTTTGGTCACGGCCCAGATCATCGAGTCCCAAAACCTCACCGCCGACTTCGGCCTACTTCGCCAACTGGCTTATTCCACCGGAGGAAAATTCTATACCGCCAAAGACCTGGCGCGCCTCGAAAACGATCTAAAGAACAGGGAGGCCAAGGGGCTTATCCATTCGGAGGATAATTTTGATCCGTTGATTAATTTGAAGTTGGTTTTTGCAGTACTGTTGTTGTTGATCTCTACTGAGTGGTTTTTAAGGAAGTATTGGGGGGCGTATTGATACCTAAAATAAAGCAATTTCCCCTCCGCGCACCCCGACCCTAAAGGGGGCCAGCGCGCGGGTTCTCTCCTTAAGACATAGCGAAGCCAGAGTGAGTGGGGGCTCAAGGTAATTCTGGAGTATTTTTATTGTGAGGTGTAAGCGCGCGGGGT
>Ga0193731_1000254_pt1 | contig 18375 bp, 18 predicted proteins | sample U1a2metaG_FD_144920 | JGI IMG/M metagenome (GOLD analysis project Ga0193731, IMG submission 144920) | Soil microbial communities from a riparian zone of the East river system, Colorado, United States - U1a2 | ecosystem: Environmental > Terrestrial > Soil > Riparian zone | place: USA: East River...
ATGACCTGGTGTTTGTAGCAAAACTGCCAGGCAGGAGAAGGTTTGTCACAGCACCCTTCCATTTTATAGCAATGGCTTCCTGTTGGATCTGATTTCCTGAGGTGCCGGACGGGCAGACCATGGTAACTAAAAAGGAGGTGGTCGAATTCCGCTGCAAGGTAAGGTTGGATCGATTGTGCAAGTGAGTGGATATATCCTTCCTCCTGGTAGAACGGCTGAAGAATATGCAATCGTAAGCCCGGCTTGATTTTTTGTATTTCGTTCTTCACGTACACCAGGGCAGTCTCATAGGAAGACATCGCGTAATGCGGATAGAGTGGAGCAATCCAGATCTCCTCCAGTTCGTCTGTCATCTCTTCTATTGCCTCTAGGGCCGCGGCAGGAGATGGATGACCATAGCGCATGGCAATGGCAATGGGAAGGTCGACCAGGTGTTGCAATTCTTCCTTGAATCCATCGGTGAGAACCTTGAGGGGGGCTCCGTCCTTCATCCAAACTGAAGCATAGGCTTCAGCCGATTTTGCCGGTCTGAAGGGAAGGACCAGGCCTTCGACGATCATTTTTCTTACCAGGTAGGGCGCATCCAATACCCGCTCATCCATCAGGAACTCCCGGAGGTATTTTTTTACATCTTTCACCTGGTAACTGTCGGGTGAACCCAGATTTACCAGTATCAATCCTTTCGTTTTCACGGCGCAATTTGGATAATTTCCAAATAAGGAGACCCTTTTTACTAAAAAGTTTTGAGATGGTACTTTTTATCCGGATAGAGGTATTTTTAAGAAATGGAATGAGGCTTCTTTGCTGGCATTTAATATGATTCAACCGGGATCCTGGACCAATTTCAACCGTCTTTTTGTTGTCGGTATTAACTTCAAAAAGGCGGATGTATCGCACCGGAACAACTATGCGATCTCCCCTGCGCAGGCCATGCAAGCCTATACGTTGAATAATTCCGATTGCCTGCAGCATTTCTTTGTATTGTCCACCTGCAATCGCACTGAAATTTATGGATTGGTGCCTTGTAAATATATTCTTCTTCATTTTTTGAACGCTTGCTGCCAGGGTACCCTGGACGAGATCAATGAACTCGGTTATGTGAAAGAAGGAGATGAAGCGGTTGAACATTTTATGACTGTGGCCTCCGGACTGGACTCCCAAATTCCCGGTGATTATGAGATCAGCGCCCAGATAAAGACGGCGTTTCAATTGGCAAAAGAACATGGCCGGACCGATGGCTACCTGGAGCGGTTAGTCAATCAGGCCCTTCAGCTATCTAAGATTGTAAAGAATACGACTTCCTTTTCGGATGGCACCCTGTCCGTCTCCTATGCCGTCACACAGCAAATAAAAAAAACAGGAATGGATTCACCCCGCATCGCGCTGGTGGGGTTAGGAGAAATCGGCGTGTTGACCCTTAAAAATCTAAAGACCTATCTCCCCCAGGCCGATATTCATGTTGTCAACCGGAGTGAAGAAAAGTTGAAGGAAGCCGCGGCGGCTCATCAGGTCCAGACCCACCCGTTGAGCGATCTCCAGGCCGTTCTGTCGTTATCCGATTTTGTAATCGTTTGTACGACGGCGCCCCAACCGGTTATAACCAAAGCGATGCTCGCCACAAGCCCGGTAAAATTCATTTTTGATTTATCGATACCTCAAAACGTGGCCCCTGAAGTGTATAATGATCCACTTTATAAAGTGATGGACATCGACAGCCTTTCAAAGGAAATTAACAAGACCGTAGATGACCGGTTGGCCGAAATACCCAAAGTAAAGAAAGTTGCGAGGGAAAAAGCAATTGAATTTATTGAATGGACGGGCAAACGCGACCTGATGTCCCTGGTCAGGAATGTCCGGAATAAGCTTAATTTAGATACGGAAGTTTCTAACAAAACGATCTCTGCCACCTATTCGCAATATGCATCGCATTTTATTGAAGGAGAACCGGGAAGGAGAAGAGAATTGCTGGAAACGCTGGTCGTGAATTCCTTCCAGGAAAAGATTCAGGAAACGGCCATTCGGAAAACCATCGCGTCTCTACAAACAGAAGTTTATGCCTCGCACCCTTCGAATGATCACTCGAGAAAGCCCGCTTGCTTTATGGCAAACTTATGCTGTCACAAAGAAAGTGGAGGCTACCGGGCAGGCCTGCAAAATCATTCCTGTTAAAAGTACCGGAGATCTCGACCTGGTCAGCCCTATCTACGAAATCGGCATCCAGGGCGTTTTCACAAAAGAGTTGGATACAGCGTTGCTGAATGATCAGGCCGATGCCGCCGTTCATTCATTAAAGGATATTCCGACTCTGTTGGCAGAAGGACTGACGATTGCGGCTATTTTGGAAAGGGGATCACACGAAGATATTCTTTTTGCGAAAACCGGATTTGTACCGGACGATTCAAAACCAGCCGTTATTGCGACGAGTAGTATCCGGCGAAGGGCACAATGGTTGGAACGATTTCCAAATCACTCCCTGGTCAACGTAAGAGGAAATGTTGAAACCCGCTTGAAAAAATTCCGGGAGTCGGGGTGGGACGGGATCATCATGGCCAGGGCAGGTGTAGAACGATTGGGGCTCGATTTGAACGGCACGACAACCTTATCGTGGATGCTCCCATCGCCCGCCCAGGGAGCCATCGCCGTGGTGTGCCGGAAAGAAGATAAAGAGGTAGCGCAGCTTTTTGCCGCGCTTCATCACGATCCTACCGCTCAATGTGTTGAAGTCGAACGTGATTTTTTGAGGCAGTTGCACGGAGGGTGCTCGGTACCCATTAGCGCCTTGGCTCAACTGGAGAATGACCATATACACTTTAGAGGCGCGGTTCATAGTGTCGATGGGACTGCTAATTTCCGGGTGGATAAAAAATATAGAAAGGATCAGTGGAGGGAAGCCGGAACGAAGGCGGCGGACGAAGTGAAGGCCTCGCCGATTGGAAAAAAAATTCTTGACGAAATCCAAAAGTTAAAATCGCCCAGACCATAAATTCATGCTTAAGAACGACTTACTATTAAAAGCACTTCGGGGAGAGGATGTACCCCGACCACCGGTTTGGATGATGCGACAGGCAGGTCGCTTTCTGCCGGATTACCTTAAGCTGAAAGCCAAGTATGATTTTTTTACCCGCATTCAAACACCGGAACTGGCAACGGAAATAACGGTCATGCCGGTTCGCCAGATTGGTGTGGATGCCGCCATATTGTTTTCGGACATTTTGGTCATTCCTCAGGCGATGGGAGTAGAAGTACTGATGGAAGAAGGAAAGGGCCCCTCCATTCCCCATCCCCTCCATTCAAAAAAAGACATTGATTCCCTGATCGTAACGGATGCTGTGGGAAGACTGGATTATGTTATGGATGCCGTTCGGCTTACCAAGCAAACCCTGAACAATGAAGTTCCCCTCATTGGATTTGCCGGCGCTCCCTGGACGATCCTGTGTTATCTTGTAGAAGGAAAAGGGAGCAAGACATTCGACAAAGCGCGCTCGTTTTGTTATACGCACCCCGACCTGGCCGATCAGTTGTTGTCGAAAATTACGGAGGTAACGATCGGTTACCTGAAAGCGAAGATCCGTGCCGGTGTCGATGCCGTTCAGGTATTCGATAGCTGGGCGGGTCTGTTGGGGCCTTCCGACTACCGGCAATTTTCATTGCAATACCTGATCAGGATAATTGAAGCCCTTCGTTCCCTTGCACCCGTAATCATTTTTCCGAAAGGCGCATGGTTTGCGCTGGAAGAGTTGGGCCGATCCGGCGCGTCAGCACTCGGTATTGACTGGTGTATCGACCCAGCCCAGGCGAGAGTGTTCGCCGGCAACCAAATAACCTTGCAAGGGAATTTCGATCCCGCCAGGCTACTGGCGCCGAGGGAAGTGATTCAAAAAGAAACACGGCACATGATCCGGGCTTTCGGCAAGCAGCGATACATTGCCAACCTGGGGCATGGCATATTGCCCCATGTTCCCGTGGACCACGCAAAGATATTTGTTGATACTGTGAAATCGTATGACGGGCATTAAGCAAAATTTTATTGAATACATTCATCACCTTCAGGACGCCATTTGCAGGGGGATTGAAATGGCGGACGGCAAAGGTAAATTTCAGGAAGACCGCTGGCAGCGGGCGGAAGGGGGAGGAGGCATTACCAGGATCATAACGGGTGGGAATATAGTTGAAAAGGGAGGGGTGAATACGTCCGTGGTGCACGGAGAGATTACGCCGCTGATCAATCAACAACTTAAAGTGAACGGGCACAGTTTCCTGGCAGGCGGTATTTCGATCGTCATTCATCCCGGAAGCCCCATGGTGCCAACCGTGCATGCCAATTTCCGGTATTTTGAATTATACGATGCAAACAACCAGGTCATGGATAGCTGGTTTGGCGGGGGTGCCGACCTTACACCGTATTACCTATGGGAGGAAGACGCAATACATTTTCACACGGAGTTCAAGCAGGCTTGTGATCCCTATGGAGCCGATTTGTATCCTTTGTTTAAAAAACAATGTGATGCCTATTTTGTAAATTCCCATCGGGGCGGTGAAAGCCGGGGAATCGGTGGTATTTTTTATGATTACGTGCGTCCGGACGAAAAGCGCAATGCTGAATTTTGGCTGCAGTTTTCAAAATCGATGGGTGATTCCTTTCTCCGTGCTTACCTGCCTATAGTTGAACGCAGGAAGAAGGAGACTTTCAGGGAGAAAGAACGACACTGGCATGAAATTCGAAGAGGAAGGTATGTGGAGTTTAATCTTATCCACGATCGCGGTACTCTATTCGGGTTGAAATCGAATGGCCGAACAGAGAGTATTTTAATGAGCCTTCCGCCGCGCGCCCGCTTCGAATACAACGATGCTCCGGCAGCCGGCAGCAGGGAGGAAGCGTTGGTAACCCTATTGAAAAATCCAAGAAACTGGTGTTGATATGAATCTGACAAAACGCTACAGAAGATTAAGAGGATCGTTTGCTATCCGCGAGTTGGTGGCAGAAAATAAGTTGACCCCCGAGCATCTTATTGTTCCCCTTTTTCTCATGGAAGGAAAAGGGAATAAAGAAGCCATTTCTTCCATGCCGGGGTATTACCGTCTGAGCGTGGATCAATTGAGGACAGAGATCCTCGAATTGAAGAATCTTGGATTGAATTCAGTCTTACTTTTCGTAAAAGCTTCGGACGATCTCAAAGATAATGAAGGCAAAGAAGCGGTGAATCCGGACGGCCTGATGCAGCGCACGATCAAAGAAATCAAAAACATCGACCCCGACATGTTGGTGATGACCGATGTGGCGCTGGATCCGTATTCCATTTATGGTCATGATGGTATCGTGGAAGACAATCAAATTGTAAACGACAAGACTGTCGACGTCCTGGCCCGCATGGCAGTCTCCCATGTTCAGGCGGGAGCGGATTTTGTTGCACCGTCCGATATGATGGATGGACGGATCGGTGCGATCAGGACAGCGCTGGATCAAAATGCATTTACGCATGCGGGTATTCTCGCCTATTCCGCAAAGTATGCTTCCAGTTTCTACGGACCTTTCCGGGATGCATTGGATAGTGCACCCGGCTTCGGAGACAAGAAAAGCTACCAAATGGATTACCGCAACAGCAACGAAGCTATTAAAGAAGCCTTACAAGACATTGAAGAAGGGGCGGACGTGGTGATGGTGAAGCCAGCGGGACCGTATCTCGATATTATACGCCGGGTAAAAGATGCGGTAACCGTGCCCGTGGCCGCTTATCAAGTATCGGGCGAATATGCGATGATCATGGCGGCTGCACAGAATGGTTGGCTGGAAGAGCAGGCTGCCATGCTGGAGTCGCTCACAGCGATCCGCCGGGCCGGGGCCGATATCATTGTTAGTTATTTTGCTAAAAAATTTGCACACTACTACCATGGCAACAAGAAGTGATCAGCTCTTCATTGAAGCGCAGAACGTGATTCCGGGTGGAGTGAATTCACCCGTGCGGGCTTTTCGCCAGGTAGGGGGGACCCCTGTCTTCATGCAATCAGCGCAAGGCGCCTATCTCTTTGATGAAGATGGCAAGCGGTACATAGATTATATCAATTCCTGGGGACCGATGATCCTGGGACACGGACACCCGGAAGTAGTCAAGGCAATTCAACAACAGGCACAGCGCGCCGTATCGTTTGGTGCGCCTACGGAGTTGGAAGTGCGGATGGCGGAATTGGTGGTTAAGATGGTACCGGGATTGCAACTGGTCCGTTTCGTTAATTCAGGAACAGAAGCGTGTATGTCGGCCATTCGTTTGGCACGAGGGTTTACCGGACGTTCCAGGATCATCAAGTTTGAAGGTCACTACCACGGCCATGCCGATTCGTTCTTGAAAAAAGCCGGAAGTGGTATGGCTACGCTGGGGATAAAAGTCAATGCCGGAATACCAACCGCGGTATTGGAGGATACCCTGGTGACTTCCTTCAATGACTTTGAAGCGATAGAAAATCTTGTTCATCTCCACGGAAACGAAACGGCCTGTTTGATCGTGGAGCCCGTTGCCGGAAACATGGGTTGTGTGCTTCCGAAACCCGGCTACCTTCAGCACCTTCGCCAGCTTTGCGACCACTTTGGGATCGTTTTGATCTTCGACGAAGTGATGACCGGGTTCCGCTTAGCGAAAGGGGGAGCACAGGAACAGTTCGGCGTGCAAGCCGATTTGGTAACGTTTGGAAAAATCATCGGAGGCGGTTTGCCTGTGGGCGCCTTTGGCGGGAAGAAGGAAATCATGAGTAAAATTGCCCCATTGGGGGAAGTATATCAGGCGGGCACGCTTTCCGGAAACCCGTTGGCCATGGCCGCCGGCCTTGCTACCCTTGCGATTCTCAACGACAATCCCCTGATCTACAAACAACTGGAAGGAAAGACCGAACAATTGAAAATCGGAATAACCAAGGCGTTGTCGAAGAAGGGAATACCGTTTCGGATCAATCAAATTGGTTCGATGATAAGCGTGCATTTTTGCGAAAGTGATGTAGTTGATTTCACGACCGCCTCGCTGGGAAATAATGATACATTCAAGCGGTTGTTTCACCACATGCTGAAACAGGGTGTTTACCTTCCCCCGTCTCCATTTGAGTCCTGGTTTGTCTCGCACTCACTTCGTCCCGAGGACGTTCAGTACACCGTTGATTGTTTTAGCAGCTTTGAGGGCTAGATACAATCTGTTGCACAAACCACCAAGCCCTGAGCGCTAACCCCTTTCCCCAAATATCGCTGTCCCAATTCTCACCAATGTGCTCCCCTCCTCCAGCGCAATCTTGTAATCCGAACTCATTCCCATTGAAAGCTCTGTCATCATTATGTTCGCCGGCCTTTTTCGGGAGGAGAGGGTTCGAAAGATCGTTTTCAAATGCCGGAATTCGCTCCTGATTTTCTCTTTGTCTTCCGTGAGCGAAGCCATCCCCATCAATCCATCGATTCGTATGAAGTCCAGGTCTGAAGTCTTGGGATTCTCCATTACGGAATACAATTCATTTTCATCAAAACCAAATTTAGTTTCTTCCTGGGCGATATGCACCTGCAAAAGACAAGGCACGATGCGTCCGATCTTTTTGCCTTGTTTATGGATCTCCTCCATCAGCCGGAAGCTGTCAACCGAGTGGATCAGGGCGACAAAGGGGGCAATGAATTTGACCTTGTTGCTTTGCAAATGGCCGATCATGTGCCAGGCTATGTCCTTTGGAAGGACTTCGTATTTGCCGGTCATTTCCTGAACTTTGTTTTCGCCGAAAATACGTTGTCCTGCCTGGTATGCTTCCAGCAGTTTTTCCGGAGGATGGGTCTTCCCGACAGCGATCAGCCGGCCCCCCAGGCTGGTTACCTCGCGATTAAATAAGTTTATATTTTTTTTAATGTCCATTTTATACCTTAGCCCGCCAATCGTCGCCTCTCGTTGAAACCCATACTATGGCAATATTAGGAACTCTGCTCAAAAAAGGCATCAAACTTCGGGAAAACCTGGAGCAGGAATATACGTCACCTTTAGAGCTGCAAAAAAAGGAGTTAAAAGAATTATTGATCACGGCAAGCCAGACGGAGTTTGGAAAGTACTATGATTTTCCGAAAATACTGGGACATTTCCGCAGGAGGCCGAAGGATTTTTATAAAGTGTTTAAGACTGCGGTTCCGGTGCACGATTACAATAAGATCTATAAGGATTGGTGGCAGCTCGCCCGAAAGGGCGCCAAAAATATTTGCTGGCCGGGCCGGGTAAAATATTTTGCCCTCAGCTCCGGCACGTCAGAATCTTCTTCCAAGTTTATCCCGGTCACCAAGGATATGACCAAGGCCATTCAGCGCACAAGCCTCCGTCAGATTTTGACGCTATCGAAGTATGATCTGCCCGCGGATTCGTTTGCCGCCGGCATTCTTATGATCGGGGGCAGTACGCACCTTCATCAGCGTGGAAGTTACTTCGAGGGAGACCTGAGCGGGATCCAAGCCGCCCGGCTCCCGTTTTGGTTTCAGCATTTCTATAAACCGGGAAAAAGAATAGCGAAGACCCGTAAATGGGATGCCAAGTTGGATGAGATCACCAAGAGGGCGCCGGATTGGGACATCGGAATAGTCGTTGGTGTGCCCGCCTGGATCCAGATCCTCCTCGAAAAAATTATTACGTATCACCATCTTAAAAATATTCATGAGATTTGGCCCAACCTTCGGGTTTATGTCCACGGGGGAGTCTCGTTTGATCCGTACCGGAAAGGGTTTGAGAAACTCCTGGGTCGCCCTATTTATTATATTGAAACCTATCTTGCCTCCGAGGGCTTCATTGCCTATCAGGCTTATCCCCGCCGGCGATCGATGCGCTTGGTGTTGAACAACGGGATATTTTATGAATTTGTGGCATTTGAGGAGAAAAATTTCAACGCTAATGGAGAAATTAATCCCGATGCCGAGACCCTGTTGATCGACGAAGTGGAGGAGGGAAAAGAATATGCACTCCTGCTTTCCACCTGCGCCGGAGCCTGGCGCTACCTGATCGGCGACGTGATCAAATTTGTTTCCAAAGAAGAATCTGAAATTATAATTACCGGAAGGACAAAACATTTCCTGAGCTTATGTGGAGAGCACCTTTCGGTCGACAATATGAACAAGGCCATTGAACTGGTTTCAAATGAAATGAATATCAGTATCAAAGAATTTACCGTGGCGGGAATCCCCTTCGGGACCCTCTTCGCCCACCATTGGTATGTCGCCACCGACGATCCGGTAGACAAAAAACGATTGAAAGAACGCCTCGATTTTCACCTGAAAGAGCTCAATGATGACTATGCGGTAGAACGCAGTGCTGCCTTACAAGAGATCATTGTCGATGCCTATCCCACCAGCGTATTTTATGCCTGGATGGAGTCGAAAGGAAAGGCGGGCGGACAAAATAAATTTCCGCGGGTAATGAAAAATGCCTTGCTGGAGGAATGGGTCTCCTATCTTGCAACCAGTAAATGAAGATCATTTTCAACGGAATCCAACTGGGTGTCGTACTGGCCTTTCTTGTGGGGCCGGTGTTCTTCAGCATCATTCAGACCAGCGTGGAGAAAGGGTTTTTGAAAGGTGCGCTGGTCGCCCTGGGCGTGTCGATCAGCGACATCCTTTACGTAGTGGTCTGCTATTTTGGGTTGGTACAGTTTTTCCAGAATCCGCAGTTTAGGACGTATATGGCTTACGTGGGAGGCGCCATATTGATCCTCTTTGGGTTGTATTACTTGATGGTCAAAAGCCGGCGCAGCCTGCAAGCCGATGTGCCGGTATCAACTGAAAGAAAAACGTACCGGTATATCATGAAAGGATTTATTATCAATGGGCTGAGCCCGATGGTACTGATTTTTTGGATTGGCACGATCAGCGTTGCGTCGATCAACTTTGGATATTCAAAGGGCCTGGAATTTTTTCTATTTTTTGCGGCTGTCCTGGTGACCGTTCTGGCAACCGATCTTCTGAAAGCCTACCTGGCGGACAAGGTAAGAACGCTGGTCACGCCCAAATCCATTATGGTCATGAATATTATTTTGGGCGTTGTCATGATTGGTTTTGGGGTGCGGCTGATCTGGTTGTCGCAGACTATTTGAAGTGTTGAGGTGTTGAAGTGCTGAAGTGTTGAAGTGTTGAGGTGTTGAAGTGTTGAAGTGTTGAAGTGTTGAAGGGCTGAAGTGTTGAAGTGTTGAAGTGTTGAAGTGTTGAAGTGTTGATGTGTTGAGGTATTGAGGTGTTGAAGTGTTGAGGTGGTGGAATGCCAACATCAACACTTTAACACCTCAGCACCGCAACACAATTAATCTTGTAAGACGTTAATCAGGAATGTGGACTTTAGCCCCAGCCAAACCAGAAAAAAGAGAATAGCCCACTGCAGGTAGATAAAATAATAATCCGAGGTGTCTTTGAACCGGGTTTCCTTGATTTCCGCTTTTTCGTATTGATCGATTTTGGCAAACACGTTCTTCAAGGTCTCATTATCCGTTACACGGAAGAATTCCCCCGAACCGATGTCTGCAATTTTACGCATGGTGGTTTCGTCCACGGTATTTTCCACCATGTTGGGCCTTCCAAAATAATCCTTGCCGAAGGGAACGAGTCCCTCTTTTCCAACCACGATGGTATAAATCTTGATAGTGTAGGCCGCGGCCAGTTCGGCAGCCGTGATCGGATCAATATTTCCGGCGGTATTATCCCCGTCGCTCAGCAAGATGCAGACCTTTGATTTTGATTCTGACTCGCGCATGCGGTTGGTGACCACCGCCAGGGCGCTGCCGATGGCCGTACCCCGGTTTTCAATCATTTCAAAGCTGATGTCATTGAGATAGGAGTTCAGCAAGGCGTAGTCGGTCGTCAAAGGCGCAAGCGAAAACGCATCGCCTGAAAATACAACGATCCCGATGCGGTCTTGAAGACGGCCTTTAATAAAATCTCGTGCGACATTTTTAGCTGCCTCGAGCCGGTTGGGGGTAAAATCTTCGATCTGCATGGATTGCGAAATATCGATCGCCAGCATAATGTCAATGCCCTCCGTCCATTGCTCCACCTTTTCGTTTGTTTTTTGCGGCCGGGCCAGGGCCACTAAAATCAATGCCATCGTCGCTGCTAAAATAAATTCCGGAAGGAACCGGAGCAGTGTAAGCGGGGTCTCCCTCAGTTCGCTTTTGACCAGGGCGACAGGCAATTTCTGATTGAAAAGATACCGTATCATCCAGCGAACGATGATAACAACGGGCAACAAAATCAGGCCGTAAAGGAAAAGAGGGTTCTGCCAGGTATACCCCGAAAGGGTAGCCGGATCAAACCAGGTCATTGAATACCACGGATCCATCGCCTTATCCATGCCTCACCTCCTCCGTTTTTCTGTTGAACTGGTCTTGTGAAAAGGTCCTTAACGGCTCAAATGCTTCGGGTGAAAAACTTCCGTCGCGGGCATAGACCATCCGGTCGATGGCATGAAGGGCCTGCCCCAACGTTTCATCTGCAGCCAATTGCAAGATCTCCCGGGTAGTGAATTTGGTGTACGGTCTGCCTGCCAGGGTTTCCATGTATCTCTTCCAATCCACCAGGGCGGATTCCGCCCCGGTATACGTATTTTCCTTTCGCAACTTTTCGATGTGATGAGCGAATCGCTCCAGGAAAGCCAGGTGATTTTTATTGAGGCGCCTCAACAGAAAGTATCGGCGTATTTTTTTCCCAAAAACAATTCCCACAACAATCAGAATAAGGATCAGTCCGCCCCCGATCAGCAGGAAGAGCGGATAATTCAAAAGCCATCGTACGCGGAGGTAATCTGCATTGTATTTCAGGGGCAGGTCTTTGGCCGCTACCGACTCCGGAATTATTTTCACAGACGTTTTGACAAAGACGGTGTCGAGCGGGGCATAGACTGCGGTACAATCGGTCCGGTTTAAAACAAACACCGGCAATTCGAGCCATTGCACACTATCGAGTTCGTAGGTGGAAAGGAAGTAGACGGCGCTATCCACACTGACTTGATGGTTCGTGTGTGTGGGGAAATAGGTTTTCTTCTCGAGCTCAAAGGGTGCAAAAGAGAAGGTCGAGTCGGGAAACACGACGGATTGAGAAGATGGATGATGAACTGAAAACGAATAGGGTACCCGTTCTCCGATCTTGACGGTGTCTTTTTGAAACCGCCCCCGAACAAGGATCTGCTGGGCGGGCGCCCGGATGCAAAACAAAATGCCGGCGAGAAGTAAGAATGAAACCCTGCTAAACACTTTTCAACGTTTTATTTCTCACCTTAAATAATTTGAGGAGCTTGGGGACATAATTTTCGTCGGTGTCAATCGTCACAAAATTAATTTGATGCTTGCGGCTGAAATCCGTCAATTCTTTTTCCCGGAGGCCATGATGCTCGCGGATGCGGTTGCGGAAATCGCCAAATGAGGTGTTGACCCAAAGTGTCTTTTTGCTTTCTTTATCCTGAACGGGTATGATGCCCAGCCTGGGCAGTTGTGTCTCCCGCTTATCGCTGATGCGAATCATTACCAAATCATGCCTGCGGGCTAACGATTTGAGGCCGTGCTGGTACCCTTCATCAATAAAATCGGAGATCATGATGATCACGGCACGACGTCGTATTGAATTCAACGCAAAGGATATGGCTTTATTCAAATTAGTCTTCAGGGATTTCGGTTCCAGTTTGGCGAGGGAGTAAATCAGCTGATAAGCCTGGACGGTTCCTTTGGCCGGTTTGATAAATTTCTCCCGCGTATCCGAAAAGCAGATGAGTCCGAGCTGGCTGGACTCCTTTGCCCCCGCCAGTGCCAGTACGCCGCAAATCTCCATGCCGATGTCCATTTTTGTTTTACCAGGACTTCCGATATTTTGCGAAGCGCTCACATCGATTATGAAAAAGATCGTCTGCTCTTTTTCTTCCCTGAAGGTCTTCACGAAGGTCCCATGCCCTTTCGCGGTAACATTCCAGTCGATGCTACGGATATCGTCGCCGTATTGATACGGTCGTACATCATCAAATTCGAGTCCGGATCCCTTGAAAATGGAGTGAAAATCACCCTGCATCTGGCTGTTGATAGCCTTCCGGATCTGGATCTCGTACTTGCGAAGTTTTTTAAGCAGTTCTTTCAACCTGGCCTGGTTTTAGAGGGTCAAAAATAAAGTAATTATGACTAATTTTGACTCGTTTAAAATGGTATCAACGATAAATTTGACCAAAGGTAGCTCCTGGAAGACGATCCTGGTGGTGGTTATTTCGCTTTTGTCGCTCTATTCCTGCAAAAAAGCGGGACGCCCCGACGATGTGCTCAGCCAGGAAGAGCTGGCGGACCTCATGGTGGAGTTCTACCTCGCAGAAGGAAAAATTAATAGCCTGGGTATTCAGCGTGATTCTGCCATGAAGCTCTTTCTGCCCTTCGAGCAATCCGTTATGACAAAGAAAAAAGTATCCGATGAAACGTTGAGCAGAACGTATAGGTACTATCTGGACCATCCGCTCGAATTTGAAAAGGTATACGACGCTGTTATTGATACCCTTAGTTTGCGTGAAACCAAGGCGAACAGGATACAACCCAGGTGAGTCGGTAATCGGTGATCGGTGGAGTATACCTAAGAGACGTCTTCAACTGGACGAACTCAACTTGCGCCAACTCGTAATGAATATGAAAATCTACCGATTACCGATCACCGATCACTGATTACCGATTCCTACAAACTCAATCCAATGTTATACTCATGACAGCGCCCGATGTTGAAGAAAAGCTCGGGTTTGACCTCCTTCGGCAACGGTTGAATACGTATTGCCTGACCGGGTTGGGCATTCGGGAAGTAGAGAAAATTAAGTTCTCCCGGGATTTCAAAGAAATCAAAACACAGCTCGGGCTCACATCGGAATTTAAACAGATACTGGAAAAGGCGGAAGCGTTTCCTTCCCATCATTTTTTTGACGCCGAAGAATACCTACAAACTGCTGCGATCGAGGATAGCTTTTTGGAAGCCGAAGTGCTGCTGAAAATTGCGCTATCGCTTGCCACCGTTTTTGAATGCAAGACATTCCTGGAAAAAAGTGCGGATGTTTATCCCGAACTGAACCAACTCGGTTTGCCGGTAAACCTTTCCAACCGGGTTCCTTCCTCTCTTCTCTCAAAAATAGATGAAGCTGCTAAAGTGAAAGACCATGCCAGTCCGGAATTGGCCCGACTGAGAAAGCAATTGCGGGAAGAACAACATCGCGTACGGAGGATTACCGATCAACTCTTTCGCGAGGCGGCCAGCCAGGGTTGGGTACCCGAAGGTGTCTCCGCTACGATTCGCGATGGACGGGCAGTCATACCCGTCCTGGCCGAGCACAAGCGAAAGCTTCGAGGTTTTATTATGGACGAGTCGGCCACCGGACAGACAGTCTATATTGAGCCTGCCGAAGTGCTGGAGGTCAACAATGAAATTCGCGACCTGCAACATGCCGAGCGGAGAGAGGTGGTTAAAATTCTGAAAGACCTGACGGGCCTATTGCGGGACAATCTGGAAGGATTGCATCAATCGTATCATTTTCTCGCTCAACTGGAGCTTACCCGTGCCAAAGCAAAATTAGCGATCGATTTACACGCTGCGTTGCCACAGTTGAAAGAAGGTCCTGACTTAAACTGGCTTCACGCCCGGCATCCTCTACTGTATTTAAGTTTGAAGGGCAAGCGTGAGGTGATCCCATTAACGATTGACCTGACGGTAAACAATCGCATGCTCCTGGTTTCGGGGCCCAATGCGGGAGGGAAATCGGTATGCTTGAAAACGGTAGGACTTATTCAATACATGGCCCAATGCGGACTGCTGGTACCCCTTCACGATCGGTCTTCGGTGGGTATTTTCTCAGCGCTATTCCTTGACATCTGAGTACCTACAGCTCCCACTTGCGCAACATGGCCTACTTCATTGCGCAAGCATCGGAGTCGACCCTGGTCTTGCTGGATGAACTTGGCTCGGGCACGGATCCGAATTTTGGCGGGGGCATAGCACAGGCCGTGTTGGCTACCCTGCTTGAAAAAAAGGTCTGGGGTGTCGCCACTACCCATTATTACAATTTAAAACTCTTCGCTGAAAACCGGTCAGGCATCCGCAACGGTGCCATGTTGTTTGACATCAGGAAGCTGGAGCCCCTTTTCCAGTTGGAGATCGGGCGTCCCGGAAGTTCGTTCGCATTGGAAATCGCGCGGAAAACCGGACTGCCTTCCGAAACCATTGAATCGGCGGAAGTCATTATTGGAAAAGAATTAACGGGGCTGGACGGACTGATGAGATCCGTAGCGGAAGAAAAACAATCGCTGGTCAGAAAAGAGGCGGAGCTAAAGGAGAAGGAAAACCTCCTAACGCAGGAGTTGGCCAAATACAAGAAACTTTCCTCCGAATTGGAAGGGCGCAAAAAAGAGATCATCAATTCAGCTAAATCGGAAGCCTCCTTTATATTGAAGGAAACAAACCGTGAAATTGAGAAAACCATCCGCCATATTCAGGAGAACAAGGCGGAGAAAAAGGAAACGCGAAAAGCACGGCAGGGTCTGAAAGCCCTTACTGAAAAAGTACTTCCAGCGGAAGGCCCGGGGATTATACTAAACGAATTGTTCAAGGTAGGTGATAAAGTGAGGATCATCGGTCAGGAGGTGACAGGAACCGTCAGCTCAGTCAGTGGGAGTAAAGCAGTCGTTCAGTTTGGAGATATCCGTTCTACACTCCGGATGGAGGAACTTGTGAGGAGTGATCAGGCCGGTTCTTTATCGCCTTCGAAAGCGAAGTCCTATGGACTGGACTTGTATAAAAGACAATCGCAATTCATGAGTACCCTTGATATCCGGGGTAAACGGGTAGATGAGGTGTTGCCGCTACTGGACCGGTTTTTAGATGATGCTATTTTACTGGGTCAGGGAGAATTAAAAATTCTGCACGGAAAGGGCGAAGGCGTACTGAGAAAGGTGGTAAGGGAACGATTAAAGTCGGTTCGGCAAATAGCTTCCATAGGCGATGAGCATGTTGAGCGAGGTGGAGATGGGATAACGGTGGTGGTATTAAAATAAAAATGTCCCGCAGACCGCGGGACATTGAAGATGGTATTTATTTTTTTTGTTAGTGACCAAAAGTAAAGATCCAATCGCCTGTAACATTCGCGGTACGATTGGTATATCCATTTCCGGTAAATGAAAAACTCATATTGAGGTTGGTCGCCGTCACGGCATACTGTACAATAACCGGCGGAGTGTCGTTGCGGGATAAGTTGGTGGTCGAGCCAGTGACAAAAGTAAACTGGCCACTCGACGGCCAAGGGCTTAAGGCAGGCCTGCCCGAGGTGCTAAAATTAAAAGTAGTTTGTCCCTTGGTGCCCGATAAGGTCAATTGAAAATTTGCGTAATCCGACATTTTATCGACACCACCCAGTGTTACGGCAGTTACCTTCCAGACTGCTTTGTTCAACAAATCCAGTTGCTGATCCGTAAACGGAACGGGCTCATCCTTATGCTTCTTGCACCCGGCATACATCATTAAAAAACATACAATCCCCAGAGCCAAGACGATTTTACTTGCAAATTTCATGTCCAATGGTTTTAAAACTTCTTAAATTTAACGAAAGCTAGGTTCTAAAAAAAACCGCTCCAGGCAGGCTGTTCCACTGCCCTTGGTTTTCAGGGTTTAATCGGGCACTTCAACGGTTTGTAACCTTACCGATAGGTTGAAATATCAATTTTTTGTGCTGTATTGGGATATTCGGCTTCCTGATTGGAGGCAATTAATATCATTAGCCCCGGGGGAAGGTGTGAAAACTGATCCCAGTACCACTGGATGGATTTCTTATCCAGGTTGGTAGTCGGCTCATCAAAAAAGAGGATGGCGGATTCCGATAAGAATGCTAATCCGAGTTTGAGCCGTTGCCGCATCCCCGAGGAAAAGTTCGAAATCAATTTTCCGGAGGCGTGGGTGAGTTCCATTTTTTCGATAATTTCCTGAATGGAGCCCCCCCTGGATTTCTTGAAATGGAAATGAAAACGAACCATTTCTTCCAGCGTAAATTCTTCGATCAACTCCTGGTAAGGTGTGGCAATGGACAAATAGCTAAAAATTTCCTCGACAGGAATGAGACCCTGGTCCTGGGAATACGTAAGTGTTCCTATGCTGGGAGGGAGTTGGCCCCAAAGAATCTGAAGTAAGGTAGATTTTCCAGATCCATTCGGACCTACGATAGCGTAGGTATGACCTGATTCAAATGTTCTGGTAACGTTTTTAAAAATCCACTCGCGGTTAAACCGTTTTCCAAGATTTTCAACCGTGATCTTCATTCAAACGATGAAGTGCTGGTGGAAAAGCCTTTCATGATCCCGCGTTCCGATCCACGGATGAAGGTGACGATGTACTCTTTTTCGATGCTGGTGGGCAGCTCCTTTTCGACCAGGTCAATGGCTTTCGAATTGTTGAGTCCTTTGAGGAAAATATAACGGTAGATCTCCTGGATCTCGCTGATCTTGTCGGCATCAAAACCCCTGCGCCGTAAACCGATGGTATTGATGCCGCAGTAGGTGAGGGGCTCCCGGGCAGCTTTGGTATAGGGGGGGATATCTTTTCGCACGAGCGACCCACCGGAAACCATGACGTGCGCACCGACTTTTACGAATTGATGTACGGCACTCGAGCCGCCGATGATAGCCCAATCATCAATTTGTACATGGCCGGCCAGCTGCACCGCATTGGCCAAAATGCAATTGTTGCCAACGATACAGTCGTGTGCGATGTGCACGTACGCCATCAAGAGGCAATTGCTGCCGACGACCGTTTTGTATTTGTCGGACGTCCCGCGGCTGATGGTGACGAACTCCCGGATCACGGTATTATCGCCAATAAAGGTCTCGGTTTCTTCCCCTGCGAATTTCAGGTCCTGTGGAACAGCAGATATGGAAGCGCCGGGAAAAATCTTAACATTCTTTCCGAGGCGCGCACCTTCCCAGATCACGACATTGGCAGCGATCCAGCTTCCATCTCCGATGGTTACGTTTTTTTGTACGGTAGCAAAAGGCTCAATCGTAACATTGCTGCCAATTTTTGCTTCAGGGTGAACGTTTGCGAGAGGATAACTCATGAATCTTTTCGGACGATGCTGGCCGTCATAGTGCCTTCGCATACCAGCGTGCTGCCCACGTAGCCACGGCCATTCATTTTTGCAATACCTCGTTTAATAGGAGCCAGGAGGTCGCACTGAATGATGAGCGTATCTCCGGGCAATACCATTTTTCTGAAACGAAAGTCTTCAATCCCAAGAAAATAGGTCCAATAATTTTCAGGATCGGGTACCGTATTGAGAACGAGAATACCTCCAATCTGTGCCATGGCCTCCACCTGGAGTACGCCAGGCATTACGGGATTTCCGGGGAAGTGGC
>Ga0193731_1000256_pt1 | contig 18333 bp, 12 predicted proteins | sample U1a2metaG_FD_144920 | JGI IMG/M metagenome (GOLD analysis project Ga0193731, IMG submission 144920) | Soil microbial communities from a riparian zone of the East river system, Colorado, United States - U1a2 | ecosystem: Environmental > Terrestrial > Soil > Riparian zone | place: USA: East River...
CGCCAACCGCAATGCATTGGCCCTGCCCCGGGTGGAATGCTCTTCATCACGGGTAGCTTTAAAGCTTGGACACATCGTTCCCCCCAGCACCTTTCGGCATTCGCCCACACCCGTGCACATGTGTACCGATTCCTTGAAACTATTTTCAAAACGATAGTGAAACTCCGTCTTCACTTCCTGGTCAGCGTATTGCAGACCATACCGGAGGTTATGCTCAATGGTTTCAGCGTCCACGATCTTTCCGGGATTCATTAAATTTTCCGGATCAAACCATTTTTTGACATCCTTGAAGACCTGATAAATCCGTGTTCCAAAAAAACGCTCGTTAAAAGCGCTTCTTACCAAACCGTCTCCGTGCTCTCCGCTCCAGGAACCTCCATACTTTACTACGAGGTCAAATGTTTCATTGGTAATTTTTTTCAGGTTTTCAATGTCCATTTCCTGCCGGAGATCCAGCAAGGGCTGTACGTGAAGAACGCCTACGCTGGCATGGGCGTAAAGAGCTACCGGAGTGTTATGTTTCGCGCAGAGGGTAAGCACCTGATCAATATATTCAGGCAAAACTTCGATCGGTACAGCAGCATCTTCAATGAAGCTCAAGGGTTTCTTTTCACCCTTCATTCCCAGCATGAGGCCGAACCCTTTTTTCCGAAGGTTCCACACGTCATCATATTCCCTCCCTTCCGGGAATAAAGGATAGCTATATCCCACTCCCCTTCTTTTCAATTCTTCGATCATGGCTTGCGGCCGCTGCATGACAGCTTCCGCGGTATCTCCGTAAAACTCTACAATAAGAATAGCGGCAGGATCCTGTTCAATAAAATAACAATACTGTTTTGTTGTGAGATTTTCTTTACTCATCCTCAACACGGTGCTGTCTAAAAGTTCGACGGCGGAGGGCTGAAACGGAAGTATAGGCTGCACAGCCCGGATGGCTTCCAGCAGGTCAGCAAAATGGATGACAGCTATCGACTTGAATTTGGGCAGAGGCTCGAGGTTAAGTTTTAATTCCAGGGTAACCGCCAATGTCCCCTCGCTTCCGGTAACCAGTTTTGCCAGATTCCAGCGGTCGGTATATACGAATTCATCCAGGTTATATCCCCCCACCCTTCTCATCACCTTGGGAAACCGCTGTTTGATTTCCTCCTTATTACGCTGAATGGCCTCGGCGAAATTCCTGTAGATTTCTCCTTCCCGGCTAGGTTGTTCCGTTTTTTGCCTGAACCCTTCCGCTGATAATTCTTTTAGCAAGAGTTCAGTCCCGTCCGACAATAAAACCCTGGCCTCCAGTACATGATCGACGGTCTTTCCGTAGAGTATACTTTTTGTTCCGGAAGAATTGTTTCCCACCATTCCGCCAACATTGGCCCGGCTGGAGGTGGCAGGATCGGGCGCAAAATGCAGGTTATGCTTAGCCATTTCCTCATTCAGTTCATCCCGCACCACTCCCGGCTGCACCCTCACCCATCTTTCCTTTTCATTGAACTCCAGCACTTTGTTCATGTACTTGGAAAAATCAATGACCAGTGCTTCCCCCACAGTCTGCCCTGCCAGGCTGGTGCCGCCACCCCGCGGAAGGATCTTTATTTTATTTTTTGCGGCAAGGGCAACGGCCTTTTTTACATCGGCTTCATCTTTCGGGAGGATGATGGCAATCGGTTTAATCTGGTAAAAGCTGGCGTCGGTAGAGTACATGCCCAATGAATAATCATCGTCGAGCACGTCTCCCCGGATGCTTTGCTTTAACTGGTCACCGATGGATAGCGGGGTGTTCATGAATCCAAGATAATAGAAAATTCTCTCTGAAAGGGTTATTCATCGCAGGCATAGATTTAAACCGCAGAGGCGCAGGGACGCAAAGTAGGCGCAGAGGCAAGGGATAATTTGGTTTGACCCTTTCAAATAAATGTCCGATCGGCGGCGGAAACAGTGGTAACCGTATAACAAACTTTCAGCCGAAGTCTCATAGAGACGAAATATTGGTAACCACCGAACTATCTATCAACCGGAAATATCGGTAACCAGGATCTAACCCTCATAAAGGAGTCCTGAACGGACGGAATATCGGCGCTGGGAAATACGGTAACCACTATTTCGTCTCTACGAGACTTTATTTTCACCTTCTATACTTGGTTACCGATATTTCGTCCCGACGGGACTCTACTTACCAAAGTCTCGTAGAGACGAAATATTGGTAACCATGGAACTAACTATCAACCGAAGTCTCGTAGAGACGAAATATTGGTAACCATGGAACTAACTATCAACCGAAGTCTCGTAGAGACGAAATATTGGTAACCACCGAACTATCTATCAACCGAAGTCTCGTAGAGACGAAATATTGGTAACTACCGAATTATCTATCAACCGGAAATATCGGTAACAAGGATCTAACCCTCATAACGGAGTCCTGAACGGACGGAATATCGGCGCTGGGAAATACGGTAACCACTATTTCGTCTCTACGAGACTTTATTTTCACCTTCTATACTTGGTTACCGATATTTCGTCCCGACGGGACTCTACTTACCGAAGCTCAGAGAGACGAAATATTGGTAACCACTTAACTAATTTATCAACCCAAGTCTCGTAGAGACGAAATATTGGAGTCACGCTCTTAAACCATAGGTAATTCCGCGAAGCCTAAAAAAACGACAATGGATTTCTCGCTGGAATGTGAGCTACCTTAACGCCTGGCACCTTTTCTCTCAGCCAGTTTGCCATGTACTCTGATCCGGGCTCTTCACTGTCGGCATGGCCCATGATCACCAAAGAAATAGGTTGGCCTGTTGATCGCGCATCCCGGATGTACTCTGGCACTTCCCATTCCTGTACCTCACCGCCCAATACGACGTCGGGTTTTTCCGTGATGATCGCAGGAATGATTCGATTGCCGGCATTGAAGCCAGGATTAAACAAAATCTTCTTGCACGGTTGAGAAAGGTCGCCGATGTAGCGCACCGTGGATATCCCTGATTTCTGTTTAATGTGTGCGATCAATTCTTTCAAGGTCATGGCAGGTATGACAACAAGGTAATTGACCTTCGGATCAAAATACTTTTCCCATCCCAATTGCTTGATCACGCCCATTTTCACACCATCAGGAAAATGGCGGTGGATGTGGTCATGATTTCTCCAGATGGCGATGTTGTGTTTTTTTAACAGCTCCGTTTTAAAGCGATACACTCCGTCGTTTTCGAGCCAGTCGGTCTTATCCAAATGGTTGTAAAAAGTAGGCTCATGCGCAATGATAAAATTAGCATTTTGATCAATCGCTTTTTTTATTACCTCCACCGTAGCAAACATGGTTGTAACAATTCCCGTCACCTTGATGTCGCGATTTCCTGCTTTCAATGTATCGACCGTGTCCTTGATTGGTCCGCCGGGTACTTCATTCATAAACAGGTCCATAATTTGTCCGACTGTCCAGGATTCACTGACCTGGATACGTGGTCCTGCCAGACTTGCGGTCGAATAGGATAAAAGCATGGTTGAACCCGCCACTTTTGTTATTTGAGATAAAAATTGCCTTCTTCCGGAGCCGTTGGCGGAAGGTGCAGATACAGGATCGGTTTTCATTTTTTGTTTGATTGATAGTTTATTACTTTCCCTCATCATCGCCTTTCGACATTACTAATAAAGATAAATTTGCCCGACCCTCAAACCAAATCCATGAAAATTGTCATTACGGACGGATACACGCTCAATCCCGGTGATTTGAGTTGGAAAGCATTTGATCAACTGGGCGAGGTAATCTACTTTGACCGGTCGTCCCCGCAGGAAACCCTCGGTCGCTGCCGCGAGGCAAATGTGATCATTACCAACAAGACCCCCATCACCGAAGAAATAATAACCTCGGCTACTCAGCTCAGGCTCATCGCCGTCACGGCTACGGGTTACAATGTGGTCGATGTTGCCGCGGCAAAAAAGAAAAATGTGCTAGTGTGTAATGTTCCTGTGTATGGAACGGACTCGGTTGCTCAACACACTTTTGCGCTCCTACTTGAACTGACCAACCAGGTAGGAAAGCACGCTGAAAGTGTGCGGGCAGGAGATTGGGCGAAATCCCCTGATTGGTGCTATGCGAAAACGCCGCTTGTGGAACTTCGCGATAAGATCATTGGAATAATTGGCTATGGGCGAATTGGTCATCAGGTAGCAAATCTTGCCAGGGCATTTGGAATGAAGGTTATCTTCTATAATAAAAGCGAATTGCCCGACGCAGACCAGGTCAGGACCCTGGAAGAACTCTTTACCAGAAGCGACGTTATCTCCATTCACTGTCCTTTAACGAAAGAGAATACCGGATTCATCGACAAAAGGCTGCTTTCCGCCGCGAAACCCGGTGCATTTCTAATCAATACATCCCGTGGTCAATTGATCAACGAAACCGACCTTGCTAGTGCGTTGCAAAACGGGGTCATCGCCGGAGCCGCATTGGATGTATTAAGCACAGAACCTCCGCCTGCCAATCACCCTCTATCGGGCCTCTCCAATTGCATTATTACGCCGCACATGGCCTGGCTTAGCAAGGAAGCAAGAACGCGGATTATGGAGACAACATTTGAAAATGTAAGACTGGCGTTGGCCGGCAAGCCCAGGTACGTAATTTGAAAGCCTTGATGATATGAGCAAAATAATCACTGGGAACTTTTTCCGCGGACGAGTTCTACTTCTCTCGTGATTGCCTGCAGCGATGGAGCGCCTTTATTGCTTCTAAGTCGATTTAATAAACTCTGAAATGATTTCATCGGACTCTTTTCCTGAATATTGATGAGGTTTAAGTCGGCCAACTCCTTCAGGATTTTCTTTGCCTTTTTGTTAACAATCTCAATTCTAAGTGTTTTCATCGTTCAAATATACGATTCTTAGTTCAAAATGTTCCGATGCCTGCTTTCACCTGGGCATGGATTACAACTAGTGCACTTCCAACTATCTCTCTATACAAATGAGTGTTTTAAATCTGATCCCGCCGTGCCTGCCTGCCGGTAGGCAGGTTCGCCGTGGTTCGCCGTGCCCGCCGTGACCCTGCAACGCAAAAGGTCACAACGAACACGGCGGACCACGGCGTGCACTGCGAGAGTATCCTATAGTCAAAAATAGGGGAGCAATTATCTGTTTATGCAAATAATAAGGGACTCTGTGCACATTTCACCCTTATTTTTTGACAAAGGGATCTAGAATCAATTAGTTGGAGGGGCACTAGCGTTGCGAAAATTTAATTTTGCGACGTTGCTGTGGCTTAAAGACCCTTAATGGCAGCCTCGTTCAGGATCAAGGCACTTGAATCCAAAGCGAACGCTTGATATGGCAGACAGTTCGAGCCACGCACACACAAACCTTATTTCCTTCGTAGCAATCAGTTGTCCCCCACTCCCAAACCTTCTTACCTTATTGTCGGCATATGCGCCTTGCGAAATGCAACTGTCAGGTATCGTCTCCCGAGGGGACGATACGGAGGGACGGCAAATGGGGATTTCGCATCGTCCTCGAGAGACGATGCTGGACCAAAATTGCATTATTACGCCGCACATGGCCTGGCTTGGCAAAAGCAAGAACACGAATCATGGAGACGTTTGAAAACGTAAGACTGGCGTTGGCCGGCACGCCCAGGTATGCAGTTTGAGTCTTAAGTTATATGCTTTGCTGGTGGCTGGCCCGCTTCACCTCCCTGTATTTTTCAGTCTGCTTTTTCAAGTATTCCTTTTCTTGTTCGAGGTCATTCCCTTAATTTCCTTACTTATTTTTTCACGGATTGATCGCATCATTTCAACAGCGTCAAACTCTTTCTTATAAACCTTTTTAATCATCCGTTAAAAATACAAAATCTGACTTGAAATTGTATCCTGTTTTCGGGCTTGCCACCCACAGATGGCTATATGGGCCAACTGCTCAAGACCAAGAACTAGAGACCCCTTCATCATCCCGATCGTATTAATAAATTGTCACTGACCTCCTCTCCCATGATAAAAATCACGGAAATACTCCTCTCCTGTACTGTTTTCACCGCCAAAGAAATCAATGATGAAGATCATCATTTACAGACACAATGGTCATCATGATTATTGATCATCATTCCTAAAATACCCATAGGATCATTAAAAATAAAGCCTATGGTACATTTCAAACTCTACAGAAAACCTATAGTATGCTTATCGCTTCTCCTTATTCCAATGCTGATGTTGCCTCCCTGCGGAGTCACCATGAGTTTTAATGCAACGGTTTATTCCTCCTTGAATCTGGCCGACATTATTGTCAAGGGAAAAGTCACCGATGAAACCGGTGAGGGGTTACCCGGTGTCAATATTCTGGTGAAAGGCACCGCCAATGGCACGACAACGGATGCAAAGGGAGAATTCGTGATCAACGCTCCGGAAGACGGCGTGTTGGTGTTCTCATTCATTGGTTATTCCACCCAGGAAATACCAATTGGCAGCCGAAGCACGATCGAAGTGCGACTCCAGTCCGATACCCATTTACTAAGTGAAGTAGTGGTGATGGGATATGGCAGTGTTGAGAAAAAAGACCTGATTGGTTCCGTCGGCGTTGCCTCTTCCAAGGATTTTGGCAATGTGAATGTAAGCAATGCGCAGCAGCTCATTCAGGGAAAAGTAGCCGGGGTTCAGGTGATCAATTCAAGCGGCTTGCCGGGCTCCGATGTCAAAATCACAGTTCGGGGTACGGGAACGTTTACCAATGCCGATCCCCTGTATGTCATCGATGGCATCCAGGGAAATTCAAACCAGTTCAATGCCATCAGCCCGTACGACATTGAAAGTATAACGGTTTTGAAAGATGCCTCCTCCACGGCGATCTATGGAGCCAATGCAGCCAATGGCGTCGTGATTGTGACCACCAGGAAAGCCAAGGCAGGAACCACGCGAATCACGTATAATGGCTACTACGGAGTGGCACAACCCTGGAAGCAACTGGACATGATGAACTCCCAGCAATACCTTGACCTGGTCAAAGACATTACCAACAACAACCTCACAACCAAACTTCAGAGTCCCTATGTTCTGGTTGACCGAACGAATTGGCAGGATGCCATCTTCCGGACCGCCCGTCTTACCGAACACAACATTGGCATTTCGGGCGGCACGGAAAAGGTCCTGTATAACTTTTCAACTACCTATACCAATCAGGATGGCGTGATGGAAGATTATAACTTCAAGCGCCTCAATCTCCGCGTGGGTCTGGAAGAAAATGCAGGCAAGCGATTTAAGTTCGGCCAGGTAATCAACTTCAGGTATACTGTAAAATCGGGCAATACAGCCAGCTTCATTGACGCCTTGCGCATGCCTCCCTACTCACCAATCTACGACCCCACCAATCTGGGCGGCTTTGCAAAAGTAACTTCCGTGGATGATCTCAATGATGCCGCAAATCCGCTGACGGGTGTGAAACTGAGCGAACGCCGGGATCGCGATTTGCTTTCCTTCGGCCAATTTTATGGAGAGGTGGAGATCATTAATGGTTTACGCTTCAGGTCCCAGGTTTCCGTGGAATTCACCGGTAACAATGGGTATAACTATCACAAGGCCAATGCCAACAGCAACCTGATCCTTCCCAATGGGATCGATGAATATTATGGCTGGGGAATCAATCCCTTGCTCGAAAACTATTTCAGCTTTAACAAACATATCGGGATCCATCAGATCAGCGCTACCCTGGGTAACACGTATCGCAAAGGGGCGATCGGCAGGTCCGTCAGCTTCTCGGGAAGTGATTTTCCAAATGATGATTTGAAGAGCGTCATTGCCGCACCCACCAGCAGGATCACCGGAGGGTTCGTGGGCCAATCCGCTTTACTCTCTTATTTCGCCCGGGTGAACTATACCCTCAAGGATAAATATCTTCTGACCGCTTCGATCCGGCGGGATGGAAATTATGTGTTCAGCAAAGATAGCCGCTTCGGCAATTTCCCATCAGTAGGGCTGGGTTGGAAAATCAAGGAAGAGGATTTTATGAAAGGCCTTTCTGTTCTTTCACAACTCAAGCTCAGGGCAAGTTATGGCTTATCGGGGAATTCGAATATTCCTCAATTGGTGCCTTCCGTATGGAAAGGGCAGGCCAACAATATCGTTTATTCGCTCGGCCCGTCAAAAGCGTATGCCCAGGGCGCAACCGTAAATTCTGCAGTCAGTCCGAACAACCGGTGGGAAACCACCAGGCAGGTTGATGTTGGTCTGGATGCCGGTTTCCTGGAAGACCGCGTCATGGTGAGCGTGGGATACTATGATCGCAGAAATGAAGGGCTTCTTACCTATGTTCCGCTGCCACTTTCTACCGGAATTGGCGGCCCCTTTGATAATCCAGGCAGCATTCTTAAAAATACAGCAACGGCTTCCAACAAGGGAGTCGAAGTCAGTCTTGGCTATCAGGGATCGGTTGGAGATTTCAGGTATAGCCTGAACGCCAACGTAGCGCATAATACCAATAAGGTAGTCAGCCTCGGTGAAGGCACTGCCTTCCAGCGCGGCAGCGTAGCGGGAGGAAACCTGGCCACCAAGACGGATAAGGGTCATCCGATCGGATCATTCTATGGTTATGTTGTTGATCATGTAGCCGTCGATCAGGCCGATGTAAATGCACATAATGCTATAGCGGAAAGCACCACTGGAAAAACCGGAACCTTATTTCAGGCTGACCTGATTCCGGGGGACATTATCTTCAAGGACCTCGACGGTGATGGTCAGATCACTTCAAAAGATCAGACTTTTCTGGGCAGCCCGATCCCAAAATGGAATTATGGCGCCAATGTGAACCTCGGTTTTAAAAACTTTGACTTCATGGTAAGTTTCTATGGCATTGCAGGCGTTCAGCTCTGGAACGATCTCAAGTATTATACCGAGGGCATGACGCGTCCATTCAATTCAAGTGCCGATCTCGTATCGCGGTGGAGAAAAGAGGGCGATGTCTCGGCTTATCCCATGGCAGGACAGCACGCTACGGGAAGTCAGAACCTCAGGCCATCCGACCGGTTTGTAGAAAACGGGGCCTACTTACGATTCAGGAATGTGACCCTGGGGTATACCCTACCGCTGGCAAAACTCGGATCCGTGGGTAAAGGTTTTAAATCATTTCGCATTTATGGCACAGTCCAGAACCTTTTCACTTTTACAAAGTACAAAGGGTATGACCCCGAGATCAGTGCACAGGATTCAGGCAGTGCCGAGTCCTTCCTTTTTGCGCGCGGCATCGATGGCGGCCAGTATCCGCAACCGCGGAGCTTTATGGTTGGTGTTCAGGTTGGATTTTAAAGTAATAAAGAAACGGATTATGAAAAAGAAAATAATTGTGATGATGGCAGTCTTGATGCTATCCGTCATCGCCTGTAAGGAAAGTATACTGGACATACCGAATCAAAGTCAGTATAGCGATGCAACGTATTTCAAGGAAGCACCGCAATTTAATGAGGCGGTGATTGCTATCTATGCGACGCTGTTGATGAACGGCCTGTATTCGCGTGATGCCTATTTCATATTTGATCTGCTCGGAAATGATGCGGAGAACAATATCTTTTTGCTGGGTGACCTGGCACAGTTCCACGATTACAGTTTTGGATCGTCTCAGCCCCAGGTAACCGATCTCTGGAGAAATCTGTACAGAATGGTTTTACGGTCCAACCTGGTCATTGACAGAGCCTCGGCATGGAATCCTCCTTTACAAGATGATCAGAACAAGAAAAAGCAATATGTGGCTGAAGCGCACTTCATGCGTGGTTTCGCTTATTTTATGCTGGTCAATTTATGGGGAAGGGTGCCCTTAAAACTTCAATACAGTGATCAGATCACGGCGACTCCACGTTCCAGTGTTGCCGACGTGTGGACGGTAGTAGAGACTGATTTGACAGCCGCGATACCCGATTTACCCGTGGCCTATGATCCGAGTGATTTGGGGAGAGCGACCCAGGGTGCGGCTGTTGCTATGCTGGGCAAAGCGTACCTGTATCAGAAGAAATACCCCGATGCTGAAAATCAATTCAAAAAATTGCTGACGGCTCCTTATACGTATGCTCTTAATCCAAGCTTTGATGTACAGTTCTCCGACGCCAATAATGTCAGTCCTGAAACTGTTTTTGACGTTCAGCATGAATGGGGTGGCTGGGGTTTAGGGAGTCAATACTATTATTTTGGCGGCCAGGAGGCATGGGGCGGAAAAGCGACCCATTCGGGGCGCGCTCAGGAATACGGATGGAATGACTGGAACAACGTATTTATTTCCGATGCCATCGTGCAAGCCTTCAAATATAAAGATGAATCCAACGCCGATTATACGGATCCCCGCGCCAAATTCACTTTTTATGGTGATGCTGCCAGCGGCGGCGACACTGATTTTTGCCAAACCTGTACGAAGGCAACAAAAGGAGGTGAAATTCAAAATGTATATGCCCCCAACCCAAATGCGCCGGGACCGTATCCTTATCCCTTCGGCGCATCGAATGCGATTCGTTATAACTGGCGCAAGTATGAATATTATGAAACCACCGAGTTTTATGGGGGCCCGGCCAGCAACATCAATACACAGATCGTCCGGTTTGCTGATGTGCTGCTGATGCTGGCAGAAAGCGCTATTGAACAAAATAAAGTAAGTGATGCGTTGCCGTTGATCAATTCTGTTCGCGCGCGGTCCAGTGCCTTCGCGTTTACCTCCCTTGGCAGTCAGGATAATGCAAGGATCATTTTACGGAGAGAGCGTCAACTTGAATTGGCGGGGGAACAAGTCCGGTGGTTTGACCTGATCCGCTGGGGCGTCGCAAAGGATGTACTGAACGCGGAAAAGCAAGTGCAGCTGGGTAAACAGCCCTTCCTGGATAAGAACGTACTATTCCCGATTCCTCAGATTGAACGCACGACGAATACAGCGCTTGCAACGGATGTTAGTAACGATTGGAACTAGACTGGTTGCAGAGTATTGAACACATAGATACATAGGCATATAGTCACATAGGAATATTAATTACGAGTCCTATGTGTCTATGTGTTTTGTTCGCCGGGGTTCTATTTATTGATAACGTCAATAATCATTTTAGCGATAATTTCATATCCCTTATCAGAAGGATGCAGTCCATCGTACGTCATATCGATGGCTTCAGGAGGATAAGGATACTCATCCGTTTCGGGATTAAAGGGTATCACTGTAAAATCAGGATAGGAGTAATTCCGATAAGTTCCCGTTTGAGGATCCTTCAACCGTTTGAACTTGACCAGGTTTCCCGGCACCATCCCGCTTTGGTTGTACAAATCAACGACATCGAATTTTTCATAGTTGCCGATGGCCACGATGGCATCCGCAAACAGTGCAAGGGATTGTCCGTTTTTATCCTTATACGAACCAAAGGCATTGTTTTTCATATTTCCCAGGTTTACAAAGTCGGCCCGTTGCATGGGTGTGATTAAAATTATCCGCGCTTCCTTATTCAGACTGCGGAGTTTATTAACTATGATACGGTACGATCCAAAGAAGGTATCATTGCCGGAATTATCTTTGTACTCTTTCATCGTCCCGACCGGTCTCCCCCGCCACCAATCATTTGTACCCAGGAACACAGAATATACATCGGCCCGGGTAAGATCCAATTGATCGATATCCTTGGCAATGTCGCCTGCAGTCCAACCGTTGTAGCCTTTGTTGATGTAGGTAAGTTCAGGTAGTTTTTCCACTACCCGTGTCATGTACCCTTTTGTGATCCTGTTGCCTGCTTCCTCCGGGTGTTCATTCAGATACGTGATGGAATCCCCGAGGGCGATCCATTCTATTTGCACCGGCGAAAATGAAGTCGTGAGACAACAAATGGAGATGAATACAATGAGTTTTTTCATACAAATTCTTTCCAGCGGATTATCTCCCGCAGATCGTGCAGATTTACGCAGAATAAATCGGGCTTCGTAGGGTCAATTTCCTATACGGCAATGCCAAGGTAAGAGTTAAGTAGATCATCCACCATGCTTTTTAAATTAAAACAATCATCGTGATTCTTTACCGCCTCCCATATGCAAACAATCAATCTTCAAGCTGATTCAATAGGGCTCAACGTTCATAACGTCTCCTTCGCGCTTGACTAAAGTCACAAAAAACAAAAATGTGTCTGCGTAAATCTGCGCGATCTGCGGGAAACCATGCCTCCTTTGGAAATTCCGTATCAACTCCTATATTTGTTAAACAAACAATAAACAAATGGGAAAGGAATACCTCGGCGAACTCGAAGAGCTCATTTTAACCGTTGTTGGAATACTTCAGGACGATGCTTATGGAAACGCTGTCATAAAGGAAATAAAAAGCCAGGTCAATAGAGTGGTCAGTCTGGCTGCTGCCCATGTAACCCTTTACCGTTTGGAAGATAAAGGATATGTCAAATCGCGGGTCGGTGGCGCCACAAAAACGAGAGGCGGGCGAAGAAAACGGATTTTTACTATAACCAGTGCCGGGCTGGCCGTGCTCCGGGCCATGAAGGAAGATCGGATACAATTGTGGAAATTAGTTCCGCAGTTGAAGTCGAGTTAACAGGGCTATGAAAAATAACAGTGACCACCCTGTTCCGCCAAAGTGGGCAATCCGCTTTCTTGGCTGGTTTTGTCCTGCTATGCTTTATGAAACCATAGAAGGAGATTTGATAGAACAGTTTGAAGCAGATGTGGACGAAGTTGGGGAGAGAAGAGCGCGCAGAAGATTTGTGTGGAACGTCATGAAATTCTTCCGGACCGGAATTATTGTGCGAAATAAACTTTCACCGCAATTGAACTCCGTGGATATGTTTCAAAATAACATTAAGGTCGCATGGCGCCGTCTTCTAAAGGATAAAACCTTTGGCGCAATCAACGTCCTGGGTCTTTCCCTGAGTATTGCCGCTTGCCTGCTCATCTTGCAGTACGCCCATTTTGAAATGGGATACGATTCATTTTATAAAAATGCGAAACAAATTTATCGCGTGACGACAAACACGTATGATCAAAACGAACTGGTTTACAGGTCCGCTTTGTCATCACAAAGAGTGGCACCTGCCTTGAAAAGTGATTTTCCGGAAGTAATTGAATCCGTGCAATTGATTCCGACCAGCGGCTGGTTTGATTGCACGTTGCGATACGAACATGTCATTTTTAATGAACTTTCTCTTTATTATGGGGATGCTTCATTTTTCAAGGTATTTTCATTCCCGTTGAAGGAAGGTGACCCTGCTACGGCACTTCAAAATCCGTATTCCATCGTACTCAATGAATCCAGTGCCAAGCGGTATTTTGGCAATGATACTGTAATCGGTAAGATACTTCGGTTGAAAGGAAGTTTTGATGACCATGACTGTGTCGTTACAGGAGTAATGCGTGATTTACCAAAAGATTCGCATCTGGATGTCAGTATTCTGTTGTCGCTAAGTTCGCTGGATCACCTTCCGCAAAAAGAAAAGTTTGATTCCTACACCTACGTTTTACTGACTCCGGGATCTGATCTTACAGGACTGGAGACAAAGCTTCCTTCCCTGGTTGCAAAATACCTTGGGAATTCGGCTGCCAACACATCAATTGCCCTTCAACCCGTAAAAGATATTCACTTCTGCAATGATTTGCGGGATGAGCCTAAGCCAGGTGGGAACGAGAGCGTAATTTATTTTCTTTTGACGATCGCTGCCTTTATCCTTTTCATTGCCTGGATCAATTACATCAACCTGTCAACCTCACGCGCCCTCGAACGCGCTAAGGAAGTTGGCATTCGCAAAATATCAGGAGCGCCTCGTTCTCAATTGATCACGCAGTTTCTTACCGAATCGACGATGATCCATTTCATCAGCATTATTTTTGCATGGATGATCCTGATCACAATTTCGCCTGCTTTTTACAAAATGGTTGGCCTTCCGGCATTTTCCCCTTTATCGGAATTTCACCTGAACAAGCCTGAATGGATTGTCCTGGCGATTTTCAGTGCTGGAATTTTTATGTCCGGCTATTATCCGGCACGAATCATATCCTCTTTCAATCCAATACTCGTATTGAAGGGCAAATTTTCCGGATCGCGAAAAGGACTCGTCCTGAGAAAGGGATTGGTTGTATTCCAATTTATTTGCGCCATCGGTTTGCTGACGGGAGTATTTGCCGTTCAAAACCAATTTGAGTTTATGCAGCAACAGAAACTTGGGATTGACATTACCAATACCCTCGTCATCGAAGCATCGGCCAATGTCGACTCCTCCTACATGACCAGATTATTGGGTTTTAAAAAACAATTGCAGACCCTCTCATTGGTTACCTCGGTGACCACGTCGACCGATGTTCCCGGCCAAAAAATTGGGTGGGTTGGAGATATCAGAAAAGAAGTTGATAAGTCAGTAACGGGTCGCAATTTTGCAATACATGTCATCGATGCCGATTTCATTACCGGATACAAACTCAACCTTACGGCCGGCAGAGATTTCCAACCTGCGGATTTACCTAAAGGCAGTTTCGGAAGTAAATTAGAAAGCGTCATTCTCAATGAACAGGCGGCCAGGCAGCTGAGCTTTAAAACCGCAACAGACGCTGTTGGTACAATTCTCTATTGGGGCGAAAATAAATGCATCGTTGTAGGCGTAGTCGCTGATTATCATCAGGAGTCCTTCAAACGTGTCGTTCAGCCCACCCTATTCACGGTAAATAGGGGGCCGAGCCTTTCATTGAAACTTGGACAATCGGTAAATGCTGAGAATTTTGCTCATACTATTTTAATTATTCATAAGAGTTGGGATACATTTTTCGCCGACAACCCATTTGATTATTTCCTGCTGGAGGATTTTTATGCAAAGCAGTATTCGGAGGATTTGCAATTGATCCACCTGTTTAATGTCTTCTGCGGACTGGCGATACTGGTTTCTTGTCTGGGGTTGTTTGGTTTATCATCGTTCGCCACAAAACAGCGGACCAAAGAGATTGGTATCCGAAAAGTCCTTGGAGCTCCTGTTCTGAATCTCATCGCCCTGCTGACAAAGGAATTCTTGTTTCCCGTAACTTTGGCCTGCTGTGTCGCATTGCCACTTTCCTACTTCGCGATTCAACGATGGCTGACCGGTTATGCTTTTCGCATGGAGGTAGGAGTCTGGCTTTTCATTACACCTGTGTTTCTTGTTTTAGTTATTGCGTTGCTGACCATCGGCGTTCAAACTGTAAGAACAGCGGCGACCAATCCGGTTGAATCGTTGCGAACAGAGTGAGTAAAATGGGATCCCGCAAAGGATGGATATATTAAAGCATGAGTGACAAAAAACCTCCCCGTATAGGCTTGCGGTTACTCGCCGGGTTCTGCCCTCCAGGCCTGTATGAAATGATCGAAGGAGACTTATTAGAGCAGTTTGAGAGTGATGTCAAAGAATTGGGAGAGAAAACGGCGCGAAGAAGGTTTATGTGGAGTGTGTTCAAGTTTTTTAGACTCGGGATTATTTTTAGGAATAAATTTTCATTTGAACTAAATCAGTTGGATATGTTTCTAGGTCATTTCAAATTTGCTGCTCGCATTTTCCTAAAGGACAAATTTTTCTCCACACTAAACGTTCTCGGACTGGCACTGGGAATTGCGGTGAGCATCCTTTTACTGCTGATCTTGCAAAACGATCTTACCTATGATCAGTACCATGTCAACTACAAAAGGATCTACCGAGTGGGCTGCCATCAGCAGCAAACGGGCCTTGATTTTCGATGGGCCCGCTCCGCCATGGATCTTGGGGTCATCTTGAAGGAAGAACTTCCTGAAATAAGAGCCGTCGTCCGCATGGATGGCTGGGGACGGAAGTTGGTGAAATCTGAATACCATGGAGATCAAAAGGCTTTCTACGAGGAACGAATCTTTGACACCGACTCTACCTACTTCCAGGTATTTACACACTCATTTATTTCTGGGAACCCCGAGACATGTCTACGAAATGCCCATGCAGCAGTATTAACAGAAACTACAGCAAAGAAATATTTTGGAGAGGAGGATCCAATGGGAAAATCGCTGGTCATCGGAGATGACTCATGGACAGTGACCGGTGTTATTCATGATTTACCCGAAAACACCCACCTTAAGTTTGACTTTCTTTTGTCAAACCGCCAGTGGATCATGAAAGAAAAAATTGAGTCTGAAAACTTCTGGAACCCCGGTGTCTACCTCTATATATTAGTTCCTGATGGCTATAAACCGCAGGATTTTTACGCAAAGTTTCCAGTCCTCTATGACAAGTATTTTAAATCCTTTGGAGTGGAGGTAGGCGGAAAATATACCCCAATCCTGGAACCGCTAGCGGATATTCATTTCCATTCTGACCTTGATCAGGATGAGCCTCATGGAAACATCTCCTATGTATACGGGTTTACGCTTACTGGAATTTTCATAATACTGCTAGCCTGCATCAACTATATGAACCTCTCCACCGCAAAGTCGGTCGGCAGGGCCACTGAAATTGCGGTGAAGAAACTTGTTGGTTCCCACAGACGCGTCCTGGTGGTGTCGTTCCTTAGTGAATCAATTTTCCTATCGTTGATTTCCCTGATTCTGGCGATCATACTGGTACTCATTGTGTTGAATCTGACTTCCTTTAATCTATTGATAGGCAAGAACCTAACTATTAACTTCCTTCAAAATCCAATGCTACTATTCGGTATGCTGGGCATGAGCCTTGGCATTGGTTTGCTTTCTGGAGTGTACCCTGCTTTATATCTTCCTTCCATACCCATGCTGGATGCCTTGAAAGGCTCATTTAAAAACAGGAAGTCAAGCCACTTATTCAGGCGAGTTTTAATCACGACACAATTTGCCATCTCGATTTTTGTTGTTGTTTGCACAGTTTTTATGCGGGATCAGATCGCATATGTCAGGAGCAAAGCATTGGGCTTCAACAAAGACAATATCCTGGTCCTGGCAATACAAGATACCCTGGTAGAAAAGAAGATTCCTGCGATCAAGAATGAAGGACTTCAAACCCTCACATAACGGCTGCAGCCACGGCAAGTGGTGTTCTGGGTACTAACGTTGGTGGTGTACAGAATTTTTGGGCCGAAAGTGAAACCGGCATGAAGCAAATGGGCTTTACAACTTTGTATGTCGGTGAAGACTACATAAAGACAATGGGCATGAAAATCATTCAAGGGAAGGATTTTCAACCTGGAGTCGTACCGAAGGAGGAGACTTCTTACATCGTCAACGAAACTGCTGCTAAACTTATCGGTCGGGAGAATAGCGCCATTGGTAAGCGGATGAAGTTTTTTCATGGCGAAATTCCCGGACATGTGATTGGGGTTGTAAAGGATTTCAATTTCAAATCACTGCATAATGCTGTGGAGCCTCTCTTGATAATCAAGGTAGGTGGCGAGAGTGGCTACCTTCACCTCAAAGTTGATAGTGAAAACCTTCCGGAAACGATTATGTACATCAAGGATAAGTGGTCACACTTCGATCCGAACCACCCTTTTGAATATTTTTTCTTGGATCAGCACTTCAACGACCAGTACAAGGCTGATGAAATTCAGACAAAGCTATTGTCCATACTGTCCTACATCTGCATTTTTATTTCTCTACTTGGATTGGTAGGATTATCCGCCTTTAACGCAACACAACGCACAAAAGAAATTGGCGTGAGAAAAGTACTTGGTGCAAATATTCCGGACATTATTATTCTTCTTGCAAAAAATGTTCTTTTCCTGGTCATTCTCGCAGCGATCCTGGTCATTCCCGCTTCTTATTGGGTGATGACCGGGTGGATGGAGAATTTTGCTTATCGTATGGAGCTCTGTTATTACAACTTTTTGGTGATTACAGTCACGGCCCTCGGCTTTGTGTTTTTAACTGTGATGATTCAATCCCTAAAAACTGCTCGATCAAATCCGGTTGATTCCCTGAAGTATGAATAACCGAACTGTGAATGATGATGTAAAACGAATACTCCCCAAAACTTCCCTTCGCATTCTTCGATGGGTCTGCCCTCAGAACCTGTACGAAACCATCGAGGGAGATTTAATAGAGCAGTTTGAGAGTGATTTAGTAGAATTTGGGTTGAAAAAAGCGCGCAGGAAGTCCCTTTGGAACACGATAAAGTGTGTTAGGCCGGAAATCCTATTAAGAAATAAATTTACCATCCGACTAATCCAACCCGACATGATTCAGCACTTCTTCAAAATCTTTGTCCGCGCTACAGTGAAGAATGCTTCCTATTCGTTTATCAACATTGCCGGGTTGGCAACAGGATTGGCGTGCTCCACTTTAATTCTCCTCTGGGTGATGGACGAAACGTCCTTTGATACCTTTCACAAGGATCACTCCAGGATATTCCAGATCATGGGCAATCACTCTTTCCCGGCCGGAACAGCGACGTATGAGAATTCACCGGGGCCCCTC
>Ga0193731_1000257_pt1 | contig 18312 bp, 18 predicted proteins | sample U1a2metaG_FD_144920 | JGI IMG/M metagenome (GOLD analysis project Ga0193731, IMG submission 144920) | Soil microbial communities from a riparian zone of the East river system, Colorado, United States - U1a2 | ecosystem: Environmental > Terrestrial > Soil > Riparian zone | place: USA: East River...
GGGGCGAGTGTCAGGGGATTGATCGTTCTGGTTTCGAAGGAGTTTTTCATTTGGGTAGGAATCGGGATGGTACTGGCCATTCCTGCTTCCGTGTACTTTACCGACCGATGGCTTCAGAATTTCGCCTACCGGATCGATCTGAAAGGGGAATGGACTACTTTTCTACTGGCGGCAGTGATGGCTTTTGTGATCACCTTGATTACGGTAGGGTACCACGTCGTTCGCGCGGCGACGGCGAATCCGGTTGAGTCGCTGCGAACGGAGTGAGTTTTTCAGTAATTGACATGATTTTGTATGCTCACTGTAATCATGTCCATCAGGCTAATCAATTGAATTATAGTTAGGACTTTTTCTTTTTTAGTTTCGGTTTGCTCTTTCCTTCTACTTTCTTAATGCTTTCAGCCATAGGCAAGTTTTCGGGCATAGTGCCGCCAATGTCTTTAATGGTCCGACGCACTTTCTTTCCTACTTCATAATGGGTTTGGTTGGCCTTCTGCTTTCCTTTTATGTTTTCCCTTCGCAATTTTTCTTCGGTTTGTGTGGCGCGGAACAAGTTAGCGGCCAGTTCGGTGCTGCCCATATGGTCGAGTATCTGCTGCGATTTCTTAAGACCTTTCTTTTTATGTATACCTTTAGCATCGAGGCCACCATACAAGCCCATGTATCCGTGGTTTTGAAAAATGGCATAATCCAGCGAACCGGTAACGCCCGCGTTTTTTGCAGCCGCTGCCAGCAACGTGTTGTGTTTGGCCATTTCATTGCGCAGGAACAAACGCTTTTCATCTTCAGTGCTCAGGCTGTTATACTCACCCATTTGCTGTAATTCACGCAAACGGGTTTGAATAGCAAAATACGTTTGCCCCAGGGCAACCACTTCTTTGGAAGGATCGGCATTTTGCACAATTAGATAACAGGCATAGCGGGATAGTTTCACGCTTTCAATTTCGCGTAGACCGCCCTTCCCAATTTCGATCATATCGAGGTATTCCTCGAAATGATCATTCACGTTGTGACCACTAATTTTACAAGCCGCCCTGGCTTTGTCTACCACGGGAACAAAATGTCTGTACTCCGAATATTCAAGGACTTTGGCCATATCACGTGAAGTCCAATATTCATTTCCTTTATCATCCACTTTTCTTATTTGCTCAAAAAGTGTGGAGCCTGGTTTGGACAATTCTTTTGCCATATTCTCTTATCTGTTGATTTTATAACATCTTATTCTCACTCATACTCGCACGTTGCCTTATCGCTTCAAACACCACCACCGCTGCCGCATTCGACACATTCATGGAATCAATTCTGCCCTGCATGGGAATGATGATATTGGCATCCGTGTTTTTAACCCATTCATCAGAAAGACCGGTGGCCTCGGTGCCCAGCACAACGGCTGACGATTTTGTAAAATCAATTTCGTAATAAGGCCTCGAAGCCTTTAGGTAGGTGCCATAGATGTTGATCTTGTTCTTCTTCAGCCACTCAATAGCTTCTCCGGAAGTGGCCGATGCAATCGCCATTGTAAATACACACCCTAAACTCGACCGGATAACATTCGGATTGTAAAAATCCGTTTGCGGATCGCAAATGATCACGCCATCGAGTCCGGCCGCATCGGCGGTACGAAGAATGGCACCCAGGTTTCCGGGTTTCTCTACCGATTCGAGCACCAGGACCAGGGGGGATGAACTCAACTTGATGTCATCGAGCCGGTGGACTCTCATTTCGGCTACGGCAATGACTCCACCCGAATTTTCACGAACAGCAATTTTATCAAAGACCTCTTTTGTGACAGGCACAAGAAACTTGTCTTCAATCCCCAGCGATTTCAAATCCGTCTCCGGAAAGAGGTCAACACAATAGAACAAATTACCAATCCTATACCCCGCCTGCAATGCCAGGGCAATCTCCTTTTTTCCCTCAACAATAAAGAGCTGCTGTTTCCGGCGTTCCCTGGGTTTCTCTAACGCCAGGAGGCTCTTGACTTTGGGATTATGCGTGCTGGTAATAACGGTTCCGGGTTTCAAGTTGTCAGGTTTCGGGTTTCTCCGAAAGGTCCGGAGTCTTTCCGACAAGTTTCAAGTTCTGGAGCACAAATCAAAGCTATGAAATCGTTATCTTTGAAATACAATTAAGCATGCCAAATATGGATATCCAGACCAAGAAACTCAATTTAATACAATGGTTCATCCAATTGAATGATGAGCGCTTACTTATGAAAATAGAGGCCTTACAAGCGGAAGATTTAGACTTTTGGAATGACCTAAGTGAATATCAAAGACAAGAGATAAAAAAGGGCATTGCTGAATTGGATGCAGGCCAGAAACACGATTATGAACAAGTAGTATCCAAGTACCGTTAATGCTTGATACTAAAATCAATCAAGTATCCCGCTATCCTAAAAGCTGTCCAGAATCCAAGGCGGTTAAAAATCTTTACAAGTGTGTGGTCACTAAACAGACTACATTCTATTACCGGATCAATGTGGAAGTGATTGAGATTGCTACCCTATTTGATACACGCCAAGATCCCACGGAAGTTGAATCCATAAATGCTCACGGGAAAGAACTGAATTTAAATCGACCTTAATGCGGCATTATGCATCTCCACTTAATTTGAGATTGGGTTTCTTCTTGAACCTGAAGAAAAAAAGGCCTGTTTTCTAGTGCCGCTCCAACTGCTTTGCCCTTATATTTACCCGGATGAAGCTCTTGTGCCCTGTGAACTGGAAAGACTACGAACTGATCGACTCCGGCGATTTCGAAAAACTGGAACGCTTTGGAAAGTATACCCTTATCCGTCCGGAACCTCAGGCGCTCTGGCAAAAGGTGTTGCCCGATCAGGAGTGGAAAAAATTAGCGACTGCCCGGTTTGCGCGCGAACAATCCGATAATTTCCGGTTTACAGACGAAGTAAAGGGGGGATGGAAGAGAAACCACGATATGCCTGAAAGCTGGCAGATCACATACCGGTACAATGATCTGGACCTCACGCTGCGGTTGGCGCTCACGGGTTTTGGACACGTCGGGATTTTTCCGGAACAAGGTGAGAACTGGAATTTTATTTATGATACGATCCGCAGTTGGGGAACCGGTAAACCCAAGGTGCTCAATCTCTTTGCATATACGGGCGCTGCCTCTGTAGTAGCAAAGTATGCCGGCGCCGATGTCACCCACGTAGATGCTTCGCGGCCCGGGTTAAACTGGGCGAATCAAAACATGCAACTCAATCACCTCACGGATATCCGGTGGGTATATGAAGATGCGGTGAAGTTTGTAAAACGGGAAGTAAAGCGCGGCAACCGGTACAACGGGATCATCATGGACCCACCCCCGTACGGACGCGGCCCGGACGGAGAAAAATGGATGTTGCAGGAAAAGCTGAATGAATTGATTTCCCTGAGCAGTCAATTGCTCGAAAAAAAGGATTCGTTTTTTATTCTCTCTATGTATGCGGTAGGGCTGTCAGCCATCGTCGGTCTGAATGTGGTCACCACGCATTTTGAAATCAACAGTCCGGAATACGGGGAATTCTTTCTTGCGTCGAAAAACGGAAAGAATTTACCGATGGGTACGTTCTTGCGATTTAAGAAGTAGATCTTTTATGCGGCGTTTTTTCCCGCAGATCTCGCAGATTTACGCTGAGCATACGGCGTTTTTTCCCGCAGATCTCGCAGATTTACGCTGAGCATACGGCGTTTTTTCCCGCAGATCTCGCAGATTTACGCTGGGGATACGGCATTTTCTCCCGCAGATCTCGCAGATTTACGCTGGGGATACGGCATTTTTTCCCGCAGATCTCGCAGATTTACGCTGAACATGCGGCATCTTCTCCCGCAGATCGCGCAGATTTACGCAGAGCTGAAGCGCGCAGGAACGTAAAGAAATACTTTACCTAAGTTAGCTTATATTTTATTCCTAAAATCAACGTGATCTTAGCAGAAAATAGGCCGCGATTCTGCGTAAATCTGCGTGATCTGCGGGAAACAATTCTTGGATCAGCGGGAAATTTTTCAAATTAAGCGTATCTTTGCGCCCTCAAATCAAAAATCGGAACAGAAGGGGTATGGACGCTCAGAAAATCAGGAATATTGCGATTATCGCTCACGTAGACCATGGCAAAACCACGCTGGTGGACAAGCTTTTGCATGCCGGACACCTTTTTAAGGCGCATGAGCATCCCGGTGAACTGATCATGGACAGCAATGACCTGGAACGCGAGCGCGGGATCACCATTCTGGCAAAAAATGTTTCTGTCCGCTATAAAGACTATAAAATCAATGTGATCGATACTCCTGGCCACAGCGACTTTGGCGGAGAGGTGGAGCGAGTGCTCAATATGGCCGACGGTTGCCTTTTGCTCGTCGATGCTTTTGAAGGTCCGATGCCACAGACGCGCTTTGTGCTGCAGAAAGCCCTTCAGCTTGGATTAAAGCCGATTGTCGTTATTAACAAGGTCGACAAGAAAAATTGTACTCCCGATGAGGTGCACGAAGCGGTATTCGATCTGATGTTTGCCCTGGACGCCACCGAAGATCAGCTTAATTTTCCTACGTTTTACGGCTCCGCGAAACAAGGTTGGATGAGCACCGATTGGAAGACTCCCACGACGGACATTACCGCCCTGTTGGAAGGTGTCATTGAATTTATTCCTGCCCCCAAAATAGAAGCGGGCCCCACTCAACTTCTTATTACCTCCCTCGAATACTCCTCTTATATAGGTCGGGTTGCCATCGGCCGCATTCAGCGTGGTAACGTCAAAGCAGGACAACCCGTAGCGTTGGTAAAACGCGATGGGGGTGGAATAGTGAAAAGCCGTATCAAGGAAGTCTACGTCTTTGAAGGTTTTGAGAAGAAGAAGATGGAGGAAGTGAAGGCCGGAGAAATATGCGCCCTGGTCGGGATTGAAGGATTTGAGATTGGCGATACCGTTTCGGATATTGAAAAGCCCGAAGCACTGAAATCCATCGCGATTGACGAGCCTACAATGAGTATGCTCTTTACGATCAACAACTCTCCCTTTTATGGCAAAGAAGGGAAATACGTTACGTCGCGTCACATCAAGGAAAGGCTTGACAAAGAACTTGAAAAGAACCTGGCCATGCGCATGGGGGAAACCGGTTCAGCAGATAGTTTTATTGTATTTGGACGCGGTGTATTGCATTTGTCTATTTTGATTGAAACAATGCGAAGGGAAGGCTATGAACTTCAGATCGGCCAGCCTCAGGTAATATTCAAAGAAATTAACGGCGAAAAGTGCGAACCGATCGAAGAATTAACGATCGATTTGCCGGAGGATGTAGCCGGAAAGGCCATCGAGACCGTCTCCATGCGGAGAGGGGAGATGACCAACATGGATCCCAAGGGCGGCCGTATGATTCTGAAGTTCTTGATGCCCGCCCGCGGTATCATCGGCTTAAGGAGCTACTTAATGAATGTCACTGCGGGCGAAGCAGTTGTCACTCATCGGTTTAAGGAATATCAGCCCTACAAAGGTGATATCCCTGGCCGGATTAACGGCTCATTGATCAGCATGGAGCAAGGCGAAGCCATCCCCTACAGCTTGCACAATCTTCAGGACCGCGGAAAATTCTTTATCGACCCCAGTGATCCTGTCTATGAAGGTCAGGTGATCGGCGAGCACAGCCGTGGTGGTGATTTGGTGATCAACGTTACCAAAACCAAGAAGCTAACGAATATGCGCGCTTCCGGCGCCGACGAAAAAATGCGAATTGCTCCTGCCGTGCGGTTTTCGCTGGAGGAAGCACTCGAATACATTCAGTCGGATGAATACGTGGAGGTGACTCCCAAATCCATCCGGTTGAGAAAAATTTATCTCAACGAGAACGAACGCAAGCGCGATAGAAACAAGGCAATGGCTAACTAGGCCTGAGTCCCTGGTCTAGACTTGAGTCCCTGTTCTTGAGTTGTTGGTTGCCAAGTCACGTGTGCCCAACTCTGGACTTTGGACGCAAGACTAACGACTCGAAAATGATACCCCTGTAGCATGTCAGTAAAGTCTGCTTTAGTATGGTTTTTTCTTTTAACAATAGGATTTGAGGCTCGTTCGCAAAATGAGAAATGGAAAACGTGGGAAGTAGAAGCAGACACGCTGTTAAATCGTCAGGACTTTGAAGGGGCGGTAAAACTTTATTCAAAGATCATTGATGCCTCGGGGTTAAAAGTCAAATCTACTTTTACCGCCGTATATAAGCGGGCAATTTGTTATTATAACCTGAATGACTTCAAGCAAGCCCTCGACGACCTGGAAGTCTTTATACCCGAATTTCCCGACAATGAACACGCCCGCTTGTTGAGGGCGTTTGTTTATAAAGGGCTCGGCGATGCCGACCATCAGCTTGCCGATCTCAACGCACTGCTGGCGTCCCAGCCCGCCAACCGCGAGCTATTGCAATGGCGGGCATCGGTCTACCTCGACAAGGGAAAGTATCCGGACGCGAAAATTGATCTGCTGGCTGTGAAGGCGATCCAGGACGATGCCGAAACAGAAATGTTCCTGGGCACAGCCTATTACTATGAAGGTCATCCGGACAGTGCTTTGCTAAGCCTGAACAAGGCCATCGAAATGGACGCGACCTACTTACCATCCTATTTGTATGCTGGTTTCTTTAGCCTGCAAGAGAATGAATACGAATTGAGTGTGAAATACCTCAACCTTGCATTGAAGCTCGATCCCGCCAACACGGCCGCATTGTTTTACAAGGGCGTTGCGCTGGTGGAATTGAAACAGGAAAAAGAAGGGTGCCGTTGTCTGACCAAAGCCTTCAATGCCGGGGAAGACGATGCCGGAGATTATCTCAAAGAGTATTGCTACGAGGATCAGAATTTGCAGAATTGATCAGAATTTACAGAATTAGAGAATTTGCAGAATTTAGTAGGTTATTCTAATACCCTCACCGCATTATGGATTCTGATCATTCTGTAAATTCTGCAAATTCTGATTAGTTTTGAGGATGTCCGACCAGATTCTTGTTCTTGACTTCGGCTCTCAGTACACCCAGCTTATTGCGCGCCGGGTCAGGGAACTCAATGTGTATTGCGAAATCCATCCTTTTAATAAAGTACCAGAGATAACGCCGCGGATAAAGGGCATTATCCTGTCCGGAAGTCCTTGTTCGGTGAGGGATGCCGGCGCCCCGGAAGTAGACCTGACGCGGTTTAAGAATACGCCCGTGCTTGGCGTTTGCTACGGAGCCCAATTGATAGCCCAAAGGACGGGGGGAAGCGTCATGCCTTCGCAGAATCGCGAGTACGGGCGAGCTCAACTTACCAGCGTCAATCACCACAATGAATTGCTTAAAGAGATTTCGATTGATTCGCAGGTTTGGATGTCTCATGCCGATACCATTACTTCTCTATCGGATGATTTTGAGGTTATCGCCAGCACGGCTTCGGTAAAAATTGCTGCCTTCCAAAAAAAAGGAGAGCGATTGTACGGCATTCAATTTCATCCCGAAGTAACGCATACCCTGGAAGGAAAAAATCTTCTCCGCAATTTCGTCGTGCATATATGCGGTTGCTTGCAGGATTGGACGCCGGACCAGTTTGTAGAATCAACGGTGGAAGGGTTAAGAAAGAAATTAGGTAATGATAAAGTGGTAATGGCGCTGTCGGGAGGGGTGGATTCAACCGTAGCCGCGACGTTGATCCACCAGGCCATCGGAAAAAATCTGTATTGCATTTTTGTTGATAATGGGCTGCTTCGCAAAAATGAATTCGGGCAGGTATTGGCATCCTACCAGGGTATGGGATTAAATATTAAAGGAGTAGACGCCAAAGAAAAATTTTATTGGTCCTTAAAGGACTTGACAGATCCCGAAGCCAAACGAAAAGCCATCGGAAAAACATTTATCGATATTTTTGACGAAGAAGCCCATAAGATAACTGACGTAAAATGGTTGGGACAGGGTACCATTTATCCGGATGTCATCGAGTCCGTTTCTGTGAAGGGTCCATCGGTAACCATCAAGTCGCACCACAATGTGGGTGGTTTGCCGGCAACCATGAAGTTGAAGGTGGTGGAGCCGTTGAACACTTTATTCAAAGACGAAGTCCGGCTTGTTGGCAAAACGTTGAACCTTGACCCGGCGATCCTGGGGCGACATCCTTTCCCAGGACCGGGACTGGGCATTCGTATCCTGGGTGACATTACGGAAGATAAGGTACGGATATTGCAGGAGGTTGATCATATATTCATACAAGGGTTGAGAAAGCATTCCCTTTACGACCAGGTTTGGCAAGCCGGTGCGATGCTGTTGCCGGTGCAAGCCGTTGGTGTCATGGGTGACGAGCGCACCTATGAACGTGTTGTTGCCCTGCGCGCCGTGGTCAGTGTCGATGGCATGACGGCCGATTGGGCCCATTTGCCCTATCCGTTTTTGAGTGAGGTTTCTTCCGAAATCATCAATAAGGTAAAAGGGGTGAACCGGGTGGTCTACGATATCAGTTCAAAACCCCCGGCCACGATAGAATGGGAGTAGGTTGGAATTTAAAATTCAAGATTGGAAGATTGAAAAATTAAAAGATTGAAAAGGACTGGCATTAACAATACTCCAATGGAAGGCCGCTCAGGTTTGCGGAACGGGGTTTGTATTGGTTTCATTTTAATTCTCCTGGTTCTGTCCACTTCTTCTTTTGCGCAGAACTTCAGGCGCCAATACAAGGAAGCCAGGGAATATTTCGAGAAGGGGGATTACACCCATTCCATGGATGGCTTCAAGCCGCTGATTGCCTACGATCAGGAAAACCCCTATTCTCAGTACGCATCCTATTATTATGGACTCAGTGCGGCCAACCTGGGTTTTGCTACGGTTGCGAAAGATATCCTTTTGCAAACCCGAAAGCTCTATCCCCGCTGGGACCAGATCGACGAAGTCAACTACCTCCTTGCCAAGATTTATTTTGATCAGCATGAATACTTCCGGGCCATGCTGATCCTGACGGAAATAAAGGATTTGTCATTGGCCGTGGATGTGACGACCATGAAACGCCATTACCTCTCTCAGCTAACCGATGCAGAGACGCTTCGAATGATGATGGAAGAATACCCTGCAGAAGTGGAGGCGGCGCGGGCGCTGGTCAAAGCAATTTCCTTACAGCCGATGCCCGAACAGGACGGGAAACTGTTTGATTCCCTTATTATCAAATTCAATTTTGACAGGAAGGACTTTGTAACGGATAACACGTTGATCTCACGAAAGAAGGACCGGTATGCTGTTTCCTTATTGCTTCCCTTTCTCGCCAACACGCTGGAACCCTCTCCGGTTAAAAAACGAAATCAATATGTCCTTGATTTATATGTTGGAATGAAAATGGCGGTGGACACGCTCGCGATGCAAGGCATTTACATTGACCTGTATTCATACGATACCGAGCGCAGTGCCGAAACCACCAAACGGCTTTTAGAAATGGACGAACTGAAATCAACTGATTTGCTGGTGGGCCCCCTGTTTCAGGACCAGGCTAAATTGGTCCTCGAGTTTTCCGAAAAGAATAAGATCAGTATGGTAAACCCGGTTTCCAACAATTCGGAATTTATCGGCCAGAATCCTTTTGGGTTATTGTATCAACCTGCTCATGAGACACTCGGAGTGCGATCGGCCGAGATGGTGGCGGCAAAAGTGAAAAATAAGAACTGCATCGTGTACTTTAGCGAAAACCCAAAGGATTCGGTAAAGGCTTTTAGTTTCATGAAGAGGGCCGTCGAATTGGGGATCAAAATTGCCCGGGCGGAAGAGATCAGAAAAGAAGACTCGGGAGAGATTTTTTCTTTCCTGGCGACCGGTACCGAATTTGACGAGTTCCATAACCCTACCGAATTTACCCTGAAACGCGACAGCATCGGGAGCATCTATGTCGCCACGGATGATCCGGTCATTTACACCAAAGTGATCAGCGGAGTGGAGACCCGGGGGGATTCTATCCTGATCGTTGGAAATGAAAGCTGGATAGCAGGAGACAACACATCCGTGGACTACGGAGTTTTTGACCGCCTGCATATCCTTTTGGAAGCTCCGAATTTTACTCCATCGCATGACCCGGTTTACCTGGATTTCAAAAAGAGATACATCCGCCAGCATGGGGCAATCCCTTCCGACTATGCTCTTTTGGGTTACAATTTCATGCGTTTCGTCGGACATGCCCTGCATCGGTATGGCACCTATTTTCAAATCGGCCTTGCCCGCGAACCTGAACCCGCCGATCGCCTGACTATGGGCTACGACTTCAAAAATTCACGGGACAATCAGCAGGTTCCGTATGTCTCATTTCACTATGGCGAATTGGTTCCGGTAAGCAGCAAATAGAAAGTCAGAATTGGACGGAATTATTTCCCGCAGATTTTCGCAGAGCCCGCGCCCGTATGGATAGGAACCCTTGGGAAAATACTTCGGCTAAGTAAACTTTATTTTTTCCTCCTAAAAGCTGCCCGATCGGCGGAGTCAGACAGCCGCAATTCTGCGTAAATCTGCGAGATCTGCGGGAGACAATACCGCATAATCGCCGGGAAACGAGGATCGTACGGAATCCCAAATAGGTTCTTTTTCTTCGAAATACTTACAATGTAAGTCCATACCCTGTTCTTTTTTCTAATTTTCGGGCTTAACTCACTGACCTGGAAATTTTGCGATGAAAAACCCTTTGCTTAAACAAGCTTTTGTATTGGCCGTGATTGGATTGACCATCACAGGCCTGGTCCTTTTTACCCATGTTGCGCACCAGCGCTATGAAACCAGGGTTCAGCAAGTCGATGCGTTGCGGGATGCCGTATCTATTCCGATTTCAAACGCAAGATCGAACTATAAAAACATGCCGCCCGATGCTGACCCCGCAATAATCAACAAAGAGGTACTGGCGCCACTGGATGGAGCAAGGACCGTTTTGCAAGATCTGTATGACGGAAAAGAGATCGAATTAACCAAGCTGGTGGAGGGTTCGGAGGCGGTGAAGGTGTTGATCAAGCTGGCACTGGTGGAAGTTGAGAAAACCATAGAGGCAGTGAAAGCGAAAATCCCCGGTGCCGATTTTAACAAGTCATTGAATGAAGCTGGAAATGTAGAGAACCATTTTGCCCTTCAGGCGAAGTCCAGGCACCGGACTCTGGAAGGAGTATCCTGGACGACGATGGTTGTTTTGGTTCTGGCGTTTACCGGAATTACGATTTGGAACTACCGCAGCGACAAGCGCCGTCTGAAGGTATCCCTGCAGGAGCATGAACAACTCGTGAGGGAAACGAAGCGGGTGGACACGCTCTCCAATTTCATTGAAGCGATGGCGACCGGGAATTATTCAGTCGAGCTGGAGTCGGAAAAAAAGGATGAACTGAGTGCTACCCTGGTTACCATGCGTGATAAACTCAAGATGAATGTAGAAGAAGACCAACGAAGAAACTGGGCGACCAGTGGCGTGGCACAAATAGGAGAGATCCTTCGCGCGACGACCCGAACGTCTTCGGATTTGTACGACGGCATTATCCGGTTTGTCGTGAAATATACGCGCAGCAACCAGGGAGGGTTGTTCATTGTGAATGACGACGACGCACAAAACAACTATCTGGAACTGGTGGCATGTTATGCTTTTGAACGGAAAAAGTTTTTGACAAAACGGGTGGACCCGGGTCAGGGCTTGGTCGGCCAATGTTTTCTGGAAAGGGAACGAATCCACCTTCGGGACGTGCCGCAGGATTATGTCCGGATCACTTCCGGACTGGGGGGGGAGAATCCGAATAGTTGCCTGCTGGTGCCGTTGCGGGTGAACGATGCTATTTATGGCGTGCTGGAACTGGCATCCTTTAACCTGTATGCGGATTTTGAAATTGAATTGGTAGAGAAGTTGGCAGAAACCATCGCGTCTACGATTTCTTCGGTGAAGGTCAATGAAAGCACCAGGATGTTGCTCGAGCGTACGCAGCAGCAGGCCGAAGAAATGAAATCACAAGAGGAAGAAATGAGGCAAAATATGGAAGAACTCTCCGCTACGCAGGAGGAAATGCAACGCAAGGAAGGGGAGTATATTCAACGTATTCAGGAACTGGAAGAGCAATTGGGAGCCATGGCAAAGTAAATTTTGCTACTTTTGATATCAGGCAACAATCGAATATGAAGGCAAAAATTTTTTTTATCGGTTTCCTGGCAATAACCTTGTCAGTGGCTGTTCTTGCCCAGGGGACCAAGGAGGTACCAGCGGTAACGTATGAGTCGCTGTACGACGAGCCTTATTCGGTCAATAAACTTTTCATTGGGTTCCAGCCCCTGTATGGCGAGGTGTTCGCTACCAACGTCAATGCCGGATTTGGCGCCGAGGCCAGCTATTATCTTAAGGATAAAATGGATTTTAAGGCGCATTTTAGAAAAACCTATAGCAGCAGTTTTTTTGATCTCAACCGGGACCTGGCACTCCATAATAGCAGCCCGGGGGTACGGGTTCAACCGCAAGTCTTTACCTATTATGAGCTGGGGGGAACGTATCATTTCAAGGATTTTGAACAAGAGGGAACCACCACCATGGTCTTATATAAGAATACGTATAAAGGAGGCCGTTGGGCTTCGCGTGTTCCTCTTCACGCCGAAGTTCCATCCAAGGTGAGGAAAATTTATGGAGCCCGCCTCGGGGCTATTCTATGGAATAGCACGGCCGATTTGAACCGGGCGTTAAAGAAACAAGGCCTTACTAATTCGGATTTGACCAGTTCTTCCGGTAAAACGATTCCTCTTGTAAACCCAAATGACCCGACACAGGATTTTAATGTTTACGGAAATATGAGTTCGGCCAGTGTTTATGCCGGGGCTTCGATTTCATGGTTCAGAAATGTGGCGGTAAGTTTTGACAAATATGAAGAAGGAGTTGATGATGGCATGCTTACCTTATTTTTTGACCTGCAGTATGCCGCTTCTCTGAAAATGGATCCCGTCTATTATCATGATCCTGCCGTGGCACAACCCTATGAGAGTTATTCGACAAAAGCGGTGAAGATGGCTCCCTTTGGTTTCCGCGCCGGTATTGACGGAAAATTCAACCGGCAATTAAGTTGGGCGTACGGTGGGGAAGTCGGCCTCCGTCCCAGTATAAAGGGCCAGACCTTCTACGCTATGTTCAAAATTACCTTCCCGCTTTTCGGGACAAACCTGGATTCCAAGGTAGAGTCGTTCGGCAAGTAATATTGTTTCCCGCGGATCACGCAGATTTGCGCAGAGTTTTCCTGGTGATTCTGCAGGAGATACTGCCGCGATTCTGCGTAAATCTGCGTGATCAGCGGGAAATACTGCCGCGATTCTGCGGGAGATATTGCCGCGTATTCCTTAATCCATTAAATCTGTGATCGACATCTTACTAGTTAACATCAAGGGTCTGGTTCAGGTCCGTGACTCAACACCTGGATGGGTGAGTGGGAAATCCATGGCTGATCTTCCGGTTCTTCCGGATTCGTATTTAATCATCCACGACGGGTGCATCGCCGACTACGGTTCCATGACCCGGTTGCCTTCCCTTTCGGCCTCCGAAGTAATCGATGCTTCCGGTAGGTTTGTGTTTCCGAGCTTTGTGGACTCGCACACTCATTTGGTTTTTGCCGTTAGCCGTGAGGAAGAGTTGGTGATGAAAATCAAGGGAGCTACCTATGAAGAAATTGCGGCAGGCGGAGGAGGTATCCTGAATTCAGCAAAAAAACTTCAGGCGCTCCCAGAAGATGAACTCTTTGAGCGATCGCTGAAGCGGGCTCAGGAGATCATCCGATCGGGAACCGGCGCAGTAGAGATCAAGAGCGGTTATGGGTTGACGGTGAACGATGAACTTAAAATGCTTCGTGTAGCCAGGCGCATCGGACAAGAAACACCCTTGAAGGTGAAGACCACGTTCCTGGGGGCGCATGCTGTACCGTCAGCGATGTCCAGGAAAGACTACCTGGCGCTGGTAATAAATGAAATGATCCCGGCTGTGGCTGCCGAAAAGCTGGCCGACTATATTGATGTGTTCTGTGAACAGGGATTTTTTTCTCCTGATGAGACAGAATGGGTTGTTGAGACCGGAAAAAAATTTGGCATGAAACCCCGGATCCACGCCAATCAATTGCACCGCTCGGGAGGAGTTCAGGTTGGAGTCAAGACCGGCGCCATCAGCGTTGACCACCTTGAGACGATCGGGCAGGAAGAGATTGAAATCTTAAAGGGAACATCGACGATGCCCACGGCGTTGCCAGGGGCGGCATTCTTTCTCAATTTGCCATTCCCACCGGCGCGACAAATGCTGGAGGCGGGATTGCCGTTGGCGATCGCTTCCGACTTCAATCCGGGCAGCGCTCCGAGTGGAAACATGCCATTCGTGATTTCGCTGGCGTGCATTAAAATGAGGATGACACCGGAAGAAGCGATCAACGCCGCCACGATCAATACGGCCTATGCATTGGAACTTCTCTCGTCCCACGGCAGTATAACAAAAGGAAAAGTGGCGAATGTATTCCTCACCAAGCCGATGTCTTCGTTGGCGCTCCTGCCCTATAGTTTTGGCAGTAATTTGATCGATAAAATAATTCTGAAGGGAAAACTCGTCCCGTGATGTAGGTTTCTGAATAGGGAGTAGATACAATTCACAGTCATGAAGTCCGCCAGTCGGCGAATAGCGCGACCCCTGGATCCTATATGTCGTCCCTAACGGGACTTGAATTACGCTAATTTGAATTTCTACCGATATGTCATCCCTTACGGGACTTGAATTGCGTGTATTATGTTTATGGCAAATTCGGACCTTAATAACTCCTTTACACAGTGTCATCTAAATTGTGCGCGACAAAAGTCCCAGAGGGACGAAATATCGGTAGTCAAAATCAACAATCACAATAAAAGTTCCGTAGGAACGAAATAATGGAAGCAACCAGTACGGCCTCCCAATGCTGAGATTATGCCTTATTTACCACCACGGAAAAAGTGATCGTTGACTTTAAACTGGTGGCTACCGAACAGTATTTCTCCAGCGCCAGGTGTGCAATCTTGTTCATCTCTTCTTCCGTGGCATCGGGCGATGTGAGCAGATAATGGCAGTGAATGGCCGTAAAGTACCGGGGTTCTTCCTCCCTTCGTTTGCCGGTAGTTTCGATGACCAGGCCCGTGACGGTCCTTCTTCTTTTTTTGAGCATCAACACAATATCAACGGCTCCGCATCCGGCCAGGGCGGACAATAACAACTCTGTTGGTGATTGACTTTGCCGCTCCTCCACTTTTCGCATGTCAATCATTACTTTGTTGCCGTTCTCATTGACTGCCTCGTAGATTTCATCGGCGATCATGCGGGTGACCGTTTTCATAATTTTCTCATTTTATTCACGTTGAATTTACCTATTTTGCTGTCATGCCGCTGGAACAAGTACTAAAATCTTTAATCCGTGACGTGCCGGATTTCCCCAAGACGGGAGTCGTTTTCAAAGACATTACACCTTTGCTGGCCGATCCTGCCGCACGCAGGCAAGTCGTGGAAGCCATTGCAAAAAATTACGGGGACATGCGCATCGATGCCCTTGCCGCGACCGAGGCGCGGGGTTTTATCTTTGGGACCCTGTTGGCCCAGGAGCTTGCTATACCGTTTATTCCGGTTCGGAAATCCGGCAAACTTCCGTACAAAAAGATTCACGAAGAGTATGAATTGGAGTATGGCCATGCCTCCATAGAGATGCATACTGACGCCGTGAAGAAAGGATGGAGGGTCTTAGTCCATGATGATCTCCTGGCTACGGGAGGTACATCGGCCGCCACCGCCAGGATGATTAAAAATCTGGGAGGAGAAATTGCGGGATTTTCGTTTATTATAAACCTCGGCTTTTTGGAAGGGGAAAAGGTTCTCACCCAACGATTCGGTGTGAAGCCGCATTATTTATTGAAGTATTGAACAGCGTGAAAGATTCTATAAAAATTCCGATGTTTCCCCTCTCCGTCTTCCCCTTGCCGGGGGAGTTGGTACCGCTGCATATTTTTGAACCCCGCTACCGGCAGTTGCTCCTGGATGCGGAGACCAGGGACATCTCCTTTGGTATTTACTTCAATCACATTTCCAACGTGGATAAATTAGGGTCTTCGGTCACGTTGGAAAGCATCATCAAGCGCTATCCGGGGGGCGAATCAGACATTATTGTAAAGTGTACGGATTTATTTGAGATGAACACCTTGTTTCGAACGTACCGCGACAAACTTTATCCGGGCGGGGAAGTCCGCTTTTGGAACGTCGATATCACCCAAATGGTGGATAAAAAGCTTGCCGAGGCATTCGTGGCCTACCTTTCGATGATCAATATTGTGCGTCACGACCGCGATTTTTCAGCTTTTCACATTGCAACGGAGTTGGGCCTGGACGGCGATGAGCGCCTCAAGTTTGTCCGCCTTGACCAGCAAAAAAAAGAATCCTTCTTACTGACCCGGCTAAAATACCAGGAGAAACTTCTGGACCAGGCCGACAAGGCGAAAGATATATTTCATCTCAATTAGCGGATCATAAATATAATCCGCTCCGACGCTAACCTTATTCACGTCGTTCCGTTCAACTCGTTTTTTTATTTCTCTTTCATCAGGAATTATTTAACATTCTTTAACATCCTCATTGAAACTTTTACCATAGCATCGCCGTCCTTACTACAACTATAAAAAAGTTGAAGTATGAAAAAAATTATTGTACTCACGGTAAGTGTACTCTTTTGTACACTGGTGTTCGGTAATGGTACAGACGACCCTTCGGTGGGGAATTCCTCTGTGGTGGTGTTAAATGCAAATGGATCCAATTTATTCAAAGTATTCTATAAGGCGAACCGGTTTGGTAAGGTAAAAGTATCGATCCTCGATCAGGACCAGCAAGTTGTTTTTTCGGAGACCTTGAGAAAGATCAATGGCTTTATGCGTCCCTACAATTTCGATGGTTTACAGGAGGGCGTGTATACCATTCTGATTGAGGATATGTTTGGTACGCGATCAGAGAAAGTAAACTACACCGTGATCAGGAACAAGACGTTCGTCCGATTGGTGAAACTTAACGGAGAGGGAAACAAGTATGCACTCACCGGGCGTGCTTTCAAGGAGGATGAAATCCGGGTACGCATTTACGATGCCGCACATGAAATGGTGTTTGAAAAGGGCTACAAAGTAGCCGGTGAGTTTGGAGAGCTTTATAATCTAAAAAACCTTTCGGGTTCATTCACCATTGAAGTGAGCGATCGGAACAGCGTGCTGAAAACGATTCAATATAAATGAGCTATTCTATTCGGTAAAATAAAAACCCGGCCATCCGGGTTTTTTCCTGTTCTGATCCCTCCAATGCAATCGTTGTAGATTTTAAAACAGGAAAAGAACAACGGGTTGACCCCTTTCTGCCGTCGGATGGTCATCACCGGGCAAGAAAATTTCCGCACTTCTTCGCAATCGATTTTTTCTTCTAAAAAATAAGTTTTCTTACAATGTTCAGACCCTGGCCTGCCCCTCCCCGTATATTTGTATTGAAAAACAAAACGAGAAAAATTATGAAAACGAAAAGTGTCTTATTGATTGCCCTGGTGGCAATGTCAGTGTCGGTACTGGCTGCGAATGGGCCAGTGAATTCCAGGATTGCTGTCCTGAGCCAAGAGTCAGGTATTTTCAAAGTGATCTACGAGAGTACGAAGGCCGGAAAGGTTACCTTGACCATCACCGATAAGGATGGCAATGTGGTCTACAAGGAAGGAATCAGGACGGTCAACGGGTTTATCCGCCCTGTCAACTTCAATGGCATGGACTTAGGAGTGTACACCATCGCCATTGCGGACGAGCATGGTGAACAAATCCAAACGGTAAACTACCAAACCAACGGCGGTGTGAAGCACGCACACGTTGCGAGGATTGCCGAAGAAGGGAAATACCTCCTGGCCGTTGCAAGTGAAGGTGCCGGGCAGATCAACGTGAAGATTTTTGATGGCGAAAACAACCTTGTTCATAATCAGAACCTGACCGTGAAAGGTGACTTCGGATTGGTTTACAACCTGAAGCAAGTTGAAGGAACACCCTCCTTTGAGGTGACCGACAATGTTGGAAACAACCTCCTCGGCAAGTAATCATTCGACGTTAGCGTTGATAAAAAAACCCTCCCGTATGGGGAGGGTTTTTTTTGTTACATGTTCCGGCGGTACTGTCCGCCTACTTCAAACAAGGCATGCGTGATTTCTCCAAGCGAACAGACTTTGGCGGCTTCCATTAACTCGGCAAAAATGTTTTTGTTTTGAATGGCAGCCAACTGCACCCGCTCCAGGAGGGGAGGGGCAAGGCGCTCCTGAAATGCATGGAGGGTGCGCAACATC